>Ga0335083_10000660_pt1 | contig 50436 bp, 48 predicted proteins | sample Lox_Sample_42_FD_206716 | JGI IMG/M metagenome (GOLD analysis project Ga0335083, IMG submission 206716) | Soil microbial communities from Loxahatchee National Wildlife Refuge, Florida, United States - Lox_Sample_4.2 | ecosystem: Environmental > Terrestrial > Soil > Wetlands | place: USA...
TTGGCGACGCACTGGTTGTTGCTCGTGCTGCAGTATTGGCTCCCGCTGCAGTTGTTCGACATCCCCGTTCCGCAGTTGCCCGCGCCGTCGCAGCTCGACGAAACCACGGCGCTCCAGTCGGAGCTGCATTGGTTCGGGCAAGCGGTGCTCGAATCGGGGAACACGCACGACGTGTGGGTGCCGTCGCAATACTTCTTGCCGCACGTGCCGCTCCCGGTGCAGCTCGTGCGCGGCGTCGTCAGGGTCTTGCACGTGCCGGGCGTCTGGCTGCAAGACTGGCAGTCACCGCCACATTGGGCGTTGCAGCAGTAGCCGTCGACGCAATAGCCGTTCGGGCATTCGCTCGGACCGCCGCAGCTGTCGCCCACCCTTCTCGTGCTCGCGCAAGAGCCGGCGACGCAATAGCCCATCGCGCAGTCGGCGTCCTTCGAGCAGCTGCCGAGGCAGCCGGTCTTGGCCGTGTTGCACTCGAGTGAGTTCGGGCAAGCCGCGGCCTTGGTCGCGCAGTTTTGGCTGCCGTCGCAAGTGTTCGTGGTCAGCGTCGAGCCCGTGCACGACGTCGTCCCGCAGCTCGAGCCCACCGCCGGCGCGCGGCACGCGTTGGCTCCGTCGCAGGTGCCGTCCGGCCCGCAAGGCGCGCTGCTGCTCGTCGGGCAAGCATTGTGCGGCGCCGCGACCCCAGGCTGCACGGCGAGGCACTGCCCGTCCGCGGCCGAGCCCGTCTGATGGTTGAGCGCGAGCGTGCACGCCGAGCAGCCCGCGCATTGTTTGTCGCAGCACACGCCGTCGGCGATGATGCCCGAGGCGCACTGACCCACGTCGGTGGCCGTGGTGCCGTTCTTCTTCTGCGTCGTGCACGTCCCGCTGCTGATGTCGCAGTAGAAGCCGGTCCGGCACTGCGAGGAGCTCGTGCAATTCGTGAGACAGCCGTTCATCACGGTGCACGGCGCGTTGCCGCAGTCTTGTCCGGTGACCGTGGAGCATTGGCCGGCGCCGTCACAGTTGGCCGCGGGCGTGTACGTTTTGCCGTCCGAGCTGCACATCGCAGGCGAGCACTCGACGCCGGCCCCGACGTTGCGGCAGCCGCTCGCGCCGTCGCAGGTGCCGTCGTTGCCGCACTGGTTCGTCGCCGTCTCGTCCGCGCAAAAGTCGTGGGGATCCTTGCCGCTGACGACGGGCGCGCAGGTGCCGTCGGGTTGGCCGGTGAGGTCCTTGACGCAGGCGTCACAGCCCGCGCAAGTCGTCGCGCAACACACGCCGTCGATGCAGTGCGCGTTCGTGCAGTCCGCGTCCTCTTTGCACGCGGTGCCGTCGGCCAGCGTCGTCGAGGTGCCGCCCGCTCCGCCGGCGCCTCCGCCGGCGGTCGCGTCGCCCGCGCTCCCGCTCGCTCCCGCATCCGTGCCCTGGTCCGTCCCGCTGCTCGCCCCGCTGCCGGATGATTGCCCCGCCACATCGCCCGAGCCTCCGCTTCCGCCGAGCTCAGCGCTGCTGCCGCTTTGCCCGCTACCGCCGGCACCCCCGTTTCGGCCGAGCCCGGCCGCGCCGCCGCTTCGGCCGCTACCCGCGGCGCCGCCGTTCCCGCCGCTGCCTGCGGCGCCCGCGCTTCCGTCGGGCGTTTTGAAATGCCGGCTCGTGTCGCCGCACCCGAACGCGGTCGCGCCGAGAAAGAGCAGAGCAAAGCCGACGTGCCGACCTCGTTTCACCGACCGTCCCATGGCCGCATCCATTCATGATGCGAGCATGAGGGTCAAGGTCGAGGTCCTCGACGCACCGCGCGCAGACTCGCTCGGTATAGGCCGATCTACCTATGTCGAGTCTCAACCGGTCCGTCGGCGTGAAGATTCGAAACAGGACTTTCACGATCGCCGTCACACGGCGCGTGCGACCGGCTCGCCGAGCGAGTGGTCTGCGGTGTCATTCGTGCCGCGAGCGTAACGGCCGGGGGCGGCGCCGACGTGTCGCGCGAAGGCGGTGCTGAACGTGCTCGAGGAGGCGTAGCCGATGCGCTCGGCGACGGCGGCGATGTCGAGCTGCTCGCGTCTCAGTAGATCCTTCGCGACGGCCATGCGCCAAGCGAGCAGGTACTCCATCGGAGCGAGCCCGACGGTGGTGTTGAAGCGCTCGAAAAAGGACGAGCGCGAGAGCCCCGCCGCCTTGGCGAGTGCAGGCACCGTCCAAGCGCGGCCGAGCTCGGCGTGCATGCGGCGGAGCGCGGGCGCGATACGCGGGTCCGCGAGGCCGCGCAGCAGGCCCGCCGGGGATTCATCGCTCGGCTGCGAACGCAGCGCTTCGATCAGGAGGATTTCGACCAAGCGCGACAAGACCAGGTCACGGCCCGCGCGGCGGTCGCTCGTCTCTCCCGCGACGAGCCGCACGAGCAGCGTGAGTCGCTCGACGCCGCGCAGGTGAAACATGGCGGGCAAGAGCGACACGAGCAGCGGTTGATCCGGGGAGTCGAACGCGAAGTATCCGCCCAGGAGTCGCACGTCGGGTTTGCCCCCGCGCCGGCCGTGACGCACCTCGCCGGTGGGCGCCGCCATGCGCTTCGGGTCGAGGTGCACGGGCGCGGCGAACTCGAAGCTCGACAGCGTGAAGCCGGGCGTCGCGGGCAAGAGCACGAAGTCGCCGGCCGCCAACGTCACGCGGCGCTCGCCGTCGACCGCCAAGCGGCAGCTGCCCTCGAGCACGGCGGCGAAGCTCGGCTGGTCGAAGCGCGAGTAGCGGACCGCCCACGCGCCGGCACCGGTGATGGGCTTGGAGAAGACCGCGCGCGGCTTGAGCAACTGGATGATTTCGGTCAGTGGGTCTTGCATGGCGGCTGGTTCCGGACTCTAGCAAATAAAATCCGGACTATGGCCCGTAGAGAGTCCGGATCGGATGACCTAAACCCTTCGGCATGAAAACGATTCTCATCACCGGTTGCTCCTCGGGTTACGGGCTCGAAACGGCGCGTCATTTCCACGCGCAGGGCTGGCACGTGATCGCCAGCATGCGCACGCCGCGCGCGGACCTGCTGCCGAACGGGGAGCGACTGCGCGTGCTCCCGCTCGACGTGACGCGGCAGGAGAGCATTGCCGCCGCGATCGCGGCGAGCGGCCCCATCGACGTCTTGGTCAACAACGCCGGGATCGGGTTGTTCGGTGCTTTCGAGGCGACGCCCATGAGCACCGTCCGCGAGGTGTTCGAGACGAATACCTTCGGGGTGATGGCCATGACGCAAGCGGTGCTGCCGCAATTTCGTGCGCGCCGCTCGGGCGTGATCGTGAACGTGACCTCGAGCGCGACGCTCGCTCCGATGCCCTTGGTCGCGACCTACACGGCGAGCAAGCTCGCCGTCGAAGGGTTCACCGCTTCACTCGCGCTCGAGCTCGCGTCCTTCGACGTGAGCGTGAAGCTCGTCGAGCCCGGATACGGCCCGAATACCGCGTTCACGAGGAACTCCGGGACGCGACTCGCGGGCTCGATTCCAGAGCCGTATGCGGCTTACGCGAGCGAGATTTTGGCGTCGTTCACGCACGGTCCCGCGCTCGTCACGACCGAAGGGGACGTCGCCGAAGCGGTGTTCCGAGCGGCGACGGTGCCGTCCGCGGAGCTTCGCTTTCCGGCGGGTGCCGACGCGCTGGCGCTCGCTCGCGCGCGGCCGGGCGTCAGCCCCGTCGCCTGAAAGCGCCGTTTCAGAACTTCTCTCCGACCAACTCCTCGCTCAGGGCCCAGAGCGCCTTCGCGTTCGCCGGGTCGAGGGCATAGGGGCGCACGCCCGGTGAGGTCGGACCGAGCTCGGCCGCCGTCACTTCGGACACGTGGCAGTCTTCGCAGTAGCGTCCGCCGATGTCCTCGGCACGCGCGACGAAGGCCGCCCAGACCGAGGTCGCGGCTCCTTGCGGAATCGTCTTCCATTGGTAAGGCGGTCGACCCTCCGCCGCGAGGGCGGCGTTGATTTGCGCCAGCATCGCGTCCAAGGAGCCGTCCGAAACGTGGCGTCCGAGCTCGGTCTTGATGCCGCCCGGGTGCAGCGCGGTCGCGCGGATGCCGCGCTCGCGGTGCCGGCGATCGAACTCGACGGCGAAGAGAATGTTGGCCGTTTTCGAGCGTGCGTACGCGAGCCACGGCTCGTATTTCGAGTGCAGGAAGTTCGGATCCTCGAGGCTGAACGCTGCCATGCGATGGCCGGACGACGCGACCACCACGACGCGTCCGCCGTCGGCGATGAGCGACGCGATGCGATTGACGAGCACGAAATGCCCGAGATGATTGGTGCCGAATTGCAGCTCGAAGCCGTCGGCGGTCCTCTCGAACGGTGCGGCCATGACGCCCGCGTTCGTGATCACCACGTCGAACTTGCGTCCGTCCTTCACGAGCGCGTCGGCGCAGGCGCGCACGCTGGCGAGCGACGCGAGATCGAGCTCGACGAGCGTTAGCTCGAGACCTTCCGTCGCCTTGCGCGCCTTGGCGAGGTCGCGCGCGGTGCCGACGACCGCGGCGCCGCGCAGCGCGAGGGCTCGCGCGGTCTCGACGCCGAGGCCGGCCGACACGCCCGTCACGAGCACGCGCTTGCCTCGCAGGTTCATGGTTCCGAGCACGTCGTCGGTCGTGGATGTCGCTCCCAGAGTCGTTTTCATCGCGTTCATGGTCCTCTCCGTTCGAAGGGCACACCTCTCCCGCGTCCCGCCGAACGTTGCCGATTGCTCGGGCGCGGCCGGGATGACATAAGAGGAGGGTGCCTCCGGTTGTTATACGGAGGCACCCTCCGTTTCGCAAGCCGGGGGGTGGACGATTTCGTCATGACCGACGCGCCAGCACGAAAAACGCGAGCCGATGCCGAGCGCAACCGCGAGCGGCTGCTCGCCACCGCCAAGGCGACGTTCGCGAAGCGGGGCACGGGTGCGAGCCTCGAGGAGATCGCGCGCGAGGCCGAGGTGGGGATTGGGACGTTGTACCGGCACTTTCCCACGCGGGACGCGCTCGTCGCGGCGGTGTATCGCAACGAGACCGAGCAGCTTGCCGGCGCGGCGAAGACGCTCTCGGCCGCGCACGCGCCGCTCGTGGCGTTGGAACGGTGGATGAATTTGTTCGTCGACTACATGGCGACGAAGCGCGGCCTGCACGCGGTGCTCGACTCCCTTGCCGGCGGAACCTCCGCGCTCTACGCCGACTCCGCCGAGCAGATGACGTCCGCGTTGAGGATGCTGGTGGACCGCGCCGTGGCGAGCGGCGAGGCGAAGGTGGACGTCGATGCGCTCGATCTGCTGCGCGCGGTGGCCGGCGTGAGCCAAGGCGGCGCGGGAGACGATTGGGTCGTCAACGCGAAGAAGGTCGTGGGCATTCTCGTCAGTGGGATTCGAACTCGAACGGCGTCGACTCCAGCGCGGAAGCGAGCGGCGCGCTCGGCGCGCAGGCCGAGCTGAGCGGGCGTGGAGCGAGGCGCCGCGACATACTTGCGCAGATGATCGGCCGCCCCCTCGAGACGCGAAGCGCGACCGGGCTGATTGTCGCGATGCTCTGCGGCGGGTGCGGGAACTCGTCGCCGGCACCCGCGCCCGCGGACGCCGGGGCGCCGGCCGCGCCCGTGGACATCGGCGCGCTGATGGATTCGGCGAACTGTCAGACGTGCCATCCGGGGCAGTACCAGCAATGGGCAGGCAGCATGCACGCCTATGCCACCGACGATCCGGTCTTTCAGGCGATGAATGCGCGTGCTCAGCGGGAGAGCAACGACACGCTCGGCACGTTCTGCGTGAATTGCCACGCCCCGATGGCGGTGCGCACCGGGATGACCGACGGCACGAACCTGGACTCTTTGCCGGCGTCGCTCCGCGGCGTCACCTGCTACTTCTGCCATTCGGTCACCGAGGTGACCGACACGCACAATGCTCCGCTCACGCTCGACGCGAAGGGCAAGCTGTACGGGCCGTTCGATCCCGTCGCCGGCGTCCCGCACAGCGCCGCTTACTCGCCGTTCCTCGACGGGTCGACGAACGAATCGGCGCAGGTTTGCGGGAGCTGCCACGACATCGTCAACCTGCAGGGTGCGCACGTCGAGCGGACGTTCGCGGAGTGGAGAGCCGCCGCGCTCTCGCAGACTCCGAATGGCGAGACCTGCGCCGAGTGTCACATGGCGGCGAGCACCGGGTTCGCGTCGGAAACCCCACCTCACCTCGTCCGGCAGGTGCATGATCACACTTTGGCCGGTGTCGATCTGGCACTCGGGCCCTTCCCCGCGCCGGGCAGCGGCGCCGAAGCGTTGCCGGAGAATCAGACGCAAGAGCTCGCTGCGCAGGCGTTCCTCGACACGGTCGTCCAGGCGACGCTCTGCCTGAACCCCGTCACCCGCCGTCTGCAGCTCACGCTGGACAACGCGGGCGCGTCCGGACACGGCTGGCCCACCGGGGCGACGCCCGATCGCCGCGCCTGGGTCGAGCTCATCGCGTACCAGGGCGGGCAGGTGATTTACGCGAGCGGCAACACGCAAGCGGAGGGGACCTTCCCGAGCGCTCTGCCCTTGGAGGAGAGCTCACCCGATCCCGACCTCTGGCTGATCCGCGACTGCATCTTCGACGCGGCCGGCGCGCCGCTCGTGCTTTTCTGGCAAACCGCCGAGCTGGCGAAGAGCAACCAGCTTCCGGGTTTGGTCAGCCAGAACGCGATGGATCCGAACGCGTCCCCGGCGCCGCTCATGCGCGAGTTTCCGAGCACCGGCACGCTGCCTGCACTCCCGGACCACGTCACGGTCGAGCTACGACTGCAGGCCATCGGCGACGACGTCCTCGACAGCCTGGTCGCGAGCGGAGACTTGGACCCGAGCCTGCCGTCGCAGATCGCGCGCTACACGCTCGGCGGCGGCGCCGCCCTCGACTGGACTCCGACCGCCGCCGACGTGTTCCAGACGACCGACACGACCAGCGGCGCAGTGATGACCTGCGTCGCCAACGGCGCGTACCAGAGCAACACGACGCCCGCGATCAGCCACGCCCGCTGCGAGGGTCTGGCGAGCGGGCCGTAGCTGCGCCGCGTATCGCGTTCGCTGGGGGGCCGACGCCTAGACCCCGCTCGCCGCGGCGTCGAGCTTCGGGGTTCCGGCGCGAGCTGACGAGGGCGCCGCGAGGAGGGTGCGAATCCAACCGACGAAGGTGAGGACGAGAAAGGGATAGCCCGCGGACGGGAGTGGTGCAGAAGTGGCAACGAGGCCGGCGCCACACGCGATTTTCACCGCGGTCACCGTGAAGAGAGCAGCAGCGATCAGCCCAGTGAGGCGGCTCCACTTGGGGAAGGTGCTCGTGACGCTGATCGTCAGCAAAGAGGCAGCCCAAAGGGCGACCCCGCTGGCGAAGGACGCGCGACTCGCTTCGAGGCCCGCCGTCGTCTCCGAGAGTACGAGACTCTCGGCGGCGAGGAAGACGAGAAAGCCCGCCGCCAAGCCGTCCTTGCCCTCACGGAAGAACTTCACCGCCAGGAGCGCGCTGGCGACGACGATGCCGACGCCGTCGAGCATCCAAAATAATTGCCGCAGCGTCGCCTGTCCGACGAACGAGCCCGCCATTCCGAAGAGGCCGCCCACGCCGAGCCCGACCACCGCGATCTGATCGCGGCGTCTTTCGCTGAGCGCCTTCGCGACGGCGCTGTGGTCTTGGTCGGAACTGGTGTGAAATCGAGGTTCGGGCATGGTCGGGCCTTCTTGGTTGGAGTGATTCCAGCCGGTTCCTCGCGGAAGCCGGTCTGGATGCCCTGTCGTGCCCGCTCGACCGCTCACGTTACAGCGCCGCGCGCGATTTTTCCGCGGCTCAGCCGACGCGGTGAAGCACCGTGTATTTCGTCACGCTTTCGTGCCCGCTTCGATCCTGGCAGTGGACCACGAAATCCACGTCCGGCGGGAATTGCTCGACGAAGTGCCGGCGGCAAGCGATCAGCACCGCGCCCGAGGAGCGGTCGAACGGCGCGTCGGCAAAGGACAGCAAGGCCGTTCCGTTCGGCAAGAGGACGTCGACGGAGACGCGCTCGACGTCCTCGAGTTCGAGGCGTAGCCGATGCACGAGCAGATCGGTGCCGGGACGGAGCCAGGCCTCCTTGGGCACGCCCGGCAGGAAATCATTGCTCGCCTGGCGCAGGCCTCGCCCTTGCGCGAGCTCGAGATCGCGGTCGATGGCGATCGGGGGAATCACGTCGGTGAGCGCTCGAGCGAGCGCGGCGACTCGCGAGGACGCCTCGAAGCACGCGTCGCAGCCGAAGAGGTGCTCGTCGATGGCGTCGACCTCGGCTTCGGGCAAGTCCCTGGCCCAATAGCGAACGAGGAGTTCGTGCGGGATCGGGCAGTTCATGCGACGCTCCCTTCCACGCAGCGTTGGAGCGCGCGCATCGCCCGATGCCGCAAGACCCTCACGTTCCCCACGGAAATACCGAGCTCGCTCGCGATCTCGTCCGCGCTGCGCTCTTCTTGAAAGGAGAGCAGCACCACGCGCTGCTCGCGCGCGCCGACGCGACCCAGGCATAGCGCCAAGCGCGCGCTGTCGACGCTCGAGAACGACGGCGGCAGCTCCGTGTCCGACAAAGGCAAGACCGCGCCGGCGAACGCTTGGGCGCGGCGTTCGTTGCGACGCGAGCGTGACACTAGATGCCGACACGTCCCGAAAACGAAGCGCTCGATATGCTCCAGATCCTCGATTCGACCCGCGCGCACCGCTTCGAGTAGCACGACACCGACCTCCTGAACCAAGTCGGCCGCGGCCGTCTCGCTCCGCAAATGTCGCAGCCCGTAGAGACGGATCCGCGGCGCCAGCAGCAGAAACAACTCTCGCTCGGCCGCGACCCGCTCGGCCGCTTCTCCGTCATGTGCCGCGACGCAGCGCACGAGCTCTCGGAACTCGGTCATCGAGTTCGGCTTAGCATCGCTTCGTTCGGGATAGTGCCGCCATCGGTGACGTGCCGTCCGGCGAGCGTGACAGCTCCGCAAAGCTTGCGCCGTGGCCGAGCTTGCCACCGCCGAGGCGCACGACGAGACTTCGCGGATGACGAGCGTGGTCGCGGTGAACCCCGTCCCGGCCGCGGAAGGTCCCCGCAGGACGGCGCTGCGGCCCCGTCAGCTCATCGGCCGCGAGCAGGAGAGCGCGGAAGTCACGGAGAGCGTCCTCTCGACCGCGGTGACGACACTCACGGGTCCGGGCGGAGTGGGAAAGACGGCGCTCGCCGTCAACGTCGCCGCCGCTTGCTCCGCCGAGTTTCGTGACGGCGTCGTCGTCATCTGGCTCGGAGCGTTGCGGTCGGCGGAACTCGTCGTGTCCGAGGTCGCCGCGCAGGCCGGCTTGCCGAAGTCGGGCGGCGATTCTCTCGAGGATGCGTTGGTACGGTGGTTGAGCGAGCGAGACGTGTTGCTCTTGCTCGACAACTGCGAACACGTGTCGTCCGCCGTGAGCGATCTGGTGGATGTGCTGACGGCGCGTCTTCCTCGTCTCCGCGTGCTCGCGACGAGCCGCGAGCCGCTGTGGGTGGACGGCGAGGTGACGTATCGACTGAGACCGCTGTCGGTGGCGGGACCGAGCGCCAGCGTCGAAGAGATCGCCGGTAGTGACGCGGTGCAGTTGTTCCGGGAACGCGCGGGTGCCCGCAGCCGGGCCTCGCTCGGCAGCGAGCGCGCCGCCGCGCTCGTCGGGAAGATTTGCCGCCGCGTCGACGGCTTACCGCTTGCCATCGAGCTCGCCGCCGCACGGGTGGCCGGACTCGACCTCGAGGACATCGCCTCGCATCTCGACGATCTCTTCGACTTTCTCCCGCAGTCGGCGCGCCGGGCGGACGGCGCTCGGCGGTCACTCCGCGCGACCGTGGAGTGGAGTGACACGCTTCTGACCGACGACGAGCGGCGTTTGCTCCGGCGGATGGCCGTGTTCGCCGGACGCTTCGATCTCACGGCGATCAAGGAGGTCTGCACGGTCGACGGGCAGAGCGCCGCGCAGGTCGCGGATCTCACCGCCCGGCTCGTGGAAAAATCGCTGCTTTTGATGCCGGAGGACGGCGGCGGATATCAGCTGCTCGAAACCATCCGGCAGTACTCCATCGAGCGGCTCACCGCCGAGGGTGACATCGACGCCGTTCGTGACAGGCATGCGCGCTTTTATCTCGGCGTCGCTCTCCAAGCGTCCTTGGGCCTGACGACCGGGCCCGAGCGGCCTCACCTCGACGTGATGGCACGCGTCGGCGACAATCTGCGCGTCGCGCTTCATCGTCTGCTCGTGAGCGAACCGCGCGCGGCTCTCGAGCTCTCGGCCGGGCTCACGCAATTCTGGTGGATTCGGGGCCGGCTTCGCGAAGGCATCGGCTGGCTCGAACGAGCGATCACCGCCGCGCCGGACGCTCCGGCCGAGCTCTGTGCCACGGCGCGTTTTGGCCACGGGTTCCTCGTCGCCCACGACACGGACGACTGGGTGGCCGCCGCCGCGTCGCTCGACATCGGGATCGACCTGCTCGCGAAAGCGAGCGAGCCGCCCGTCATCCTCGGGATGCTGCTCTGCCTGCGTGGGGAGTGCGACGTCTTCAACGGCGACGCGAGCTCCGGGGTGCGTCGCACGGAAGCCGGCGTGGAGATCGTGCGCCGGCATCCGGAGACGCGGGGCGGCTGGCCCGAGCTCTTCTGCATGTGGAACGTGGCGAACGCGAAGCGCGCCCACGGAGACGTCGACGCCGCCCTCGCGCTCTTCACCGAGTGCGCGGAGCTCAGTCGCCGACGCGGGCTCTTCCTCGGGGAAATGTGCACCTGCAACGTGCTCGGCGAGATGTGGGAGGAGCGCGGCGTGCTCGATATCGCTCGTTCGCAGTGGGAGCGCGCTTATACGTGCCGGCTCGAAATCGACGCCGTCAACGTGGGGTACGTTCACGGCTCGACGCCGATCAACCTGCTCGCGATTGCGCGCGTGACCGCAAAGCAAGGCGACCTCGCGACGGCGTCGAAGCTCTTGCGTGAGGGGTTGGTCGTCGCGCACGAGATCCGGGACGAAAAGACCGCGCGGCACCTCGCCGAGCTCTTGCAGCGGACCTCGCGCACGGAACCCGCGGAGCACGCCTCGCTCCGCCCGGCGGGTGGCGTGTGGCACCTCGCGTTCAACGGCAAGACCGTCCACGTCCCCGAACTCAAGGGCTTCTGGCACTTGCGCGAGCTCCTTTCGAGGCCGCGCGAGGCCGTGCCGGCCTTGTCACTCCTCGCGGCGCCGAGCGAGGATCCCGTACCCGTCGGCGATGCCGGGCCCTTGCTGGACCGCGAAGCGCTCCGGCAATACCGAAAACGCCTCGCCGAGCTCGACGAAGCGCTCGAGGAAGCGGAGGCTCGCCACGACGTCGCGCGGGGCGCCAAGCTGAACGCCGAACGCGAGGCCCTGCTGCGAGAACTCGCGCGCGCCACCGGCTTGGGCGGCAAGCCGCGACACGGCGGCTCCGCCACCGAGAAGGCGCGCATCAACGTGACCCGCACGATCCGCCATGCCATCACGTACCTGCGGACCGCGTTTCCGGAGCTCGGCGCGCATCTCGAGGAGTCGGTCGTGACCGGAACCTCGTGCTCGTACGATCCCCCGGGCAACGTGGCCTGGACGACCTGACACCCGGTTCGGGGTAGAAAAAAGGTTCGTTCGTTCTGAAGTAACGACGGGCTCGCGCCGAACGAACGCCCTACCGGTGAGGGCGACGGTGCGCCTTCGGAGGAGAACGTTCATGACCCCGTCCACGCCAAAAACCAACTCGAATTCGGTGACTTCGCTCCGTGCACACCGCTTCGCGAACGGCGACTCGATGCCGCTCGTCGGGCTCGGCACCTGGAAGTCGGCTCCCGGTGAGGTCTACGCGGCGGTGCGAGAGGCCGTCCGTCTCGGGTACCGACACATCGACTGCGCCGCCCTTTACGCCAACGAAGCCGAGATCGGCGAGGCTCTCCGCGACGCCATGCGCGAAGGCGACGTGGCTCGCGAGGAGCTGTGGATCACCTCGAAACTGTGGAGCAACGCGCACGGGCGGGACAACGTCGGGCCGGCGCTCGAAAAGTCGCTCACGGATCTCGGACTCGAGTACCTCGACCTCTACCTGATCCACTGGCCGATCGCGCTCCAGCCGAGCGCGGTGCTGCCGGGTTCCGCCGAGGACTTTCGTCCGCTCTCCGAGGTTCCCCTCCACGAGACGTGGGCGGAGCTCGAAGCGGCCGTGAATGCGGGCCGGGTCCGTCATCTCGGCGTGTCGAATTTCTCGGCCAAGAAACTTCGCGACCTCCTGCCTCATTGCAAGCTCAAGCCCGAGGTCAACCAGGTGGAGCGCCACCCGCTGCTCCAGCAGAACGAGCTCGTCGCTTATTGCACCTCGCAAGGGATTCACGTCACGGCTTACGCACCCCTCGGGTCCGGCGACCGGCCCTCGTTCCTCAAGGCGCCCGGCGCGCCCGTCTTGCTCGACCATCCGGTCATCCGAGCGATCGCCGCGGCGCACGATCGAACGGCCGCCCAGGTGCTCATTGCGTGGCACGTCCAGCAGGGGATCTCGGCAGTTCCAAAGTCCGTCACTCCGGCGCGACTCAAGGAGAATCTCGAGGCCGCCGAAGTGAAGCTCACCCCGTCCGAGCTCGAGCGCCTCGCCGCGCTCGACCTGGGCTATCGAATGATTGCCGGAACGTTTTGGGCCGTCGCGGGCACTCCGTGGACGCTTCAAACGATCTGGGACGAGCCGTAAGGCGCCGGACCGGTTGGGCGCCGCCGCCGCGATGAATTAGGATCCGCGGCGTGCGCACCTTCGTCCCGGCGCCGCCGCTGAAAACGCGCGTGCTCTCGATCACGGTCGCCGAGAACGCCGGCGGCGAAAACCTGGTGCTCCCCTCGACCAGCGCCGTGCTCGGTCTGCAGTTTCGAGGCCGCGTGCAGGCCGGCGACAAGGTGTTGTCCCTCGCGGGCGTCACCGGGATTCAGGCGACCGCGCGTCGCTACACGTACGCCGCCGACACCGGCTCGGTGCTCGTGCGGTTCACCCCGCAGGGTGCGGCCTGTCTCGGCGTCCCGGCGCTGGAGCTCAGCGACAGCCACGTGGCGCTCGAGGAGCTGCTGCCGGCGGCGCGCGTGGTGGAGGCGACCGAGCGACTGCAGGCGGCGCGCGACGATCGCGCGCGCGTCGAGGTCGTCGAAGAGCTGCTCCTCGAGCTCCCTTTTGCGCGCGATCCGCTGGTGACGCAGGGTATCGAGCTCCTCGCGAACGCGGGCGAGGGCGCCTCGGTCGCGCGGGTCGCGCGCTCTCTCGGCGTGAGCGAGCGCCAGTTCGAGCGGCGCTTCAAAGCGCGCGTCGGGCTCACGCCGAAGCACTTCGCGAGGCTCCAGCGCTTCGAGCGCGCCGTGAACCTCGCGCGCTCGGCCCCGTCGCTTTCGGTCGCGGCCCAGGACGCGGGCTACTACGACCAGTCGCACTTCATCCGGGATTTCCGCGGCTTCGTCGGCGTCACGCCGGGCGCCGCGCTCCCGATCGTCCCCTGAGAACGAGGCTCGGACGCTTCGCCCCTCCGGCGTGTCGGATTCGTCCAATCGCCGCCGAGCCGCCTGCCGCAAGTTCAAGGGCAGAAAGAGGTGACGACATGCGAGTGGATCTCTACTACCTGGTACACAAGGCACAGCGCTTCCAGCTGTTCGGGTTCGCGCGGGAGCTCAGCCGCGCGGATCTCGGGGATGCGGGCGTCCGTGAGCGCGTCGCGACCGAGGTGCGTGAGCTCGTCGCGCTCCTCGAAGATCACGCGCGGAACGAAGAAAAGCACGTTCACCCGTTGTTCGCGCGGTCGGGCGGGGAAGGGGCGGCCGCGGGCACGGCAGGCGGCGGCGCGGTGGAATCGATCGAGCGCGAGCACCGTGCGCTCGAACGTCACTTCGCCGAGCTCACCGCGGTCGTCGACGGCGGGCGCTGGAGCGAAGTTTATCCCGCTACGATGCGTCTCATCGGCGAGTACTTGCTCCACATCGACGAGGAGGAGCGCGCGCAGGCGGAAGTTCTCTGGCCCCGGTACACGGACGAGGAGCTCGGCGCCGTCGTCGCGCGGTTCAAGGCGGAGCGCGCTCCGGCGGCGGCCCGCGCCGATTTCTCGTTGATGCTCCCCGCGCTCAGCGTCCCAGAGCTCGCCCGCGTGCTGGGCGGCGTGAGGTCGAGCGCTCCGAAAGAGCACGCCGACGCGATGCTCGATCTCGCGCGCGTCGCGCTCGGGGCGGAGCGGTGGGCGCAGGTGGAGGAGGTTCTCGCCCCGTAGTGCCCCGGTTCGTTACCGTCCGGCGCGGCTCACCGGCTGCGCCGTCCGCGGACGGTCCAGCTGCTCGAGGCGGCCCAGATGCTGCCGTCGGCGCGCTCGTATTGCTCGAACAAGCGACGGAGCGCGCTCGCAACGTGGGGACGCAGGCGCTCGCCTTCGGCGCCGGCGAGGCGGATGATTTCGCCGGCGGGTCCGAGCTCCATCGCAAACTCGACGGCTTCGTCCGCGTTCGTGCCCACGCAGATGTCGCAGTCGGTGCGGGTGAGGCTCACGTCCCCGAACTGAGCCGCTTGCATCACGTCACTCACGAGGTCCGCGCCGGCCATCGAGAACGGGCCGGGGCCGCAATGAACCTGCGCCGACGACTCCGGGTCCACGACGGGCACGATCGAGCGCACCGCGCGCTCCGCTTCGTAAACCCAGGGGTTGTCCTCGCGCCGGCGCCAGACGACCATCGTGAGCTCGCCGCCCGGGCGGAGCGATCGGTGCACGTTCCTGAGCGCGGCCACCGGCGACGCGAAGAACATGGTGCCGAAGCGCGCGAACGCGTGGTCGTACGGTCCCCGGAGGTCGGCGTGCTGAACGTCCGCGACGAAGTACTTCGGTCGTGCTTGCTCGAGCGCTCGCGTCTCGCTCTCGGCGAGCCGAATGAAGCCTTCGCCGCAATCGACGCCCGTGGCGCGGCCGAGGGGACCCACCTGTTCGGCGATGACGAGCGTGGTGTCGCCGAAGCCGCAACCCACGTCGAGCACGCTCGCGCCGGCGGCGTAGGGGCGCTCCCTCAAGGGGCGCGCCCCGTGCTCCGCGAAGCCGTCCGTCACGATGCGGCGAAAGCGCACGAACTTGTCGAACAGAACCGTGTTCCAGGCTTCGATCGCGCCTTCGTTGTCGCTCGCCATCTCACAGCCGTTTCATCGTGGGCCGCGCTTCGACGCGCTCGACCCACGACCAGATGCGCCCGAGCTTCTTGTCGATGGGGTTGCCGTGGCTGTCGGCGAACGTGAGGAAGCTGAAGAGCAGGATGTCGGCCAGCGTGAAGCGCGAGCCGCACAGGAACTGATCGGAGATGTTCTTCTCGAGCCATTCGAGGTGATAAAACGCGAGGCCGGTGAGCCCCGGCACCGTCTCGGGGTTCGTGTACGTGCGCGGGCCGTACACGGTGCGACCGGCGCCGAACTGAAACGCCTTCAAGAGGGGGTAGGCGATGCCGAGGTTCACGCGCTGCGTCCACATGCGCGTCTCGGCCCGCTCCTCGAGCGTCGTGCCGATCAAGGGCGGACTCGGGAAGAGCTCCTCGAGCGTTTCGCAAATCGCGATCGATTCGGTGATCCTGGTGCCGTCGTCGAGCTCGAGGACGGGCAGCTGGCCGAGCGGATTGCGCGCGAGGTGCGGCGCTTCGCGATTCTCGCCCTTGATCAAGTCGAGAGTAATGACCTCGATGTCGAGGCCCTTTTCGGCGATGAAGAAGCGCGCCGTCGCCGGACTCGGACCGATGGAGTGATAGTATTTCATGGTTTTATTCCTTCTCTTCTTTGCTGGCTTCGTAGGCGTTATTGCCCGACCTGGGCCTGATTCGGCTCGATCACGCCGAGGGTTTTGACCACCTCGAAACGCCCGCCGCGAGCTTGGGCGATGTACATGTTGAGGCGCAGGTGATGCTGGCCCGGCACCATCTCGGCGCCGCCGCCCGGACCTTGCGCGATGCGCGCGTGGTCGAGAGCCCGCACGACGCGCTCGCGATCGAGCGAGCCTGCCTCCGTGACGGCCCCGGCCCAGAGCGCGATGCCGCGATAGAGTCCCGAGCAGGCGCCGCCGCCCGTGAACTGAGCCGCACCGGGAAATCGGTTGTTGTAGCGGGCGAGAAGCTGAGCGCTGAAGGGGTCCTTCACGTCCTGGTAGTAGTCGAGGCAGCCGTAGAGCCCCTCGACGTGTTCGGCGGGAACCATGTTGAGGAAGTTCTCGTCGAAGTAGGTGCAGATCAGGCGCCCGCCGCGCCGCGTGAAACCCGCGGCATGGAGCTGCGCGAGAAACGGCGTGAGCCCCGGCGGAACGATCGTGTTGAACACGACTTCCGTGCCGCTCGACATGATGCGATCGATGATCGGAGCGTAGTCGGCGTGGTCGAGTGGGAAATACTCCTCTCCGACGATGGTGCCGCCCTCGCGCGTCACCACCGCGCGGGCTTTCTCGTTCAGCACGCGCGGCCAGATGTAGTCGGCGGACGGAAGGTAGAACTTCTTCGCTCCGGTCTCGCGCATGAGCCAGGGGATGAGCGGATCGACCTGCTGCGCGGGCACGGGGCCCGTGCAGAAGATCAGCGGATGCGCTTCTTCTCCCTCGTATTGCTCGGGGTAGATGTAGAGCGTCTTGCCGCGCTCGACCGCCGGCCCCTTGATGGCTTGCCGCGCGGAGCTGTAAATGCCGCCGAAGATCACGTCGACGTGGTCGCGCTGCACGAGCTTCTCGGCGCGCGCCGCGGCGCTCCGGTCGGAGGTTTCGCTGTCTTCGACGATGAGCTCGAGGCGGCGGCCGAGCAGGCCCCCGCTCGCGTTGAGATCGTCGATCAGCAGCGAGGCGACGTTGGCGTTGGCGACGCCGACGAACGAGAGCGGTCCGGTCTTGTCGGCGATCAAGCCGACCTTGATGGTGGTTTCGGTCATGGTTGTCTCCTTGGGAACGAGCATCCAAGTAGCCGAAGCGCTCGCCGCAGGTCCTTACGCCGGCCCTAAACGTTCTGAAGCGTTCCTAAGCGCACGGTTCCTGCGCGCCGGCGGAAGTGATACGCACGAAATGTTCCCGGAAAGCTGCGGCCCGATCGCGCCCGTCGCGCAACATGAACGCAATCCTTCTGGCAGGTGACTGCGAGGTACGGCCCGACGAGAGGCGGCTCCTCGTTCAGGGCAAGGCCGTCGTTCTCGGCGCGCGTGCCTTCGATCTCCTGTTGGTCTTGATCGAGCACCGCGAGCGTGTCGTCGGCAAGGAGGAGCTGCTCGAACGCGTGTGGCCGGGCGTCGAGGTCGAGGAGAACAACCTCACCGTTCAGGTTTCCGCGTTGCGAAAGATCCTCGGGCCCGAGGCCATCTCGACCGTGACCGGCCGTGGTTACCGCTTCACGTTGCCCTTCGCGCAGGGGTCGCAGCCGAAGGAGCCGAGCGCGCCGGCGCAGGCGTTCGACGCGCCGACCATCGCCGTCCTGCCCTTCGACAACCTCTCGACCGACGCCGACATGCAGTTCTTCTCGGACGGCGTGAGCGAGGAGATCATCCAGCGCTTGTCGCGCATTCTCGGCGTGCGCATCATCGGTCGCACCTCGAGCTTTCAGTTTCGTGGCAAGGACAAGGCGGCGGCCGTGGAGCGCTTGCGCTGCACGCACCTGCTCGACGGGTCGCTCCAACGCTCGGCGGACCGCGTGCGCGTGCGGGCCCAGTTGATGGAGGCAGCTTCGGGGAGGACGCTCTGGTCGGACGGGTACGACCGCGGCCTCGCGGACATCTTCGCCGTGCAAGACGACATCGCGCGCCACATTGCGCGCGCGCTCGAGCGGACTTTCTCGGGTGTCGCCGCGCCGCGGCTCGAACCGGCGAGTTACGACCTCTACCTGCGTTCGAGCCCGAAATCGTACGCGCCGGACGAAGTGCGCACGAGCCTCGGTTTGCTCGAAGTGGTGACCGAGCGAGCACCGGAGTTCGCGGACGCGTGGGGGCGCGTGGCTTATCTACGCGGATTCCTGCACCCGTATTTGCCTTTCGCGGATCGCGCCGTGCATGCGGCGCGCGTCGAGCGCGAAGCGGCGCTCGCGCTGTCGCTCGACCCCGACAACATCGACGCGCTCGCCGCGCGCTGCTTCGTCGTCCCGCCGTACGGCAGCTTCGTCGAAGCCGCGCGCCGCCTCGACGCACTCCGCTTCGCGCCCGGCTCCGGCGACGGCCGTCGCTACATCGGCTGGTTCATGCGTCACCTCGGGCGCGTGCGCGAAGCGCTCGAAGAAACCGAGCTCGCCTTTCGGCTCGACGCGCTCGACCCGATGTCGATCAATCTGCTCGCGCTCGCGCGCATGGCTGCCGGCCAGGTGACGCAAGCCATTCCGCTCTACGAGGACCTGGTTCTGCGCGTTCCGCAGATGAGCTTTCCGATCGCGAGCTTGCTGCGCGCCCACGCATTCTCGGGCGACTGGGACGCGGTGGACCGCTTGCTGGCGGTCGCCGCGACGCGCCCGTTGCGGGAATTTCAGGATACGTTGCCCTTCGTTCGCGCCAAGCGGAGCCGCGCGCACCTCGACGCGTGGCGCGGCGCGTTCGACGCGCACATCACGAAGACAGGAAGGGTCGACGCGGCGCGACTGGTGTACGCGGCTCACCTCGGCTTCGTCGACGACGCGTACCGGGCCGCCGAGCTCGTTCACCTCGGCCCCGCCGGCGGCGTGGAGGACCTCATGGGTCCCGACGGCTACCGCACCGCGATTTTTTTCCAGGCGAACATGCCGGAGCTCCGCAATGATCCACGGTTCGCGCGCCTCTGCGTCCGGCTCGGCCTGGTCGACTTCTGGCTCGCGACGGGCACGTGGCCCGACTGCGTCACAGACACGCCGTACGATTTCAGGCTCGAGTGCGAGCGCGCTCAGGCGACGGAGCGCGAGAGCTTCGAGTTCTAAGTCCTCTCAAAAATAGCGGCTGTTGACAACGTCACTGGACGAACAATAGAGTCCGCCCCCGATTCGCCCGAGCTAAACGTGCGTCCGAGCCCCGGGGCCTGCCCGGCGGCCGGGCGTGGACCGATGCCGGACGCGCACGGCGCGCCCGCACAGCCGAACATCATGAATCGAGAAACCGCTGAAGTCGCCCAATCGACGATGACGTCGCTCGATTGGGTCATGGTCGCCCTGTACTTCACCGTCCTCTTGGGCGTCGCGTCCTGGGTGGTGAAGAAGAGCAAGAAGACGGCCGACGACTACTTCTTGGCCGGCCGCAACCTGAGCTGGTGGATCATCGGCGCGTCCATCTTCGCGTCGAACATCGGCTCGGAACACATCGTCGGGCTCGCCGGCTCCGGTGCCTCCGACGGCATGGCGCTCGCCCATTACGAGCTCCACGCCTGGTGCCTGCTCTTGCTCGGCTGGGTCTTCGTGCCGTTTTACATGCGCACGCAGGTCTTCACGATGCCCGAGTTCCTCGAGCGGCGCTTCTCGGTCGAATCGCGCTACGTGCTCTCGATCGTCTCGCTCCTGACCTTCGTCGTTTCGAAGATCGCGGTGGGCATCTTCGCGGGCGGCGTCGTCTTCCAGACGCTGCTCCCCGAGGTGAGCTTCACGATCGGCGGCGTTTACATCTCGAGCTTCTGGATCGGCTCCATCGGCGTCATCCTGCTCACGGGCCTCTACACGACGCTCGGCGGCATGCGCGCCGTCGCCTACAACGACGCCGTTCAGGTCATCGTGCTGATCGGCGGCTCGCTGCTTCTCACGACCTACGGTCTGAGCAAGCTCGGCGGCTGGGGACGCATGCGTGAGCTCGTCGGTTCCGACATGCTGAACCTGTGGAAGCCGATGACGCCGGCCGGCGTCGAAAGCACGTGGTCGCCCGTCATCGAGCAGGACGCGGGCGGGCACCTCGTGCGGCAGGCCTGGTACTTCAATCAGCAGTACCCCTGGCTCGGCATGGCCGTGTGCGCGCCGATCATCGGCATGTGGTACTGGTGCACCGACCAGTACATCGTTCAGCGCGCGCTCGGCGCCCCGAACGAGACGCAGGCCCGGCGCGGCAGCATTTTCGCGGCCTTTCTCAAGCTCGCCCCGCCCTACCTCTTCATCATCCCGGGCATGATTTGCTTCGCGCTCGCGAAGAGCGGCATCGTTCATGAGCTTTCGCGCATGGTCGGCCCCGACGGCAAGCCGATCCCGCACGAGGCGCAGGGTGCCTTCCCGTTGATGGTGAAGTACCTCCTGCCGTCGGGCCTTCGCGGCATCGTCGTCGCCGGCCTGCTGTCGGCGCTCATGGGCTCGCTCGCCGGCGTGTTCAACGCTTGCTCGACGCTGTGGACGGTCGACATCTACCAAAAGTGGAAGCCGCAGGCCTCGCAGGAGCAGATCGTGAAGACCGGCCGCATCGCCACGGGGGTGATGGTCGTCATCGCGATCCTTTGGCTGCCGGTCGTCCAGGGCGCGCACGGTCTCTACAACTACCTGCAGTCGGTCCAGGGCTATCTCGCTCCGCCGATCTTCGTCGTGTTCTTCTTCGGCGTGTTCAACAAGCGCCTCACAGCCAAGGGTTGCTTGTGGGCGATGATCATCGGCTTCATCGTCGGCGTCTTCCGCATGGCGGTGGACACGCCGGTGACGCTCATGGGCAAGCCCTACGACAAGGGCTCGTTCTTCTGGATCATCAACAACATCAACTTCCAGTACTTCAGCATGCTCATCACGCTCGTCTCCGCCGTCGTGATGGTGGCGGTGAGCTACGCGGGCACGGCGCCCGACGAGCGCGAGCTCGGCGGCCTGACGTTCGCGACCGCATCGGCCGAGGATAAGGCCCGCACGCGCGCGGGCTGGGACCAGCGCGACGTGATCGCGTCCGTGTTCGTTCTCTGCGCGATTCTGTTCGCCTACTTGTACTTCCGCGGCTGAGCGCGGCGGAGCTCCTCGTTTGCATCGTCGGCGATGCGCGCGAGCTCGGATTGGATCGCGGCGAACGGCGGCTGCGTGAGCGCCTTCTCGATGTCTTGAAGCCACCGGTTCAACGTCGCCGCCGCCGGTGAGCTGTTCCTCTCGAGGCCGATGTCCTGATAGGCGGTGTGGGCTTCGTTCCAGCGATAGGCGGTGCAATATTCTCCGTCGCCGTAGTCGACCGGGATTTCCGCTGGCTTGAGCGGCGGAAGCCGGCCGAGCGCGGCTTGCTCGACGAGCGCGCTCTGCTCACGCACGCTCCCCGATTCGAGGCGAGCCGTCGACAAGGCGGGAGCGATGTGCGCCGCCAGGGGAGGCCGACCGCGCCAGCGCCAGCCATCGGGCGGCGTGGTCGGGTCGGGCTGCAACACCGTCGTCGGCGTCCAACCCCAGCCGCCGCGATCGTAGAGCCAGACGCGCCCCGTCTCGTCGACCACGAAGCCTCGAAACTCGTGCCCCCACGCGAACTTCACGTGCGCGCATTCGAAGAGCGGTATCGTCGCGAGCCCTTTCGGTGCACTCAACCGAGGTGCGCCGATGAGCTTCACGGGAACGGGCGGTGCGGCCTCCAGCGGCGAAGTGACGGTGGGAGGCGGCGGCACGGCCGGCTCCGGAAGCGCGACTGCCGAGCCCGGTGCCGCCGACTGCGACGCGACTCCGACGGACGCCGGCGCGGAGGGCGCGCTCACATCTCGACGCGCACTCGACCCTCGCTCACGGCAACCGCCGGCGAGCACGAACAAGACGAGGAGCGCGCGAACACCAGCCATCCCGGGACCCCGAGCCCAATAGAATGGCTCAAGACGGCTCGGGCGCCATTTTCGGAAGGATACCAGGCGGAGAGCCTTCCTGCAGGGATCGGGCAGCCACCGAAACGATTACTGCGCCGCAATCCAGCCGATCTCGACCCACGACTCCCGTTCCGTGCCCGGCGGCAAAACGCACAAGCTCTCACCGGTGTTGAGCGCGTTGCCGGGCGCGGTCCACGGTTCCAAGCAGACGAAGTCTTTGTCGGCTTTGGTCCAGATGACCCAGCGTACGAAGTCGGGTGACGCCGCGACACGGACGCGCGAGCCGTCGCCGAGATGGAGCGCGCTTTCGGTACTGCCGTGATCGAGGAGGTGAAGATCGACTTCCGGAGCCGTGAGGTCGAAGCCGGTGAAGGCGATTTCGCGCTTCGTGACGTTGTCGAACGCGCGCGTGGCACGGGTGTCGATGGCGAGACGGCTTTTGTCGCCGACGGCGAAGTAGGGGTGGTAACCGAACGCGAACGGCAGCGGAGTCGTCGCGCGGTTTTGGACCTTGGAGCTCGAACGCAAGGTCGCGCCGCGCAGGGTGAGGGTGAGCTCGGTGTGAAACTCCCAAGGGTAAGCCCCGAGCGTCGCCGGGCTCGAGTCGAGCGTGAGCGTGACGGCCGCGCCGTCGAGGGTGCTCTCGCGCGCGACCGTCCACGCGAGATTGCGCGCGAAGCCGTGCTGCTTGAGCCGTCCGCTCTTGTCCGCAAAGTGCCACGTGTCGTTTTCGAGCTTGCCCGGCGTCGGAAAGAGCACCGGAATGCCGCCGCGCACGTTCTGGGTTTCGTCCAAGAGCGTGGCCTCGTCGAGGTAGAGGAGCTCGCGCGAGCCCACGCGGAACGAGGTGACGAGCGCGCCGCGGCGGGGTGCCACCGTCACTTCCGCGTCCGCCGCTTCGTCGCGTAAGGTCACGAGCTCGCCGAGGACGGGTGCATTCGCGGCGACCTGCTTCACCGTGAACATGCCGTGGGCTTGTTGCATGCCCAATACTTGCGATCCTCCGCGCGAAGGAGCAAGCGGGTCGCCGTGGTTCTGCCCCCTGCCGAGCCGTTTGCTCGCAGTCGGGCTCGAGTTACTTCTTCGCCCGACGTGGCTTCGTCGGGGCTCGCTCCGCCCGTGCTCGACGCGGCGGATGCAGCGTTTCGTGGCGCGCGCACATGTCGACGAAGCGTTCGATGCGGGCGGCTCGTGTCTCCGGCTTCTTCGCGGTTTGTACGCGGTAAAGAATCGCGTACCGGTTCGCGCCGTCGAGCGCGTCGAAAAAAGCGCGTGCCCGTGCACTCTGCGCGAAGGCCGCGGCGAGGTCCGCGGGCATGCTCGCGGCGCGCGCTCCGTCATAGGCACGCTCCCAGCGTCCGTCACGTTTGGCGCGCTCGACCTCGGCGAGCCCGGGCGGCTCCATCGCGCCCGCCGCGATGAGCGCCTCCGCCTTCGCGCGATTGATCTTCGACCAGGGGCTCTTCGCCGTTCGCGGGCCGAAGCGCTGGAGCCATGCGTCCGCGCCGAGCGAGCGCTTCTGACTGTCGATCCATCCCCACGCGAGCGCGACACCGAGGGCATCGGCGTAGGTGAGCGCGTTCTTCCCGCCTTGCTTCGCGAGGCGCAGCATGACGGCCTGCGAGCGAGCGTGATTGGACGTGAGCCAAGCGCGCCACTCTCCGACCCGCGCGAACTCGAGGACGGGCTCCGCTCTCTTCGCTCGGTTCACTGGGTCTTTTCGAGGTCCGCGACCGCAAAGTCGACGCTGCCGCTGCCGCCGCCGGTTTCGACCAGAAGCTTGGCTTCGAGCAACGTGCCGAGCTTCATGCCGGCCGCGTCCCACGCGGCGAAATGATCGGAGATCGTGATGGTGCCGCACTGACGCGCTTTCTGGCGGATGCTCCAGAATTGAGTCCAACTCGAGGCGTTGCAGCGCGAGCCACCGGTCCCGTTCGTGGGGTTCGAATAGAACTTGTAGTTTTCGCCATCGATCATCGTGGTGGAGCCCTTTTGGCTCGCATTGTACGGCGTGAACGGCATGTTACCGAATGAGTCGTCCACGATGTACCACTCGATACAAGGGTTCGTCGACCACCCGTAGATTCCGATGTACGAGAAGCCGCCGCCGCTTCCGGTTTTCTTGAACGTGAAACCGGCGGTGATGGTTCCGTATTGATCGTAGGTTTTTCCGCCGTTGCCCCACTCGAAGCCGAGGCGACCGAGGTAGTCTCCCGAATTGTTCCACGCGGCGCTGAACGCGGGGGTGCTGAAGGTCGTCAGCGTGCCGGTGCCTTGGTTCGACCAGATTTGCCAAGCGAGGTTGTTGGAGCCGCCCTGACTATTCCCCGAGTGTTGCGTGCCGCCGCTCGGCAAGGTGGCGTTGCAGTCGACGGTCGATGGCCCGCTTCCAGCAGACGCTCCTTGCCCGCTGCCGCCGGCGGTGTTCGCGCCGCCCGCGGCCCTGCCGGCGTTCGCGGAACCGCCCGAGTTGGCGCCGCCCGCGGCCCTGCCGCCATTCGCCGGACCGCCCGCATTCGCGCCGCCCGCGGCCCTGCCGCCGGTCGTCATGCCGCTCGAGCCGCCCGAGCCCAATCCCGCGACGGCGCCCGCCCCGAAGCCGCCGGTCGTCCCTTGCCCGCCGATCGGAGCCGCGCCTCCCTTCGAAGTCGCGCCGCCCGACGAGCTCCCGCCCGCGGACGTGCTCGTCGTACCGCCGGCTTGCACGGTCGTTCCGCCGCCGCGGCCGACCGTCGTGCTGCCGCCGTTACCACCGCGAGCGCCGGTGGCTTGGACGCCGCCGGTCCCCGCAAAAGGAGAAGTGTCAGGTGCATCGACGCTGGCGGTACAGTTCAACATCGTCGACGCGACAGTCCCAGCACATATCTGAAGCCACTTCGTACGCACTCGGTCCTCCGAAAGGGTTTTAGGCGCTGGTCGAAGCAGTGCTGACCCGTCTCGGGATCCGTCGCTCGATCTTGGGTTACCTTTCTCTCGCGATTTTTCCCACGGCGGTGCAAGGCCGTCGTGAGCGGCCTGAGCTCGTCACGTGCCGCAGTGGAACATGTTGGCGCACTCCTCGGGGTAGTCGCAGTGACGCGTCGGGGCGGCAGCGAGGATGCAGATGACGACTCGCCCGACCGTGTCCGTCGAACAAGCGCGATCGAGCGACGCGGCCAGGCATTGGGCCTGGTCCGTGTAGTTCGCGGTCGAGCCGGCGCCGCACGCGGTGACGGCGCCGTAACCCCCTTCTTCCAAGGCCATCCAGTCGCAGAGCGACGCCTTCTCGTCGTCCGTGAGGTCGGGGATGCTCTCGTCGGCTGGGAGCGCGGGGCGGCTCGGATCCAGCGGGAAGATCTCGAGCATGCCGGGTTCGGGGAAGTAGCTGAGATCGCGCGACACGCATCCGCCGAGGTCGGCGTCGACCACCGGGCCCGAGCAATCGCCAAGACGCAGGCCGGTGATGTGAAAGAGGATCTTGCGCGGTTCGGGGCTGCCTTCCGTGTGGGTGAGCGAGCCGAAGCTGCCCGCGGTGATGCAATACGACTGCCCTCCGACCGGGATCTCGATCGACGTGCCCGTGAGCGGCACGGCCGTCTCCTCGCCCAACGTCGCGGTCCAGCCGAGCACGAGCGGCTCCGCGACCTCGCTGCCTTCGATGGCGAGGACACGAAGGCTGTCGGTGTCGAGGGTCGAAGAGAGGCTCTCGTTCAAATCGACGCTCTCGCTGCCGAGCGTGCCGCGAAGCTCGTAATTCATGTACGTGCCGTCGTCGCAGTGCGGAACGAGCGAGCTCGTGAAAAGGTCGCGCCCGCCGTCCGCCGCTCCGCCCGACGCCTCGCCGGCTTCGCCGCTCGTCATGCCGCCTCCCTCGTCGCCGCTCGCGCCGCCGTTCGCGCTCCCGCTCGCGGCTTGGTTCGTGCCGCCGTTCGGGCCGCCGGCACTCGGGGTGCTTCCGCCGCTCGCGCCTGCGGCGGCCGTTCCGCCGGAGGGCGCTCCGCTTCCGGACGATGTGCCGCCCGCGTGATCCGCGCCGCCGGCGCCCGCCGAGTTGCTCCTCCCTCCCGCAGCGGCACCGGACGTGCCCGCCAAGCCGGCTGTGCCGGATCCCCCCGCGGCGCTCGCGGCGTTGCCGCCGCCGCTCTCCAAGCTCGGTGTTCCGGAGCTCGCGTGACCGCAGCCCCCGAGGAACGCCGCGCCCGCTACCCACCCGAGCCAAACTCGTCGCTCACCCATCGAGCCCATCATCGCTCGACGCTATCAGTTAACGAGTGGCGTCGCAGCTCTTCGCGGAGAGCGCACTCTCGCGCTTGAGCCTTCCCCGAAGTCTGCCTGGACGCGTCCACGCCAAGCTTCTTCCTCCGCCTCCAGTTCGCGCTCACCTTCGCGGAAGACTCTCACGCCGAGCGAGCTCGTCGCGCGACGGACTGCCCTACGGAATGACGTTCGCGGCTGGATTCGTGGTGCCTTCGACGGCGTTCCCGCTCTGCAAGACGATGTAGCCCGGGCTCGATTGGTTGCTCTGCCCGGCGGTGGGGGAGGAGCCGCTGTGGGCGACGCCGCCCATCGCCGTGACGCGTTGGTCGCCGACCGACAGATCGTTGCCGCGGATGAAGATGTAGCCGCCCGAGGCCGAGACGTCCCGCGACGCGTCGATGGGCGTCGCGCTGATCCCGCCCGCGGGCTCTACCGTCAACGTGTCGACCAGCAAGAACACGATGCCTCCGGCCACTCCTGCGTTGACTGCCTTCAGGCCGGGGCCGGTGTCGACGTCGCTGCACGTGATGTTGCCCGCCGCGCCGGAGCCGAGCGTGAGGCGCGAGCCGTCGTTCGCGCCGTAGGCCGCGCCCGGCTCGCCCGGGGTACGACTGTTCGGGTTGATGCCGGGTTCGCCGGGCGCGGAGTGGCCGGCGGACGCACAGATGGGCGTGTCGTCGACGAATCTGAGCCCCGACCCGGCGCCGAGTCCGCCGGGACCACCCGCGTTGTGCGAGGTAGTCTGGCCCCCGAGTCCGCCGATGGATTCCCCTGCTTCGGTACCGACGTTTTCCGTGCACTCGCTGCTGTCGGTGCTCCAGCGACCGCCGCGGTAGCCGAGTGAGGAAGCCGACAGGGTGCCCGCGACGTCGAGCGTGACCGCGCGCAGCGCGACCACGCCGCCCGTCGAACCGTCCCAAGCGGCGCTCGTCAGCGTTTGCCCGGCCGGAATGGTGAGCGCGCCGAAGTGCGGAACGCGCACGAGGGCGACTTTTTGATCGTCGACGCCGGAGCCGATCCCGTCGTCGGAGTCCGCGCCGGCGCCGTACGTCCGCTGCTTGGGCGTCGTGAAGCTCACGGTGTCGGCGGAGAGGTCTCGGATCGTCAAGAGCTCCCAATTGCCGATGTTGGTCGTTTGACCGCCACCACCCTGCAGGTTGATGAGCAGGACCTCGTCGCCGGCTGCCAGGCAGTCGCTTGCGGGCGCGCTGCCGAGGGTGGCGCTCGTCGCGGTGAGTGACAGGACGGCGAATTCGGGGGATTCCGCGCAGGCGCGACCGGCCGTGAGCGGACCCTGAGTGAGGTCCGTCGTGCCTTCGATGACCACCGAGCCGACGCATTTTCCACCCGAGCAAAGGCCGCCGTCGCACGCCGCTCCGTCGGATGCACACGCGTTCGGCGACCCGCTCTCGCCGCCCGCTCCAGCGCCCGCCGCTTCGCCGCCTTGCCCGGCTTCGCCGCTCGTGCCGGCCACCCCGGACGTTCCGCCCGTGCCCCCGGTTGCGCCTCCGCCCGTTCCGGCCGAGCCGCCGCTCGTGGCTGCGCCCGTTCCCCCGGCAGCGCCCGAGCCGCTCTCGCCTGCACCGCCGGCTTCGGAGGTGCTGGTTCTACCCCCTGAGCCCGCGTGCCCGCTCGAGCCCGCGCGGCCGCTCGAGCCTGCGTGCCCGCTCGAGCCGCCCGTCCCGCCCTTCTCCGATGACGGGTTCGTGTCGTGCGATTTTCCGCAGCTCAGCGCGGTCGCCGCGAGCAAGCCGCAAGCGCCGGCCCATTTGAAGACGATCGCACTCTGTCGTGCCAAGTGAGCGCTCATGGCGTGAGCGTTGCTGTCCTGGCCGGCTAAAAACTAGTCCCCTATTTGGGTAATATTCAGGCGACCGCGCTCAGCGCTCAAGGACATGTCGAGCTTTCATCGCCGTTTGGGTCGGGCCGCCGAGGTGCCGGCCATGATCGACCTTCTGACGAGAACGGCGCACGAGGGCTATGGGCCGAGCTCGCCGGCGGACGCGGCGCCGACCCTGTCACGTCTCTTGGAGGACGGTAAGGCGAGGGCAACGCTGCTCTTCGAGGCACCGAACGAGCAGAACGACCACGCCCGCACCCTCCGCGCGCTCGCAGTCACGGGGTTCATCGAGCTCGGACCGGCGCGCGCCTGGCTCGAGCTGCCCCCGGTCCATTTCGTCGACGCCCTGCTCGAGCGGGAACGGATGAAAACCCCCCTTTTGCTCGGCGCGGCGCGCGTGTCCGCCGAGAACGCGAGTTCGGGGATGGCGCTCGTGTTCTTGGCGTTCGCGCTCGGGCCGGACTTCACCGACCCTTCGGTGGGGAAGCACCTCGCGTTGATGCACGAGGGCTTTCGCCTCTTTCACGAAGGCTACTATTGCCCGCTCGCGCTGCATCCGGCGCCGCAGACGCCGACCGCTCGTGAATCACTGCTCGGCACGGGCTTTCAACCGGCCGGCGACGGCAAGAGCGTTTGGTTTTTGGATACGACGACGCTGACGAACGCCCCGTATCACCCGCTCGTCGTGGTCCTCAGAAAATTCCCGCCGAAGCTCGCGTTCACGGCGGGTCAGCGGGAAATGTTGTTCCGCGCGCTGCTCGGCTACACCGATGCCGAGGTCGCCGAGGACCTTTTCGTGTCGGTCGAAACGGTGCGCAAGCGCTGGCGCAGCATCTTCCAGCGCGTCAGCGACCGCGCCGACCTCGGCATCTTCACCGCGGACCGCGTCCAGAGCGAAACGACCCGAGGTCCCGAAAAACGACGCCGACTGCTCCAATACCTCGCGTCCCACCTCGAAGAGGTCAGACCGTAGGCGTTTCATCGTTCCGGAGCGCGGCGCCGCTCAGCTGAGCCGGCAAGCTCTTCAAACGGCGCCGTATTGAATCAAGCTCTCGCCCGTCGCGACGACCATCTCCTCGAGGCCGCGCGGTTCCCAGCCGAAGACACGGCGCGCGCGTTCGTGCGTCACGTCTTGCCGCCGGCCGACCTCGTTCACGACGAGCCTCACCTTCTTGTCGAACAACGCCACGACGCGCACCATCCAGCCCGGCAGCTCGCGCGTGGGCACCTTGTAGCCTTTCGGGCCGAAGTGCCGCTCGAGCACGCGTGCCACGTCGATGAGCCACGCGTGCTCACCGGCGCAAACGAAGCGTTGCCCTGCGGCCTCCTTGGTCGTGAGAGCCAAGAGGTGCATCTTCGCGACGTCACGGACATCGACCATCGCCCAGCCGAGCGGCGGGCAGCCGGGCATGCTGCCGCGCAGCAGATCCCTGACGACGGAGGCCGAGGTACCGAAGCTCCCGTCGAGGACCGGCCCGAGGACGAGCCCCGGGTTCACCGTCACGAGCTCGAGCGGGCGATCCGCGGGCAGGCTCCGCACGAAGTCCCAAGCCGCTTGCTCCGCGAGCGTTTTGCTCTTTTCGTACGCGCCGATATCCTTGCTCACGTCGGACCAGCTCGTCTCGTCGTAGACTTCGCTGCCGTCGCGAGCGTGGCCGCACACCACGGCGGCGAGCGACGACGTGAGCACGACGCGCCGCACGCCGGCCTTCGCCGCGGCACGGAGAATGCGTAGAGCGCCGTCTCTGGCGGGAACGATGAGCTCGTCCTCGTGGCGCGGCAGAGCGCTCGGAAAGGGAGACGCGACGTGCAGCACGTAGTCGGCGCCTCGAAGCGCGTCGTCCCAGCCTTCGTCCACTTCGAGATCGGCCTGCACGAGCGCGAGACGATCGCCGGCGTTCGTATGGCGCGCGATCGTCTCGCGAAGTCGCGCTGCCTTCGTTTGGCTGCGGACGGTGCCGCGAACGCGGTATCCGGCTCGCAATAGCTCGAGGATGCAGTGCTCGGCGATGAAGCCCGTGGCTCCGGTAACAACGACTTCGGCGGGGGATGAGGTCATCGGTGGCTCCTTTAAAAGACCAGTGGTCTCTTGATAAGAGACCGTTGGTCTCTAGTCAACAGGCTTTTTTGACGCGCTGCCTTGACCGAGTGGCAACTGCCTGAAAATTTAGGAGAACACCGGTTCCCATGCCGACCGCCGCCAGGTTTCAACGCGCCCGTAAGCCCGATGAGAAAGCGCAACGTCGAGAGGCCATCCTCGAGGCCGCCGCGCAGCTCTTCGACGAGAAAGGTCTCGACGGAGTGAGCCTGAACGCGGTCGCCCGTCAGGTGGGCATCGCCAAGAGCAACGTCTACCGGTACTTCGACAGTCGCGAGGCGATTTTTCTAGCGCTCCTCAGTGAGGATCAGGCGGCGGGCGTGACGCTCCTCGAGGAGGCCTTGGCGCGTCTTCCGGCCGACGCCGGCATCGCCGGGGCGGCACGCGTGTTGGCCGCGCGCTTCGTCTCGGCACCGCGACTCTCTGCGTTGATGACGGCGCTCTCCACCGTGCTCGAGCAGAACGTGTCGTACGAAGAGGTCGTGCTCTACAAACGCAACCTGATGCGCTTGGGATTGCGCGTCGGCAATGCGCTTCGGGCCGTGATCCCCGCGCTCCCTGCGCACGCCGTGCCGGCGGTGCTCAAATACACGCACGCGGGCGTCGCCGGGCTTTACCCGCTCGCCCATCCGGCGCCGTCCGCTGCCCGCGCGCTGCGCGAGCCGGATTTGGCCCCGCTCCGCGTCGACTTCGGCGCGGATCTCGAGGCATTCTTCGTGGCGATCCTCACGCTGCTCTGTGCCGCAAAGTGAACGTTCACGGATGACCGCCGATCCCTCCCACATCAGCATGACGGCGAAGCTTGCCGCCTATTACCGCCAGTTCACGGACATTCCGTTCGCGGCCGAGGCCGCCGACCGTGTCGGAGCCGCCGACGCCTTCGAAGCGCTCGTTCGTGACCACGGCCTGAAGCGCGAACAGCTCACCTTTTACGCGCCCATGTTCGAGGCGCGGTACAAGAGCATCACCGAGCTCATCCGCAAGTCCGGCGCCACGCAGGTGCTCGAGCTCGCGAGCGGCTACTCCTTGCGCGGCCTCGATCTCACGCGCCACGCCGGGATCCGCTACGTCGAAACCGACCTCGCCGCGGTCGTGGAGACGAAGCGCGCGCTGCTCGACGACCTCCGCGTCCGGCACGGCATCGCAGCGAGCCCCCACCACGTTCTCACCGCCGCCGACGCGCTCGACCTCGACGCGCTCCGCGCTGCCGCCGCCGTCCTCGACCCCGCGCAACCGGTGGTCGTGCTCTGCGAAGGCTTGATCCTCTATCTCACGCAGGCGGAGACGGAGCGCCTCGCCACGAACGTTCACGCGCTGCTCGACGATTTCGGCGGCACGTGGATGACGCCGGACTTCGTCGTGAAGGCAGAGTCACCCGAGCTTCCGCCCGAACGCGCCCGCTTGCGCGAGGCGATCACCGGCATCACCCAGCGCCAGCTCGACGCCTCTTCCTTCGACGACGCGGCCGCGCTCGCCGCGTTCCTGCGCCGGGTCGGGTTCGAGGCCGTCGTGCGCCGCCAGGTCGACGAGACGCCCGCGTTCAGCTCGCTCGGCCGCCTCGGCCTGTCCGCCGAGCTGCTCGAGCGCCTGCGACCCGCCCTGCGCGTCTGGGTGATGTCGCCACTCTAGGCCCGAGCTCGACGAGCGCGCGGTCACTTCGCTGCCAGAGCGGTTTCGAGCAGGTCGAGCTCCTCGGCGCATTCGCGGCAGAGATCGCGGTGCCGTTCGATCAAGCCGACGAGCGCGGGATCGGCGAGCCGCTGGTCGACGTACGGCGCGAGCAGCTCGAGGAACGCGTCGCAGTCGAGCTCCTCCGCGCGCGTCTTCACGAGCATGTCCTCGATGGCCTTATAAACCTCGGGTCTGTCGTTCATGCGGTGACTCCGATCGAACCTGCGCCGAGTGCTCCTTCGCCGTGCGTTTCGACGTAGTCTTTGAGCCGCTGCCGCGCGTCGTAGAGGAGCTTGTACACGGCGCCCTGCTTCACGCTGGTGCGCCGCGCGATCTCGGCGAGGGGCAGTCCGCCGAGAAAGGCGAGCATCGCGTCTCGCTGTCGGTCGGTGAGCGCCCGGCGAATGCCGTCGCGGAGGAGCGCCTCGCGATCGAGCTCGGCGTGCTCGGGCAGTTCGTGACTGAGCGCCGCGGCGCCCGCTTCCATCGCGTCTTCCAGACTGACGTGGCGATGGCGGCGCTGACGCAGCGCCGAGTAGGCGATGTTGACGGCGATCGCGGTGGCCCAAGTCGTGAAGCGGCTGCGCCGCTCGAAGCTGCCGAGTCGTTCGTGGATCCGGAGCACGCTCTCCTGCGTGAGGTCGTCGAGATCCTGGTCCGACAGCTTGCCGGTGAAGGCACGCGCCAAGGAGCGCTTCAGGAAGTCGCGCAGGTCGTCCGCGGCCCGATCGCGCGCGGGACCGGAGCCGCCGAGCTCGCTCAGCCAGTCCTCGCAGCTTCGCGTCACCCCGGAAGCATGGGCGCCGGACGCCCGGAGGGTCAATGGGCTCGGCCGAACCGGGCCCGCCGCCGAAAAAAATCACGCGCCCGGGTAAGAAACGGCGCGGCGCGCGTCACAGGGAGCAGATGCCCGTAACCGGAGAAAAAACCATGACCACGATCACGACTCGAGACGGTACTAGCCTTTATTACAAGGATTGGGGAAGCGGCCCGGCGGTGGTGTTCAGCCACGGCTGGCCCCTCAGCTCCGACAGCTGGGAAGCGCAGATGCTGTTTCTGGCGGAGCGCGGCTACCGCGTCATCGCGCACGACCGCCGCGGCCACGGGCGTTCGAGCCAGCCCTGGCAGGGCAACGACATGAACACGTACGCGGACGACTTGGCGACGGTGCTCGAGACGCTCGACGTGCGTGGCGCCACGCTGGTCGGCTTCTCGACGGGCGGCGGCGAAGTGGCTCGCTACATCGGCCGCCACGGCACGGCTCGCGTGAAGAAGGCGGCGCTCATCGGCGCGGTTCCACCGCTGATGTTGAAGACGCCGCAAAACCCGCACGGTACCCCGAAGGAGGTGTTCGACGGCTTGCGAGCGGCTTCGCTCGCGGATCGCTCGCAGCTCTACCGCGACCTCGCGAGCGGGCCGTTCTTCGGTTTCAATCGGCCGGGCGCCGCCGTGTCTCAAGGCATGGTCGACTCCTTCTGGCTGCAAGGCATGCAGTCGGGCCACAAGAACGCCTACGATTGCATCGCCGCGTTCTCGGAGACCGATCTCACGGCGGATCTCGCCAAGTTCGACGTGCCGACGCTGGTGGTCCACGGCGACGACGATCAGATCGTCCCGATCGCCGCCTCGGCCGAGCTCTCCGCCAAGCTCGTGAAGGGCGCCACCCTCAAGGTTTACGCCGGCGCGCCGCACGGTCTCACGGACACCCACAAATCACGCCTCAACGAGGACCTCTTGGCGTTCCTCCGGTCACCCTGATCCGGAATCGTCCCGACCGACAAGGGAGAAGAGCGATGAACGAGCAGGTCAATCGAGGAAACATTCGAGCGCTCTTCTACAGTCCGAAGGGGTCGGGTCACGTGAACCCGACGCTCCCGCTCACGTCGTGCCCTCGTCGAGCGAGGGCACGCCGTGACGGACACGCTCACTTCGGAGTGGAAAGAGCGACTCGAAGCGCTGGGCTGCCGTTACCGGAACACCGGGACGGCGGAGGTGTTCACGACCGCGCACTACAACCCGGGCGCGCCGTTCTATCGGCAACTCTTGCCGACGACGGCGGCCGTCTTGCCCCGCCTCGCGGGCCGCGATCTCAGGAGGGCGCGCCGGTTGCGGCTGCGGCCGGGGCGCCGCGTGCCGCGGGCTTCGCGCCGTCGACGTCGCGAGCGAGCGCGGAAGCCGCGTTCGCGCTGATGACTTCGTGGATGAACGCGAGTTTCGCCTGGACGGGGGCGCCGAGCTCGAACGGATAAAGATCCTCGTGCCCCATGCTCCGGCTGAGCGCGTTGAGGACCACCGTCAGCGCGAGCCAATCGTTGATGAGCGACTCGAAGGTGCCGTTCGCCTCCGCCGCTTTCGGTGCGCCCGAGTACTGCACCTTGTAGGCCCGCGCGGTTTCGAGCGTGTCCACCATGTGAAGGTAGTGCGCCCAGGTCTCGGCCCAATCTTCCCACGGGTGCGAGGTCGCGTATTGGCTGACGAAGCTTCCCTTCCAGGCGGTTCCCGGCGCGCTCGCGTAGTAGCGCTCGAGGGCCTGCGCGTAGTCGCTTCGATCGTCACCGAAGAGCGCTCTGAAGCGGACCAGGTACTGACCGTCGCGGATCAGGACGTCCCAGTAATAATGGCCGATCTCGTGGCGAAAATGACCGAGCAGCGTGCGGTAGCGCTCGTTCATCGCCAGGCGCGCCTTTTCCCTGAGGACCGGATCCGCCTCGCTCAGGTTCAGTGTGATGAGACCCTCGTCGTGACCCGTCATGACGCGCGCCGAACCGGAGTCGTTCTTGATGTCGAAAGCGAGCCCGCGCTCGGGGTCGACGCTCTTCGGAACCACGCGGAGTTTCAAAGTGTCGAGCGTGTAAACGAGGCGTCGCTTGGCGCTCTCGACGGCGGCCCAACGTTTCCGGTTCTCGGGATCGGACAAGTCGGGAATGACGTCGTTCAGCCGGCAGGCTTGGCAGAGCGGTTCCGGGTCGTCTGCGGGCACCATCCAATTACAAACGCCCTCGACGCGGTTGTTCTCGCACTTGCGGTACGCGCCCGTTCCCCCGACGGGCGTGACGCTCGCGGGAGCCGTGCCGTTCACGGGCTCGAACGTTCCCATTCTTCCCACGTCCGGCAGGAAACCGAGCTCTCGATGACAGGTGAGACACAGTGTGTTCTCGAAGAAGACTTGGGCACCGCAGGCGCATTCGAACGGACGCATGATGCAAGCGCCCGTGCACGTCGCATGCCGCGAACCTCAACCCGGTTCGCACGATTTCTTGGCGGAACGCGGCGCGGCCGCGAGGCGTCGTGTCGCCGCTGGGGCCGGTTGTCCCGCGCGCTGCCTGAGTCGAGTCGCGCGGCGCGTCCAAGCGCGATGGGTCGTGAGTCCGTAACGCACCGAGACCCAATGCAGGGTCGCAACGAGCGTGATCGCCACCGCGCTGGCCGCTCGTTCATCGACGCCCGCGGCGACGACGAGCGCGCCGTACGCGAGCGTTCCGACGAAAGCGGCGAGCGCGGTGAATTTGCCGGGTTTGAAGACCTCCGGCGTGCGACGGAGCAGCATGCTGCGGAGGACTCCGCCGCCGACCGAGTTGACCACCCCGACCAACATGGAGCCCGCGACGCCGATCGAGGCTGCGAGAGCCAGGCGCATCCCGACGACGGCGAAAGCGCCGAGGCCCAAGCCGTCGGCGAGCTCTGAAGCGCGCGCGACCGCACGCGGAAAAGCGCCGAGCAGTCGGTCGCCGAGGAGCCAAGTGAGCAGCGCCGCGAGCAGCGTCAAAAGGACGTAACTCGGGACGCGCACGAGCGCCGGCGGACCCGCCTGCAGGAACAGCGAATCGCGCAGCAGCCCGCCGCCGCACGACGACACGAGCGCGACCGCGAAAATGCCGGTCAAATCGTAGCCGCGCCGGGCCGCGAGCAGGCCGCCCGTCGAGGCCCACAGAAACGTCGCGCAGAGATCGAAATAGCGAAAGGCGACCCCGGCGGCCGACCAAAGGTCGTCACGGGCGGGATGCAGGAACGGAGGCATGGCGCGCCGTCAGCGCCCCGCGACGGTCGTCCCCGTCGACGACGCCTGCTCTACGGCCATGTCTCCGTTCCGGGTTCACGCATACGCGGCGATGCGGGGGCGCTCCGCCTTGCGTTCGGGTGCGACGCCTTCTCCCTGCAGGAACGAACGCAGCATCCAGGCCATCTTTTCGTGCTCTTCCATCAGCCCGGTCAGAAAGTCCGCGCTGCCTTTGTCGTTGAAGTCGTCGTCGCAAGCGTCAATCGCCTCACGCAGATCGCGCACGATGTGCTCGTGGTCCGACAGGAGGGCCGCGACCGCGTCGGTGGCGTTCGGGACGTCGCCCGGGTCTTCTTCGAGCGTCGCCTCGCGGAGAAACCCCGCCAGCGTGCCCACGGGGAAGCCGCCGAGCGTGCGGATCCGCTCCGCGATTTCGTCCTGGAAACGAGCGAGCGTTTCGTACTGGTCGTCCCAGAGCTTGTGCAACGACATGAACTGCGGCCCGACGACGTCCCAGTGCGATTTCTTCGTTTTGGTTCCGAGCAGGCTGACGTTCGACAGGGCGCGATTGAGCCGCCCGATGGTCCCCGCCAACTCGACCGTGCTCAAGCCGAGGTGCGTGCCCGACGAAGTCGCCTTCGACCGGCGTGAGCTCGCGGGCTTGCCGGACGCACGCCGAGAGCGAACCGTGGATTTGGTCTTCGCCATGATGACTCAGGTCGTGGGGGCGCGACGCCCGAACAAAAGCGAGATCACGGCGAGCACCAGGAACACGAGGAACAGGATCTTCGCGATGCCGACGGCGCTCGCGGCGATACCGCCGAAGCCGAAGATGGCAGCGATGAGTGCAATCACGAAAAATACGGCAGCCCAGTGGAGCATCTTTGGTTTCCTTTCCGTCGGCGACGTTCGCGCGACGCGGCATGGGCCAAGCAGGAGGCGTGCCACGCCTAACGCCCGCATTTTCGCCGCGGGACGCGACGTTGGCGTGGCCGTCGGGAGCGCCGTGCGGGCTCATGGGCCCGCGGCGGGACAATTGATCTCGACGCCGGCTTCAGCGCGCGGGCGTGACGTTCATTCGCGCGCGGCAGCGCCGTTGATCGAGGGGCCGCCCGAGGTCGCCGAAGCGCGTCGCGGCTTCGTCGAAGGCGGCGAGGGCGCGCTCTTCTTGTCCCTGAGCACGGCGCTGCACGCCGCGCGCTTCCCAGACGGCGGCCACCCAGGGACCTCCGCTCCACATGCCGGCGATGCGCTCGGCCTCGTCGATACGGCGGCCCACTTGCTCGACCTCGCCGGCTTCCGCGAGCGCGATCGCCGAGGCGGTACGAAACCCCATCGAGCAGGTTTGGCACGACGCGGCTCCCGAGATGAAGCGATCGCCCTCGACGATCGCGAGGCCGAGCTCTTCCGGGCTCGCCGCCGCTCGAACGACGAGCGCTTGCAGGCGGATCCAGAGGTGAATGTGGAGCCAGCTCGACTCGGCGAGCTCCATGGCGTGACGAACGAGCTCTCGCGCCTCGGACTTTTGGTCGGAAACGAGCGCGATCTCGGCCAGTCGTTGTAGCGTGAGCGCGCGCGCGGCCGCGGCGTCGTTCTCGGTGTGAAGGCGATCGGCCTCGGTCAAGAGCCGCTTGGCTTCGTCCACGAACCCTGAAAACAGCGCGACCTCGCCCAAGCACCCGAGCGCGAGCGCGCGTCCCGCCTTCGAGCCCGCCTGTTCGGCGACGCTCAGCATTTCCGAGGCGGCTTTGCGCGTCGTCTCGTGACCCTGCGCTCCGCACAAGGAAAACTGCGCGAGGCACATGTGGCCGTCGAAGACGGTCGACGCGCTCGCCGGAGCTTTTCGAACCCACTCGGTGAACTCCGAATGAAAGAGCTCCGGCCATTTGCCCTGCACGTGCGCGGTCAACCCGAGCAAGGCGCTCGCCTCGCCCACCTCGCGCCCGAGCTCGGCGCCGAGCGCGAGATCGCGGGTTTCGCGCGCGATGCTCGCGGCCTTCGCTGCGTCACCGCCTTGCAGATGCACGAGCCCCCAAGCGAGCTGGGCGCGCAAGCGATCGCCGAGGCTCGCGGGAGCCGCCGCTTGCGTCGCGAGGGCGCGCTCGTAGAGCGCGATCGTCGCCGCTTTGGGGCCGACCCCGAGCTCGACCCGCAGGCGCTCGCGCAGGCGCTGAAACAGCCGGATCACCTCGCTGCGGTCACCCGCGTCGAGGGCGGCCTGCATGAGCGCGCACTGCGCGGTTTCGTCCGTGGGATCGAGCGCGACCAGGCGCTCCCAGAGCTTGCCGGATTTGAGCACGCGCGCGTAACGCTCGCGGAGCTTCTCGCGCGGCTCGTCGAGCCAATCGACGTAACGATCGTCCGGCAAGAGCTCACCCGCGTAGAGCTCGGCGGCGCGCTCGCAGTCGCGCGGATCCTCGCTCCTGAGCGCGGCCTTCGCGGCCGCGTCGAACTCCTCCGTATCGAGGCGAACCTCGGCGGCCGGCGCGAGCGCCACCACGTCACCGCCGAGCTCGATGAGGTCGTGCTCGCCGAGCGTGCGCCGTGCGAAATGGACGGCCTTGCGCAAGTTCGCTCCGGCCGCTTCCGGTTCGAGCTCGGGCCAGAGCAGATCGAGCGCCTGTTCCCGATGCAGGCGGCGGCCCGGCGCGAGGGCGAGCCGTTTGACGAGCGCGGCGGCTTTCTCGCGCCGCCAGGCATCGGCCCCGATGACGCGGTCGTTCACGCTGATCTGGAACTTCCCGAGGAGCTGGATCTGGACCTGCACGGAGTGCCGCGGACCTTAAGCCTCGGACCCGAACGGCGGCAAACGGGGCGCGGGCGAGGGGGCAGCGCGGCCGGGAAAAGCGCGGAAAACACGCCGTTCCGACCGAAATTCCGGCGGGGAACGTTCGGGGAACGCCCGCCGCCTAGAGTCGCCTGCGTTCGCGACGGACATCCCGCGCGACCGAACCCGAGGAAATCACCATGTCACTCCGCATCAACGACATCGCTCCGGATTTTACCGCCAACACCACCCACGGCGAGATCACCTTCCACAGCTGGCTCGGCGGTGATTGGGGCATCCTTTTTTCTCACCCCAAGGACTTCACGCCCGTGTGCACGACGGAGCTCGGCTACGTCGCCAAGCTCAAGCCGGAGTTCGACAAGCGCGGAGTGAAGGTCATCGGCCTGTCGGTCGACGCGGTGGACAAGCACAACGGTTGGGCGAGCGACATCGAGGAGACGCAAGGCGTCGCGCCCAATTTCCCGATGATCGGTGATCCTTCGCTCGCGGTCTCCAAACTCTACGACATGCTGCCCGCCGAAGCCGCGGGCGAGGCGAGCGGCCGCACCGCCGCCGACAACCAGACCGTGCGCACCGTGTACGTCATCGGTCCGGACAAGAAGATCAAGCTGATGATCGCCTACCCGATGACCACGGGCAGAAACTTCGACGAGATTCTGCGCGTGATCGACTCGATGCAGCTCACCGCGAAGCATCGCGTCGCGACGCCGGTGAATTGGAAGCAGGGCGAAGACGTGATCATCGTGCCCGCCGTCTCGAACGACGAGGCCAAGATCCTCTATCCGAACGGCTGGAAGCAGGTGAAGCCGTATCTCCGCATCGTGGCGCAACCGGGGAAAGCCTCCGGCGAAGGCGCGGCTCGATGAAACCGCGCGTGCTCGTGCTCGGGGCCGGTTTCGCCGGTCTCGAGCTTGCTACGTCGCTGTCCGAGCTGCACGGTGACGGCATCGACGTGACCGTGCTCGACAAGTCGGACGCCTTCATCTTCGGCTTCTCGAAGCTCGACGTGATGTTCGGCAAGCAAACGCCGGACGCCGTGCGGCTGCCGTACGCCGACTTCGCGAAGCCGGGCGTCACCTTCCGGCGCGCGACCATCCATGCCGTCGATCCCGTCGCGCGCCGCGTGGTCACGGACGGCGGCACCCACGAAGCCGACGTCCTCGTCATCGCGCTCGGCGCCGACTACGACGTCTCGACGACGCCGGGCATCACCCTCGGACGGAACGAATTTTACTCGGTGCCCGGCGCTACCCATCTGCGCGACGTACTGCCCACCTTCGAACGCGGCCACGCCGTGATCGGCGTGTGCGGCGCGCCCTACAAATGCCCGCCGGCGCCGAGCGAGTGCGCGCTCATGCTGCACGACTACCTCGTGCAGCGCGGCGTGCGTCAAAACTGCAAGATCACGCTGGCGAATCCGCTCCCGAGCCCCGTGCCGCCCTCACCCGAGACGTCCAAGGCGCTCATCGCCGCCTTCGCCGAACGCGGCATCGAATACCTCCCGAACAGTCGCGTCGCGTCCGTCGACGAAACTCGCAACGTCGTCGTCCTCGATGGTGGTCGTGAGCTTCCGTGCGACCTCTTGCTCGGCGTCCCCAAAAATCGCGCGCCCGACGTGGTCCGCGCGGCAGGCCTCACCGAGGGCGATTGGGTTCCGGTCAATCCGCGAACCCTCGAAACCAAGTTTCCGAACGTCTACGCCGTCGGCGATCTCGCCAACACCGGTGCTCCGAAAGCCGGTGTCTTCGCCGAAGGCGCCGCGCGCGCCGTCGCCGAAAACCTCAGCGCCGCGTTCGAGAACCAAGCGCCCAAAGCGCAGAATCCCGGCGCCGGCTCTTGCTACATCGAATTCGGCGCCGACCGCATCGCGCGCGTCGACGTCGACTTCTTCTCCGGGCCGAAACCCACCGGCACCTTCCACGAACCGAGTGAAGCGCTTCGCGCCGACAAAGTCCGCTTCGGTGCGACGCGCAAAGCACGCTGGTTCGGGAAGGTCTCCGCCTGACTCGGCCGTCCAACGCACATGTTGCGAAAAAGATCTGCTGACCATGACGCACGAAGCTCGCGGTGGCGCTTGAGGCTTCGTGCAGCCCGTGGCACCGTGCGGAGCTGCTGCAAGGATCCGCGCCAGCGTGAAGAGGGCCGAGTCATCGCCAGCCCCGACGGGGGCGAACGCGGTCGCCGAATGGCGGCTGCAAGTCCTCCAAGCGGTCTTCGTCTTCATGGCGGTTCTGCTCGCGGGGATCCTGGTGGTGGAGACCGGGCTCAGCTTGCGCAGCGGCCAGTGGCACGCGTTGCCGGCGCTGGCGTTGGCCGTTTTCTGTCAGGGTGTCGCCGCGCTCGCGCGTCGGGCGAGCGTTCGCTTTCGCTCGCTCGCGTTCCTGATCGCGGCATGGGTCGGAGTCGGAACGAGCCTTCCCATCCTGGGGTTTGCGTTCCCGATTCCGTTCATCGTCGCGATGATGACGTTGACGGTGCTCGCGCTGTGCGTGAGTCAACGCTTCGCGCTCGTGAGTCTCGGCACGCTGGTTCTACTGCTGATCGCCGACGCGCTCTACGTCTGTTTCATTCGCTCATGGCATTTTCCGGACACCCTGGTGCGGACCCAAGGCATCCTCGACCCGAATAGCTTCGCCAATTGGATTCGCGTCGCGTTGATCTTCGGCGCCGTCGGCCTCGCCGTGATCGGCGCCGTGGGTTTCCTCGTGCGGCGACTGGAGTACGCGGTCGATCACAACGCGAAACTGTTCGGCAGGCTCGAGCAGGAGAGTCGTGAGCGCATTCGCGCCCTGGAAGAGCGCGAGGCGCTCGAACACAAAGTCCGGCGTGGCAGCGAGTTGCAGCTGCTCGGCATGCTGTCGGCGACCGTCGCGCACGACTTCAACAACCTGTTGATGGTCATTCTGGGCAACGCAGCGGCCCTGCAGCTCGAGCTGCGCGGTCAGGCGCGCGAGGACGTGGACGACATTGCGCGTGCGGGCGAGCAGGCGGCCGATCTCTGTCGCCGGCTGCTCACGCTGGCCGGCGAGCGGATCTCGAATGACGAAGTCGTCGACTTGAATCGAGTGATCGAGGCGGAGTTACCGATTCTGCGCCGCCTCGTCACCGCCAGAGTCAAGCTCGAGTGGAGCCCGGGGCCGCCGGCCTGGCTCAAGTGCGCGCGCACTGAGCTCAGGCAGGCATTGCTCAATCTCTGCGCCAATGCGCGCGACGCCATGCCGCAGGGCGGCGAGCTTCACGTCTCGACCGCGCGCGTGACGCGAGCACGGCCGGGTCGAGACACGCTCGAAGCCTTCGTTTGCTGCGTCGTTCGCGACGACGGCATCGGCATGGATGAGCAAACGCGCGAGCGCATCTTCGAGCCGTTCTTCACGACCAAGGGCAAGAACAAAGGGACGGGGCTCGGCATGGCCGTCGTCGCGGGCGCGGTCGAGCGCCACGACGGCTTCGTCGAGCTCGAAACGGCGCCGGGCAACGGCGCGACGTTCTCGCTGTTCTTCCCGAGCGTGGACGCTCCGGCGAGCGCGACGCTGCCGCCCACTCCCTCGACGACCGAGCACGCCGGTCGCGAGGTCATTCTCGTCGTCGACGACGACGAGGGCGCGCGAAAAATGTTGGCGCGCTATCTCCAAAAGCACGACTACGCGCTCATCGTCGCGAGCGACGGACAAGAAGCGCTCGAGCTCCTCGCGGGCGGCCGACACGTGGACCTCATCGTCGCCGACGCGATCATGCCGCGGCTCGGAGGACGTGATCTTTTCGACGCCGTCCGAAAGGAGCGGCCCGCCCTACCGTTCCTGTTTTGCAGCGGTTTTCACGCCGGCACGCTCGCCTCGGCCGAGCTCGACGCGCCGCACTGCGCGCTCTTGCCGAAGCCTTTCAGCGAGCGAGCGCTGCTCGAGATGGTGCGGAAGCTACTCGACGGCGCGCGCTCGAATGCCACCTGAGCCACACGACATGGGCGGCGCCTAGCACTGCCCATCCGTGAGCCCGGGGAGCGCGACCTTCGTTGCTTTGAAACGCACGGGGTCGACGCTGCCGTCGTCGTTGCCGAAGAAGAGCGTGAAGTCGAAGTCCCAGGAGCAACTGTGCGGCGCGGTGTGGCTCATCGAGCCGATTCCGCCGATGGCCGCCCGCTGCGGCGCCCCGTTCATGTCGTCGCAGGCGCCGTCTTGCGTGCTGTTGTTGACGAGAGCCGCGCCGTCGGAGATGTCGAGTAGGAACACGGGTTGAGTGTCGGGTGCTTCGACGAAGACCGCCTGGGTGCAGCGGCCCGCCGCGGTCTTGCGCGAAACGACCAAGTAATTGTAGCTGCTCTCGTAGCCGCCCATGGTGTAGGTCGCCGTGTCGTCGACGCTCGGGGTCTCACAACAGACGAGATGCGCGCCGATCGAGCAGCCGACGGCGTCGCAGTTCACGCCGGTCGCTTTGTCGGCGGCCACGAGCGCGGCGAGGTCGTCACCGTGCTCGGGGTAGTAGCAGGTCGGGGTCAACGCGACGCCGCCGCAACAGCCGCAGCCGCACGCGTCGGCGCTGCCTTGGCACGCGAGTTCCGGCGTCCCCGCGGCGCCCGCCGCTTCCACGCTCGAAGTGCCGGCGCTCGCCATGTCGCCGCTTCCGCCTGCGCCGCTTCCCGCCGTAGCCACGCTCGCGCCGGCGATGCCGCCGCTCGCACCCGCGCCGGACCCGGCGTTCGACACGCCGCCCGTCGCCGCACCCGCGGTCCCACCGTTCAGTGTGGCGCCCGCACTTCCGCCGCCGCCGGCACGCGTGCCGCCGGAGGTTCCGCCGTTGTGACTGGTTCCACCGCCGCCCGCGTTTGCCGCCGCGGAGCCGCCGCTTCCACCCGACTCCGCGCTCGAGCTTCGCCCCGCAGAGGGCGAACCAGGGGATTCGGACATGCTCTTCCCACAAGCGAACGCAAGCATCGTCACCGACCACACCACCAAACGCATGGCGCCAGGATAGCGCGTGCGGTGGCCGTGAACTACGGCTTCATGCTGCTTCCGTCACGGGAGCGTTTGCTTTTGGAACATGTCCCAGGCGGTATCGACAATCTTCGAAAGACCGTAGCTCCCGCAGTGGTTCGAGCTCGCCGCGGTGCACAGCGACACCTCCGTGCCGCCGCCGCATGACGCATAGGTTTTGCAGATCGAATTCGTCGCGTCGGTGGCGGCCGAGCCCGTGCACGCGTCGAAGTTTGCCCATGTGTCGATGTTCACCTGCGCGCCTGGGAAGTTGAACGCGGCGCAGCTCCCGCCCGGCGGGCAGTCGGCCGGCACGACGGTCTTGCCCCCGTCGTAAGGGACGATCGACATGTCCTGGCCTTCGTCGAATCCCATGACCGAGATGGGGCGGGGCAGCTTGCACGTGCAGGCGGTGTTGTTCGTCGCGGTGAGGGAAGAAGGATCGGACGGCTGCTCGCCCGTGACGCAACGAAAATCCACGGGCGCGACGGCCGCGATCACGTCCGCGGCGTTGCAGGCCAGCATGTACGCCATGCCGCCGCCGTTCGAGCACCCGCTCGCGTAGATTTTCTTGGGATCGATGCAGGTGTTTTGCGCGAGCCACTTGATCATGTCTCGCGTGAATTGAACGTCATCCACCTTCTGCTGTTGCGAATCGCTGCAGCAGAACCCGACGTTCCACGAGTTGTCGCTCGGGCCCGAGTCGGGAAACACCGCGATGCAACCGACGCTGTCGCACTTTTTGCCCCAGCCCGAGGCCGTTTCCTGCGACGCGCCGGTGCCGCCGAGCGGGTGAAAGTCGAAGATCACCGGCAACGGCGCGCTGCCCGTGTAGCCCGTGGGCAGGTGGACGATGAATTTCCGCGACATGCCGCTCGACATGATGGCTTGGTTCGAGTCGCCGGCCGCGAGCGTCCCCGGGCAAGTCGCGCCGCTCGCCGCCGAGCCCGTCGTTCCACCACTTCCGCTCGCGGCAACCGAACCGGCGCTGCCGCCCTGTCCGCCCGCGCTCCGTCCGCTCGCGCTGCCTGCGACACCCGTGTTCCCGCCTCGCCCTGCGGTGTTCGACGAGCCTGCGGTCCCCGTGCCCGCGGAACCTGCGTTGCCCGTGCGTCCCGCTCCGCCCGTCGTGCCCGCCGAGAGGTTGCCTCCGCCGCGGCCGAGTGTGCCTCCGGAGGTTTCCACGGCCCCGCCCTGCGAGCCGCCGCTGCTTGCGCCAGCGCCGCTCGTCGCTTTTCCACCGGTTCCGGCGCCTCCGGCGGCGACCGTCGCACCGCTCCCCCCGCCGTTCGACTCGCCTCCTGACGAGTCGCAGGCGGCCATCGAAAGGACGGCGAGACCGGCGCTCACGAGGGCGCGCGAGCGGCGCATCGACACGGCATGCATCGGACGAAGGATCGAACGCGACATCATCGCCTCCTCACTGAGCGTCTCGGCCGACGCTAACGCCCGGTTGGTTGACAAGTCAACTAGTTAACGGAACTACTAGTTGATATGTCATCAATCGGCCGGCAGCGAGGCCGGCGCCGCTACCACGCGCGCGGATCATTCCAGTCGCATGCGCTCACCGCGTGTCGCTCGGCGGCGCGGCACGGAACGGAGGTTCACTCCGCCGAGGCGCCGACGGACCGCGCTCGACGCCGGGTCGCCTGGGGGTAGTGGGCCGCGACGTAACGGCTCGTAGCCTTCTCGACGGCGGGCAGGTTCTCGTGCAGGCGCTTGAGCAGCACGAGCAGCGTGTCGCGCTCGGATTCGCTCAGCACCGACAGGAGCGCGCGTTCGCGTTCGAGCGCAATGCCTCGGATCTCGTCGTGCAGCGCGCGCCCGGCCGCCGTCAGCGTCGCCACGCGCACGCGCCCGTCCGCCGCGTCGAGGCCCAGCGTGATGAGCTTTCTCGCCTGCATCCGCTTGAAACAGCGGCTGACCGCGGCCTTGTCCATGCCCAGGATCTGCGACAGCTGCTGGGCCGTGATCGACTCGTGAATGGCCATGAACACGAGACAGCGCCACGTTTCGACGCCGACGTTGAACAGCCGCAGGTAGTTGCGCGAAGCGCCCCGTCCGAGCTTGTTCGCCACGAACGTCAGGTACGCCGGGGCGTAGCGCTCGAGGTCGATCACGTTCCGCTTGCGGGTCGCCGGCTCGGGGCCCCAGGAGCGCTTCATCGTTGACGCACGGCTCATGTCGTTTCGCGCCCGATTCTAGCGGAAGGAAGGCGACGACAGTAGGCCTAGCCCGCCGGCCCGCGCCGCCTTCTCGGGCGACCGCGACCGACGAGACTCGCGACGGCGGCAGCGACTTTGGTTTCGCCGAGCAGCATGCCGACGATGTAGCTGCCGGGCACGAGCGCGGCGAGTGCCTGTGCCAGCCCGCCGACGTCGGCGTCGGCCGGGAGCGCGCCCTCGTCGCGGAGGCGGGCGAGGAGGCGCTCACTCACGCCGATGAGCTCGAGGTAGCGCCCGCGCAGGTGACGGCGAAGCGCGGCGTCGCGCTGGGCTTCGGCCCACGCGTAGATCGCAATCGCGCGACCCTGGCGCCGGGCGGCGCCGTTCGAGGAGGGCGCGCTGTCGAGCACGCGGGCAATCACGTCGGCAGGCGAATGGCCGGCGCTCAACGTGGCGCGCAAGAGCGACGAAAACTCGTCGAGGACGTCGTCCACCACGGCGCGCACCAAAGCCTCCTTCCCTTCGAACTGACGATAGACCGTGCTCGGCGAAACGCCGGCCTCGGCGATGATGTCGTCCATGGACGCGGCGTGGAAACCGTCGCGGGCGAAGCGGGCGCGCGCGGCGTCGAGGATCTGGCGCCGCCGTGCGGCGTGATAAGCGGCCGAAACGCGGGGCACGCCGCCGAGCATGCAGCGGAACGGAGCTTTTGACAAACGCGCGCGGAGCGTGCACGTTAAAAAGGAACGATCGTTCCGTTTAGGTTTCGAAAGGTGCCGTCATGAGTGCGTTGCGGGTCCATCACTTGAATTGCGCGGTCATTCAGCGCCTCTCCCTGCGGGGGCGTCATCTCGTGTGCCACGTGCTGCTCGTCGAGACGCCGGCGAGCGGGCTCGTGCTCGTCGATACCGGTCTCGGCACGGCCGACTACCGCGACATCGCTTCGCGTCTCGGTGAGGAGTTCGCCTACGGCTACGCGCGGCCGAAGATCGATCCCGCGCTCGCCGCCGTCGCGCAGATCGAAGCGGCGGGTTTTGCGCGTACGGACGTGCGGCACATCGTGATGACGCACCTCGATTTGGATCACGTCGGCGGGCTCTCGGATTTTCCGGCCGCCAAGGTTCACGTGCACGCGCGCGAGCACGCCGCCGCGATGAAACGCGACGGCTTTCGTGCCCGCCGCCGCTACCGTCCGGCGATGTGGGCGCACGGTCCCGACTTTCGGTTGTACTCGGAGGAGGGCGAGCCGTGGTTCGGGTTCGAGGCGGTGCGCGGACTCGAGGGCCTCCCGCCGGAGATGCTGCTCGTACCGCTGTTCGGCCACACCCTCGGTCACTCCGGCGTCGCCATCGAGTCCGACCGGGGTTGGCTGCTCCAGGCGGGGGACGCTTTCTTCGATCCCCGCGAGGTTCACGGACCGAAGCGTTCGTGCGCGCCCGGCGTGGCGCTCTTTCAAACCATCGTGACGACGGATCGCCGGCTGCGCTTCTACAACCAGGATCGCTTGCGCGCGCTCACCGCGGAGCGCCCCGAGCTCCGCGTCTTCGCCTCGCACGACCCCTCGGGGCTCCCGGCCGATTACGGCATCGGCGCCTCGGCGCTACACGCGCGCGCTCCCTGAATCCGGACGGCTCATCGACGTTCGACGACCCCGAGCTCGACGAGCTTCGGCAGGTGAAGCGCGCAGAACTGCTCGAATTGGTCGCCGACGACCCGTGCGAGGTCCTCTTTCGCCGTGAGCGTTCGCCCGTGATCCCAAATGCGGAGCGGGTTCGCGTCGACGACCGCGCGTATCCACGCCGCGCGGTCGTCGGGGGCGGCTTCCGTCAGCGCGCGCAGCAACACGGCGTGCAGCATCGAAATGCCGACGCCCGTCCCCGCCACGGGCGACGCGAGCACGAGCGGATGTTGCGGCGACAGCGGCTGCGCCAAAATCGCGCGATTGAACGGGGAGGGGACGTGATAGTGCGACCCGGTCGCGTCGGGTGCCGCGGGCGAGGAACGAACGGGGATCACGTCGGTGCCCATCAGGAGCGCGAGGACGGCCTGGCGGATCGCGTCGAGCCCGAACGCCGCCAACGACGGCGTCATCGCGAGCGCGAGCACCGTGGACGAGCGTGACGCGAGCGCTTCGACGACGCCGTCGAAGAGCGGCCCCGTGAACGCGAGCGTGCGGTTCGGAAGCGCGACCTCGCGCTTGACCTCCGTGAGCGGAACGAGCGTGCCGAACGCGGTCGTCTCGAGGTACTCCTCGGTCGTGTTCGCCGAGTGAGCGACCGCACCGTTGACGTACACGTCGCGCCGGAAAAACTCGTTCGTGGCGAAAGCCCGCAACTGTTCCCAAGCGCGCCGTTCGGAGACGACCCGAGAGGCTTCTCCGAGCGCGGGAGGGAGCGCGAGATCGCGGTAATTCAAGTGCAACGGAAGCTGACCGACGAAGCGAAGGTCGCGCTCCGCGGCCTCTTCGACGACGTCGGCGAAGTACAGCGGGTACCAGTGCGCGTTGAAGAACTCGTGCGCGACGTACGGCGCGCCGCGCTCGAGCATGGTCGCGAGGATTTGCTGCGCCGAGGGGTTCGTGACGAAGTAGTCCGCGCCGGCCTCGCACAACACCTTCGCGGCGGCGAGGCCGTGGCGAGCCCGTGCCGCGCTGCCTCCCGCGACGTCCGCCGAAGCGTCGAGCATGAATCTGCGCAGCGGCTCGACCGCGGCCCACCCGGGCAGCGCGTTGTAACCGAGGTAAAGGAGTCCGCCCGGCTTGAGCCACGCCGCCGCGCGCGCGAAGAGCGCCGCTCTCTTTTCGGGCGCAATCCAAGAGATCAGACCGTGGGCGCACAGATAATCGAACTTCGGCAGCTCCTCGCTCGATAGGTCTTCGAAGTCGCACTCGAGGAAGCGGACGTTTTCGAGGGCGCCGCGGCTCGCGAGGCTTCGCGCGGCGCCGACGTGCTCGGGGTTCAGGTCCACGCCGACGAAGCGGGCGTTCGGGTACGCCGCGGCGAGCGTCGCGACGGTGTCGCCGAAGCCCGAACCGAGCTCACAGAAGTCGAAGTCGTCGCCTGGCGGCGGAGGACAGCCGGCGAGCGCCGCCGTCGCGCGCAGGAGCGCGGGGTTGAGCTCGGAGCAAAACTGCCGCACGTAAGCGATGTCGGTGACGTAGCGCTGGCGCGCGTTCTCGCTGCTCATGCAGAGTGGCTTTCCAGAGCGTCCAGGCAACCTCGCCAGCCGCGCTCGTGCGATTCGCGCATGGCCTCGGTCGGTACGTTTTCGTGCACGACGACGACTTCGGTGCCGTCCGCACGCGGCGTGAACGTCACGGTGACGAGAGAGCACTCGGACCTGCCGTCATCCATCTGCCATGTATAGACGAGCTTGCGGGGCGGCTCGACGGTGCGAAATTCGCCGTAGATCGTCAAGGTGCGGCCGTCGGGCAGGGCGTTCGCGATGCGGTAGCAACCGCCGACGCGCAGGTCCACCACCGCGTCCGAGCAGGTCACCGGACGCGGCCCCCACCACGCACGCAACTGCTCGGGCTCCGTCCAGGCGGCGAAAACACGCTCGAGCTTCGCTCGAATGGTGCGGCGCGCGATCAGCGCGAGCGAGGAAGTCACTCAGTCTTCCTCGACGTGCCGCGCGAGTTGCTCGAGTGTCCGATCCCAGAACGGCCGCCACTCGGCGAGAAAAGCCGCCGCTTCGCCGAGCGGCTCCGCCACGAGCTCGCAGCGGTGATACCAGCCGTCTCGGCGCCGCTTGACGAGCCCCGCGCGCTCGAGGACGCGGAGGTGCTTGCTGACCGCGGGCAGAGTCATCCGAAACGGCTCGGCGAGCTCGGTGACCGAAGCTTCGCCTCGCGACAGGCGAAACAGCAAGCGGCGTCGCGTCGGATCGGCGAGCGCCGAGAAGACGGCATCGAGGCGTTCTTCCTTCTGCTTGGTCCCTGCGCTTCTTGACACGTGCGACGAATCAATATACCGATTGGTTTAATGATGCAACAAGGAGGCTCGCATGGTTACGCTGCGTGACGACGTTTCGTTCGGCGCTCCGCCCCGTAAAATCTATGAAGCTCTCGTGAATCTCGAGCGCTTCGGCCGGATCACCGGCGCCCCCGCGAGCGGCGACGCGACGGAAGGTTCGGCATTCTCCGCCTTCGGCGGCCACATCACCGGCAGGCACGTCGAGCTCGTGCCCGACCAGCGCGTGGTGCAGGCCTGGCGCGCCAAAACATGGCCGGAAGGCACGTACTCGATCGTTCGCTTCGAGCTACGCGCGGAAGGCGACGGGACGAAGCTGTCGTTCCAGCATGACGGCTTTCCCGAGGACCAAGCGGAGCACCTCGCGCAGGGCTGGAAGGCGAACTACTGGGAGAACCTCGCGAAGCACGTGACCTGAGCGCGCGCTGGCACTCTCAAGGCACGCAGCCTTCACGCCGTCGGTTGCCGGCGCGGGCCGCCGTGAGCGATAGTGCCGCCTGGTGATTCCCGAGCAAGCGCGAGTGACGACGGCGAGTCCGAGCGCAACGGGGTTGCGCCCCCGGCGGCTCGTCGGCAGAGACGACGAGGTCAAAGACGTGAGCGAGAGCGTCACCTCGGCTCCGGTCACGACCTTGCTCGGCCCCGGCGGCGTGGGCAAGACCGCGCTCGCGATCAACGTCGCGGCGGCTTGTTCACGGGAATTTCCCGGCGGAGTCACCGTCGTTTGGCTCGGGAGCGTGCGTTCGGCGGATCTCGTCGGAGCCGAGGTGGCCTCTCAGCTCGGGTTACCGAGGTCGGGCGGCCAATCCTACGAAACCGCGCTCGTCGGTTGGCTCACCGATCGCGACGTCCTCCTCGTGATCGACAACTGCGAGCACGTGGTGTCCGCGGTCGCCGATCTCGTTTCGGCGTTGACGGCGCGTCTGCCGCGTCTGCGCGTGCTCGCGACCAGTCGAGAGCCTTTGTGGATCGACGGCGAGGTGACGTATCGACTCGCCCCGCTCGCGGTGGTGGGTCC
>Ga0335083_10000662_pt1 | contig 50398 bp, 38 predicted proteins | sample Lox_Sample_42_FD_206716 | JGI IMG/M metagenome (GOLD analysis project Ga0335083, IMG submission 206716) | Soil microbial communities from Loxahatchee National Wildlife Refuge, Florida, United States - Lox_Sample_4.2 | ecosystem: Environmental > Terrestrial > Soil > Wetlands | place: USA...
GGTGCACCCTCCAGGCGGAGCGCGAAGCGACCGCTGGTTCGAGATCTTGATCGCGTGGGGACGGCGCGTTCCAGATGAGTCAGTCTGCTGACCAGCGGCATTGGTCCGCGGGGGGACGAGTGATATGACCTCCGGTACCTACAGGAAGGAGCGTGACTGGTGTATCTACGCGTGCGCGGGGCCACCGTCGACGGCAGCTGGCCGCCGACTGGGTCAGCATCGAGCCTGTCTAGCCGGTGGATGCGGAGGCGCCTGAGCGGCTCGTCCAGCCAGGCACGCGTCCTGCGACTGAGGTGAACGGTCACGAGCTTGTGTGCGCAGGCCCGGCAGATCGCAGCGCGTGGCGGCACGCTTGATCTGATCGGTGTCGATTACCTGCAGCTCATGCGCGCGGAGCATCCAACAGGCAACCGCGCCGAGGACGTGTCCGGTTTCTCGCGTCCGCTCAAGCAGCTCGCGCAAGAGCTCGATTGGCCCGTGTTCGTTGTAAGCAAGCTCGACCGGGGCCTCGGGCAGCGTCCGGGGCGCAATGACCGCCCGGATGGACAGCCGCCTCCGCTGACCACCGATCGCGGCGATCGTCTCTGTCGACGCGCGTCTGTCGACCGCCTGGATAGGTGCCGTAGCGTGACGGCGTCTCACGTGTCGACGACTCGGGCGAAGACGGGTCGATCGGTGATCATCGACGTATCGCGAATATCTGTCTGCAAGGGCGCCGGCGAGGAGGGAATCTTCTTCTGCCGGGGGCCTCAAGAAATGTGAGGTGAGTGTTTCTATGAGTCTTGGATCTCAGATCAGGCGTCGGAGGGTGGCTGTTCCTCTCGCGGCCGCGATGTTGGCGCTGGCCGCGGGTGGCGCCGTACATGCGGCGTTATCGCACGCGGCTTCTACGACTAATCCCGCCTGCAGTGCCAACACGATCGTTCGCACCGATGAGGGGTCGGTCTGCGGTGTCACGTCCGACGGCATTACGACCTACTTCAGCGTCCCATACGCCGCAGCTCCCGTGGGCAACCTGCGCTGGCAGCCTCCGCAGCCGCACGCACCCTGGAGCGGCGTGCTGGCTAGCACGCAGGAGGCCGTGGAATGCACGAACGTGTTCACCCAGTTCACCCACGCCAACTCAAGTGAGGACTGCCTCAACCTCAAGATCATGGTCCCGGCGGGCACGAGGCCCGACGCGAAGCTCCCGGTGATGTTCGAGTTCCATGGCGGCGGGTTCCTCGGCGAGGCTCGTACCGACGACGGGTCGAATCTGGTCCACACCGGCAATGTCGTCTACGTCTACGTGAACTACCGGCTGGGAATTCTCGGCTTCCTGGCGGACAAGGCGCTGGGTCGGCACTCCGGCGACTACGGGTTGGAGGACCAGCAGGCAGGCCTGCGGTGGGTCCGGCAGAACATCTCCCAGTTCGGTGGTGACCCGGGCAACGTCACGGTGTTCGGCGAGTCCGCCGGTGGGGCGAGCACTTGTGCTCAGGTCGCGTCGCCGACCGCCAGCGGACTGTTCCAGAAGGCGATCAGCGTCAGCGGCTTCTACAATTACCAGAACAACATCGTGTGGTCGAAGGCCGACTGCAAGTCGCACTACTTCAGCGAGAGGCAGGCGCAGCACGCCGGCGCGCAGTTCGCTGCGAAGGTCGGTTGCGGGAATGCCGCAGACGTCGCCGCGTGCCTGCGCGCGGTTCCGGCGGCGACGCTGTTGGCAGCCGGGGGACAGGTCGGCGATCCCACGGCTGGTGGCACGATCGGGCCGATCATCAACGGCACCACGCTGACGATGTCGCCCGTGGATGCACTCACCACCGGATACGCCAACCACGTCACACTCATCACCGATGTGGGGCGTGACGAGTTCAACGGCGGCGTGTACACGAACTCATTCGGGTCGACTATCGTGGTCGCCGAGACACCGGCGCAGTACGACACCCTGGTACGCGAGCAGTTCGGGAGGCTGGCGCCGACCGTGGAGCGTCTCTATCCGCTGAGCAGATTCGAATCGCCGTACACGGCATATCGGACGATCATGGCCGACTCGGCATCGGTCTGCCCGATGCTGCAGCTCGACCGCAGGGCGTCGAAGTTCATGCCCGTGTACTCCGACATCGACGCCGACTCGGACAACCCCGCCGGTGAGGATGTGACGGACGTCAACGGCGCCCAGCACAGCGGCACGAACGGGCTGGTGCATTTCAACACGTCGCAGCTCGATGCAGACCAGGGTGCGCTGCAGTTGCAGCTGCTACGGGAATGGACGCATCTCGCGCAGACCGAAAGTCCGGTCGCTCCGCAGACTCCCCCATGGGAGCGATACACCGCTGCCGGGCACCCGGTCATGACTCTCGAGCCGGGTGACACGAGCGCGACTGTGCCGTCGAGCTTCTATGCGTCACAGCACAACTGCTCGTTCTGGGACAAGGTCACTACTTACTGACACCCGTCGCAAGCTCATACGCAAGACATCGAGCACGAGGGCCCCCATCACGCTGCTGGGGCCCTCGTTCATGTTCGCCGGCACATGTGTGGGGCGGGTTCATACGATCGGGTTGCGACAAATGGCTGCGCCAACCCCAAATCGTCCCGGGCTTGATCGGAACATACGTCTGGGTGCGGCCAAGCGCTTGGATCCGGGACTTCTCCTCTGTGCACAGGCACACTGCTGCTTCGGACTGACGCTGTCGCACAAACCCGGCGAGTGTGGGATCCGTTGTGTCGAAGTCATAACGCATCGGCCGCGTCATGGACGCGCCTCGCCGAAGTTTGGCGATTTACCTGTCAAAAATGAGGGGTAGATCGCCATCGACCGGAGATCACATCATGGGGGTCGGGCACAGCGCCTCGCGACCTTGTGAGCCGACCACAACGCCAAATCGTTTACGCCATAGCCACGACTAGGCCCAGCGCTGAGTCGTCCTATCGCTCGGCAACAGCACGCGGACCGCGGTCACAAAAAGGGGCGTCAAGCCAGCGACGTTGTCGAGGCCGATCGGGGCACTCGCCTCGACAAGGATGCAGAACTCACCGCGGTTGACTGCACGCGCGTCGCGGGCTGTGTGAACGCGCGCGAAGGCGGCAGTCAGGCCTGCTGCAGTCTCGTCACTGCCGCATCGGGGACTGCCAAAGTCGCGCGAGACTCGTGCTCGTCCCTTTTCTCAGAGAGCTCGCGGGCCGCGGCCGGACGCGTCTGCTACGCACCACCCCATCTACCAGCCCCCACGATGAGCGATAACGGTCGTTCCGCGCGCCGCGGTGAGCAGTCATCTCGCCGGCGACGAGAAGGCTGCCGATGGTCTCCGTTCAGTGCGAACTGAGGCCGGGGGCGATACCGCTTCCTCGCAAGATGTGCTGCGGCTAGGCGGGACTCCCGGCGACGACCGCGTCGCTCCGAGAGAGGTCGGCGGCGGGGCCGGTAAGGATCGGCGAGTTGCGCCTGAAGCCCCAGATGGTGCAGTAGACGCCGAGGAAGAGTTCCCACGCGAACTCCGGGATGGTCAGGATTGCTTGCAGCGAGTGCAGCGAGTTGCTGGGGTTGTTGCCGGTGAACATCACGGCCGTGCCGGTGATGATGATGAGCGGGCCGCCGATGAGTCCGAGCCAGCACCATTGTCGTGGCACCAGCTGCGACTTGTACATGAGGTAGCCGAGGATCAGGCCGTTCCCCCAGCCGACGACCCAGCCCGGCCCGAGGAGGAACGTCCAGTCCTTGATTGCGGCGAGCGTGTAGGCGACGGTGCCTTCTGCCGCACCTGCAACCTGTTGGCGCAGCGTGATGATCCCGAGCATCGAGATGATGCCGAGGAGGATGAACGTGCACTCAACCAGCCGCGCGGTCACGTAGCCGAGCGCCAGTTCCTCGTTCACCCGCCGCACGATCGGGAAGATCACGACCGCGGTGCCGATGTTCGCGATGATCAGCAGCAACTCAAGCAGAGCTGCGAACAAGACCTGGTTGTCGTGCCCGGCGCCGGCGATGTAGCTCACCGGGTGCCGAAGCACGGTCTCGTAGAGCGCCAGCGCGGGGATCGACGTGGCGAACGTGATGAGGTAGAGCACGCCGAAGATCCGCGCTCTCTTCTGGTCCCTTGCCATATCTAGCCCCTTTCCCCGGGCGTGTCGACTGCGGCTTCGGCTATAATAGGCGAACTACAAGCCACGTGTCAAGAGCCGTGGTTTTAGCAGCATCTATCGCGCATGTCGACGACCGCCACCCGCCCCAGCTGGCTCTTCCTCAGCAACCACGGTTACGTGCTGCTCTGCGTCGCCCGCGACCCGTCCATCCGGATTAGGGAGCTCGCTGACCGCGTCGGCATCGGTGAGCGCGCCGCCCAAAAGATCATCGCCGACCTCGTCGCCGACGGATACATCACGCGCACCAGAGACGGGCGCCGCAACCGCTACACGATCAATCGCGGCGCCCAGCTCCGGCATCCCCTCCTCGCCGACCTCCCGATCGGGCCACTCGTCGACGCGCTCATCGCCGGCGACGAGTCCATCGACGGCCACAAGCCCAGCTCGGCCAGATAACCGAAGCGGCGCCTGCCGAGGACGAAGCGCGCCTCGGGCAGGTTCACCTGGAGAGTGGGGTGGCAGAGGTCGCAGCGGTCACCGGTTCTCGAGCCGGCCCGCTGAACCATTCGGACACTTCGCCATTCACGCGGACCGACACCACCAATCGATTAGGCGCCTGCGAAACCTGCCGCGACCTAGCGTCGATCGCGGACAGCGATACCGATCCTGCTGATCGTCCTCCGAGCCATTCGGAGCAGTACCGTGACCGGCCGCGTTACGTGACTCCCGTTTTCGCAGGCGTTGGGACAGCCCGCGACGCACGTACAGTCAACCACGGTGAGTTCTGCATCCTTCTCCACGCGAGTACCGCGATCGGCGTCGACGACGACGACTGAGCGTCCCCCGCGATGCCGACCATCGCGGTCGTCGGCCGAGCTCCCGGGAGGTTGGTCGACAGGCGCCGCTAGTCGCGCCAGCGCTTTGGCACTCAGCATCTACCTCCGAGGCATCGACAGCAGCGAGATCGTCAGCACCGTCCGCTGGCCTCGAGATCAGGAGCTGGATGAAAGTGCGATTGGGTCGGCCGGCGGAGCGAGCCGACCCGACGCCACACCCCCCGCCGTGGCGAATTGCGCGACTAGATCGAGTTTGAGCTCGGGCGCTGCTTTCGCATCGGCGCGGGCGTAGGCTCGATCGTGGGTTCTTTGGGCGCAGGGGGGACGCCACGAATCCTCTGGGGAGCGTCCCGGAGGGCCGAGTGCCTGCTGGGAGGTTGGCCGCTCGTTCTGATCGGTTCCCTTTAGGCCTGGTGGTTCGTCGGCGCGGTGATCGTATAGAGCTGCGTGAGTAGGCGGCGTAGCTGGCCGAACTTTCGGGGTCCGAGTTGGTGCTCCCATTCGGCTTCGACCTCTTGGACGATTTCGTAGATTGCTCTGGTTGCAGCATGGCCTCTGGGGGTGAGGCGGACGCGCTTGGAGCGTTGGTCGTCGCTGTCGGTTTCGCGGGTCAGGTATCCCAGGTGCTCGAGCTGGCCGAGCAGGTAGTTGAGCGCCTGCTTGGTCATGCGTGTCTGGGTCGCGAGTTCCGAGGGGCGCTGGTTCTCGGGGCCGGGGTACCGCCACACGTCCACGTGCGCTGCGACGAGGTCGGTGAAGCCGCGCTCGTGTAAACCGGCGAGCATACGCTCGCGCACCGTCTCCCATGGGACTCGCAACAGCGCTCCGATCAGCGGCGGCGGCGCAGGCCCAGCATCGGATTGAGTAAAGCCGCTTGACAAGCTCATCCGGCCCAGTATACAGTGGTCAAGTCGCTTGACTCAATGGCTTCTGCCCGAGGGGACCCACATGTACAACACGACCGAAAGGAGCCGCGGTGTACAAGACCACGGACAACGACACGATCACGGTCGGTGAGCTCGGCGTGCGCTTCCTGGTCGAGGCTGCGGACTCGAACGGGAGCGCGTCGGTGTTCGAGTGCAATGTTCCAGCCAACTCGCGGATGCCGGCGCCCCACAGCCATGACGGCTTCGAGGAGACGATCTACGGGCTCGAGGGCACCACGACCTGGACGATCGATGACGAAACGGTCCACGTCGGGCCCGACGAGGTGGTGTGCGTACGGCGCGGGCAGATCCATGGGTTTCAGAACCGCGGCGACATTGACGCGACGTTCCTGGCGATCGCAACCCCCGGTGTGTTCGGGCCTGCCTACTTCCGCGAGGTAGGCGCCGTCCTAGCCGCGTCGGTCGGCGGGCGGCCAGACCACGCAGCGATCGCGCAGGTAATGCGCCGCCACGGCCTCACACCCGCCCCGCCAGCCACAAGCTGACCGGCACCCAAAGTACCAAGGAACCGATGCGATCAGCATGACCCAGCATGCCCCCCAGAGGTCCGCCGAGGCCTACGAGCAGATCATTGCCAACGTCGGACACCCGTTGCGCGAGTCCCACGGGCTTATCTCCCACGCGGCCGAGATGACGCCCGACGGCGTGACGGTGACCGAGGTCTGGGAGACCCGAGAACAGTGGGAGCGCTGGTTTAACGCATCCGTCATGCCACAGCTGCCCGCCGGCGAGCCCACGGTCACCGAACTGCACAACGCGCTCGGTCGCTAGGCGTCAGCGCCGTTCGTGCGGCACTCTAGGGCAGGTCTGACGACGCCCGCGATCGCCGGGATTGATCTTGATGCACGGGGTGATGACGCGTCGACGTGGACCCCGGCTTCGGCGGCCCGCGTTTGCTCCAGCCGAGTCCTGGTCGAATCGTTGCGCTGCTGCTTAGCCGCGTTCTGAGCCTCGATCGTGCAAAGCAATTGACGGTCGGGGGTGTCGACCGACTACTCTCGACTGACGCTCTTGCGTACGTGCGCGCGCGTAAGCGGGCGGGGCTAGCGCACCCACAGCTGGTCGATGAGGATCCCGAGGAAGGGGTTTTAACGACCACCCGGAGGAGGCAGCCAGCCTGTCTCGGTTTCCCGTCGCCTTTCGGGACGGAGGTCTCCAGTTGTGCGCTCCGCGCAAATCGGACATCGGGCGCGGGGGCACACCGCCCGGTTCGTCAGCGGCAGCGAGCGCTTTCGATTGGCCGGAGGGAGCACCTCTCGTGCGGCGCCGGGCAGAGTCCTGCGCATTGCGCGCGTCGCGTGGTTCCGGATGAGCTGTTTCTCGTCGAGACGGGGTTCGGTTTGGTCGGCAGCGATTTCTCGCAAGGGTCGGGGCTGCGTCCGTAGAATGCTCGTGGGGCGCGCCTTCAGTTGGGCTCTGCTGGCGAGGAAGCTCCGTTCGGGTGAGCAGATTCGCGGCGGCGGCGATCTGTGAGGTCCCCATTGCCATCAGGCCAAGCTCGAGCTCGGGTGGACAGGTAATAGCGCATGACGACTCTCTCGCCGCTGCCGATCGGACGCGAGGTGGAGCTCATGGATCGGTACCTCCTGGAGGAGGGGCGCGTCACGTTGACGGGGGTGCAGGCGCTTGTGCGTCTTGTGTTCGATCAGATGCGGGCCGATCGGCGGGCTGGTCTGAATACCGGGGCGTTGGTCTCGGGGTATCCGGGGTCGCCGTTGGGCGGGCTCGATCTGGAGATCGCTCGGCAGCGCGAGCTGCGCGAGTCGTTGCGGGTGGTCCATGTGCCGGCGATCAACGAGGAGCTCGGCGCGACCGCGGTTTGGGGCTCGCAGGTCGTGCCCCAGCTCCGGGAGGCTCGGGTGGACGGTGTTTTGGGGGTGTGGTATGGCAAGGCCCCGGGGGTTGATCGCGCGGGCGATGCTCTCCGGCACGGGAATTTCTCGGGCGCGCATCCCAAGGGCGGGATGCTCGCGTTGTGCGGCGATGACGCGACGTGCAAGTCCTCGACGTTGCCCTCTGAGTCAGAGAGCGGGCTCGCGGCTCTGCGGATGCCGGTGGTGTTTCCCGGCAATCCGGCCGAGGTGCTGGAACTTGGCCGGCACGCGATCGCCGGTTCACGCGCCAGCGGCCTGTGGTTCGCGGTGAAGATGGCGACCAACGTAGCGGACGCGGTTATGACGGTCGATGTCTGCCCGGATCTCGAGATCCGGCCAGTCTCGGTCGAGTACGACGGTGCACGGTACGTTCATGCGCCGAGCGGTTCCCTCTTTAACCCGTTTTCGCTCGAGATGGAGCGGACGCTGGTTGGTCCGCGTATGGAGCTCGCTCGCGCGTATGCGCGCGTGAACGGGCTGAACCGGGTCGTGCTTGACGGTGAGCGTCCGTGGCTTGGACTGGTTGCTGCGGGGACGTCGTATTACGACCTGCGGGAGGCGCTTCACACGCTCGGCTTGAGCGACGCGGATTTGCGCCGGCTTGGCGTGCGCATTCTGAAGCTAGGGATGATCTGGCCGCTCGATTCCGACACTGTCCGCGAGTTCAGCCGCGAGCTTGAGGAAATCGTGGTGATCGAGGACAAGGGACCCTTCGTCGAGACCGGCGTGCGCGATGCTCTTTACGACCTAGCTGAGCGGCCGCGGGTGCTCGGCAAGCGTGATGAGCACGGCGAGGAGCTCCTGCCCGCGAGCGGTCTGGTCGAGATCGACACGATCGCGCGCGCGATTGGCTCGCGGCTGCTCGGCAGGGGCGATGTCGAGTCGATCCGGGTTCGTCTCGAGCAGCTGGCCTCGCCGGTTCCCGCAGCGGTGCCTGGTACGTCGTTGCGACTCGCGTGCTTCTGCTCTGGGTGTCCGCACAATCGCTCGACGGATGCGCCGGACGATGCGCTCGTGGGCGCCGGGATCGGCTGTCACGCCATGGCGCTCGGACACCCGAAAGGAAAGGGGACCCTCACCGGCATCACTCAGATGGGCGGGGAGGGGGTGCCCTGGATCGGTCAAGCCCCGTTCGTCTCGACGCCGCACATGTTTCAGAACCTCGGTGACGGTACGTTCCATCATTCTGGTTCACTCGCGGTGCGGGCGGCGGCCGCCGCCGGGGTGAATATCACCTTCAAGATCCTGTACAACCGTGGGATCGCCATGACTGGCGCGCAGGACGTGCCGGGCGCCATGCCGGTTCCCGAGCTAACGCGCTGGCTGCAGATCGAGGGCGCACGGCGGATCATCGTCACGACGGACGAACCGGACCGCTATCGCGGTGCGCGACTCGCCGGCATCGCTGAGGTGCGCCCGCGGTCTGAGCTCATGGCGGCGCAGGAGGAGCTTCGCCGGATCGAGGGGCTAACGGTGCTCATTCACGACCAGCAGTGCGCCGCTCAGAAGCGACGACTACGCAAGCGCGGCAAGCTCCCTGATCCCTCCGAGCGGATGTTCATCAACGAACGCGTCTGCGAAGGATGTGGAGACTGCGGACAGAAGTCTCACTGCATCTCGCTCTTGCCCACCGAGACCGAATTCGGACGCAAGACACGGATCGAGCAGTCGTCCTGCAACAAGGACTACTCCTGCGTGGACGGCGATTGCCCGTCGTTCATCGAGGTGGTTCCGGGCAGCCGGCTGCAGCGTGATATCCCAGCGCCTCCGGCGGGCATGCCCGAACCGGATGCTCGACCCACAAATGGCGAGCTCACTCTGAGGCTCATCGGCATCGGCGGGACGGGAGTCGTGACGATCTCCCAAGTGATGGGCATGGCCGCGATGCTCGACGGCAAACGAGCCGTGGGGCTCGATCAGACTGGGCTGGCGCAGAAGGGCGGCCCAGTCGTCTCGGACCTCCGTTTCCTCCGGGCTGACAACGAAGTCCGCGCAAATCGCGCGCCGTCGCGAACCGTCGACGGGTACCTCGCATTCGATGTGATTGGCGCCGTCGATCCCCTCAACCTGCAGAGGGCCGACCCTGACCGAACGATCGCCGTGGTGTCCACCTACCAGTCCCCGACCGCCGACATGGTCGGTGACCCGTCCGCGCAGTTTGGTGCACTGACCGACGCGATCGAGGCGATCGAGCGAGTCACCCGCGCTGATCGCAACGTGTACCTCGACGCGCCTGCGCTCTCGGACGTCCTGTTCGGAGATCGCATGCCCGCAAACAGCATCGTCCTCGGCGCTGCATGGCAACTCGGCCTGATCCCGCTCTCCTTGCGAGCTATCGAGGAGGCCTATCGATTGAACGGCGCCGCCGTACAGCGCAACATCGCCGCATTCCATTGGGGGCGGGCGGTGGTCGCAAATCCGGATGCCGTCGCGCGCGTCAGCCAGCGGCAGGGGGCAAACCGCGAGCCGAGCCCGGACGCTCGCAGGATCGCCGAGCGCGTGCGCGCGCAGCCCGACTCGGAGCTCCACCGGCTAGTGCTCGTGAGAGTCGAAGACCTTATTGGCTACCAAGGCCGCCGCTACGCAGAGAAGTACGCCGATTTCGTCGTCGAGGTGTTCGACCGAGAGCGCGAGACCCGTGGTACCCACGTCAGCGAGGCTGTAGCCCGCGGCCTGCACAAGCTGATGGCCTACAAGGACGAGTACGAGGTCGCCCGCCTGCACCTGGACCCAACCGAGCGGCGGCGAATCATCGCCCAGTTCGGCGAAGGGACACGCATCCGCTACAAGCTCCATCCGCCGATCCTGCGCGCCTTGGGAATGAACCGCAAGGTGTCCGTCGGCCGGTGGTTCGACCCAGCCTTTGGCCTTATGCACTGGATGCGCTTCCTCCGGGGCACTCCGTTTGACCCGTTCGGCTACACACCAGTACGCCAACTTGAACGTACGCTGGTCGATGAGTACCGCACCCTCGTACGGAACGCCCTACCGAGCATCGCGACCGATCCGGCCACCGTCATCGCGATCTGCGAGCTCCCCGACGTGGTGCGAGGATACGAGAGCGTCAAACTGCGGAACATCGAAGCCTTCCGCAAGCAGGCCGCCCAACTCACTGCTGAGCTTTCACGGCAAGGATCCTGATCGCGCAGCCGAACGCTCGCTGCGACCGGCTGGGTGCGATCCAGGCGCTCTCCCGAGCCGATTCAGGCCATTTTGCAGCACTTTCGTCGGCTACCTGCCGTGTGTTCTGTGACCAGTTGTCGCCGGATTACCAGGAATTCTTCGCCATCTGGTCAGATTTCGCGATCTGTGATCGGGCGCCCGGCTTGCCCTCGAGCAGCCGCTTAGTGGAGCTCGGCGGTCAGCCAGTAGGCCCATTTGCCGGGCTGAGGGTTTGCCTGAGCCCAGCGATCGAGCTCGCTCGCCAAGCTCGTGGTCAGCGACGCGGAAGGCCACCAGGCCTTCAGGGACGAGCAGCACCGGACATGCGCTTGTTGCGGCGAAGTCGCTCGCGTTCTCGGTGACGATGACTCGGTCCTCGGCCGCGGCCAATTCTACGAGCACGTCGTCGGGAAGATTGTGCGCTCCCAGACGCGCCGGCGCCGATACGCGAGGTTGACGTCGACGCGTTCGCGATCGATCGCGCTCCCGTCACCGTTGAACAGTTCACCCCGTCACCGAGGAGACCGGATACGTCACTGTCGCGCAGCGTTCTCCCGATCCAGCCGAGTATCGCGACGCCGACCCATCGCTACTGGTCGCCGGATCCGCGGTGTGCCATCCGACGCGGCGGTCCAATGCCGCTGTGCGACCCGGGCCGGTGGTGGGCATACGTCCCGGGCGCCAACTGCCGCCACTCCGTGGGGACCCGGGCAGCGATAACTCGCAGCGACAGGATCACCCAGTCACACATGTGCCGCACCGGGCGCGGAAGGACGCGGCGTGGATCGGCAAAGCGCTCCCGACCGACGCGGACTGGGAGTACCCGGCACGGCGCCGCCTCGACGGCTCGACCTTCGCCTGGGGCAACCAGGAGCGCCCCGGCGGTGACCCGATGGCAAACCACTGGCAGGGCGACTTTTGCTGGCGCAACACCGGCGCCAGGGGTTGGCGCGGGACCTCACCCGTCGGCCTGTTTCCTGCCAACGGCTACCGGCTGTATGACATGACCGGGAAACGTGTGGTGCTGCTCCAATTCTCGCCCGCAGCGGTCATCGCGCCGCGATCATCGGGCTGGTGGGAATCGGCGGAGTGCTGATACCGCGGGGGGTTGTCACGCTGAGCTGACCGGCAGTCAGTGTGAGGGTGTCTGGATGATGCCGCCGGAACGGAGCCGCTCGATCTCCGAGGCCTCGAGTCCCCAGCCGGCGAGAGCGTTCGCTGCTTCGGCGTCAGAGTGCCGGGGGCGGATTGCGCCCGGTGTGCGGCTGAAGCGTGGCGCGGGGGCGGGCTGCACAACACCATCAACCTCTACGAATGTCCCGCGCGCGACGTTGTGGGGGTGCGCCGGGGCCTCCTCGAGCGACAGAACCGGGGTGGCACACGCATCCGAGCCCTCGAGGATGTCCATCCACTCGGCGCGGGTGCGCGTGCGGAAGACCGCGGCGAGACGCTTCTTGAGCTCTGGCCAGCGCGCGCGGTCCCACTGTGGCGCATCGAGCCCGACGAGCCGCATCAGCTGGGCGTAGAACTGGGACTCCAGCGCGCCAACCGCAATGTGCTCGCCGTCGGCGGTCTCGTAGGTTTCGTACCAGTGCGAGCCGCTGTCGATCGAGTTAGTGCCTGGCTCGCCGTCCCACATGCGAGCCGCGCGCATGGCGTACGTCGCGGTGGCCAGCAGCGCCGAGCCATCGACCATCGCTGCGTCGATGACCTGCCCTTGGCCCGACGATCGGCCCTCGAGCAGCGCACAGATGACGCCGAAGGCGAGCAGCATCCCGCCGCCGCCGAAGTCGCCGACCAGGCTGAGTGGGGCGAGCGGGGGCTCGCCGTTGCGGCGTATCGCGCCGAGAACGCCGGCGATCGAGATGTAATTGATGTCGTGGCCGGCGATCCCGGCGAGTGGACCGTCCTGACCGTAGCCCGTCACCCTCCCGTAGACAAGTCGCGGGTTGACGCCGAGCAGCTCGTCCGGTCCAAGACCGAGGCGCTCCATCACGCCTGGCCGGAAGCCCTCGACGATCGCCTCGCCCGACATCGCCAGGCGGACGACAAGGTCGCGACCCTCGGGGTGCGTGAGATCGACGGCGATGGACGGCCGACCGCGGTTCATCGCGTTCCAACGGCCGCTGCCGAGCGCGCCGCCCGGTCTCTCAAGCCGGAGCACGTCGGCGCCCATGTCCGCAAACATCATGCACGCGAACGGGCCCGGGCCGAGGCTCGCCACCTCGATGATCCGCACGCCACGCAGCGGGCCTCGGGCCACGTCGGCAACGACCTCTGCGCTGTCCATCACACCACCAAGCTGAGCCACGACGCCCCATCAGAGCGTGCGGGCGATCAGCTCCTTCATGATCTCGTTCGTGCCGCCATAGATCTTCTGGACTCTCGCGTCGGCGTACGCGCGCGCCACCGGGTACTCGAGCATGTAGCCGTAGCCACCGAACAGCTGTAGGCAGCGGTCGATGACCCGGCATTGCGTCTCGGTCGTCCACCATTTGGCCATCGAGGCGGTGGCGGCGTCGAGCTCGCCGGCGATGTGACGCTGGATGCAGTCGTCGAGGAAGACGCGCGCGATCCTCACCTCGGTCGCGCACTCGGCCAGCTCGAAGCGTGTGTTCTGGAAGCGCAGCAGCTCGCGGCCGAACGCCGTCCGTTCCTTGGTGTACTGGACGGTCAGCTCGAGCACGCGCTCCATCGCCGCCACTGCGGTAACGGCGATGCTCAGGCGTTCCTGCGGCAGCTGCGTCATGAGCTGCCCGAAACCCTGCCCTTCCAGCCCGCCGAGCAGGTTGCCGGCCGGCACGCGGACGTCCTCGTAGAAGAGCTCGACGGTGTCCTGGCCCTTCATGCCGATCTTCTCGAGCACGCGCCCGCGCGAGTAGCCGGGACGATCGGTCTCGACCACGAGCAGCGAAATCCCGCGGGCGCCCTCATCTCCGCCGGTCTTGGCCACGGTGATCATCAGGTCGGCGTTGATCCCGTTCGAGATGAACGTCTTGGCGCCGCTGACCACGTACTCGCCACCGTCGCGCACGGCGCGGGTCTTGATCCCCTGCAGGTCCGAGCCGGCGCCGGGCTCGGTCATCGCGATGCCGCACACCAGCTCGCCGCTGACCATTCCTGGCAGCCAGCGCTTCTTCTGCTCATCGGTCCCGTAGCTGAGGATGTAATGCGCGCAGATCGTGCTGTGCACGCCGTTGCCGAACCCCTTGTCGAGCGTGCGCGCCTGCTCCTCGTTGATCACCGCCTCGTGCCCGAAGCTTCCGCCACCACCGCCGTACTGCTCGGGAACGCTGGCGCACAGGAGACCCACCTCCCCCGCCCTGTGCCAGAACTCGCGATCGACGTGGTGCTGCTCGGCCCAACGCTCATAGTGGGGAACGGCCTCGCGCTCGAAGAACGACCGCGCTAGATCGCGCAGCATCAACATCTCGTCGGTCATCCACGGCGACCGGCGCAGGGGCGAAACCGTTGCGCTCATCGAACCTTCCTCTCTGCTGATTGATCGCTCATGTGTACATCGCGTCGATCTGCGCGGCGTACTTCTCGCCGATCGACTTGCGCTTGAGCTTCATGGTCGCGGTGAGCTCTTCGCCGCTGGGGGTCCATTCCTCGCCCAGCACCGTGAACCGCTTGATCTGCTCGACGCGGCTAAGTCGCGCGCCGGCGCGCCGCACCCCCTCCTCCACGGCCGCAAGCACGCGAGCGTCGGCCGCGAGATCGGCCAGCGTGGCGTAGTGAATTTCGTGCTCGCGGGCGAACGCCGCGGCGGCGTCGGGATCGAGGACTAGCAGCGCGGTGACGTAGGGACGGCGGTCTCCGATGGCGACCGCGGCTCCGAGCAGCGGACACGCGGACTTCAGCGCGTTCTCGATGTTCGCGGGCGACATGTTCTTGCCCATCGAGTTGATGATCAGCTCCTTCTTGCGATCGATGATCCGCACGAAGCCGTCGGGATCGATCTCGCCCACGTCGCCGGTGTGGATCCAGCCGTCGGCGTCGAGCGTCTCGGCCGTCTTCCCGGGTTCGCCCCGATAGCCCCGCATCGCGCCGGGACCGCGGAATAGCAGCTCTCCGTCGGCGGCGAGGCGAACCTCGGTGCCGGGGAGTGCCTGCCCGACCGTGCCCACCCGCATCGCGCCGGCGCGGTTGGCCGTTCCCGCGGCGCAGGTCTCGGTCTGGCCCCAGATTTCGAAGATCGGCAGGCCGAGTGCGAGAAAGAACTCGAGCACCTCGCCCGCGATCGGGGCGGCACCGGAATACAGGCACCGGGCCTGATCCAGACCCAGGGCCGCGCGCACCGGCGCGAACAGCGTCGCGTCGGCGCGCTCGCAGGCCGCCCGCAGCTCGGCGGGAACGGGTTCGCCGGTCATCTCGAGCCGGACCCGGCGGACCCCAGCATCGAGCGCGGCGGCGATCGCGCGCCGGCGCCCCTCGTCCTCGGTGGCGAACCGAGCCTCCAACGCGCTCTTCATCTTCTCCCACACGCGTGGCATGCCGACCCAGCGCGTCGGGCGCACGTCGCGTAGCGCCTCGGCTGCGCGCCTGGGGTCGGGCACGGTGGTCACGCACGACCCGGTGGCGACGGCCGGATACAGAGAGGACATGCGGTCGGCCAGGTGGGCCATCGGCAGGTATGACATGAGCCGTCCGCGCACGGCGTAGGGGACGAGCTCCTGATATCCGCGCATCGTGCCCAGCACGTTCGCGTGCGTGATCTCGACGCCTTTGGGTGGGCCGGTCGTACCGGACGTGTAGATCAGGGTGACCACGTCATCACCGGTCATCGCGCGCCACCTCGCCTCGAAGTCGACGCCCGCCGGCTTGGGTATCTCGAGCAGCTCCTCGAACGACCTCATCTCTGCGACGGCTTCGTCCAGGACGAACACCTGCTCGAGGGCGGGCAGGCGATCTATCACCGGCGTGAGCCCGGACGAAAGCGCGGCTTCCACGAACACGACCCGCGAGCGGGCGTGTCCGATCAGGTACTCGAGCTGGTCGGGCGAGGACGTCGTGTAGAGGTTGAACGGAATCGCGCCCACGTGCACGCACGCCATGTCGAGCAGCAGCGCCTCGGGGCGGTTGGAGAGCAGCATCGCGACGGTTTCGCCCCGCTGCACCCCGAGCGCCGCCAGTGCCCCCGCGGCCGCTTCGACCCAGATCGCGTACTCGCGCCAGGTGATCGCGGTCTCGTCGCCGAGGCGTCGCAACGCCGGCGCGTCGGCGTGCACCCGCGCTGTCCGCTGAAACGCCTCGCACAGCGTGGCTGCGTCAAATGCGCTGCCGGCACCGAACCGGTCCTCCGCGCCAAGAGTGTGCTCGAGTGTTGTCATGAACGCAGGCGTCGCGACGTCATCACGCGACGACGGCAACGGCGCTCCCGCGGATCGCCTCATCGCCGGTCTGCCGGGTGACCGCCAGCCTCAGATCGGCCACGCGTACGCCCTCGATTTCATGCACCCGCTCGACCTGAGCTGTCACCTCGAGCTCGTCGCCGGGCCACACCTGACCGGTGAAGCGGATCGAGAAGGTACGGATGTTGACCGGACCGACCCAGCGGGCGAGGTGCAGGCCAAGGATCCCGCCGTGCAGCATGCCCATCCCAAACACGCTTGGGAACCCCGCCTCGCGGGCGTACACCTCATCGTGGTGGAGCGGGTGGAAATCGCCGCTGGCCCCGGCGTAGCGGACGAAGTCCGTGCGCCCCAGCGGTCCGACCTTGAGGCTCAGCGTATCGCCCTCGAGGAGGGCGACCGGCGCCGCGGGCACCACTGCTGTGTCGGTTGCGCTCATGCTCATGCTCCCCTTTCGATCAGCGTGTCGGTGCGGCGCACGGCCAGCTCTCCGCGCTGGTTGGTGAACTCGGTGTCGATCGTGATGAACGTCATCGCGCCGCCGCGCCTGCCCTCGCGCGTGCTCACGTCCTTGATCACCTGACGGGCGGTGAGCTCATCGCCGGCGCGGACGGGAGCGAGGTACTCCCAAGCCACCTCGCCGTGGAGCACGCGGGCCAGGTCGGCGCCGATCGCCTGTGTCAGTCCGGTCACGCCACCGGAGCGCCAGTGACTGATGAGGACCGTGACGGTCGGCGTGGCCGGAATGCCGTCGAACCCCGCGGTCTGCGCCGCGTCTGGATCCCACCAGACGGGGTCGTCGTCGCCGAAGGATTTGGCCAGCTCGGCGAGCTTGCTGCGGTCGATCGGAAACGAGACGGGTGCGAGCTCCGTGCCGACGGCGGACTGATCGATCATTGAACGGCTCCTCGAGGTCGAGATCTCGGCATGTGCGCTCGGGCACTGTAAGGACGACGGGCGCCGCGCACTTGGGACCAGCATCCAATCCCGGGCCGAGGTTTTGGACGGCGGCCCAGGAATCGCCGGGCGCCCCGTTCTTAGCCTGCCCGCATGGATTTGCGGGACACCCCGGAGCAGGCCGCATATCGCGGCGAGGTGCGGGCATGGATCGAGGCGCATCGCCACGAAGCCCCGCCCCCAACACGCGGCAACCATTCAGTCGACCCGGAGCCGTATCGCCGCTGGCAGGCTCGGCTCGCCGAGGCCGGGCTGGTCGGGGTGACCTGGCCCGAGGAGTACGGCGGGGCCGGGCTGGGGCCGGTCGAGCAGCTGATCGTACGCTCGGAGCTGCGGCGGGCCGGCTGCGGCGGAATCCTCGACAACATCGCGGTCGGGATCATCGGGCCGACGATCATCGCCCGCGGCAGCTCAGAGCAGCAGCGGCGCTATCTCGGGCCCATGCTGCGCGGCGAGGAGGGCTGGTGTCAGCTGTTCTCCGAGCCCGCAGCGGGTTCGGACCTGGCCGGCGTCCGGACGCGGGCGCGCCACACCGCGGACGGCTTCTCGATCAGCGGTCAGAAGGTTTGGACAACCGGTGCTCAGCATGCGGACTTCGGCCTGCTGCTCGCGCGCACCGACCCGGACGTTCCCAAGCACAAGGGGTTGACGATGTTCCTGGTCCCCATGCGCGTCCCCGAAGTGACCGTCCGGCCGCTGCGGGGGATGTCGGGCGGTGCATCGTTCAACGAAGTCTTCTTCGACGATGTTCCGGTTGGAGATCAGGCCGTGCTCGGCTCGGTCTCCGGCGGCTGGGGCGTCGCGCTTACGGCGCTGATGTTCGAGCGCGCCACGCTGCTGGGGGCGTTTGACGAAATCGGGTTCAGCGCCGAGCGGTTCGCTGCGCCGTTCGCCGAGCATCGCGAGCTTGCGGACGCTCACCTTCGCCAGCGCCTGGCCCAGGTGACCTGCGGACTGCTGTCTTTGCGCTACTCCAGCTATCGCACGCTCACCGCGCTGTCCCGCGGCGCTGTGCCCGGTCCCGAGGCGGCGCTCGGCAAGATCGGCGTGATCGAGGCGGCTCGCCAGGGGTGTGAGCTGATCGCCGAGCTGGTTGGGCCGGACGCGCTCGAGGGCGATTGGGGCGAGACCGCGTTCAATCTGCCGGGACTGCGCTCAGGCGGCGGGACGGAGGAGGTGCTGCGCAACATGGTCGGCGAGCGGGTGCTCGGTCTACCGCCCGAGCCGCGCACCGACAAACGGACGCCATTCCGCGAGCTTGGCCGCAGCCCGGCCGGCGCAGGAGTTCCGGCGTGAACTTCGATCTGGCCGACGAGCAGCGGCTGCTCCGCGACGCCGCACGGGACGCCCTCGCCCGGCTCGACAGCGTCGCCGGCGCGCGGGATGCGCTCGACGGCGCGCCTCTGCCCGATCCGTGGCCGACCGCCCGCGCCGCCGGGTGGACCGGGTTGCTCGTCGGCGAGAAGGACGGTGGGGCCGGGCTCGACGTGTTCGACGCGATGCTCGTGCTCGAGGAGTGCGGGCGCCGGCTGACGGGCGCCGGATTGATCGGGCACCTCGCGGCCACGCGTCTGCTGGCGGGCGCGGCAGGGCGCGGCGACGTCGGCGCGGCCGCCGTTCTTCCGAGCCTCGCCGCCGGCGACCGGTGCGCCGCGATCGTGCTGGCGCGCCCGCCGGCAGCCGACGAGAAGCCGTGGACGGTCGAGGCGGAAGCAGGCGGGACTCGCCGCGCGCCGCTGCCAACAGCACAACCGGGTGGCGGGTGCGATGCGGTGCTCGTGACCGGTGAAGCCGGCTACCAGCTTGACGCCGCCGGCGCCGACCTGCTCGTCGTCCCCGCGGTTCTCGGCACCGGCGAACACCGCGCGACGCTCGTCGCGGCAGATGCCGCCGGGCTCGCTGTCGAGGCGACCCCGCGCGGCGACGCCTCCCGGCCGATCGCGCGCGTGTCGCTGGAGGGCACCCCGGCGATACTGCTCCACGCGGGACCCGACGATCTCGCCGATGTGTGGGACGTCGTCCAGGCCTTGCTGGCCGCCGACGCACTGGGGGTCAGCGAGGCAATGCTCGAGATGGGCGTCGCCTACGCCAAGGATCGGCACGCGTTCGGGCGCCCGATCGGCTCCTACCAGGCGATAAAGCACCAGCTCGTCGAGATCCTTCGCCACGTCGAGGCCACCCGCAGCCTCTGTTACTACGTCGGCTACGCGGCACGGGAGCGGCCGTCCGATCTGCCGCTCGCCAGCGCCTGTGCGCGCTTCGCCGCCGAGGACGCCGCGACCTACGCGACCCGCACGTGCATCGCCATTCACGGCGGCATCGGCACGACCTGGGAGCACGACGCACCGCTGTTCTGGCGGCGCGCGCAGCTCTCGAGGTTGCTGGCAGGCGGTGTGACCGGCGCCGGCGATCGCGTCGCTACCGAGATCGTCAAGCACGCGCGCGCCCAGGCCGGTGCAACCGCGACCACTTAGCAATCAACGACCGAAGGGGACAGATCATGGGTTCACTGGACGGGCGCGTGGCGCTCATCACCGGCGCCGGGCACGGCCTCGGCCGCGAGCATGCGCTCCTGTTCGCCAGAGAGGGCGCGCAGGTGGTGGTCAACGACCTCAGCGTCAACCTCGACGGCTCAGCCCTCGAGGCGTCGGCCGCCGAGCGCGTGGTCGAGGAGATCCTTGCCGCCGGCGGGGAGGCGGTCGCGAACCACGGCGACGTGGGGGATTTCGAGAGCGCGCACGCGATGGTGGCGCAAGCGATCGACGAGTTCGGACGACTCGACGTGCTCGTCAACAACGCCGGCTTCGTCCGCGACAGCTTCCTGCACAAGATGACCGAGCAGCAGTTCGACGACGTCATCCGCGTCCACATCAAGGGCCACTTCAACACGATGCGCCATGCCACCGACCACTGGCGTGACCGGTTCAAGGCCGGTGAGCAGGTGGACGGAGCCGTTGTCAACACGAGCTCGGGCTCGGGCACCACCCACCCAAACCCTGGCCAGGTCAACTACGGCGCCGCGAAGGCGGCGATCCTGGCCATGACCCTGGTCGCCGCGGAGGAACTCGGTCGGCTCGGTGTCCGCGCGAACGCGATTGCGCCAATCGCGCGCACCCGCGCCACGCTGGCCACCCCCGGACGGATCGGCGAGATGGTCAAGGCGCCGGATGATCCGGAAGCGTTCGACATCTACCACCCGCGCCACGTCTCGGCGCTCGTCGCCTTTCTCTCCAGCGCCGCCTGCTCGGTCAGCGGCAAGGCGTACGCGGTGCACGGAGGCGCGATCAGCGAGCTGAGCGGCTGGACGCCGTCGGAGACCTACCAATCCGACGAGGGATGGACCATCGAACGCGTCGCCGACGCCCTCGGCGTGGCCGTCGCCTGACCGGCGAGAGGAGACAGCGAGATGAGCAATCGTGTGTTCGTCGTCGGGGTCGGTATGACCAAGTTCGAGAAGCCGGGCCGACGGGACTGGACCTATCCCGACATGGCGCGCGAGTCCGGCACAAACGCGCTCCACGACGCCGGCATCCCGTACGCAGCCGTCGAGCACGCCTTCGTCGGCTATGTGTATGGGGACTCGACCTCGGGTCAGCGGGCGATCTACGAGCTCGGGCTGACCGGGTTGCCAGTTGTCAATGTCAACAACAACTGCTCGACCGGCTCGAGTGCGCTGTACCTCGCGCGTCAGGCCGTGCGCTACGGGATGGCGGACTTAGTGCTGGCGCTGGGCTTCGAGCAGATGCAGCCCGGCTCGTTGACCAAACACTTTCCCACCCACGTCGACCCCATCGGCCGGCACGCCGCGGCGATGCGGGAGATCTACCCGGCGCCGGAGGGCGTGCCCCGCGCGCTGGAGATGTTTGGCGACGCGGCCATGGAGCATATGCAGCAGTACGGCTCCACGCCCGAACACTTCGCCTGGATCGGCTGGAAGAACCACAAGCATTCGGTCAACAACCCGTACGCACAGTTTCAGCAGGAGTACACGCTCGAGGAGGTCAAGGACGCCCAGCATTACCACGGGCCACTGACCAAGCTTCAATGCTCGCCCACCTCAGACGGGTCGGCTGCGGCGATTCTCGCCTCCGAGCGGTTCGTTGACGAGCACGGGCTGTGGGAACAGGCGATCGAGATCCGAGGCCAAGCCATGGTGACCGACATGCCGTCGACCTTCGAGGCGCGCTCGTGTCGAAACCTGGTCGGCTACGACATGTCCCGCGTCGCCGCACAGAAGGCATACGAGGAGGCACTGGTCGGGGCCGAGGACATCGACGTAATCGAGCTGCACGACTGCTTCAGCTCGATGGAACTGTTGACCTACGAGGCGCTCGGGCTGGCCGCCGAGGGCGAGGGCCACAAGCTGGTCGACGCTGACGTCACGACCTACGGCGGCAGCGGACCGGTGGTGAACCCGTCCGGTGGGCTCATCTCCAAGGGCCATCCACTCGGGGCGACCGGCCTCGCGCAGTGTTCGGAGCTGAACTGGCAGTTGCGCGGCGCGGCCGGCAAGCGACAGGTGGAGGGCGCGCGCATCGCGCTGCAGCACAACGTCGGCCTCGGCGGCGCCGCCGTAGTGACCATCTACGCACCGCCGGACGCAGCCTAGGCGCGGCCTCGAGACGGCAACCGAGGGAGCGTAGGCCCGCGCATGTCAACCCTAACGCCGTTCATCGTGGCCGGCCTGACCGCAGGGGCGATCTACGGGCTGGCCGGGGTGGGCCTGGTGCTGACCTACAAGACCTCGGGGGTGTTCAACTTCGCCCACGGTGCGCTGGCCACCGTCTCGGCCTACGTGTTCTGGACCCTGCACGTCGACCACGGCTTGCCGTGGCCGATCGCGGCGGCCATCTGCGTCCTGGGGCTGGCTCCGCTCATGGGCCTCGTCCTCGAGCGGCTGGCGCGGCGACTGACCGAGGCGCCGCTGACGCTCCAGGTCGCCGGGACCGTGGGGCTACTGCTGATGATCGAGGCGATCGTCATCCTCATCTACAGCGCGCAGCAGGAGCGCAGCGTGACGCCGTTCCTGGCCCACGGAAGCATCGAGCTGGCCGGCGCGATCGTGCAGTGGAGCGACATCGTCACGTTCGCCGTGGCGCTCGCGCTGACCGTGGCACTGTCAGCGGCAATCCACTACACGCGCCGCGGCCTGGCCATGAAGGCGGTCGTCGACGCACCCGAGCTGCTCGATCTGAGCGGCACCTCTCCGGCGCGCACCCGACGCCTGGCCTGGGTGCTCGGTGCGGTGTTGGTGTCAGCCTCGGGCGTGCTGTTCGCGCCGCTGGTGAGCCTCGACCCGATCCAGCTCACGCTGCTGGTCGTCCAGGCGTTCGGCGCCGCCGCGATAGGCCGCTTCCGGAGCCTGCCGGTCACATTCGCGGGCGGGCTCCTCGTGGGTGTGCTCGCCTCGCTGGCCACGAAGTGGTTCACGAGCGGGATCCTCGCCGGCGTCCCGTCGGCGATGCCGTTCCTGGTGCTTTTCGCGGTCCTCCTCGTCACCCCGCGGCGGCGGCTGCCGCACGCCCCGGTCAGGATCGTGCAGCGCGGCGAGGCGTGGTCCGCCCCGCCGGCGCTGCAACTGCTGGCGGGAGCGGCGCTCGTCGTCGCGCTCGCATTCGTGCCGAGCTTCGCCGGGCCGCACCTCACCGACTGGACGGTCGCGCTGGCCACGACGATCCTGTTCCTGTCGCTGGGTCTGCTGGTGCGCACCTCGGGACAGGTGTCGCTTTGTCATGTCAGCTTCTCGGCGATCGGCGCTGCCGCGTTCTCGCACCTGGCCGCCGGAAGCGGGGTTCCGTGGGTGCCGGCGCTGCTTCTGGCCGGCCTGATCGCGGTACCGATCGGCGCACTGCTCGCGATCCCGGCGATCCGGCTATCGGGGCTCTACCTGGCACTGGCCACGTTCGGGTTCGGCGTGCTCCTGCAGTACATGTTCTACGCGCAGAGCTTCATGTTCGGCGTCAACGGAACCGTGCCCGAGCCTCGCCCGAGTTGGCTCGGCCTCGGAACCGATGCCGGCTTCTACCGGCTCGTGCTGGTCCTCCTCGTCGTCGCCGTGCTCGGGGTAGTTGCGCTCGACCGCACTCGCCTGGGGCGCCTTCTTCGCGGACTTGCCGACTCGCCGACCGCGCTCACCACCAGCGGCGCGACGGTGAACGTGACTCAGGTCCTGGTGTTCTGCTTGTCGGCCTTTCTGGCGGCGCTGGCGGGTGCCCTGATGGGGGTTGCCTCCGAAGTCTCCTCGGCGGATTCCTACGTACCGCTGCTCTCGCTCACCTACTTCGTCGCGGTGGTGACGGTGGTCGGCAAGGAGCCGTGGTACGCGCTGCTCGCGGCCGCCGGGTTGATCCTCATCCCGTCCTACATCCCGTCGGGTAACGCCGCAACGTGGCTACAGCTGGCGTTCGGGACCGCGGCGGTCGCGCTCGCGCTGCAAGGCCGAGTGCCCGAAGTGCCCCGCGCCGTCCGCGGGAGGTTGGACAACTGGTTCCGCCGCCGGGCCGCCCGGCGAGGGGACGGGCGTGCTGGGGTACTCGCCCCCGGTCAGTGCTCACCGCTCGGGCGCGTACAGCCGCTCGCTCTCAGAGCCGACGGGGTCACGGTCAGGTTCGGCGGGCGGCTCGCCGTCGACGCGCTCGACCTCGAAGCCTGCACCGGTCGTATCACCGGTCTGATCGGCCCCAACGGAGCCGGGAAGACGACGACCCTCAACGTGCTCAGCGGGCTGCGTCGTCCGAACGGCGGGACCGTGTTCATCGGTGATCTCGACGCGGCTGGTTGCGACCCGTCGGCGCGCGCGCGCCTTGGCCTCGGCCGGACCTTCCAGCGGATGCAGTTGTTCGACTCACTCACGGTGCGGGAGAACATGGAGATCGGCGCCGAAGGGTGTCTGGCCGGAGCAAATCCGCTCCGGCACGTGATCTCCCGCCGCGGTGACCGCCGGGAGGTGACCGCGGCAACGAGCGCGGCGCTCGAGCTATGCGACCTCGCGGGCCTTGCCGAGGCAAGCGTCGGATCGCTGTCGACAGGCCACCGCCGGCTCGTGGAGCTTGGCCGCTGCCTCGCGGGGCCGTTCCGCCTGCTCGTGCTCGACGAGCCGACCTCCGGGCTCGATCACGCCGAGCGGGAACGCTTCGGGAGGATCGTCCGCCGTGTGGTCGACGAGCGAGGCGTCGGGGTGGTGCTGGTCGAGCACGACACCAGGCTCGTCCTCGACATCTGCGACGACATATTCGTGCTCGACTTCGGAGCGCTCGTGTTCCGCGGAGCTCCCGCCGAGGTCCGAGCCTCGCCGGTCGTGGCCGCCGCATATCTTGGCGACGCCGAGGTCGAGCCCGCGGTCGGCGGCTCGCGGAGCATGTCGGGAGAGCCGCGGTGAGCGGGCCGATCCTCGAACTGCGTGACGTCAGCGCCGGTTACGGCCAGACCACGGTCGTTCGCGACATCGATCTCCAGGTGGCGGCCGGCGAGGTGCTGGCGCTGTTCGGCCCCAACGGCGCCGGCAAGACAACGCTGCTCCGCGTCGGTGCCGGCCTCTTGCGCCCACAGCGTGGAATGGTGCGCATCGGCGGGGAGGACGTCACTGCTCGCCCCCCGCACGCTCGGGCCTGTCGCGGGCTATGCATGGTTCCCGAGGGCCGAGGGATCTTCCCCGCCCTGACCGTCCGCGAGAACCTGCGGCTGCAGGTTCCGCCCTGGCTCAACGGCACCGATCTAGCCCGGCCGCTGGGCGCCTTCCCGATCCTCGGGCAGCGAATGAACCAGCGCGCGGGATCGATGTCGGGCGGCGAGCAGCAGATGCTCGCGCTCGCACGCTGCTGGCTGGCACAGCCCACGTGCGTGCTCCTCGACGAGGTCTCGATGGGCTTGGCGCCGCGCGTCGTCGACGAGATCTATGCCGGCCTCCGGCAGCTCGCGGCCGGCGGCGTCGCGCTGCTGATCGTCGAGCAGCACGTCGACCGGGCCCTGACCCTCGCCGACCGCGTCCACGTGCTCGACCGCGGGAGGACGACTCTCCGCCAGCCAGCGACGTCGATCGATCGCGACGCGCTCGTGCGCGGCTACCTCGACGGCGGCGATCCGGCGAGCGCCCCAGTACCTACCCCTTCATCAAAGTCCGCGCCCCGACCCGCGCGGAATTCCACGGCTCACTGACTCAAAGAGAGGTATCTATGCGTATGACCAAATTCGCGCTTGCGGCCGCGGCCCTCGCCGCACTGTTGACGTTTGCGGCGTGCGGCTCGACCAGCTCAACCAGCTCGGGCACCACGTCGAACGCCGCTGCGGCCAGCGCTCCGGCCGCAGCGCCGTCATCGGCGAGCACCGTCTCCGGTCAGCCGATCACCGTCGGGTTCGTGTGCAGCTGCACCGGCCCGTTGGCGACGACGATCGGACGCAGCGAGGACGTGATCCAGGCGTGGGCCAAGTGGACGAACGCCCATGGAGGCCTCGACGGACACCCCGTGAAGGTGATCGCGATCGACGACGGCCAGGACCCGGCCAAGGGCCTCGAAGCCGTCAAGTCGCTCGTCCAGCGGGACAGGGTGATGGCGATCGTAGGGCAGGAGAGCCTGACCTCAGAGTCGTGGGCCAAGTACATCTCCTCGACCGGCGTGCCGGTGGTGGGCGGCCAGCCGGTCGACACTCCGTTCCTGACCAACCCCGACTTCTTCGTATCGGGCTCGAACCTGCTGATGAACCTGTTCGGGCAGGTGGAGCTGGCCAAGCAGACCGGCAAGAGGCACCTCGGGCTGTTCTACTGCGCCGAGACGCCGGTGTGCGCCCAGGCGCCGGCGCTGATCGGCGCGCTGGCCAAGCCGATGGGAATCGCGGTCACGTCCGAGCGCGTATCGTCCACCGCGCCGAGCTACATCGCGCCGTGCCTGTCGCTCAAGCAGCACGGCGTCGACTCGGTGATTGTGGCCATGAACTCGACGATCGTCCCGCGCGTTCTCGACGCGTGCGCCCAACAGGGCTACCACCCGGTGAACCTGGCCTCGAGCGCCACCACCGAACGCAGCTGGACCAAGGACGCGAACCTCGACGGCTCGCTGGTCGCGGCCGCGAACGCCGACTACACCGATCAATCGGTGCCCGGTGTGAAGTCGTTCACCGATGCGCTGAACCAGTACGTCCCCGGGCTGACCGGCAGCTCCCAGTACAGCTGGGGATATCTGGACATGTGGGCCGGCGGCGAGCTGTTCGCAGCGGCCGCCAAGGCGGCCAAGCTGACCCCGACGTCCACGCCGGCGGATGTGAAGAAGGGTCTCTACGCGCTCCGCAACGAGACGCTCGACGGCCTCGCGCCACCGCTCACCTATGTCCCCGGACGCCCGGGCTTCCCCGCCTGCTACTTCCAGGCCAAGCTGACCAACGGTGAGTTCGCGCCGCTGGGCGGCGACAAGCCGGTGTGCGCGCCGCCCGCGGTGATCAAACAGCTGGCGGCCGCGCTCGGCGGCTGAGCGACTGGACCAGGCGGGTCGGTCGCCCGACCGCCTGCAACGCCTCCCGGGGGACCCGGCGCGGGACAAGGCCCCCGGGTAGCGCGCGTGACGCCGCTAGCTCGCCGGGAGGACTCGGTCGCCGAGCGTGTGGACGAGCATCAGAGCCACTTCGAGCTCTAGTCGTCGTTCGCCGATCGGGCGTCCGAGCAGCTCCTCGATGCGGGCGAGCCGGTAGTGGACGGTGTTCTTGTGCATGTTCAGCCGCTCGGCGGCCTCCCGGGCGTTAGCTCCGCACGCCAGGTAGACGCGCGCGGTCTCCCGTAGGCGGGCGACGTTGGGCTCCTGCTGGGCAAGCTCGCCGAGTTCGTGCGCCACGAAGCGGCGCATCGCATCGGGCTCGCTTGACATCAGGCACGCCAGCTCGACGTCGTCGAACCGCACCAGCCGTGCGCTGCGGCCGGCGAGCGGCATCAGCCGGCGCGCCAGCTGGGCGTCATGATGAGTGTTCCGAAATCCGCTCATGCCGCGGGCGGGTCGCCCGGCGGCTACGCGAACCTGCTCCGGCAACAGGCCGCCCGCCAGCTTTGGTGTCAGCACCGGCGCGCGTTCGGCATCGATCGGGATCCACGTCCACAGCGCGCGCGGGCCTGCCGCCGTCGTCAGCGGCCGTCCACCGGCGAGCGCCCGCGCCAGTTCGCGCACGGCATCGTCCAGCTCGGTCAGCGCATCGGCTTCGCCGGGCTCGCCCTCCGCCCAGATGACCAGCCCCAGGTGCACGCGTCCCAGGTCATAGCTCAGCGTCGCACGGGCGTGCTCGACGTCGGTCGGCTCGCCGGCCAACAGCGATCGGATCAGCTCCGCGCGGCGTGCCTGCGCCCCGCGCAGCCAGCGGTCGCGCTCTTCGGTGTAGATCGCCTCGAGCTGGGCAAGCTGCGCCTCGTGCCACGCGCTGAATCGCTCCCACGAGTGCTCGAGCACGGCCATCCGCAGCGCCGGGTCCTCGATGCGCGCCGCGGCGTCGGCCATCCAGTAGCGCCAGAACTCGGCATGGGCGCCCCGGTAGCCGCGCATCAGCACGCTCAGGTCGACCCCTCGTCGTGCCCATACCCGCACCACCGAGACGAGCGCCGCGGGCGCCGGGTCACTGCCCAGGGGACCGATCGCCGGAAGGACGGTGACGATCAGCAGTCGCATCATCTCCCGCGCGGCCGCGTTGGCCTCGGCGATCAGGTCGGGGTCGGCCAGGAGCTCCGGCACCGCGGCGACGGCCGGCGCCAGCGCCCCCAGGATCGCGCGCAGCTCGGTCCGATCGAGCTCGCGGGCCCGGCGGTCGAGCCACTCCCGGACGTCGGGCGTGCCGGCTAATCCGGTCTTGGCCATGTGCCCGACGCCTCGGACCCAGTCGCGGCGCGGAGATCCGTGAGCTTCATCGGACGTACATCGCGTCGATCTCGGCAGCGTACTTTTGGGCGATCGCCCTGCGCTTGAGCTTGAGCGTCGGCGTGAGCTCATCGCTGTCGGGCAGCCACTCGACAGGAAGGATCGTGAACTTCTTGATCTGCTCGACCCGGCTCAGCTGGGCGTTGGCGCGCTGCACTGCTGCCGCGATCTCGGCCTGCACGCGTTCGTTGCCGGCGAGCCGCGCGACCGACGCGTCGGCCAAGCCCTGGGTTCGGGCGAACTCGCCCACCGCATCTGGGTCGAGCACGATCAGTGCGCTGTTGTAGGGCCGCCGGTCTCCGATCGCGACGGCCGGGCCGATCAGATGGCTGGCCGACTTCAGCTTGTTCTCGATGTTGCTCGGCGACATGTTCTTGCCGGCGGCGTTGATGATGAGCTCCTTCTTGCGGTCGACGATCTTCAGGTAGCCGTCGGCGTCGAGTTCGCCGATGTCGCCGGTGTGAAGCCAGCCGTCGGGATCGATCGCCTCGGCGGTCTTACGTGGGTCGTTGTGGTAACCCCGCATCACGTTCGGCCCGCGGACCAGGACCTCTCCGTCAGCCGCCAGCTTGAGCTCGACGCCGGGAAGCGCCTGACCGACGGTGCCGATCCGGATCGCTCCCGGCCGGCTGGTCGTGACCGAGGACGTGGTCTCGGACATGCCCCAGGTCTCGCAGATCGGCAGCCCCAGTGCCGCGAAGAACTCCAGCACCTCGGCGTCGATCGGCGCCCCACCCGACAGCAATGCGATCGACCGGTCGAAGCCAAGCTGTGCGCGCAGTCTCGAGAAGACACGTGCGTCAGCGCGGCGACACTGCTCGGCGAGTTCGGGGGGGACCGGTGCACGCTCGATCTCGAGGCGGACCTTGCGAATCCCGGCGTCGAGAGCGCCGAGGATCTCGGCGCGCCGGCGCTCGTCGGGCTCCCGCTCGATCGAGATCTCGATCGCCGCCTTGGCCTTCTCCCACATCCGCGGGACGGTGGCGTAGAACGTCGGCCGGACCTCCAGCAGCGCGTCAGATATCTGGCGGGCGTTTGGCAGGCAGGTGATCGTCGCGCCGGTCAGGAGCGCCGGGTAGTGGGCGACCATGCGATCCGCCAGGTGGGCCATAGGCAGGTAAGACAACATCCGGCCGTGCTCCCGCAGTCCGGGGAAGACGCTCATCGTCATCCCGAAATCGGCGATCACGTTCGAGTGCGTGATCTCGACGCCCTTCGGCGGGCCAGTGGTCCCGGAGGTGTAGATCAGCACGGCCACGTCGTCCGGCCTGACCGCCCGCCACCCCGCCTCGAAGTCGAAGTCGGGCTCGCCCAGCGTGCCAAGCTCGCAGAACTCGCGCGTTCCGGCGGCGGTGCCGCCCACGACGAACACGTGCTCGAGCGCAGGCAGCGAAGCTCGCGCCGCGCTGATCTGCTCGGCGTACTGCGTCTCGCACACGACCACGCGTGACTCGGCGTTGCCGAGCAGATATGCGATCTGCTCAGGCGCGGACGTGTTGTAGATCGAGAACGGCGTGGCGCCGAGGTGTAGCGCCGCCGTGTCTACGATGAACGCCTCCGGCCGGTTGGACAGCATCATCGCGACCGTGTCGCCACGCCCGATACCGAGCGCGGCCAGGCCCGCGGCCACCTCCTCGACGCGTTGCGAGTACTCGCTCCAGCTGATCTGATCCGATTCACCGTGGGTGCGCAGCGCGACCTGATCGGCGTGGGCGGCCGCACTGCGCTGGAACGCCTCGCACAGCGTTGCGGGCGTACCCAGGTGGTGTTCGTCGAGGGCTAGCTTCGTCTCAGTTGCCATTGGATCTCTCTCCTGTCTCAATCGGGCGGTATCTGCCTGTTCGGTTGTTTCGTCGCCAGGCTCCGCGCCGGGCGTCGACTGATTCGCCGGCGGCCCGGAGGTCGGCCAGCGACGGCCTGAACCACGAGGTCAGCGGCATCCGGGGAACTACGTGGACGATGTCCGGCCGGGCGTCTGGGTCCAGCGCGGCGAGGGCGCGCTCGACGTCCTGCGCGTCGAGTCGGCGTTGCCGCCGCAGAGTCACGGCGGCCACCGCGATACTCGCCGAGGCACCGTCGGGCTGCACGTCGTAGCACGCGGCGAGGTCGACCGCGGCGAGTTCACCCAGGGCACTCTCGACGGCTCGCGGAGACACGGTTCCATGCTTGGTGTCGATGAGCGCGGCGGTCGCGTCGACGAGCCAGAGGTCGCCGTCGTCGTCCTCACAGAACAGGTCTCCGGTCGCGATCCAGGCGTCGTCGGCCTTGAACACGGCGCGGAGCGGGACGTCATGGCCCGCGTCCGCTGGATCGTTTGCCTCGACCAGCAGCATCCCGGTCTCTCCCGCTCGGCAACGGACCGCGAAGCCGTCGTCTCCGATCGCGAGCCGTCGGCCGGGGTGGTCGTAGGCCGCGATCGTGACGCTGGCCATCCCCGGCAAGGGCCGTCCGAGCGCGCCGATCTTGCGACCGCTCACGTTCCCGAGGATCGCGCCGCTGCGCGTCGACGCATAGAGCTCCAGGACGGCTGCCGGTGAGAAGCGCTCAACCACGCGCCGCCACAGGTTCGCCGGCATTCCCGAGCCGACGAACAACCGGATCGGATGGTGACGCTCCTCGGGATGTGGCGGGGCCTCGGCGAGCTCCCGCAGCATCGTCCAGGTGTAGGGCACGACCGTCGCTCCGTAGCGGCGGACCTCGGACCAGAACGTAGCCGGATCGAAGTGGGTCGCCATCGCGAGCCGGCAGCCTCCGGCCGACGCCGCCGCCGTCGCCAGCAGCAGCCCCGACGGGTGGTGGAGCGGGCTCACCGAGTAGATCGTGTCCGCCGGAGTCAGGGCGGCCGCGGAGGCCGCAGCGAGCGCGGATTTGGCCCATCGGCCGTTGGTGATCCGGTCGGCGCGGGTCTGCTCTCCCGAGCCGGTAAACAGGATGAACGCGAGATCGCGCGCGCGTCCCGGATTGGCGCGATACCAGCGCGGCAGCTCCACCGGGTCTGGGTCGATCCGCTCCATGTCGACGCTCCCAGACGGGAGCTCGCGGGGCTCGACGCCGCCGCCCAGCACGAGCACCTCGAGCCCCAGCTCGGCGGCGTCCCGAGCGTGCTCGGGATCGGTGATCACGCGCGAGATCTGGCCCAGGGTGGCCTCACGTGCCGTCGGGCCGCCCGGACGCAGCATTACAGCTACTGCGCCGAGGCGGTTCAGCGCCGCGACCGAGACCAGCGCGCTGGGACGCGTGTGCATCAGCACGCCGACACGCTCGCCCTTGCGCACGCCGACCGAGATCAATCCGCGAACGACCTTGTCGGTCCGGCGCTTGGCCGCCCCGTAGGTGTGTGCGCGATCCCCGAACAGGAAGCACACGTTCTCGGGCTCTCGCCGGGCCGCGTCATCGAGGAGCGAGCCCCAGGAGATCCGGGTGGATGGTCCCATGCTCTCGAGGCGCATCAGCCGCGGCAGCTGCGCGACGACGTCGCGCGAGACCTCGAGCGTCGTATCGACCGCCCGCCTCGTTGTTCTGGCGACCGTGTTCGGTGCCGAGAGCCCCGCGCCGGCGGCCAACCCGAGCCCGTAGGTGAGGCTTGCGCCAAGCCCGCGCCTGCGGTCCCCGACGTCGTCCACATCTACCCGCAGCGGGCGGATCTCGTCCGGGAACGAGCCGTCGTTCGCAAGCCAGTCGACCCATCCGGCCACGTTCGGCCAGGTGTGCTTCTTCGCCTGCGAGCTGGCGGCGAGTCCGAAATGACCCACGGGCAGGGTCGTCTCATAGATCTCGGCGTTCGGCGCCGCGTCGGCGATCGCCCGAACCTGCGCCGCCGGCCCGAACGCGTCGACTTCACCGATGAACACCAGCACGGGACAGGTCACATCCGCGAGCCCGACGGTTCGGTTGCCGAAGACGAGCCCGCCGTTCATGTAGCGCGCGTCCGCGAGGGCATCCATCGCCTCCGCGATCGCGGGTCCCGACCAGCCGACCCAGCCGTCGCCGGCCAGGAACCGGCGCTGGCGCTCGCGCGGAAGGAGCTTCTCGCGGTCGTGCAGCGCGCGCATGTAGTCGAGCTCGGAGCGCAGCGCCTTGGCCGGGTTGGACCACTTGAACAGGCGCTTGACCAGCCAGCCGGGCAAGCCGGTGTGGCGCAGCAACTCGGTCTCGAGGCGAATCATCCTCCAGACGAGCGCGTCGGGGAGGAAGTTGATGTCGATGCTGTCGACCGGCGAGCCGAGCGTGAAGATGCTGCTCACGCCGTCGCAACCTCGGTATGCCGCGGCCTGATAGCAGAACAGACCTCCCTGCGAGTACCCGCCGATGTGGACGTTCCGGCCGGATGCGTCGCGCACGCGCTCGATCGCATCGGCAACGGCGAGTACGTGATCGGTCACGTCGCGTTGCGCCCCTCCGGGCTCGCGCTCCGGATCGCCGAAGTCGACGGTCCATGGTTCGAGGCCGTGATCGCGTAGCTGCGCGACCGCGCTGATCGGAGGCGATACATCCCAGACCTCGGTACTCATCATCAGCGGGGGCACGAGCAGCACCTGCTCGCGCGACCCGGCGTCGCTGTCCGGAAAGTAGCGACGCAGCCGGTAGACCGGCTCGTGCGCGAAGACCTCGTAAGGCGAGGACTCGTCGTCCACCTTGAGGCCGCCGAAGCGCGCGACCTCGAGGCCGTTGACCGCCGTCGCCATCACACGGGCGAAGGGGCGCCCGATCGGCCCGGTGATAGCTGATGGGAGTAGTGAGTTGTTCATGGCAGTCCTAGGGTGTTCAGAGGGGACGGCGCCGAGCGCTCGGCGGACGCGGGCAGGTCGGCGAGGAGGCGAGCAACTTCGATTGGGCGCTCCACCTGTGGGAGATGCCCGCAGTCGTCGAGCAGGACCAGCCGCGATGCCGGGACGGCGTCGAGCACCAGCTCGGCACCAGCGACGTCGGCCAGCCGGTCGCGGCTGCCCCAGATCAGGAGGGTCGGCACGCGGATCTCCGCTGGTGCCAGCGGGTCGAGGCGGCTCGCCGCGGCCAGCACGAGGAGGTCGCCGCCGATGCGAGACAGGTCACCCATTCGCCTGTAGTGAGATGCGTAGTAACGCGCGAGCCGGCGATCGGCGCGCCCCTCGAGGAGCCGGCTGGCGTAGACCCACTCCGCGTAGAGCCTGACCAGGCGTCCGGGCACCGGAAGCGAGCCCGCCAGCCACAGGAGCGGCGAGAGGCCCCGGACGCCGCGTTCGAACAGATCGAGGCGTCGGTGATAGGCCAATCCGGCGGGCGCGATTGGCGCTGCGGCGAGCAGCGGCAGGTCCGCGCTGCGCGCCGCGCGCATCGTCAGCAGGCCGCTCAGGGAGTTGCCCGCGAGGACGGCGGGCGAGTCGCCGGCGTAGGCGCGCACGAACTCCTCGGTGAAGCCGTCGAGGGTCGCCAGCGCCGACCTGCGATTGAGCGGGTCGGCGTGGCCCGCGCCAGGCAGGTCCACGGCTACGGCACGCCTGCCCATCGCCGATAGCTCCGCGAGCACCGGCCGCCAGGAATCGGCCGAGTCGCTGAAGCCGTGCAGCAACAGGACCGCCGGGCCGTCTCCACCGACCTCGAGCGCCCTCGTGCCCACGCCGTGCAAGCGCACGCGAGTTGAGGTGATGGGCTCCCGCGACCTCATGTGAGCATGAACCCGCCGTCGACCAGAAGCTCTGCCCCGGTCATGTAGCTGCTCGCGTCGGAGGCCAGGAAGACGACTGCCGCCGCCAGCTCGTCCGGATCGCCAAGCCGGCCCATGGCGAGCCGGTGGCTCAGCATCTGGGCAACCACGGCGGGGGTCATCTCGGAGGGGAAGAACCCCGGGAGGATGGCGTTGACGCGGATGCCCTTGGAGAGCGTCCACTCCCTCGCGAGCGCCCGGGTGAGCCCCAACACGGCTGCCTTGGACGCGGAGTAGGCCGAGGAGGGAACCTCGATCGTGGTCAGTCCCATCACGCTGGAGACGTTGACGATCGACGAGCCGCAGGGCATGTGCTCCGCGGCCGCCCGCGCCATGTTGAAGCAGGCGGTGACGTTGACGTCGAGGACGCGCTGGAAGTCAAACCCGGTCAGTTGCGCGGCGGGCCGCGACTCGGCGACACCGGCGTTGTTGACGAGCACGTCGAGGCGTCCGAACCGCTCGACGGTTTCCTCGACGATCCGCCGGCAGTCCTGCTCGCTACTGACATCCGCGGTCACGGCGAGCCCGTCACGGCCGGCATCTCGCACGAGCTCGAGCGTTGTCTCGAGCCGGTCGGCGCGCCTTGCTGCGACGACTACGTCCGCACCCGCGCCGGCACATGCCTGCGCGAACGCGACGCCGAGGCCAGATGAGCCGCCGGTAACGATCACGACTCGGTCGTCGAGCCGAAAGCGGTCGAGCGCCGAGACCGCGGGCTCATGCGGGGCGACGGAGGTGGTGCCGTTGTGCGGGACTGTGAGTGACATGTTTCTTCGATCTCCTGAGTTCGTTCAAGGTTGTTTGCGCGCGACCTCCGGAGGCGCCGGCCGGACTGGCCGGCGCCCCACACCACGGAGGTGTTGCTCCTTCAGGCGGCGACCGGCTCCGGCGCGGCTGCCGGGACGATCGCCGGTGAGTCGTCGTGCGAGTTCGGGGTGTCGAATTCGGGGTGCATCGCGGCGTAGGCCACCGGCCGCCTGGCCCTCAGCCAGAGCGCCCGGGCGACACCGACCGCGATCGCGACGAGGATTAACCAGGGCAGCCCGTTGATCAGCGACGAGTCGGTGCCGGTGAGGTACTTGTAATGACCAAGGACCAGCACCAGGGCACTGCCCAGCCCGGCCAGCGCGAGCAGCGGTGCGCTCACCGTCGTCCACCAGTGGCGATCCGATGGCCTGCGGGCGAAGTACACGAGCACGGCGAGCGACGCGGCCAGCAGCAGGACCATGATTCCGATCGTGGCCAGGCTGATCATGCTCACACCGAGCGTGGTGTACGGGTTCAGGCGCGCGATCGCGAAGGCCGCCACGACCGCGGCGGTGACAATGCTCAGCAGGGCGCTGGCGCGCGCCGGTGAGCCGTGCTTGGGATGCCGCCGTCCGAGCCAGTGCGGCAGGAGCCCCTCGCGGCCGAGCGCGAAGATGTAGCGGCTCGCCGCGTTATGCAGCGCGATCGTGGTCGCGAGGAAGCTCGTCACCAGCAGCACCTTCATCACGTCGGTCACCCACGGCGCGGTGAACTGCGCATTGAGAGCGAAGAACAGCCCGCCGCCCTCGGTGGCCGCCGCGGTTCGGACGTGGTTCACGCCGAGTCCGCCCACCGCCAGCCAGCTCGTGAGCGTGTAGAACACTGTGATGATCGCCACGGCCCAGTACCCAGCCCGAGGGATCGAGCGGCGCGGATCCCGAGCCTCCTCGCTGTACAGCGGTGCGGACTCGACGCCGATGTAGGAGGTGAACGCGAACGTCATCGCGGCGGCCAGCCCGGTGCCAAAGGCCACCGAGGGCGAGAACGACACAGCCGGCAGCGCACCCGTGCCCTTGTCGGCGCCGATCGCGAGGTCCATGATCACTAGGATCAGGATCTCGGCGCACATCAGGAGGCCGATCGTCTTGACCGACAGGTCGAGCTGACGACGTCCCAACACCGCTACCACGAGCAGGAGCGCGGCCGAGTAGCACTCCCATGAGACACCGTGAAACGGCAGGATCATCACGGCGAAGTACCCGAAGGCGCCGACTATGCCGATCGTGAACGCGATGTAGGACAGCACCGCTACATACGCGGCGCTCGCCCCCGGGAGTCGACCGAGCCCGGCGCGGATGTAGGTGTAGAGCGCGCCGGTGTTGACGATCTTGTGGCTCATCGCCGCGTATCCCGAGATGAAGCAGAGCATGATGAGCCCCGCCAGCAGGTACATGGCGGGCATACCGGCCCCGGTCCCCAGGGCGAAGCCATACGGCACGGTGCCGATCATCGCGGCCATCGGCGTGGTCGCGGCGATCACGAAGAAGACGATCTTCCAGGTGCTGAGGCCGCTGTTGCGCTGTTTGGCCTCGAGGGTCTTTTTGTTCAGGCTGGACATTTCTCTCTCAGTTTGAGCTTGAGGGTTGGTAGGTGTGGATCTAGCGGGCGGAGGGCTGACCGAAGCGCACGGCGCCGAGCGGTCGGCCGTTGGTGGGGGAAGACAGGGCAGCGTGGATCTCGTCGGCCGCGCGATGGCCCGAACGCACGGCGCCGTCCATGTAGCCGTTCCAGATCGCGGCGGTCTCGGTGCCGGCCCAGTGGATGACACCGACGGGCTCGCTGAGCTGCGGCCCGTATGCCGTCCAGACGCCGGTGCCGAATCGGCCGCCGTAGCAGCCGCGGCTGTATTCCTCTGCACTCCAATCCATCTCGTGGTACTCGAGCGGCTCGGCGGCCTCCGACCCGAAGTACTTGGCCAGGCACTCGATCGCGATCGCGCGCCGCGCCTCGAGTGTGAGGGTGCTCACCCGCCGGGCGTGGACGCCCTCGAAGAAGCCCGCCAGCACCCCGTGCTCGGATTCGAACGGAGTGTTGTCGACGGCGACCGACAGCGGATCTTCGAAGCTCATCGTGCTCCCCTTGAGCCCGGCGTCGCGCCAGAACGGCCGCTCGTAGAGAACGTTGATCTTGATCACCGATCCCATCGGGACCTGCTGAGTGAGCTGGTCGCGCAACGGCGGCAGTGCGGGCGCGTAGCGCAGACGACCGGCCAGCGCGGGCGCAAGGGCGACGACCACGCGGCGCGCCGACACCTCGCCTCCGTCGTGGCGCACGATCGCGCCGTCGGCGGCGTGCTCGATGGTGTGGACCGGGGAGCCGAGCCGGACAACGGCGCCCAGGGAGTCGGCCAGAGCCTCGGAGATGAGGTGCGAGCCTCCCACCAGACGGCAGTCCTGGGCGCCGTCGCGCGTGCCGAGCAGCATCGCGATCCCGCCGCCCGAGGCGATGTAGAACAGGAAGTGGAGCAGCGACACCTCGTGCGCCTCGGCGGCGAAGATCGCGGGCACGAACAGTCGCCAGAACGCCAGGGCCTCGTCGTTGTCGGTGGCCGCGCGGAGCCAGCTGCCGAACGTGATGCCGTCCCACTCGTCGGCTTGGGAGGCGCTCCACGGCTGCTCGAGGTCGAGCGTCGCGGCCATGGCCTCGAGCTCGCCTGTCAGCCGCCCGACCTCCGCCGCTGCCTCGGGAGAGAGACGCGGGTCATCGTTGCCGAACCGGGTGACCTTGCCGTTCCAGGCGAGCTGCTGGTCGCCCTCGTCGTGCTGGGGATAGGTCTTAAGCCCGTGCGCCTCGGCGAGCGCCAGCACCTCGGTCTGGGTCGGGCCGAACCACTGGCCGCCCATCTCGATCGTGTGCCCGTCGGACATCAGCTTCCCGGCCGTGCGGCCGCCGACCCGATCGCGGGCCTCGAGCACTAGGACGCGGTGGCCCCGGTCGACGAGATCTGCCGCCGCCGTCAGGCCGGCCAGTCCGGCACCTACGACAACCACATCCACGGATTCCATGTTTCAACTCCCTCGTAGCGAGATCGAGATCCCCTCGCCGGCCGGGTGCCGGAGTGGGGATCGTGTAGAATCTAAGTCGGACGTCCGTCCAACATTTGAGAGGATGACATATGCGACTACAGTGCACAAGGGGTTGGAACGAAAAAAACTCGCCGAGGCAGAGTCGGAGCCCACGATGACCGGCGCCTACGCGAAGGCAGAGGTGCGTCGCAGTCAGCTCGTGGCTGCTGCACGCGCGGTCCTGGCACGCGAGGGCATGGCCGGCACGACCCTGCGCGGAGTGGCGGCCGAGGCCGGCGTCCCGCTCGGGACCGTGCACTACATCTTCGCCACCAAGGAGCAGCTGCTCCGCGCCGTGCTCGAAGACGTCCTGGAGGAGATCTCCGTCGCCTTCCGCGCCGCCGCCAGCAGCGCCACCGACCTCGACGCCGCGATGCTGACCACCGTGCTCGACGTCTGGTCGCAGCTCGTTGAAGCCGATCCCGGTATGCAGATCATGCAGTACGAGCTGACGATCTGGGCTCTGCGTACAGAGGGCATGGCCAACGTCGCCCGGCGCCAGTACGAGCTGTACCTGCAGGTGCTGACCGAAAACTGGAACGAGGCCGCGGCCCGGGCCGGCGTGACGCTCGCCATTCCCGCGGACCAGCTCGCGCGCCTGTTCCTCGCGGGCGCCGACGGCCTGATCCTCCAGTACCTCACCCTCGGCGACTCCGAGCAGACGCGGGCCGACCTCGAACGGTTCGTCGGTCAGATGGTGCGGTACGCGACCGGGTCCTAGCCGGTAGCCCAGGCGTGGCGACCCGTTACCGGCCCGTGACCATCGGTTCGAACTCGCGCGCTGCCGTGCCGCCTCGCCGACGTGGTCCTCTGGCTGCCTTGTCCGATTTCAGCGGCCAGAGCTGGGATGTTGAGGTCGACATCCCACCCGCTTTTGCCTGGAGGAGCAGCGCGACCGCCAGCGCCGTGAGGCCAACCGCCTGTGTCGCAGGCTGATCCACGGGCGCCCGCTATTGATTCTCGCCGGATGGCACGAATTCGAGCGGGGCGCCGGCCGGGATCAGTGGCTCCCGGTGGGCGCTCGCGCGGAAGTCGCGGACGATCCGGTTGAAGTGAAACGCGGTCCACGAGTGAAGGTACGGGATTGCGACGTCTTCGCGTTCCTGCGGGTCGGTCACGAGGTTGATGATCCGCGGGGCCGAGAGCTTGCCGGCCGGGTCGCTCGAGTATTTCTGCTCGACGAGCACCAGCTTGAAGTTGCGCCACTTGACCCCGTACATCTCGGGGCCCATCCAGAAGATGTAGCCCTCGCGCGCCGAGGAGTCGCTTTCTCCTGCGAGCCAATCGAGCTGGTTGACGCCGTCGATCACTCGATCGCGGGGGTTGCTCAGACCCGCCGCGTGGAGGATCGTGGTGAACCAGTCGGTGACGTGCATGATCTCGTCACTCACTCGGTTCTCAGCGACGCGCCCGGGCCAGCGCACGATGCACGGGGTGCGGAGATTGCCTTCGCCGCCGGCGAAGTAGGAGCCTTCCCAGTAGCCGGGTGTGCCGCGCCAGAGCACGATGTCCTCGGGGCCGTTGTCACCGGCGAACACGACGAGCGTGTTATCCGTGATCCCGAGCTCGTCGAGGAGGTCGAGCAGCACACCGAAGTCTCTGTCGAGCTCGAGGAGGCTGTCGGCCCAGTCGCCCTGCCCGCTCCTGCCCTTGAACTCCTCCCGCGGGATCACCGGCATGTGCATCATCGAATGGTTGAAATAGACAAAGAACGGCGAGCCGTCCGCGACGCTCCGTCGGATGAACTCGCCCGCGTGCGCGAGGTATGCGGTGTCGCAGTCGCGCCGGACCTCGAGTGTCAGCTGTTCGCCCTCGGTGACGTCTGACTTGCCCTTCTTGATCTGCACCATCCGCGACTGCGGGTCGCGTTGCGGGTCATACCACGGGTCGGTCGGCCACAGCGCTTCGTCGTAAGTCCGCGGCGGGCCGTACCACTCCTCAAAGCCGTGATCGGTCGGCCATCGGCCGGGCCCCTCGCCGACATGCCACTTCCCGTACACCGCGCACGAGTAGCCGGCTTCGCCCAGCAAGTCTCCGAGCGTCCTCTCCCACTGAACCAGACCCCACCCGCCCTGGGCTCCGACCGGCACGCTGTGCGTGCCGGAACGAATCGCGTGGCGTCCAGTCAGCAGCGCCGACCGGGTCGGCGTGCACTGCGCCTCCGGGGCGTAGTTCGTCAACCGGAATCCCTGCTTGGCGAACGCGTCGATCCGCTCGGTCCAGGCGCCGCGAAACGGGCCGCCGCTGTAGCAGCTCAGCTCCCCGAAGCCGAGGTTGTCGACATGGAAGAAAAGAACGTTCGGCCGCCCGCCGGCACCGTCGGCCTCGTCGATGCCCTCGCTCGCCACAGCGGCAGTCTAGTCCCGCCGGCCGGCAGGCCCGAGCCAGGCCAGGCGCTGATCGCGTCCCCGATCAGCTTGGCGCCGATGATCAGGCAGATCACGGCCATGATCGTCGTGTTCTCGCGCTTCGGAGCAGCTACTGCTATCGATGGGCGTCGACCACTCCCGCTCGCCGACGCCGGGCGCCGCTCGGCCACGGGAGCAGGCACGGGCGCGCTCGTCCATCTGGTGGCTGGGTTGGCCGGAAGCAACAGCGCGTTCCGGCCCACTCGATGGAAGGCTGGTGGCTGCTCTGTTGACCGAGCGAACTTGCTGGGGGGTTTTTGGCACCGCTGCCCACCGCCTGGCGCGAATCTGGGGAGCGTTCTCGCCTGATCTTCGGAGGACGTGACTGGGCACGCAAACCTGGCAGCCACCTATGCCTGGAGATTGATTGAAGTCGGCGATTAGTAAGCGCAGGGCACGGGTTCCGACCTGCGGCGGGCCGGTTAGCCGTGCGGCGGGCGAGGACAGCCTGTTGCGATGGGCATGGCTGTGCGGTCTACCGTCGGACGAGCGCGAATAGCGGCCGGCCGTTGTTGGCCGTCAGGCGAGCGCGGAGAAGCTCCGCCCCGTCCATGCGCCGGCTCTCGAGAACAACGTTCCATCGGCCGGCTGAAGAGCCGCCACTTGCGGTCTCGCACCGCACCGGCTTGTCTGGCAGCAGTTGGTCTTTGCCGCGGCATAGCACCAACTTGCGGTTCGATCTCACTAGCACGCGAGGTGTGTATGCCGTTGGGCTGACCGGAGCGGGCAGGCCGTTCGCAGCACCGACTTTCAGGATGAGTTTGCAGGAGGCGTCCTGCTCGGCCGGGTCGCGGTCGCCCGGGAAGCCGTAGGCCGGCGAGTCGATCTTCCATGCCCCGTAGGGCATCTGCGGTCCGTACAGCGCGCACAGCCTGTAGGACTCAGCGAACCACTCTCCAGCGCTGCGGTGATCACTGGCGAACGGCGTCCACCACGCGCTGGCACCGCCGGGCAGGCCCCAGATCGCCATGAAGCCCGCGCGAAAGGGGTCCTGCATCTCGGTGGCGTCGAATACGTGCCCGAGTTCGTGCATCAGGTACTCGTGCGCCCAACGTGGGCCCTCGCCAGCGTAAATCTCTAGCTCAGGCAACGGCCACTCCGACCAGCTCGTGCAGCCGACGGCCCCGGCGGCGGTCCCGCAAGTGAGCAGCGCGGGCGAGGCGGCGAGCTGCACCGCACCGGGATACGTAGGCGCGTAGCTATCGTCCGCCCACTGCTGGTAGGGGTAGCTGCTTGGCGAGCCGACCCTGCCGCCACTGACGAGGTCGAGCTGCGCGGCGTCGCCGGGCGCTGACATGGCCCCAAGCGCTGTGAGCGTCAGCGCGACGGTCAGAACTGGGAGAAGAAAACGGCGCGTCATCGTGGGTCGTCTGCTTGGAGTGGACCTGAGGACTCTGAGCATCGTCAGCGCCCGGACCCGCACGGACCGTTTATGCCGCCTCTGGACGGATTCATTACCGTCTGGCGGACGGCGCAGGCGTGCTTCGCACCGGGTCCCGCAGCTGTACGAGGCTGCGTTGTCAGCCGATCTGGACGGGTGTGCCGGGCAGTCGGCTCGGGCCGATCGTCTGTACAAGCCAGTCGATCGCGTCGTTCGACAGCCGAACGCATCCGTGGCTGTCGGCGGTGCCGAGCGGGTCCTCGAGGCTCGCTCCTCCGCGGCCGTGAATCGCGACCGTCCCGTTACCGCCATCGAACTGCTGCAGCGCGTTGCTGTGGGCGGTGAGGTCGAGGACCCAGCTGCCCAGGAAATTGTCGGGATGCCACGGTATCGCCCACCAGACCGCGAACAGGCCGTTGGGGGTCGGTGTGCTTGGCTTTCCGACCACGACCGCCACCGTGCGTACCACGTTACCGGCACGGAACAGGGTCAGCGTTCGACGGGTGGTAGAGACCACGATGCGCCAGGGGGTCCGCTGCGGAGTGATCTTGTCGGCGTTGATCCAACCGGCCGATCCGTTAGGACGCCACGGAAGTCGCACTTGCACCCAGCACCGGCCGTGGGCAGCTCGGGAGCGGCCGATGACCAGTAGCCACGCCGCGTCCGCCGGCGTAAGCCGGCCCGCGATGTGCATGCGAGTCCGGGGCGGAAAGGCGAAAACGGCCGTCGACGCTTCGATGGCTACGCGCCAGGAGACGGCGTGCGTCGGCGCGCTGACGGCGGGGGTCCTGGCGACGCCAGAACAGGGGCCGCGGCTCGCCGCGGCGGCCCGAACCGCGAGGACCGCGAAAACGAGCATAAGAAATACCGAGAGCAAGATCCGCCGCCGAGCCCGCATCCGGGTCGAACATTACTTCCGGAGGGGGTGTGCGCCACTCAAAGAGGGGTGCTGGCGCCCTCTCGCCGGTCGTGCGCCCGGGATATGCTGGAGTCGGGAGCGGCCGATGGCCAGGAGGTGGGTGGCCCTGTTGCGACGTGTTCTTGGCAGCGCTGGCTGGTCGACGAATCATCGTGGATGGTCGCCAGCGGTCCTTGTACCGCTCGGGCGCGGCCGGAGGTGGCGGGCGCGCGCCGTGTTCGTGCTGGCGTTGGGGTCGCTTCTGCTGCAGGTCGCATCTGCCGGCGCCGTCGTCCGTAAAGGGCCGCGCCCGACCCGGACGGGGGTGCGCGGCAACACCGAGATGACAGTTACGGGATGGTCCCCTGGACACGGGGTAATCGGATTCATTGCCGACCGCAACAATCCCTTCGATCCCGTCCTCGACGGTTATCCCGCGAGCAACCCGACCACCGGCTTTGCTGCCAAGGACGAGGGGTTCGCTGGCGTCATCCATGGCACGCCGGCCGGGGGCGGACCCAATCTCGACCTCTACTGCATTGACATCAACACTGATACGACGACCGGCATCGGTTACGCCCTGGGCACGTGGGATGCATCCAACGTCCAGAACGTGGGTTACGTGGCGCGGATCCTCAACGAGTACTACCCCAACACCAACGAGCCGACCGAGCTGGCCAACGGCACGGCCGCCTCGCCCAACCAAACGGCAGCAGCCGTGCAGGCGGCGATCTGGTTTTTCTCCGATCGCTACGTGCTGAACACCTCGGACGAGTTGCACGACACCGTGGTTGGAATCGTCAACAAGATCAGAGCCGAAGGGCCGCTGATCGAGCCGCCACCGCCTAGTATCACTATCACTCCCGGGACCGCAAGCGGAGCACGTAGGGTGCTCGGACCGTTCACGGTCAAGACAAACGCGCCCGGGGGAGCCACGGTCAACGCTACCGGCGCAAATATGTTCGCCAATCGGGCAGGCACGATGCCGATCGCGCCCGGGGCCACGGTGCCGTCCAACACGAAGATCTGGCTGCGCTCCTCGGGTCCCTCCACCGCGGTACTCCAGGCCACCTCGCAAGCCACGGTCCCGACCGGCAACGTCTATCTCTACGACGGCAACAGCAACGTGAGCGACGCCCAGAGACTCATCCTGGCCAAGAACGCCACCTTGGCAACCACTGTCCAGGCAACCGCTGAGTTTCTGCCAGGTGGCAAGCTGGTCGTGACGAAAACAATCGCCGGCGCCGCTGCCGGTTCCCAGGGGCAGGTCGTCATCCACGTCGACTGTGATGACGGCGTGCCCAGGCGGGATTTCGTCATCCCTGCTGGCACGCCTGCCGGGACCACGTCACGCACCTATCGTCACATCGCCGCTGGAACGACGTGCACCGTGACCGAGACATCCAACGGCACCGTCATCGGTACGGACGTGGTGGTAGCCGGGGACGGGCAGGAGGTCACGATCCCCGCGGGCGGGAGCAAGACGGTCCTGATCACCGACACGTACAGCGCCGTTCCCAGCCCCACCCCCGGTTCCTTGTACGTCACCAAGACGATCACAGGCCCGCTCGCCGGGAAACAGGGGCCGCTCACCATCCAGGTGGTTTGCAACGGCACGACCTTCCCGGACTTCACCATCCCCGCCGGCACCACAGCCGGGAGCTATTCGCAGAGCTTCGGGCCTGTCCCGGCGGGCTCGGTCTGCACTGTCACCGAAACGGCGGACGGTGCAACCGGCACCGTCACCGCAATCGTGTCCGGAAATGGCGAGACCGTGACCGTCCCGGCCGGCGAAGTGGTACCTGTAAACGTAATCGACGCCTACGAACTCGGGCCTAGCCCTACGCCGGACGTGTCCACCGGGACCCTGAGGGTGACCAAGACCATCGCCGGGCCGGCAGCCGGCCAGCAAGGTCGTATCGCCATCCTCGTAGCCTGTGGCGACCCAGCCCATACTTACGCATACGTCATACCCGGACACACCCGCCCCGGCTCTGAGTCACGCTCCTTTGCGGGCATCCCCGCCGGGTCTCGCTGCACCATCACCGAGGCCGCGAACGGCCACAGCGGCACAGTGCAGGCGAGTACGATCGGCCGACGTAAGACGGTGACCATACAGCCCAATCGAACAGCCACCGTTCACGTCACTGACATGTTCTTCGGCGTGAGCTCGGTAGCGGTCACCGGCTGACGAGAGCCGGTCCCATCAGGGGGCGGGTCGGCATCACGCAGGCCAGGATCAGTCCACGGTAGGCGGTGCTAGCCGAGCCTTGGCTAACGAACTCATCGAAGCGGAGCCTGCGCTGCCCCGGGCTGATGGTTGCTCCGGGCGCGATGCGGCCGGCACGCCAGCGTGACCCGACTAGGCGTGATTCAACCGGCCTCGCACGGCGAGCGGTGTGGCTGCGGTGAGGCGGCAGCAGTCCTCATGGCCGATGATCGCTTCCGCTTCCCGGCGGTTTCCTGACAGGCGACGCCCGACCGCCGGGCGGCGGCATCCGGCGTTATCGCCATGCGACGCTGGCGATGGCGGGGACGAGGTCGAGGCACCGATCGCGTTCGTCTCTTAGCGCGTTCTCGGTCTCGGTTTGTGGCGATCATGGGTGTCGCCCGCCCCCAAAGTGGACGTATCGTTGCCCGCCGTCGAGCTGGTAGAAGCGCATCTCCGTCATCGTCCGTCGCCCTTATCGCGTGCCGCACACAGGTCCCTCGCGCACCAACACCAGCTCATACTCGACTCGCGGATTCATTCCGGCCAGCTCGTCCGTCATTTCGCTGCGGCACGCGAGCCTATCGTTGGTCGCGGTGATCGTCATACGCGCTCCGTGGCGTTCGTAGGTCCCGAGGTGTGCGGCCCCGTCGAGCGTTGGCGGGTCCTCGGGCGGAGCGAAGCTGCGCACCCCGACCCCGCACAGGTCGGCAAACAAGCGTACGAAGACCTCGGCGTAGGCCGCGTCGGCGCCGCCCCCGTTGGTGAGCAGCGCGACGGCCACACCGTAATCGGGGTCCACCCGCAGGAAGGCGTACTGCCCGATCGTTCCGCAATCGCGGCCGTACACTGTGGCGCCGTCCCAGTCGCACAGATACCAGCCGAGTCCCCAGTGATCGCCCACCGACCCCGGGTTGGGCACCTTGCCGTGGATCCGCTGCATCTCCGCGGCCAGGTCGCCACGCAGAATCTCCTCGGCCCGGGGGCCGCGCCCACCGCGCAGGTGCATGCGCGCGAACTCGATCACGTCCGCAGCGCTGGCGCAGATCAGTCCGGCGGGTCCAACGAAACGGGTAGCGGCGACTGCGGCGGGGGCTCGGGCCGTTCGCCGGGTTCGGCGATGTGCCCCATGGCAGCGCCGAACCGCAGGACGTCCTCGAGCGGCGTGACGGTGTGAGTGAGGCCCAACGGCTCCACGAGGCGCTCGCGCAACGCCACGTCCGAGACCTGACTGGTGAGCACCTCGACCAGCCGGCCGGCAATGACGAAAGCCGTGTTGCGATACGACAGCGTCGCGCCGAGCGGATGGATCTGCACGACCTTCGCGCACCCAGTGACATAGCGCGCGACGCAGTCATCGCCGCGACCGGTGTCCGTGAACACGTCACCGTCGATCCCGCTGGTGTGCGTAAGCAAGTGGTGCAACGTGACGGCGGCAGAGACGGCTGGGTCGGCGACCCGGAACCCCGGCAGGACCTCGGCTACCGGGTCTCGAACCCGAGCCGGCTCTCGGCCACCAGCTGAGCGAGCAGGGTGGGCCGTCCAAACTTTTGGTGATCGAGCCAATTTGAAACAGCGAATCGGGCGTGGCCGGTACGCGCGTGCCGCGGTGCAGGACCGTCGTCGCCGTAACCGTGACATTCGCGCCATCGAGGACCGCGAGCGTCGCTCCCGGCATCCGGTGGCGACGCACCGCCTCGTCGAGCAGAACATGCAGGGAGTCGGCGTCGATGGGCATGGGGTTCCTGACCGGTCGGGGTTGAATCAGCGCGAAGGATGATCGGGGCTCGCGATCCCTTTACTCTCCCACACGCCCCAAGAGCTTATGAGCGCTCGGGCGAAAAAGGTCAGTCGTCCGCTGTCGCGGCTGCGCGTGATCGCAACGCCACACGGATGCAGAAGTCGCGTCGACCGCGTCGTCGCGGTCGCCCGGTGATCCGCGATTTGTGCGCTCGGCATAACCGGCGGCCGCCCGCAGACGAACGGCAGCTCGCCCGGTCACGCTTCCCGCTGGACGAGGAGGAGTGGTCTCGGCGAGCCGCGGCGCAGCATCGCGTACGCGCGCGAATCCGGGTGTCGCCAGGAACCAGAGTGTCAATGGCCATCGGTTCCTCCCCACTGGTGGCCACTTAATTCCCTGCTGGTGGCCGTCGTTTCTCCCCGCTGGTGGCCATCAGATCTCCCCACCCGTGGCCATCGTTTCTCCCCAGCAGGGGTGGGGTCGGGGTCAGGTGAGGGGCTTCACCCCCTTGCCGGCGGTCGCTTGGGCGAGCCGGTAGCTGTCCTGTCCGTCGGTGATCCTTGACTGGCCGGCGCGCGGCTTGGTAGGCTACTTACCTGGCAGCCCTCGAGTTCCGAGGGGCCAAGAGGAGTGGCGTGCGATCAGCACCATATTCGTCGTTTCGGCGACCCTCGCGGCGATCTGGGTCGTCCGGGCGTGTCTGGTGCTAGACGGCAACCGCGTGTTGGTTGGCCCGGGCAAGCGGTCGCATGCGACCAGTCGGATCTGTTCTCGGATGTCAGGGTAGAGGTGACGCCTCTCAGCCAGCCGGTGCCACACCGGCGTTCGGGCGGAGCCTCGTACGTGAGGCCAGCTTCACCCAAGCCTCGGATGGTTCGCTCAGCCTCTGTTTCGTCGCCTTACTGCCGCACTGGCATTACTGCTCGTGGCGACGCTCCTCGACGCCTCGACCGTGTCGTCACGTACCGATTCAAGCCCAGCGCGCGCGATCGTCGCCGACCGCGTCAAGCCCGCTCGAGCTCGAGGTCATCTTCGAGATCGACCGACTCGGACGCCGCTTACCCGCCGGTTGAAGGAGACAATGATGAGAGAAGATGTTGAGTTTGACGCCGATGGCGTCACGTTGCGAGGCTGGTTGTACATACCCGACGGCACCACCCGTGCCGCGCCGGCGGTCGTGATTGCGCCTGGATTCTCGGCCGTGAAAGAGATGCATGCGGATCGCTTCGCGGAGGCGTTCGCCGATGCTGGCCTGGTTGCGCTCTTGTACGACAATCGCAACTTCGGAGCCAGCGACGGTGAGCCTCGCCAGGAGGTCGATCCGTGGGCGCAGGTTCGTGACTATCGCACGGCGATCACGTACGCCGCGACCCGGCCCGAGGTCGACGCCGAGCGGATCGGCGTGTGGGGAGGAAGTTACGCCGGCGGACATGTGCTGGTCGTCGGGGCGATCGACCGGCGCGTGAAGTGTGTCGTATCGCAGGCGCCGTTCGTCTCGGGGCACGAGGCCTTCCGCGCGTTTGTACGAGCCGACTTCATCGCCGGCGTCCAGGCGGAGTTCAACGCCGACCGCGAAGCGCGATTCCGCGGCGAAGCGCCGGCGATGGTGCCCGTGGTGGATGAGAACCCGCTTGCGCCCTCCGTGCTGCCGACAGCCGACTCCTACAAGTGGTTCACCGAGACTCATCAGAGTCGCGCACCGTCATGGCGCAACGAGACCACGGCACGGAGCGTCGAGATGATCGGCGAGTACGAGCCCGGTACGTACCTGCCGTGGATCAGTCCCACACCGCTTCTGATGTGCGTGGCTGAAAACGACGTCGTCGCGCCGATCGACATCGCCGTCCGCGGATATGCCACAGCCAACGAACCCAAAAAGCTCGCGATCCTGCCTGGCGGCCACTTTGACGCCTACGGTGACGGCTTCGACGTGGCCGCCACGGCCGCGATGCAGTGGTTCGCGCAGCACCTGATTGAGCGCAGTCGGGTGCCAGCATGAGTCGGCACCCCGCAAGACAACATCCGGCGAGTCACTCTCGCGGTCGCACCATCCCGTAAACCGGCGTGGATCAAGGGAAGGGCCCCAAGCCGGGGCCCCTCCACCCGCCCAACCCTCCACAATCGCCTCTGCGCGACGCAGTCGACACGCGATCGCTTCGGCGGCCGTATCGATCACCCCGGCCGCCGGCGCGTCGCTATGCCTTTGCGTGGCACGGGCATAGCCGGCACGACGACGCCGCTGTGGTGGAGGCGATCGTGCCAGGACACGGCCTGACTGGGTGCGGTCCGGCCGTTGGTTTCCCCGCGCGAAGCAGCGGTCCGATGCCCTACGGAAGCATTGGCGCGGCCGGTGACGTAGGCGTCGCGCGGACTGGCTCGCGGATCACCCGGGTTGCTTGGTTGCTTGACCGCAGGGGGGGTTGGGCGGCTAATGTCGCCTGGTGAGGGAACCGGGGCCCGAACGGTTACGCCTGTCCGAGTTGCTCGCGGCGTTGTCGCTCGCGACGGATTTGGGGAACGGGATGCCGCTGGAGCGCACGATGCGGACGGCGTTGATGGCCGTCGAGGTGGGGCGGAATCTCGACTTGCCGGATTCGGTCCTCTCAAACGCGTTCTATCTGGCGCTGCTTAGGGCGATCGGTTGTACGGCGTTCGCGCATGAGGAGGCGCAGGCCTATGGCGATGACATTACGTATCGCTGGACGTACTTCCCGGTGGATTTTGGCCGCGAGGAGGAGGTGGTCGCCGCTACGCGCGAGAACCTTGCGCGCGGTCAGTCGGCTGAGGTCCGGGAGCGCGCTATCGCTCGGTTCTTCACCGACGGTCCTCGACTGGCGTCGGAGATGGCGGCCACCGCCTGCAGCGTGGCGGTGCGGTTCGCTTCGCGACTGGGGATGAACGAGGCCGTCGGCCGAGGACTGACGCATATCTGGGAGCGTTGGGACGGTAAGGGGTTTCCGCAGGGCCTCTCGGAGGACGAGATCGAGATCGGGGCGCGGTTGGTGACGTTGGCCAACGTGGTCGAGATCGATCACAGGACCGCGGGGCGGGCCGCCGCGTGCGAGAACCTCGCGCGCCGCAGTGGCGGATGGTTTGATCCCGCTGTCGCGGGCGCATTCCTCGACCGCGCTCCCGAGGTGTTCGCGTTGATCGAGAGCGAGTCCGTGTGGGATTTGGTTCTGGAATCGGAACCTAGTCCGCGTATCACGTTGCCGTTGGCACGCCTTGATGAGGTGACCTCGGCATTCGCGGATTTCGCCGATCTGAAGTCTCCGTACTTGGTGGGGCACTCCGGGGGAGTGGCCCGGCTCGCGTGCGCGGCCGCCGGCATCCTCGGCCTGGGGGAGGAAGAGCAGCGACGTCTGCGGCACGCGGGGCTGCTGCATGACTTGGGCCGGGTGAGCGTGTCGAATGGGATCTGGGACAAGCCCGGACCGCTTGGTACCGCGGAGTGGGAGCGGGTCCGCCTGCATCCGTATTACAGCGAGCGGGCTGTCTCGCAGTCGCCGGTATTGGCTCCGCTGGGGGCTCTGGTGGGCATGCACCATGAGCGTCTCGACGGCAGCGGCTATCACCGCGGCGCGCCAGCGTCACAGCTGAGTCGCGGGGCGCGGCTGCTCGCGGCGGCCGACGTGTTTCAGGCACTGACCGAAGAGCGTCCTCATCGGCCCGCGCGATCGCGTAAGCATGCCGTTGGCGTCGTCGAGGAGGAGGCCAGCGCGGGGAGATTGGACCGCGACGCGGTCAAAGCGGTGGTTGAGGCGGCCGGCGAGCACGCACGCCGTTCCCGCGCGCGGTGGCCGGCTGGCTTGACCGAGCGCGAGGTCGAGGTGCTGCGGCTACTCGCGCGCGGACAATCGCAGCGCCAGATTGCGGACGAGCTCGTGATCTCCCCGTCGACCGCGCATACGCACATCGTTCACATCTACGAGAAGTGCGGCGTCTCGACGCGGGCGAGCGTCGCGCTGTTCGCGATGGAGAACGACCTGATCGGGGTCTGACCGCAAAGATCGACTAAACAGTCGATAGCCGAGCGCGGCCGCGCTGACTAGCCTGCGATCCGAGTCCACTAGACCGAAGGGCACACAGATGAACGGTCGGCTTCAAGAGCAGCTGGACTGCGGA
>Ga0335083_10000663_pt1 | contig 50383 bp, 40 predicted proteins | sample Lox_Sample_42_FD_206716 | JGI IMG/M metagenome (GOLD analysis project Ga0335083, IMG submission 206716) | Soil microbial communities from Loxahatchee National Wildlife Refuge, Florida, United States - Lox_Sample_4.2 | ecosystem: Environmental > Terrestrial > Soil > Wetlands | place: USA...
GATTGCTCGCCAGTTGGGGGTGCACCGCCAATCGGTCAGTCGTTGGCATCAGGCTTGGCAGACCAACGGCACCAAAGCGTTGAAGAAAGCGGGCCGAGCCGGACGCAAGCCACGATTGCAGCCGCCGTCTTGTCGACGGGGTCAGACCTGTATTCTTGACAAATGAGCGAATGCACCAACAGTGTTGTGGAGGATGCCTCGTACAACAATGTGAACGAATTGGTCAGCCGCAGTGGCACAAACGGACTGATTCGGTTCCGTGGCAGCGTCAACGAACCGATCAGCAATGCGACCGTCGCCGGGAAGCAGGCCATTGTCGATTCCGGCACGAACTTCACCGGCTATGCCAATATCGGCTCCGGCATCAGTACTGTGCAGGTACAGGTGTCGGACTTTACATGTGGGTTACTGAGAACATACTCCAACCACCAAAACCAACAACATCGCCTGACGCCGAAGGCACCGTTAGCGCTAACCCGGTCACTTATATACCGCCCCCGGGGTGTTCCTGCCCACCATGACCATCAAAGATGGAGTTACAATTGGATAAGCAAACAGTGAAGATCGTTTTTGACCTGTGCGTCTCGATCGGCTTGGTGTTCTTCATAGTAAGATCGCTCGTTTGTGCAAAGGAGCGACCCGCTTGGGCGCGTATCTCTATATTGGTTGCCCTGTGCTTATGGCTAGCAGTTGGCGTGATGCGGGTAACGCAAGGGTTGCTAGGTTCTCGTGCGTCGTGGAAAACAGTTCTCTACTTGGGGCACTACCGTACCGCCGCTGCAGCGATGGCGTTCGGGGTGCTTTTCGTTTTGGCAATATCGGGAGAACTGTTGAGGGTGCTTGGACTGAATTCATTAATGAAGGAACTGAGAAAAGAACTTCAGCAGCGGCGAATAAGGTCGAAGGGGGCAAAAGGGGCCGGCTCTTGAGGGCTTCTGGAGTCAACCAAGAAATCTCCGGGGTCGACTCTTTGACACCTCAAGCGGGAATCAAGGTCAGGTCTCAACATTGATACATTTGCAGACAAGCCTCCCCTTCGCCACCTCTTCCAAAGAACCCTGACCCCGCGCAGTTCTTCCCGTGCGCGCCAGCCTCGTGCACGGCATCCCGCTATCCACAATTCCCAATCGCTCCCGGAGCCTGCCCTGAGCGAAGTCGAACGGGTGCCATGCTAAAAATTTAGCACCCCTGGGTCAACTCCGATACGGAGGCACCCTCGTGTCGCATCGTCCTCCCCTGTCCGTCATCTCGTCCGGCGTAGCTTTAGCGAAGGCGGAAGCTTCAGGGACAGCGGATCGGCGATGCGGCATACACATCCCAACCTCTGCGCGCTCTGCGGGCTTCTACCCCGAATTCTTGCGCAGCACTCACGAACCCGTTCGGAGTTCAGGGCCGCGTGAGCCAGCCGTTGACCCATCCCTCCCCACTCCATTCACCCGGCGCCAAATCCCAAAACCCCATCGGCGATCTCCCTCCTCTTTCCCCATCACTCCGCTACTCCAACACTCCATCTGCTTCCTCCTCCCTGGCAAAACTCCTCCAACACCTCCACCCCACCGATCTAAAAAACCCTGACGCCTCCCTTGGCCCTCGTAGCCGAAGCAGCACCGCCCCCCATCTCTCCCCCACTCTGTCTTGCCAACGGGCTCCATTCCCGCGTAGACTCCCGCAATGGACCCCATTGACGAACTGAAGGAAAGCATCAAAGAAACCGCCAAACAACTCGGCGTCGCCCAACGCGCCCTCCAAACCGCGCGCATCGGCGAGGCCGAGAAAGAGTGGATCAAACAGCAACTGGACACGGCGACCAAACAGATCACCTCCCTGAATAACGCGATCACCCACTTCTCCGCCAAACGCTAATTCCACATCACGATGCCGACGCGCCCACCCGCCAGGCGGATGCGGGCGGTAACGGTGGCTGCGCGCGTCTCGCCGCGATTCGTCGACGTAATTCCCCCGCTCACGGCTTCACCGGCGCCAGCACCGGCCAGCCATCGCTCCCCCATTCCACCCGTCCGATGCCGAGCGTCGAAATCCCCCCGCGATTCGCATCGTAAAAATGGCAGCTGAACCATTCCCTCTTTCCGTCCGACACGATTCCCGCGTGCCCCGGACCGATGAACGACCCCTCCGACCCCAGAAACAGGCTGCCGCCGCCCCGCAGCATGTCCTTCCCGTCCCTATCAACGTACGGCCCCGTGATGGTCTCGCTGCGCCCGATCCGAATGTTGTACGTGCTGTTCGTCCCGCGGCAGCATTGGCCCCAATCCACAAACAGATAGTAGTATTTCCCGCGACGATAAATGTACGACGCCTCGATCGATCCCGAATGCGCCAGCGAATACATCGTGTCATCGCGCGTCGACCGCTTGCCCGTCTCCGGATCGAGCCGCACCAGCTTAATGCCGCTCCAGTACGACCCGAACGCCAGCCAGAACCCGCCCCGCGCATCCTGCGTGATCGCCGGATCGATCGCATTGAAGTTGTCACCCTCGCCTGACTGAACGACGACTCCCTGATCGGTCCAGTGAAACCGCGGATCGCTCGGGTCCAACGTCGGATTCGTCGCCAACGCGATGGCCGACGTGTTCTTGCCCCAGATCGAGACGGCGTAATACAGCCGATACTGTTTGCCGATGCGCATCACGTCCGGCGCCCAGGCCCGATTCCCCCTGTGCGCGGGCACTGCCGCCGCCACTTCGGCCGGCAGATTCGCGAACACCGACGGGCCATCCTCCCACGTGGCCAAATCCTTCGAGTGCGCCGACGTAATCCCGTCCCCCGTGCCGAACATCCAGTACTCGTCCTTGCACTTCACGATCGTCGATGGATCGCGAACCGGTATCGCCCGATTGCTCAAATGCGTGACCGGCGCTTCCGCCGCCGGCCCATCTCGACCGCCCGCCAAATCCCCGAGCGCGTTCACCACCGGTAATACATTCCCGCCCCGATCAAAAAACGACCTCGTGTCCAGGCGACCGGCCGTCGCGTTCGTCTGGTACTCGGATCCCCACCAGAAAATCCCCGCGCCATTGCCTCCCGGCAATCCCTCAACAATGTGCCCCACCGCTTTGATGTATTCCGCTTGCCCCGCTGGCGACGGTGTGAAGCCGACGATCGTTCTGTCCGAGAATGAATTGGCCCAAGGGAACGATGTCTCGGCCACAAACACCGGCTTGTCGTAACGCAACACGGCATTGCTCAGGCACGTCTGCAGGTCCTCCAACGAACCGTGCAACGACGGATAGTAACTCTGCCCGATGATGTCGAAGGGCACGTCTTGCTTGATCAGGTTGTCGAAATACCATTCCGTGGCCGCCCAGTCTCCGCCCCGATCGATATGCACCACAATCTTCGGCATCCGCGCGCCCGCCGCGTCGTGAATTCCCCGTATCGCCGCATTCATCAACCGCGCGAGTTTCGCCCATTGCGCCGGCGTGTCATACGCGCCGCCAACTTTCCCCTCCGGCCACAACATCCCGCCGATGATCTCGTTGCCGACCTGGACGTAATCGGGCATCGCGTCCGCCGCCATGAACGCCGCGATGCAGTTGCTGTTGTACTCCCGCATCTCTTGCACCAGCGCCTCGAACGCCAGGTTCGTCCACGCCGACGGCATGGCCTGTTTGCCGGGGTCCGCCCACGTGTCGGAATAATGGAAATCGAGCATGAATTGCAGGCCGGCCTTCTTGACCCGCACAGCCAGCGGCACGGTGTACTCGAGATTATTGATGTAATTGCACGGGTCGGTCCGGGCCTGCGCGGCGCTGCTGGTGAACAGCCTCAGGCGCACGCAGGTCAGCCCATGCTTCTTGAGTATCGCCAGCGCGTCCTGCGCCTGGCCCCCGTCTCGATACACCGCCCCGAGCGATTCCATGTAGGCCAGATCCGAGAAGTCGGCCCCGGCAACGATCCCTTCCGCCGCGCACATCTGGCAGATCATGACCCCGCAGATCGTCGCCATCACACTCTGGAAGGTCCGGTTCATCTCCGTGGTGCTTGCCGTGAAGCACGACGATAATCCAGTCGCCACGTCACCTCAAGCCCCGGCACCGATCCGCATCACCCTTCAAACCGATACCCGATCTCCCGAATTGTCTGAATGAAACTCGGGTGATGCGGGTCAGGCTCGATCTTCGCGCGCAGCGTCGTCACGCACCGATCCACGCTCCGCGCCGTGACCATCACGCTGTTGCCCCAGACCGCGGTCATGATGCTGTCCCGCGTGAACGCGCGTCCGGGATGCTGCAAGAAGTATTCAAGCAGTCGAAACTCCTTATTGGTCAACGCCACTTCCTTGCCGTCTTTCAGCAGCCGATGCGACACGGTATCGAGTTCGCACTTCCCAAACTTGTAACACGGCGCCGCGCCCGCCTGGCTCCGACGCAAAAACGCCTGCGCCCGCGCCAGCAGCTCGCGCACGCTGAACGGTTTCGTAATGTAATCGTCCGCGCCGAGTTCCAGCCCGCGCACGATGTCTTCCTCCTGCCCCTTCGCCGTCAACATCAGGATCGGCATCTCCAGTTTCTCCGCCCGCACCGCCCGGCAAATCTCAAACCCGTTCACCTTCGGCAACATGATATCCAGGACAATGAGATCGGGGCTGCCATTCAACGCCGCCTCCAGGCCTTCTTCGCCGTTGCGCGCCGTTCGCACCCGATAACCCCGCGCCACAAAGTTGTCCTTCACCACCCGCAAAATCGTCGGGTCGTCTTCAATGATCAGAACATTCGCCGGCGTCATGATGCGCTCTCCGCAACCGCGGGAATCTCCATGATAAACGTGCTGCCGCGTCCAACCTCGCTCTCGACGCGCACGGCGCCATGATGCGCCTCGACGATCGATTGGACAATGCTCAAGCCCAGCCCGCACCCGCCCACCGTCCGCGCCAGGCGCTGATCGCTCTGGTAAAACCGCCGGAACACCCGCCGTTGCTCCGGCGACGACAGTCCGATCCCGTTATCCTCGACGGCGAATTCGACATGCCCGTCCCGCGCCTCGGCCCGCACCACGATGCGCTTGTCATCTCCCGAATATTTCCATGCGTTATCCAGCAGGTTCAGCAACGCCGTGGTCAGCGCATCGGCATCGCCCTCGATCTCGGGAATCCCGGCCGCGACGCGCGTTTCCACGCGGCAACCCGGCGCGTGCGCGCGCTCGCCCATCGCCGCCACCGCGCCCTCAACAATCCGCTGCGGACTCACCCGCGCAAACGCGAACTTGAATTTGTTCCGCTCCAGCCGCGAGAACGTGAGGAAATTGTCAATCAACCGGCTCAACCGCGCGTTCTCTGTCGCCAGCAATTTCAAGTACTCCCGCGTCGTCTTCTCGTCGAACCGCTCGGTATCGAGCAGTGTATCCACCAGCGCCCGCATCGCCGTCAGCGGCGTCTTGAGTTCGTGCGACACATTCGCCACCAGATCGTTCTTCAACCGCGCCAGTTGCACCTGCCGCCCAAAACCCCGCGCCATGAAGATCGCCAGCACCAACGTCGCGGCAATCACCACGCTGCCGATGGCGAAATACTGCCCGACCCGGCGCTCCGCCTCGGTGTCAAACTGCGCGCGATTGTCCAGGGAGAGTGACAGCCGCCAACCGGGCAACGTCGGGCTGAGCGACATCGTGGCGATCGTCGAATCGCTCATCGCCTCCTCGCCCGGAGAGAGGACGGCAATGCTCACGCCCTTTGGCAACGCGGATTCGCGAATGGCTCCGCCCAGTCTTGTCTTCAGGCCGGCGGTGGTGAACAACGCCCGCATCCGCCCATTCGGCGAGGCCACCGTCCACACGTCGCTCAATGGCGTCGGGCGCAAGACGGTGCCGTTCGGCATGGCCGGATTCGTTTCCACATATCGCGCCGCGAGTTCTTCGGCGGCAAGCGTCGGAAACTGCAGTGACGGATCCATCCGGCGCAACTCGTGCATGAGAAACCGACGTTGCGCGGACGGCAACGTGTCCGCACCGTAGTCGTTGAGCCGGTCCTGCAACCGGGCGAAAGCGTCGCTGCTCCGGTTTGTCGATGACTCGAGCGCAAGCAACTCGGTATTTGCTTCAACGCTCCGCTTCAGCGCATCGGATGGATAGATGGCGCGCCCTTCCCTGTCGATGATGATGACGCTGTCGGCCAGCCCTTCGCGGACGCCACGCGCGAATCCGGACGCGTTGGATTCCACCCCGTCGAGACGCGCGAGCCGCTGATCCCACTCCTTCAACAACTGGGCTTGAACAAGCGCCAGGTGACTGCGGTACGCCTCGGCCAGTTCCTCGCGCACGGCCATCCGCTCGTTCTGCACCGCCTCGCGCATGAACCACAACACGCAGCCGATGGCCACCGCCACGACAATCACCAATAACGCCAGCATGGGCCAGGCGCGTACGTCCTGGCCCACGCGGCGGTGGAACAAACTGAACCGTCTCACATTCACTTCGTCCGATAACTGGCAACGATGGTGTCGAACTGCGCCTTCACAGTGTCGAATTTGTCGGGCGCGGTTGTCACCACGAAAAGCTCGGAGTTCGTCTTTCCCAGCACGCGCAACAAGTACTGGACGCGCGGCGTGCCGCTTTCGGTGTAGTCGCCAATGCAACTGACCGCGGGTCGACCGTCAATGGTAAGGTCCTTCCAGCTATCGGGACGGATCTTCCTTGTATTGTTCTTCTGCACGTCCTCGTCCATCCAGGCGCGGGCGGATTTCCTGGCGGCGTCCGACAGCGAGTCGGTCGCAAACAGGCGCATCCCGCCATCGTACGTGTCCGCATCCGGATCGAGCGTGCGAATCAGCACCTGTCCATCCGGCTGGCCGTGTTGGGCGCGCCAGACGACCCAGTCCGCAGGCGCGGTGAACGACACGCCCGTCTGGGCGTCATGAAACGAGACGGATTCTCCCGGCTGACGTTGGGTGACGGAGGTCAATTCCGCAAGGACCGGACCGGCCTCGAACTTCGCGAGATACCGATGCGCATCGTCGGAGAACCAGAAGGTCTGGTTCACCGGCATGAGCTTCACCTGGAAACAATCGAACTTCCCGGCCGGCACGTCGATGGTTTCTTTCGCCAACACTTCGAGGCCTATGGGAATAACAGTGGACCCGCCGATCGGGCTGTAGATGGGGATCGTCGTCTTGTAGCCAACGGTCAGGGGGAGACGACGGATGAGGTGCATGGCCTCCTCATTGTCGTAGACCGCTCCGTCGACGCCGACCGTTTCGGGTTGCCCTTTGCCAACACGCTGGATTTGCACTTCGCCGGACTTGTAACTCGCCGTGACTTCACCAAACAGCGAATGCTTCCAATGGCTCGATATCGGGCGGAATGTTTCGGGGTCTGCGTCGACGCTGCTGACCGATTGCGCTCCCCCCGCCATCATCCGGCAGCCGACGCGCCACACGTTGCTCCCGTTGACTTCATGCACAAGATCAGCGCGGTATTCCGCCACGCCAATATCCGAACCGGTCGACAACGAGACCGTGAGCTGTAGCCGCTCGCCATCCACCCATGGCACGGGCCCCAGCGGCAGGCCATTGGGCAACAAGGCGCGCGCCTGAGCCACCAGGTTCGTCTCGTTCGGATAATCATGGATCAGTTTCCGAAAGGCGGCTGTCGCGTCCGCCGTCTGATTCTTCTTCAGGTAGCATTGCCCGAGACGGAACTGCGCCTGGGCCGCCAGTGATTGATTCACGTCCTGTTCCGCGACCAACTGCTGATAGATTGCGATGGCCGAATCAACATCGCCCTTGGTTTCCTCGGCGTAAATGCCCTTCTCGAGCAACTCGGAGGGCGACTCCGTCGCCGCGCGGGCGACCGCCGGGTACACGACGGCGGTGGCGGCGACGAGGAGCGTTCGAAGCACGGTCCACAAAGTAGATTGAGTTTTCATGAGACTCAGCTTCGCACTCCCGTGTTACCGGTTTGTTACCTGCGTGTCCGTTGTTTGTCCCGTCGGATCACTTCCGCGGGGTCAACGGCGTGTAGTAGTAAATGACCGTATAGGTCGCGGGCACCGTCCCCGGATTGCGCAGCATCGTCGTCGCATGCGAGGCGAAGAAAATCACCGACCCCGGCCCGACGGTTTCGGAATGGCCGTCGTACGTCGCCTCGACCGTGCCTTCCTTGACGACAATGACCTCCTCCTGCATGTGAAGCCGCGGCGGGCCGCTCCTCTCGCCGGGGTTCAGCGTCGTGATATGGCAATCGATCTTGTCGAGTGTCGCCGTCGGGCCATCGAACACGGTCCGGCGCACACCGTTCGATACCGTCATCGGCTGCATCTTCTCCCAATCGTAGATGGCGGAAGAGAGTTTGGCCGGAGCCGGCGGTGTGGCGGGCACGGTCACCTTGGTCTGGGCTGACAGAGTGGAACAAAGAGCAAGGAACACGACAGAACAAAGAACTGTTTTCATGATCTCCTCGGATTGCGTGTGGCATTCATCGCGTCGGGCCAGCAGATTACACCCCCCGTTCCTCAACCGCAGCCAGAATCTGGACGGTCAATTCCGCCAGACGGCAACGCCCGCTTTTGTCGGCCTCACGGCATGTGGTAGTCGCGTTCGACGCGACAGACCTGGACGTGAAATTCGGAGTAAAACTTCTCGCGGCCCAGCCGTTGCGCTTCGCGGTGCTGTGGATGATTGCGCCACGCTTCGAGGGTCTCAGGGGATTCGAATATTTCAATCGACACCCGCTCGCCATCCGCCGCCGTGAACGTCTTCGCTGAGACAAAGCCCGGCATGGATTCCGCCAGCGCCCGCATCCGCGGCGCCCACTGTTGATACTCCTCAACATGTTCCGGCCGCAGCCGGGAACGAAACACCGTGACGATCATAGGTCGCCTCGTCTTGTTATCAGACTATGCTCGCCGCTCTTTGATCGACTGAAGAATCTCGGCAATGGCCTCCGCCTTGGGCTTGGCGCCGACGTTGCCTTTGCCATGGAGGCGAACGCTGACCGCCCCCGCCTGCATATCTCGCGGGCCGATGACGAGCATGGTGTGGACCTTGGCTTTCTCGGCGTCCTGCACCTTGCCGTTGATCTTGTCAGGACCGTAATCCCCCTCAACACGGACCATGTTGGCGCGGAGTTCGGTAACGATGCCTTTGGCGTAATCCACGAGCGCGGCATCTTCACCGATGGTCAGCACGCGGACCTGTTCGGGCGCGAGCCAGAGCGGGAAATTGCCGGCGTAATGTTCAATGAGGAACCCGATGAACCGCTCGTGTGTGCCGAGCGGCGCGCGGTGAATACACAGCGGGGTCTTGTCGGTATTGTCCTTGTCGCGATAGGTCAGCCCGAACCGTTTCGGCACGGCGAAATCGACCTGGTTGGTCGCGAGAGTGAACTCGCGTCCGATCACGCTCCACACCTGCACGTCGATCTTCGGGCCGTAGAACGCGGCTTCGTTGGCCACCTCGACGTAATTGATTCCGCTGGATTTCAGGACATCGCGCACCATGTCTTCGGTCTGTTTCCACAATGCGGGCTCATCGACGTATTTCTTGCCCATCCCCTCGGGCGCACTGGTGCTGAATCGCATCTGGTATTTGTCGACGCCGAAGATCTTGAAATACTTCATGTACATGTCGTTGACCGCGTTGAACTCGGCGGCGAACTGCTCGGGAGTACAATAGATGTGCGCGTCGTTCATGTTGAGCGAACGCACGCGCATCAGACCGAAGAGCTCACCCGATTGCTCGTAGCGGTAGCAAGTGCCGTATTCCGCCAATCGCAATGGCAAATCGCGATAACTGCGGGGCTCTGCCGCAAAAATCCGATGATGATGCGGACAATTCATCGCTTTGAGGTAATAGCGTTCCGCGACCTCCGCATCTTTCGACTCGCGGAGTTCCATTGGCGGGAACATTGAATCCGCATAGAGAAGCGGCAGATGACCGCTGGTCAAGTAGGTCTTCTCCTTTGCGATATGCGGGGTCTTGACCCGGACGTAGCCGGCGGCGAACTCGGTTTCCTTCGCGAGCTTTTCCAGTTCCTCGACGATCACAGTGCCTTTGGGCAGCCAGAGCGGCAGACCCGGGCCAATGAATTCGGTGTCGATCACGTACAGACCCATCTCCGCGCCGAGTTTGCGGTGGTCGCGTTTCTTCGCCTCTTCGAGCATCTTGAAATACTCGTCGAGCTGGGTCCTGTTCTTGAACGCGGTCCCGTAAATGCGCTGGAGCTGCGGGTTCTTCTCGTCGCCCTGATAATACGCGCTGGCAACACTGGTCAGCTTGAACGCGCCGACGTTCCCCGTCCGCATCACATGCGGCCCGGCGCACAGATCAATGAAATCGCCGTTGCGGAAATAAGTAATCTCTTCGCCTTCGGGGATCTTTTCGAGATTGCCGATCTTGAACTTGCTCGGATTGCCCGGGCGCTCGCTCAATCCGCCCAGCCGACCGCTCTCGGCGTCCTTCATCGCCTGCTCGCGGCTCACCACGACCTTCTCGAACACATGGTTCGCCTTGATCTCCTTCTTCATCTCCTCTTCGATCTTCGGGAAATCCTCCGGCGAAATGCGGTGCGGCATGTCGAGATCGTAGTAGAAGCCGTCTTCGACTGGCGGCCCGGCGGCAAACTGCGCCTCCGGCCAGATGCGGAGAATCGCGGTGGCCATCACGTGGGCCGCCGAGTGCCGCAACCGTTCGAGGTCGGTCATTTGCGCGCGTTGATCGAGGGTTTTGCGTTCCATAGGGAGAATGAGCCTTTCATCCTATAGCCGTAGAATCACCCGGAGAGCCTTCGTGGCTCTACCGAGTGCGGCGATAGGCTGACGTCGTCGTTTGCACGGCCCGGAAGCTTAAGAGGATCGGATGCCAAAGTCAATCCCGACCCGGTGGCGGGTTCCGTGTCCGCCTGCCTCTGTTGGCCCCTTGAAACAGGCGGGAACTCTTCCCGGTATCCAGAGCGCCGAGTGCGACGGGGAGTTGTTCCCCGCAAGTCCGCTGTGATAGGGTTGGCTTCCAGCAGCTATTGATCTGGTCAGAATTCGATGAGAGACAGTCCATCGCAAGCCCATCCGACCTCAGTATCAGTTCGAGCACGAAGCACCGGCGCGCGCCCCTGGGCGACACCGGTGGCCTTGCTGGCGATGGTATTCGCGATCAATTTCGCCACGATGCCGGGGATGTGGTGGGCGGGAGATCCGTCCGCATGGCGCGAGGAGGCCCGCAGCATCCTCCGCAGCGGCACGCTCCACGTCAATACGGAGTACGCCGAGCATGTTGGCGATCCCGGCCAGTATTTCGTCGTCAATCCGCGTAACGGACTCTGGTACTCGAAATACGGCCTGATGAACTCGCTGATGGCGGTGCCCCCGACCGCGCTGGAGGCGGCGGTGAACGGGCGGATCCCTCGCGTTGGCCAACAGTCTGATCTCCTGATTTTCAATCTGTACAACATTCTGCTGAGCATGGCGGTGTGCGCGTTGTTGTATCGGATCACCGGCTGGTACGCGGGCCGAACCTGGGTGCGAGCGGCGTATGTCCTGTGCACATTCTATGCGACGTTCTTCTGGTATTACCAACGGGCACAAGGCGCCGAGATCTATCAGGTCCTGTTTTTCCTGGGGGCGTTTTATTCTCTCATGGTGTTCCTACGTGGATTGGCGGGCTCGGGGGGTAACCCGGGGCCGCGCAACCATCTCGCACTGGTTCTGGCGTGGGTATTTGTCGCGGCGTTGGCAATGACGCGTCTGGCATTCGGATTGTTGATTCCCACGGTCTGGCTGTCGGTCGTGTACGCCGTGTGGAGCATGGACAACGGCGAGCGCGGAAGCGTACTGCGCCGACAAATCGGCTGGCTGCTTGTGCCGTCCCTGATGATCGTCGGCGCCATGGCGTGGATCAACTGGGTCAAGTTTGGCGAGCCATGGCTGACGGGCTATCATCAATGGCGGCCCCGGGACAACTGGCCCATCGGCCGATGGCAGGATGGTATCTGGGGAGTGCTATTCGATCCGCAGGCCAGCATGTTGCTGCACTTCCCCATTCTCCTTTTTGGTCTGCTGGCCCTCCGAGCGTTCTGGCGCCGTTACAAACTCGATACGGTAGTGATATTCCTCTTGCCGTCGGCCGTATTCCTGTTCCTGACCAAGACGCCGATCTGGCGCGGCGAATGGGCTTATGGACCGCGATACCTGATTTTCATGTTGCCGGTTGTGGCGCTGCCGTTTGTCGTGTATCTCGAATGGCTCGCGGCACGACCGCGGCGATGGCGTCGACTCACGATGCTCGCCGTGACCGTGATCGCTCTCGGGTATTCCACGTGGCTGCAGTATCAGACGAACCGGCTGGATTTTTGGACGATGTACCGCGTCTGGTTCACGTTCGACGGCGACTGGAGCCAGGACTCGGCTCGGTACTTCTTCGACCATCAAATGGGAACGTTCAACGCCGACCTGATTCGCCACAAGAACGACCTCGATGACCTGCCATACGTTGCCGAACTGGAGAAACGCGGCCTGCTGTCAGCGCAGCAGTTGCCGGAGTACAAGAAAATGCTGCGGGGACTCATCGACGATGAGAATTTCTACTGGATACACGGACGGCGTGAACGTGAGCGCGCCAACTAAATCTCGTTCCACATGAAATAGTGCGGGCCGGCTTCCGGGATGATGAATTCCTCGCCACGAATCTGGAAGCCGTGGACTTGATAAAACGGGATGGCTGGCGTACGGGCATTGAACCAGATCATTGTCGCGCCGCGCTGTTTCGCATAATCGATGGATTCGCGAAGCAGCAACGTACCGACTCCTTTCCGGTGCAACTGTGGCACGACCGCCATCCCGCGCAGCCGCCACGCTCCGTTGTTTGTCTCTCCGTGCGGCGGCTCACGGTAGGCCGACACGATACCAATGAGCTTGCCATCAAGAAACGCACCGAAGTGTGCCGTCTCGGGCTGGTCGTCGCCCGGGTATACCAATTCTTCGACGCGCTGATGGGGACGCAAAATCGCCTGACGCAACGGTCGCGTCTCGGCGGCGGAAATCTGACGGATGGTGGGTGATGCGCTCACGGCACCGGCCAGAGAAACCATTTGTGGGCGAGAAAATGCTCGATTTGTTCCACCGTCTGCTTCGCTTTACGGTCGACCGCCTCGGCGGTGTTGAACGCGTTGTGCGGTGTCAGGATTACATTCGGCCGACCCAGCAACGGGAACTCGGCTTTGCCGGCGCGGAGTGCCACACCCAGAGAGCTTTCATTCTCGTAAACATCCAGGGCCAGACCGCCAAGATGACCTTCATCGAGCAACAGGGCCATGTCTTCCGTCGGCGTGAACTCGCCGCGGGCAACGTTGACAAAGAGCACGCCCTTCTTCGCGCGCTTGAGGGTTTCATAGCAGAAGTAGCACGCGTTTTCCTTTGTCAGGTTCATCGAGCAGACAATGATGTCCGCCCAAGCCAGTCCTTCATCGGGCTTCATATACGAGACGGATGCGTGCTTCTCGACAATATCGACGCCGCGGACCTGCATGCCGAGGGCCTGGCCGAGTTTGACGACCTCGCCACCGATGTTTCCGACCCCAACAACGAGGAGCTTTTTCCCGGCGCACTCGCCGCCGGTCAATCCGTCGCGGTCGAACGCGGGAAACTGCGCGATTTGAGCGGGAAGTTTCCGCAGCAGGGCCATGGCGAGCAGCATCGCCTGCTCGGCGACGGCGCGCGTGCAATAGAGCGGCAGATAGCCGCACGGAATCTTTTGTCCGATTAGATGATCGTACCCCGTTGTCCGCGCAACGACTCCCCTCACCTTCCCCGCCCACGACGGCGGGATGACGGATTGGGTGCGAATGCTGATGATCTCGGCCGGGGGCTCGGTGTCGCCGGCTTCCTGGATGGTTTTGAAGGTAAATCGCGCGGGCAGATGCGCGGGCAGGTGTTGGCGGAGCGCCACAACTTCTTCCTCGAAGGCCTCGTAGAATTGGACGTTCATGGCGGCGCGGATGATAGCAGAGCCGGGCCCAATCCCGAAGCGGTTTTGGGGTCGGCCGCAAAAGGAATTCGGGTAGTGTCCTAATTTGAAAACTGCGGCGGATGTGATGGTATCCGGGAGTGGATCAGTATAGTGCCAACCGTGAGAAGAAAACCCAACAGAACAATAAGGAACACCAAAAGACCGATTCTCCGCCACCCGCAGAAAGTAGCTGTGATGGCGGCTACCACAGCCGAGAGAGCTGATATATCCTGAACGCATACCGCATTCCAGGCTCTTTCCTCCTGAGGTTCTGTTATGCGGTACGGAAAGGAATGAGCGTATAAGAATGCAAGGAGCGCCAGCGTAGTGAAGGCGATGGTGCCTGCCTTAAGCAACTTCAATAGGTTTGACCTTGTCACACTATTTCTGCGCCTTGCTGACAACGGCAGCCCGCACAGCCGTTTGGGGTGAATCGACGGGTGGAAGAGTGACATAGCGCGTTTCTGGGCCATCCTTGAACGACCACGCATAGCACCGCTTGGCCTTCGGGTGCCCAGTGATCGCAAACGACTCAACAACGCCCTCCCATGCCGTCTTGTCACCGAACATCTCCAAGACAGGGGCGGACTTCTCATGTTGCGCTTTGACCTTGTGCATCACTTCCACGGCTTCGCGCAACTGCTCAATGCGTGGACTCATGCCTCAATCATATCCACACCACCCCAAGCAGGCCGATAATCGCCGCGATGATCGTACCATTTCTCTGGAGTTTTGCGCCTCGGATTGTTACCGGCGTGTTCGGCATGGGCGGAGTTTACTAAATCCTCCGTTCAAACTCAAGAAACCGGAGCGGCGGTCAGCGAAAAGCGAAACGGCTGGACTACCCCCGACAGATAGCCCAGCCGTCCGCGTCAGCGGCGCGTATGAGACGAGCGACAGACACCGCGCCGCCTAAGTTTTACTCACGTGGACGCGCGGCAGCGTGTCCCTACCGCACGTCACGGCTTGTTGACACCTTTTCGGCGGGCTTGTAGTATGCGGGCGGTGGCGAGGGACGATTAGCTCAGTTGGCTAGAGCGCTTCCTTGACATGGAAGAGGCCACAGGTTCAAGTCCTGTATCGTCCACCATCCTTCGCTCGAAGAGCAGCGAGAGCGAAGGATGCCCTCCATAGCCTTCTTGGCGACGGAGGGCCTGTCACCACTCTGGGTCTGTTTGCGCTTCGAGCTACGGATGGCAAGCCATCGACGTACGGACAATTGCGAGAGTCAATATGGGACCGATATGCACCAGGTTTATCTTCTTCGCAGCCTAAATGATCGCACTCAGCACTACGTCGGTTACACCGACAACGTTCGCGAGCGGCTCGCCTACCACAACGCAGGCAGGTCCCCGCACACGAGCAAGTTCCGACCTTGGGAACTGCGCGTAGTAGTGTCCTTCGCCAACCGCGATAGGGCGATCTCGTTCGAGCAGTACTTGAAGACCGGCTCCGGCCATGCGTTTGCCACTCGACATTTCCGCTGAGCCTCTGGCATAGTGTGTTTGCGCGCAGGCGTGTCGCGCAGGCAACTCATAAACTCGGAGGAATTCAACATGGCACTGAAAGTTGGCGACAAGGCACCGGATTTTGAACTGACGACGAAATCGGCGGAGGGGCCGAAGAAGATCAAGCTGAGCGCGAATTTTGGCAAGAAGAACACGGTGCTGCTGTTTTTCCCGATGGCGTTCACGGGCGTGTGCACGAAGGAAATGTGCGAAGTGAGCCAGGGCATCGGCGCGTATACCGGGCTCAATGCCGACGTGCTCGGCATCAGCGGGGATAATCCGTTCGCGCAGGGCGCCTGGGCGGACAAGGAGAAGATCACCGTGCCGTTGCTGTCCGATTACGAGCACAAGGTCGCGCACGCCTACGGCATTGCCTACGACAGTTTCCTGCCGCAGAAGAATCTCGGCATGGGCGGCGTGCCCAAACGCTCGGCGTTCGTCATCGACAAGCAGGGCGTCGTCCGCTACGCCGAATCCAGCGACGACCCCGGCCAGTTGCCCAACTTCGAGAAGATCAAGGGCGCGCTGGCGCAACTGGGGTAGCGCAGGGAGGGCTGGGGAGTGGTCGGCCCTTGCGCGGCAGGTACGGCGCCGTGAAATTGAATTGGCATGGCGGCGGCAAATGATCCATTTGGTTCACTGCAGACATTCGCCCGGAGGAAAATGGCTCCGACCAGATCCAGTTTGAAATGGCTCGCTGTCCCGGCGCTGTTCGTGGCGGTCGTTCCGTCCTCGAGCTTTGGGCTGGCGGAACTCAATGACTCGTTCAGCCTGCCGAGTGGATTGGCCAACGATGTCGTGCGCGTCGGGGAGGTGGCGGGCCAGACGGCGCAAAAAGGCAGCGGCATCATCCTCAGTGTCGTGCCGGATGGAAGCGGCGGGGATTGGTACAACGTGCTGACCGCCGATCATGTCGTATACGACGCGGTCAAGGTGGCCACGACTCAGCAGTTGGTCCAAACGCCCTGGTCCATCACCATGGGGTTCCGATTCGACCAGACTTTCCCGTTAAGTGTCGCCAACGTGAAGAATGTCGCGCTGGATGGAGCGGGAACAGATGGCATGGGAGACGGGCCCGATCTCGCGTTGTTCTCGATCCATTTGACCGCAAGCCTGATTGCCAATCCTCCTGCCAATGTTTTGGCTCCGCCATCGTTGTTGCAGCCGGTCAACATCACGGCACCCGATAACAGCGCGGGCAACCAAATTGTCCAGGCTGGTTTTGGGAGCCAGGCGACGGCGGGCAGCGGCGCGCCCTACCCCGCGGGAACGTCGTGGTATAAAGCCCTGGGGAATTTCGGCACCTACGAGTCCGCCGCCAATACGATTTCCACCACCGGGCTTGTCGCGAACTTCGTGGGAGCGAAGAACCCAAGGGTCAACGGAGGTAGTTACACCTTCAACGCCATCCAAGGGAGTTACGCCTTCACGCTCGACGGGAGCAGCAATATCACGGCCGGCACCTCGTACGTGCTGCAGGGGGACTCCGGTGGACCGACCTTCGAGTCCAACGGTCAAGGGGGCTTCTCGCTCATCGGAGTGCATTCCAGCGATGTGCAGGACACCGCCACCAATGGGGATGTATATGTACCGGCGGGTCAAGGCTACCTGTGGAGTGACGTGCAGCTTTCTTCCTACACGACCTGGATCAATCAGACGATCCCGCTAATTGACGTAGACGTGCCGGAACCGTCGGCTCGGGACCTTGTGGCTCTGGGTGGACTGGTATTTCTGGTTGGCGCGTGGCGGCGCACGGCACGTCGGCGGGCGTGACGGGCAGCCTGGTGACGTTACCCCCGGGATTCGCCCTCAAGCGTCATGCACCGCGCGAGATTGCGGGCGCGGCTTGCCTAACGCGCGGCGCGCCGTATAATAAGTCGGCATGGCATCGGCACATAATCTTTTCAGTTCACTACAACCATTTGACGCAGGGGGCGGACGCAAGGGCAGGTTTTATTCCCTCCCCGCCCTGGAGAAGTCGGGCATCGGCAGGATCTCGCGGCTGCCGATCAGCATTCGGATCGTGCTCGAATCGGTCTTGCGCAATGTCGATGGCAAAAAGGTGACCGAGCGCGACGTACGCGCGCTCGCGAATTGGAACGCCAAATCGCCGGCGCAGGAAGAAATCCCGTTCATCGTCGCCCGCATCGTCCTGCAGGATTTTACGGGTGTGCCGCTGCTGGTCGATCTCGCGGCAATGCGGTCGGTTGTCGCGCGTCTGAAGAAGGATCCGAAGATCGTCGAGCCACTCGTGCCGGTCGATCTCGTGGTGGATCACTCGGTGCAGGTTGATTTCTTCGGGACCGCCGAGGCGCTGAAGCTGAACCTTGAAATGGAGTTCAAGCGCAACCGCGAGCGTTACGAGCTTCTCAAATGGGGCCAGCAGGCGTTCAAGACATTCAAGGTCGTCCCGCCCGGTATCGGCATCGTGCACCAGGTGAACCTCGAATACCTCGCCAAGGGCGTGCTGTCCACAGGCGATGTCTATTACCCCGACACATTGGTGGGGACCGACTCGCACACGACGATGATCAATGGACTCGGCATCGTCGGCTGGGGCGTCGGCGGCATTGAGGCCGAGGCAGGAATGCTTGGCCAACCTGTTTACTTTCTCACACCCGAAGTCGTTGGCGTCCACATGACCGGCACACTCCGCGAAGGCGTGACCGCGACCGATCTGGCGCTTCACGTCACGCAAATGCTCCGCAAAGCCAAGGTCGTCGGCAAGTTCGTCGAGTTCTTCGGAGACGGCGCCGCGTCGTTGCCCGTGGCCGACCGCGCCACCATCGCCAACATGGCGCCCGAATACGGGGCGACGATGGGCTTTTTCCCCGTGGACGACGAGTCGCTCAATTATCTGCGCGCGACGGGTCGCACCGATGAACAGGTCGTCGCGTTCGGCAATTATTTCAAGGCGCAGGAGATGTTCCATATCCCCCGCAAGGGCGAGGTCGATTACACCATCGAAATCGAACTCAATCTCGGGGACGTGCAACCGAGCGTGGCCGGCCCGAAACGTCCGCAGGATCGCATCGAGTTGCCCAGACTGAAGAACACGTTCACGGAACTCTTTTCCAAACCGCTCACCGAGAACGGCTACAATAAACCCCGGGCCGAGCTGGAGAAGCGCATCCCCGTCCACCTTGATTCCCTCACACCGGTCGAACAATCGCTTCGGGGTGATGGCGGCAACGACCGCGAATCGGCCAGCGAATCGGAGATGCGCGAAGACCATCCCACGCCCGATACGGTGAACAACTCCGTGCCGACGCACGACGGCGATTGTCAGATCGGCCACGGCTCCGTGGTCATTGCGGCCATCACCAGTTGCACCAACACATCGAATCCAAGCGTCATGCTGGCCGCCGGCTTGCTCGCCCGGAAGGCTGTCGAGCGCGGACTGCAGGTTCCCGCATACGTGAAAAGCTCTCTCGCTCCGGGTTCACGAGTGGTCAGCGATTACCTGGCGAAGACCGGCCTCCAGCGCTATCTCGACATCCTCGGCTTCAATCTCGTCGGCTACGGATGTACCACCTGCATCGGCAATTCGGGCCCGCTTCCCGCGCCCATCGAAGAGGCCGTCGTGAAAAATGACCTCGTCGCGGCCAGCGTGCTCAGCGGCAACCGCAATTTCGAGGCGCGGGTCCATTCCAGCGTAAAAGCCAATTTCCTCATGTCGCCGCCGCTGGTGGTCGCGTTCGCGCTAGCGGGCCGAATCGACATCGACCTGACGACCGAACCCATCGGCAAGGACAAGTCTGGCAGGGATGTGTTCTTGCGTGACTTGTGGCCGACATTACGGGAAGTCCGCGAGGCCATGAAGAGCGCCCTCAGACCGGACGTATTTCGCGCCCTGTACAAGGATTTCGCGGCGCAAAACCCTGCATGGAACGAGATCCCATCGTCCGTCGGCGATGTCTATCGCTGGGACCAGAAGAGCACCTATATTCAGGAGCCGCCGTTCTTCGAGGATTTCTCGATGAAGCCCGGCTCAATCATGGAAATCCGCGGCGCGGCGGCGCTGGCAATCTTCGGTGACTCCGTTACGACCGACCATATTTCCCCCGCCGGCAGCATCAAGAAAGATTCGCCCGCCGGCAAATACCTGATCAGCCATGGCGTTGAGCCTCCCGACTTCAACAGCTACGGCGCCCGACGCGGCAATGATCGCGTCATGACCCGCGGCACGTTCGCCAACGTGCGGATCAAGAACCTGATGTTGCCCGGGGTCGAGGGTGGCGTGAGCAAGTACAACGGCCAGCCGACCACCATTTACGACGCGGCGATGAAGTACCATGAGACCGCCGTTCCGCTCGTCGTGTTTGCGGGACAGGAATACGGCACGGGCAGCTCCCGCGATTGGGCGGCCAAAGGTACGCGTCTGCTTGGGGTGCGCGCGGTGGTGGCCCAAAGTTTCGAACGGATCCATCGCTCCAATCTGGTCGGTATGGGAGTGCTCCCCTGTCAATTCAAGGATGGCACCACCGCCCAGACCCTGAGGCTCGACGGCTCCGAGACCTACGATATTCTCGGGCTCTCGGAAAACCTCCAGCCCCGCCAGGAATTGACGCTGGTAATCCATCGGGCCAACGGCACCGAGCAAAAGGTTCCGATCACTGTCCGCATCGACACGCCCATCGAGGTCGAATACTACCGCCACGGGGGCATCCTCCCGTTCGTCCTGCGCCAGTTGTTGCAGTAGCTCGGGAACTCCGCAAAGAATCCGCGAAACTATTCCGGCATCGGGGTGTTTGTCTCTTCATCCGCCGCGGTATGCAGTGGGGACGGCGGACAGCAGCATCAACCAGAAACGCAGTGTTCGGAGCAGACAAGGAGACAGATCGGTATGCGAAAGTTCATGGGGCTTCTTTTGGCAGCGGTGGTATTTGGCATGTTCACAACAGGCGCGTTTGCGGCAACCAGCACGCACCGTCACCACGCCAAGCGTCATCATCACCTGCGCCACCACCAAGCCAAGTAAGTCGTCCGCTTCTACCCGTTGCCCGTCAAGCTCATGCGTGGCTTGACGGGCAACGGTCTTCCCTCCAGTCGGAACGCCATTCTCTGGCGGCAGGCGCGTTATACGTTGCGCGCTTGACACTTCCCGTAGTAGCGATATAGTGCAATTGGAATCGGACAAAATTTGTCGTGTTTACGTGAGGCTCGTCCGACCTCAGTTTGAGAAAGTCGATCATCATGACTGATACATTCGAGATTCAGGACTTACATGTCAGTATCGAGGAACGCGAGATTCTCAAGGGCGTCGATCTCGTCGTCCGCAAGGGCGAGGTCCATGCGCTCATGGGGCCGAACGGCTCTGGAAAAAGCACGCTCGCGAACGCGCTGTTGGGCCATCCGAAGTATACGGTCACCGGCGGCAAGGTCCTCATGAAAGGCGAGGACATCCTCGAAATGGAGACCGACGAGCGCGCCCGTAAAGGATTGTTCCTCGCGTTTCAATATCCGTGCGAGGTCCCGGGCGTCCGCCAGTCCAATTTCCTTCGGCTCGCCTGTAATGCGCGTACGGGACGCGAGATGGAGGTCACGGAGTTTTACAGCAAGCTCGAGGAGAAAATGAAGGTCCTCGACATCGACGAGAAGTTCTTGAAACGGTATCTGAACGAGGGCTTTTCGGGCGGCGAAAAGAAGCGCAACGAGATTTTGCAAATGATGATGCTCGAACCTGAGTTCGCGGTCATGGACGAGACGGACTCGGGCCTCGACATCGATGCGCTGAAGATTGTCTCGCGTGGCGTGAACGAGTTGCGCGGGCCGGGGCTGGGCATTCTGATCATCACCCACTACGAACGCATTCTGCGTTACATCAATCCGGATTTCGTTCACATCCTGGTCGACGGCAAGATCGTGAAGTCAGGCGGACCGGATCTGGCCGCTCACCTGGAAGAGCACGGCTACGATTGGATCATCAAGGATGAGGATGCGGCGGCTCCCGCCGTGGCGAAAGGTCAGGGCACATGAGCACTCCCGCGGAACCCATTTTGGGTGGCGCCTACAAGGAAGGCTTCCACGACAATCTGAAGGCCGTTCACAGGGTCCCGAAAGGACTCTCGCACGATGTTGTGGATTACATGTGCGATATCAAGGGCGAACCGGATTGGATGCGCCAGTTTCGCCATCGCAGCCTCGATTTGTTCATCAGCCAGGGCTTGCCGGAATGGCTGCCCGGGTTGCGGGACGAGCTCAATTACGAAGAAATTACCTATTACGTCAGTCCCGTCGAGAAATCGGCGCGCCGCTGGGAGGACGTGCCCGAGGAAATCCGCCGCACGTACGACAAGCTCGGGATCGCCAAGGAAGAACAGAAGCTCCTTGGCGGTCTCGGCGCACAGATCGACAGCGAGATGGCGTATCACAACATCCAGGAGTCGCTCGCCAAGAAGGGCGTCATCTTCCTCAGTTGCGATGATGGCTTGAAGCAGTACCCCGACATCTTCCAGGAACACTTCGCCAAGTCGATTCCGCCCGAGGACAACAAGTTCGCGGCGCTCAACTCGGCGTTCTGGAGCGGCGGTTCGTTCGTGTACATTCCGAAGGGCGTAAAATGCGACATTCCCCTCTCGGTCTACTTCCGTATCAATGCCGAGCAGTTCGGCCAGTTCGAGCGCACGCTCATCATTTGTGAAGATGACAGCTTCTGCCATTACGTCGAGGGCTGCAGTGCGCCGGTGTACACCACCAACTCACTCCACTCGGCTGTCGTTGAAATCTTCGTGAAAGACCGGGCCCGGTGCCGTTACACGACGATCCAGAATTGGTCAACCGACGTTTACAACCTCGTGACCAAGCGGGCGTATCTGTACAAGAACGCCGTCATGGAATGGGTCGATGGCAACCTCGGCTCGAAACGCACGGTCAAATATCCGTCGTGCTACATGGTCGGCGAAGGGGCTCACGGCGAAATCCTCAGCCTCGCCAGCGCCGACAAAGGCATGTGGCAGGATGCCGGCGCGAAGCTGGTGTTCCACGCGCCGAATTGCACCGGCCGGATCAATTCCAAGTCGATCAGTGGCCACGGCGGACGGTCCTCGTACCGCGGTCTGGTTCAGGTGAACGAGGCGGCCAAGAATTGCCGCGTGCAGGTCAATTGCGACGCGTTGATCCTCGATCCGATCAGCCGTTCCGACACGTATCCCGTGATGGAGATCGACGGCGACCTCGCGACGGTGGAACACGAGGCAAGCGTTTCGAATGTCTCGGAGGAACAGCTCTTCTATCTCATGAGCCGCGGTATCAAGAAAGAAGACGCGGTATCGATGATCGTGAACGGTTTCATTGAGCCGATCGTGAAGGAATTGCCCATGGAATTCGCGGTTGAAATCAATCGACTCATCAACTTGCAGATGGAAGGATCAGTCGGGTAGATGGGCAACGGCTGATCGAGAACCCGTGGGGGACGGTGTGGCCCCGTCCCCCACCCCAATTTACGATGACAACTGGATTTACACAGCAGACACTCGAAGCCGTCGGCTCCGGCGAGCCGGCATGGTTGAGGTCCCGGCGTCTCAACGCGTGGAACACATTCGAAAAGCTTCCCCTGCCGACCAGGCGGGATTTGGAATGGCAGCGATTCGATATCCGCGCACTCAAACTGGACAAGGTGTCGTTGCCCGACGGCAAGCCGGCCATTCACGAGCGTCTTTCTGCGCTCTCTGCTGAATTGGACAGGAAGGGTGTGATCTTCTGCGACATGGTCACGGCGGTTGCCAGGCACGGCGATGTTCTGAAGGAGTATCTGGGCAAGAGCATCGGGGCGGACGAGCCGGCGAAGTTCGCCGCGTTGCATACCGCGCTGTGGAAAAGTGGCGCGTTCCTGTATGTGCCCGCGGATGTTCGCATCGACCAGCCGCTGGAAGTGACCTACGAACTCGCGGGGCAGAACATTGCGGGCTTCTCCCACACGTTGGTCGTTGTCGAGCCGGGCGCGGAGGCGACGCTCGTGCAGAAGTTCGTGGGCGGACCACCGGTCGGCACGAATGGCGCGCCGAGCATTCACGCCAGCGGCACCGAGGTGTTCCTCAAAGACAGCGGGCATCTCCATTACATCAGCGAGCAGAATTTCTCGCCCAACGTGTACGATTTCACGCTCAAACGCGCGCACGTCGCTCATGACGCGGAGATCGACTGGGTGCTCGGCATGTTCGGCGCCTCGTTCCAGCGGTACGACGTGCAGTGCATCATGGAAGGCGAAGGCGGCACGAGCTTCATGTATGCGGTCGGGGTGCTCGATCACAACCAGCAATTTGGCCAGTTTACCAAGCAGCACCACAAAACGGGCAACACGACCAGCGATCTGTTGTTCAAGAACGTGTTGCGCGATTCTGCCGTCAGTAATTACGCCGGCGTGATCAAAGTCGAGAAGAACGCCAACGGCACAAATGCCTACCAGGCCAACCGCAACCTCGTGCTCAACAAGGAAGTACGTTGCGATACCCGACCGATTCTGGAGATCGAATCGAACCAGCTTCGTTGCACGCACGGAGCGACCGTCGGGCAATTGGAAGAGGAGCAGCTCTTCTACCTGCGGAGTCGCGGCCTGACGCCCGAACTGGCGCGGGACGTGTTGATCGAGGCGTTTCTGGAGCCGGTGCTGTCACGCATCCAGGTCGAGAGCGTGCAAAAGGAGTTTGCCAGGCTGGTTCACGATAAGGTAGTACGCAAGGGATGATTGAGGTCCTCGATGCGGTGGAGTTGGAGGAAATCCGCGACGACTTTCCGGTCCTGCGTCAGAAAGTCCACGGCAAACCCCTGATCTATTTCGATAATGCGGCGACCTCGCAGAAGCCGCGGGTCGTGATCGAGGCGCTCAACGATTATTATCAGCGCTACAATGCCAACGTTCATCGCGGCATCCACGCCTTGGCCGAACGCGCGACGCGGGAGTATGAGCGCGCGAGAGAGAAGATTGCGAAATTCATTAATGCACCGTCGACGGAACTGGCTATTTATACCCGTGGCACAACCGAGTCGATCAATCTCGTGGCCTATTCCTGGGCGCTGACCAACCTGAAGAAGGGCGATGAGATTCTCACGACATTCATGGAGCACCACAGCGATACCGTGCCGTGGTATCAGGTCTGCGAGCGCACGGGCGCAGTCATCAAACGGATCGAACTGAATGCAGACGGCACGTTGCGCCTTGATGATCTGGACAGGCTGCTCACCGACCGCACGAAACTCGTGGCGGTCACGCAACAGTCCAATGTCCTGGGCACGATCAATCCCGTCCGGCAAATCGCCGACGCCGCCCACAAGAGCGGGGCTGTCGTGCTCGTGGACGGCGCGCAGAGTGTTCCTCACATGGCAGTCGATGTGCAGGCAATGGATTGTGATTTCTTCGCGTTCAGCGGACACAAGATGTGCGGGCCGACCGCCAGCGGGGTGCTCTACGGCAAACGCCCGCTTCTCGAGGCAATGCCGCCATTCATGGGCGGCGGCGAGATGATCAAGGAAGTGTGGTTTGATCACGCGAAATACAACGATCTGCCCTACAAATTCGAGGCCGGCACGCCAAACATCGCGGAATCCATCGGACTCGGCGTTGCAGTCGATTACCTCACGCACATCGGCATGGAGAAAATTCGCCAGCACGAGAAGGAAATCACGCAGTACGCACTGGATTGCCTGAAGGAGTTTCCCGAAATCACCGTGTACGGCCCAAAGGACATCGAGAAACGCGGCGGCTTGATCGCGTTCACTCTTGGCGATGTCCACCCGCATGACATCGCGACGTTTGCCGACCAGGATGGCGTCGCCATCCGCGCCGGGCATCATTGCGCCATGCCGTTGCACAAGAAGCTCGGGCTCGCCGCCACCGCGCGCGCCAGCTTTTACTTGTACAACACGCGCGACGAAGTCGATGCCTTCATCGAAATGCTGCACAAGGCCAAGAAGTTCTTTGGCGCCTGTCCGACCGGCCGCGCGATGGGGTATTGACCTGCTGCGGCAGGCGCACTAGTCTTTGCGTCAAACCGCCATGCAACCACTATCTGTCGCGCAGCTTATCCCGGTTCTGCAAACTGCCATCGGTCCAACCATCCTGATCTCAGGGGTCGGCCTGCTGTTGCTGACGATGACGAATCGCCTGGCGCGCACGATCGATCGCACACGAGCCTCGGCACGGGAGTTGACGGAGGAGACTGGGGAGGACGCCACCCGGCGCAAAGAGCAGCTGCGCGTCCTGTGGAGACGGGCGCGGTTGATTCGCCTGTCGATTGCCCTGGCCTCGACGAGTGCCCTGTTCGCCGCGATACTGATTATCGTGCTGTTCCTGACCGCTCTTCTGCACCTCGACAGCGCCTGGTTGATCTCGGCACTGTTCATTGTCTGCCTGGCAAGCCTGATTTGGTCGTTATTCGTGTTCATTCATGACATCAATCAGGCCCTGGCTGCCTTGAAACTCGAACTTCCGGGCGAGATTGTTGACCGCTAACAACGAGCCGAGTGGCCGTTTTCACTGCTCGAGAACTTTTTTGAAACGAAATGGGCACCTCGTGCGTCTAACTGGGTAGAGGTGGCCAACTATGAAGAATCGGGTCAGGAAGCACTTGATGAGGTTGCAGGATGTCATTGATGTTGTATCGCGATTCGCGCGTAATGATCACGAGACGAGCCTGGTTGTCGCCGACCTGATCAATCGCGGTTTCGTACAGGTATACACCCAGGGGCACGGACGTCGCACTGTCGTGCGATAAGTGGTGGGTCCTGCCTTTGTTCGACTGGCGCGGTCAATGGGGCACCGCGTCAGTCACCGTGTCGTCGATTTTTTCCTTCCCGCACCAGCGTGATGTGGTAACTTTCCGGTACAATGCTCGAAGAATTCTATGGGGAAATCATCATGGACCACTACCGCCGCCCGCGCAACAAGGGCAAGGTGGATCCGTCGGACATTACTGCCCATGATTCCAATCCCCTGTGCGGCGATGAGATCGACGTCACCGCACGAGTCTCCAACGGCAAAATTGCCGAATTGAAATTCGACGGTCGTGGCTGCGCGATCTGCACCGCCTCGGCTTCGATCATGACGCAGAAGCTTCTCGGCAAAACGTTGCCAGAGGCGAATCAGTTCATCGACGGCTTCCTGAACATGATGCGGGGGGAAACTCCGTTCGGCGGCAAGGAAATGGGCGATTTGAAAGCCCTCGAAGGCGTCCTGAAGTTCCCCGTCCGCGTCAAGTGCGCAACCCTGGCGTGGAACACAGCCCGCCAGGGTCTTCAGCAGCGCAACGGCAAGTGAGCTGGCCGATTGATGCCCTATGGATTACCTCTTCCATAAGCATTTCAGCCTCGAAGAAGCCCGGGCTTTACTTCCGGAGCTTCGCCGCGCCTTTCGGGATGCACACCGCCGACGGGACGTGGTGCAGCAAACGGACAAAGAACTGGGCGAGACGGTACGAGACACGGGCTCCGACGTCGGCGGGGAGAAGGTTTCCGGTCTGCTGATGGATATGCTCCAGCTCAATGCCCAACTGCGCCGCATTCAGGAGATGGGTGTTCAGATCAAGGATTTCGACCGGGGCCTGGTCGATTTCCCCCACGTGCGTGATGGGCGTGAGGTGTTCCTCTGTTGGGAACTCGAAGAGGACGATATCGAGTTCTGGCACGACATCGATGCCGGTTACGCCGGCCGCGAGCGCCTCTAGTTGTTCAGCCCCTTATCGGCTTCCTTCGTCGAGAAGGTTTCCCGGACCCATTCCCCGTTCACGTCGCGATGATATACGTCGCGTTGTTGCACGATCGTGCCATCGGGATTGTGAAGGTCATGCTCCACGATTTTTGTTTGCGGCGTAAGCGGGGCCAGTGACTCGTTGCCCGTCTTCGTCGAATAGGCCGGGAGACTGCTGACGGTTGTCTCCCGAACGACGGTGCCGTCCGGGGCCTTTGTTTCGGTCGTGGTCGTACGAGATGTCGCCTCCCAACCAAACTGTCCGTGTGTGCTGACAACACTGTCACTTTGCTTGGTGTTGCCCTGGGTCGCAGTGGATGTCGTTTCCTGCGCCGTGATCGCGGGTTGTCCGTTCATGTGATCGACACTCCTGGTGTCGGCGGTCGTAACCTGCTCGTTCGGCCCGTGGCTGACAGAGGTGGAATCGACCTGCTGCACCTGGATCAGATTGCCGTTCACATCCAGGACCCGGTCGTCGCTGGTGGTGTCAGTCACGCTCCCACTCTTCTTGACCGAATCGACGCTCGCCACATGATCGAGCACCAGGTTCCCGCTGCTGTCGCGCTTATAGACGCGGGCCTGCTCGCTCTCCCCGAGGACCGACTTGCTCACGCTCGTATCCGTGCGCTGGGTTACGTGACTCTGGCCCTCGCGATCCGTCTCCACCAGCGTGGAGGAACTCACCGACTGCCCCGGCGCAACCTCCTTCGTGACCGTGGTGCGAGTGCGCCAGTCATAATAGCTGCCGTCGCCCAGACGCGCCTTTGTCACGGAATCAGATTCCTCGGTGGTCGCATTGATCTTTGTGTTTTGGACATCCTTGATGAGGGGCACAATATCGCGGTCGCCGGTGTTGATATTGACGGCGGAGGCGCTCGTCGAGTTGCCGGTTGCTGGCTGGGAGACTTCCGTGCCGCGGATGATGACCTGGCCATAGCCGGTGACGGCTGTCACCCCGATGATTCCGAAGGCAAGAACGATACGTTTGTTCATGTTGATTTCCCCTCTGCCGACAACTTACGCCGCGTTTCCTGCAATTCGCAAGTGCCAAACCCGAATAAAAAGCAAGGCACATGCCGTGCGCAAGGGGCGCGCGGAACAAAAATGTTCACCGCTGGCAACGTGGACAAAAGTATGTGCTCCGTTGAGATTGGACAAATCGGCGGATCGTCGTGCCGCACCGGGGGCATTCCTTTCCCTGCCGACCGTAGACGGCAAATCCTTGGACCTCAAAAATGCGAGGGCCATACGCAATGGCGCGACGCAATGATGCGACAATGCCCCGACGTAATCGCCCCAACTCGTCAGGGCGCAGTCGGTCGGATCGACGGCGCGGATTGATCCGCGCCCGCCAAAGCGATTCGCTTGCGTAGATATTGCCAACGCCGGAAATCAACCGTTGGTCCAGCAGCGCAACCTTGACGGGCCGCGAGGTCCCGCGCAACCGTGAAAGATCGCAGTCGTCGCCCAGAGGATCGGGGCCGAGTTGCTGCCGACGGTGTTCGAGCAGCGCGGTTGTCACCAGCTCCATGGTGCCGAGCCGTCGCGGGTCTTCAAAATAGGCCGTTCCCCGGCTTGTGTGAAGGGCGACGCGGTAGCGCGGCGGCTTCTCGAATTCGAACCAGCCGGTCATGCGCAGGTGAATGACCAAATGCAGGCCGCCAGAGAGATCAACCACGATGTTCTTGCCCAGACGGCGGACCTCCTGGATTCTTTGTCCAGCCAGATGGCCGGCAAGTCTGATCTTGGGATCACGGACTTCGGTGCTCCGTATCCGCGCGCCTGTCAGCCGCAGCGCGAGCACGTTCACCAGGATCTGGACTTCGGGAAGCTCTGGCATAGTGACCTGGTCGTCTGATGTTGGCGCCGACGCGGGTGCCCGGGGAGGGATTCGAACCCTCACGGTGATGTAACTCACCTTCGGATTTTAAGTCCGATGCGTCTGCCGTTCCGCCACCCGGGCCCGGCAACAGTCAAATAACTGTGATGAATGGGGAGTTTTCGCCGCCCGTTCATGAGTTGACCTATACCAGCGCCGACGCCGGCTGGCAAGTCGCCTATCCACACGAGGAATCACTGAATTGGCCCTCGGCAACGGATACCAGTTGCAGGGGTCTCGGTCATGTCCCGGCGCTTCCGATCTGTGCCAACAGGGACGACGGTGGCGTTGGCAGGCTATCCCGGGTGGTTTTGTGAATGGGCGCAGCCAGCGGTTGCTTCACCGAGCTGTGAACGTGGCTTTGGTTGTTCGTTCATTTTTTGGCCGCATACGGCTGCGCCCATTCGAGTTGTGCGTTACGACCCGCCCTACGCGCGTGAGACGGGTATCCTTCCCATCATTGTGCGAACGGTCCCTTCCCTGCGCCGGCATTGTTGGTGACGAGACCGGGCACGTCTGCTGCGTTATCCAACGTGTACGCGTACGGCGGCACATTGGACGGGTCGGGGTCAACCACGTTCGCCGGGTTCCACGAGGACGGAGTCAACGTGTCAGTGCCCGGAATCAGCGATTGGCCGGGATACCATCCATTCACCCAGGTCACGCCGTACGAGGTGTCGAGATAACCGACGTTGTTGTATTGGGCCAGTAACTTACCGGTGGCGCCACTGGTGACCAGCAGTTCCCACGGGTTCTGGACGTTCTGGTACCAATTGGCCTCGACCAACACCTCGGCGTACAGGCGTGTGCGGGCGCAATAGTTGTTGCCTGTCGCAGTGTAATAGTTATTGAACACGTGCACGCGTCCATAACGCACCGATGGCAGGCGCTCCTGGCACAGAGCACCCCACCAATTGTGATGGAACGTCACATGGAGAGACCCCATGTCGCTGGCTGAGTCGCCGTCATCGCCGCCGATGAGGTTGACATCCTGGTGACCGGTCGGCGTTGTGTAGAACATCTTGCACCAGGACACCGTGACGAAGTCGCCGCCGCGGGTGACGTCGATGATGCCGTCCTGGGTATCATGGACCGTGCAATGATCGATCCAGATGTGGGTGGGATAGTACTTGCAGGTGATTCCATCCGCATCGCCGATGCTGCCACTGTTGGAGATGTCGAGGTTTTGCACAATGACATTGGTGCAATACATGAGGCCGATATCGCCGATGACCGCGGCATTGGTGCCCACGCCGATGATCGTCTTGTTATTGCCGAAGTACGTGTCTCCATTGGGCCGCAGAGCGACGGTGCCGTGAATCCGCAGAACCGCCGGGGTGTTGGGCGCCTTACCCGTGTCGTTGCCGTAGTAGGCGGCCATGTCGGACAACTGGTACACGTCCACCGTCGGGCCGCCCGTGCCGCCGGTCAGCGCGAAGTTGTAGTCCGCGTAACCGACTTGATTGAAGTTGGGGGCGGATGGTGGATTGACCGTAAGCGTGACGAAGTTGCTGTTGGTCGCGCCGAGGTTGTTGTTGACCGTCACCGAGTACACACCCGCGTCCGTGAACTGCACGTCGGTGAGCACCAAGGTGGAGTTCGTGGCATTATCGATGGGCGTGTTGGTGTTGACGAACCACTGGTAGGACAACGGCTGCGTACCGATGGCGACCACGCTAAAGGAAGCGTTGTTACTCACCGTGACGGTCTGATCCTGCGGCTGCGTAATGATGATCGGAGCCGAGAACACGTTGGTCACGAGCAACTGCGCCACGACGCTGGTGACGGAGCCGGCCGTGTTGGACACGATCACTGAATAGCCGCCCGAGTCGGTTGTCTGCACGTTGTTGAGCGTCAAGGTCGAGTTCGTGCCGCTCCCCAACGGTGTGACACTGTTCAGATACCATTGATAGCCAAACGGCGGAGAGCCGCTGACGCCGATTGTGAAAGTTGCGGTCGTTCCGGCGCTGTTGGTGGTGTCCTGCGGCTGTGTCAGGATAATGGGCACACTCAACGGGATGGAATTCGTGCCGCCCACATTGATCGTGAAGAAACGAATCGGAGTGCCTGGTGTGACGGGACTGGTGACGCCAAAATTGCCCAGGGAATCGAACCTGAAATTTCCCGAGGGCAGCCAATTGGTGAACGGGATGGTCATGTCCGCGGAAGTTTCGACTTCGAAGTTGCTGCCCGGCGTGCCGCCTGTGCCTTGCAAGAACATATCCCCGCCGGATGTGAACGACAGTGACGTGATCACCACGCCATTCGTCGAAGGAGGCGGGGGCGGCGGTCCGCCACTGGTCGGCGTTACATCGGCCCAACTCGTGCCGAGGCGAACTTCATCGACGTACAGCGTTTGCGAGGCGGCATGATTCAAGAAGATCGTGGACAGCGACGACCCATCAGTGCCGGCAGTCGTCGAAATTGTCGACGCTGGAACATTGTTGTTATCACCGAGCGATGACGGATCGGCCCAGAGGGCGACCTGATCGGCGCCGGATTGGAAGGTATAGCTGGCCACGATCAAGTGCGTGCCCGCGCTCAAGGCCGTACTGATGGCCGGGCTGGAAACGCCCTTGCCGATGCCGATATTGCTTCCGTTCAGAAAGATCCCGAGTTCCGGCGAACTCGTCGCCGAGGTGCTGTTGTGCAAATACACAAAGGCTTTGACCGTGCTGGGCGCGGTCTGAATGTTGAGCAGGAACGAGACGTACACACTTCCGCTGGATTGGGCGGTAAACGTGGCGGCCTTCTTCTTGAAGGTGCCGCCGTTATACCGCAGCCCGCTCCCGGAAATACCGGACAGGGACGAATTGGTCAACGCGGCCGCGTTGGTGACGATCAGGGCCGTGCTGGGACTGTCGCCCGCGGTCCAAACCGTGTCCCCGATGCCGGATGCTCCCAGGCTCCCGTTATTGTAATTGAAATGCTCCACCAGCAACTGCGCCGTGGCGTTCTGCAACAACGCGACGCTGACGGCAACTGCGATCAATGCTTTCATGACGTACCTCACGGGTTGTTAGGCGTTGACGGTTTCTTTGGATTCAATTGGATTTCTTACTACGGCCCGAATGAAACGACGCCGGCACCGGCGTTATTGGTCACGATATTGGGAACATCGGCGGCGTTGTCCAAGGTGTACGAATACGGCGGCGTGAACACCGGGTCGGTGCCGGGGATCATCACGTCGATCGTGCTGTCCTTGTTGGTGTGGGTCCCGCTCCATCGCACATTGTAGGAGGTGTCGAGGAACCCAACGTTGTTATTCGTCGCGAACAACAATCCCTGCGTACCACTGGCGCCCGTGATGTATTGCTCCCACGGGTTCTGGACGTTTTGGAACCAGTTGTTCTCCACCAGCAATTGGGCGTCAATTCGCGTGCGGACGCAATAGTTGTTGGTGACGATGCCGCTGATTGAGGCGTCGTAGAAGTTGTTGAAACAATGCACATGACCGAAGCGAACGGACGGCATACGCTCGATAACGAGTTGGCCCCACCAATTGTGATGGAATGTTATGTGATACTGGCTGCCATTATCGGAGTCGCTCGCGGCGATCAAATTGCACAGGTCATGGCCGTGGTCGTACGTGTAGTAGAACTTGTTCCACGAGAGCGTGAGGTAATCCGAGGACTGCGTCATGTCGATTTGGCCATCGGATGAATCGATCAGCGTGCAGTGATCGATCCAGACATGGTCGGAGTAATGGATGCCGATGCCATCGTCGGTGGAGCCCGAGATTGTCAGGTTGCGGACAATGATATTGTGCATGCGGTAGATGTAGAGTCCACCGCCGGAGAGCACGACATTGCCCACGCCGATCACCGTCTTGTTGGAATAGATGTGCGTGTCCATGCCCGTGAGGGCAAAAGAATTCGTGACGTAGATCGTATACGCCGCATTGGCCTGCGAATAGGTTTGAAGTTCGGCTTCACTGCCAACGTAAACCGCCGGACCGCCCGCGCCACCGGTGATGGTCGTGGTGTCGTTGCAGAAGCCGACGGGGCCGAAGTTGGGGGCAGTGTTCGTATTGATGGTGAGCGAGGCATCAATGCTGTTGGTGATGCCGAAGGCGTTGGAGACGATAACGGAATAATCTCCCGCATCCAGCGACCCCACATCGGTCAGCGTCAGCAGCGCATTCGTCTGGCTGTCCAACGGCGTGACGTCATTGAAGAACCACTGATAGTACAAAGGCACCGAGCCACCCGCGACGACGCTGAAGGTCACCGTCTGGCCCTGGGCGGCAGTCTGTGGTTGCGGTTGCGTCGTGATAAACGGCGGCGTCTCGATATTCGTGACGACGAGCATGGCCACAACGCTCGTAATCGAGCCGGCGCTGTTGGAAACGATGACGGAGTACCCTCCCGCGTCGCCATACTGGATGTTCGTCAACACAAGCGTGGCGAGCGTCGCATTGGCGATCGCGTTGGTTGAATTCAAGTACCACTGGAAGTTCAGCGGAGCTGTGCCGTTGGCGCCCACTGTAAACGTGGCGGCATTGCCCAGCAGATTGGTCGTGTCATGGGGCTGCATCGAAATGGTTGGGGCCACCGCCGCGGCGGCGTTGGTGTTGATGCGAATCACGTAGAAGTTCTGCAATTCATCCGGGCTGACGCTTCCATCCGTGAACGAGAAATTGCCGCCGGCGTCGAACGGCTCAGTCGCAATCACGGGCCAGTTGCTGATCGACTGGGTCAGATCCGATGATGCCAGCACATCGTATTGTCCGTTCGTCGGGCCATTAATACCCGAGATGACAAATCCATCCGCAGTCATCGTCACGTTGGTGACGAGGAGAGTTGCTGCGACAGGGGCCGGCCCGCCGCTGGTCGGTGTGACGTCGGCCCAACTCGTGCCGAGGCGAAGTTCATCGACGTACAGCGTTTGCGCGGCGGCGTGATTCAAGAAAATGACCGACAGCGATGACCCGTCGGTGCCCGCGATTGTCGAGATGGTCGAGCCGGGGACATTGTTGTTATCACCGAGAGAAGACGGGTCCACCCACAGGGCGACCTGGTCGGCGCCGGACTGGAACGTGTAGCTGGCGACGATCAAGTGCGTGCCGGCGCTCAGAGCCGTGCTGACGGCCGGGCTGGAGACTCCCTTGCCGATCCCGATGCTATTTCCATTCAGAAAAATGCCGAGTTCCGGCGAACTCGTTGCCGAGGTACTGTTGTGCAGGTACACGAAGGCTTTCACCGTGCTCGGAGCCGTCTGGATGCCAAGCAGAAACGAGACGTAAACGGTCCCACTGGATTGCGAAGTGAACGCGGCGGCCTTTTTCTTGAAGGTGCCGCCGTTGTACTGCAGACCTCTGCCGGTGATGCCGGACAGGGAGGCATTGGTGAGTGCCGCGGCATTGGTGACGATGAGGGCGACGCTGGGGCTGTCGCCCGCGCTCCAGATCGTATCCCCGATGCCGGAGGATCCCAGACTGCCGTTGTTGTAATTGAAATGTTCGACCAACAATTGCCCCTGTGCCCCCCGGACCATCAACATGCCGACAATGACTGCAATCCAAGTCCTCATGACTTACCTCACGGGTTATTCCGCATTGACGATTTGTTCTGGCTCAATTCATGGACAATATTCGTAGGCACCCAGGTCCGGGGCGCTGCCGCAGTATGGCAGCCCGACATCGACGCCTGAGTCGATCAATTGACTCCCGGCAACAAGATGTCCAAAACTCGTCGGCAGGCTGCCATCGGGTTGGCGTGGCGCGGCCGCGTCGGCCTCGGCAATACTATTGAAATCCGCGGAGCTGGCGTTCAGCGGAATGGTCCAGGTGTTGTGGTCCTGGATGACGGTTCCTCCGCCGAACGAGACGCCCTTGACGGGGTTGCCGGAATTGCCGGCGGGCGCGAAGCTCACGCAATTCTTGAAGACGTTGCTCTTGCCGCTATTGACGTTTTGCTCGAAGAAGAAGTTGTAATTGCCGCCCCAAGCGACGCAATTGTAGAGATTTTCGCCGTCGGCATGATTGTTGTCGGTAAAGTCGTTCTTGCTGTTGCCGTAGCTATTATTAAAGGCGATGCAGTTGTAGGCGTAGTGGGTGCCTTTCGAGTCTCCGCCCGAGCCGTTGCCGCCCATCTTGAAGCCGTTGCCATTGCCGCCAAAGGAACTCGTGTTGAACTGGCTCTTGTCGCCGCTGTGCCAAGTCCAGCAATTGGTCAGGATGACGGTGGAATCCGTCTCAAAGAAGTCGAAGCCGTCATCGGAGTTGTACCAGGAACGGCAGCCGATGAAGATGTTGCCGACGCCGGGATGCATCTTGCAGCCAAAGCCGTCGGCGTTGCCGCCATGCGTCGCGTTGTCGTAATTGTGGTACGAGTCGCAGTTGAGGATCGTATTGTAAGCGGCCCGCGTACCGTCATTGACGGTGGGATGGCTAAACCCAATTTGCAGACCGCTGTCCTGATTATCGTGGAAAATGCATTGTTCGATGATGTTGTGACTTCCTTCGACCTTCATGCCGTTATCGCCACAATGCTCAACCTCGAGCCCCTTGATGTACCAGTAGTCGTTGGTCAGGTAGATTCCGCGGCTGGAATCACCGATTGGCTGAGACGAGAAATCGAGGATCGGGTGTTCGCCAGGGTACGCGAACAAATTGATCATCGCGCCGTTCGCACCCGGATGGCCCTGGAGTCGGATCGTGTTGACGTATGGGTAGGTCCCGCCACGGACATAGATCGTTTGGCCCGGCTGCGCGAGATCGGCCGCGGTTTGAATGTTGTAGAATGGATGCGCGAACGAGCCGTCGTTGGTATCGGTGCCGGTGTTCGAGACATAGTAATCGCCGTTGGTGACCGGTACGCCCAACGTGAGCTGAGCCACGGTACTGGTGGTCGAGCCAGCCATGTTCGACACAATGACGAAATAACCACCCACGTCGTTCGAGGAGACGCTGGCGATCGTATAGGTGGCATTCGTACCCGCGGACAGCACGGTGTTGCTGGTCACATACCATTGATAGAACAACGGCTGCGAGCCGTCCGCCGTCACGCCAAAGCTCACGCCTTCGCCGAGTTGGACGACCTGATCCGACGGCTCGGACGAGATGGAAGGCGGCGTAGTGGTGGCCGCGCTGGACGTGTATAAAATGAAAAACTCGTTGGCTGTACCATCCGGCACTGGATTCGTGACGTTGAAGTTGCCGTTGGCATCGAAGTTATACGTCCCGACGGTCGTCCACTGATCGGTGGTCAGGGTCATGTCCGTCGAAGCAAGAACCGAGAACACTCCGTTGGATGATCCGCCAATTCCCTGCATGACAAACCCTTGGTCGGTCATTTGCACCTGGGTGACCTGCAGCGCGCTGGCCGGCGGCGGAGGCGGAGCCGGGGGCGTGCCGACGACGACGTCGTACCAGTTGGTACCGATGCGGACTTCATCCATGTTGAGCGTCGGACCGCTGCCACTGATGGCGTAAATTCCGAAGTAGGGAATGGAAGATGGATTACTGCCACCGCTGGCCGTGCCCATGGAGGTTGGGGCATTGGTGGCGCTGTAGGTTGTATTGGTCGGGTCGACCCACAAATCGGCCTGATCGGTGGACGTGCCCGTGAACGTATAGCGGACAACGACCAAATGCGTGCCGCTGCCGACAGTGATGGAGGCCGCGGGACTGCTGGCTTTTTTCCCGATACCAATGGAGGTACTGGTCGCGAAAATCCCCAGTTGCGGACTCGACGGCTGCGAAGTGGAATTATCGAAATAGGCGAACAACTTTGTGCCGGAAACCGAGACGAGGTTCACCAGGAACGAGGCGTACAAGGTTGTCCCCGGGGTGTTACTGGAGATTGCGGTGAATTGGACCATGGCGCGGCGGGCGGTGCCGCTCGGAGTCCACTTGACGCCGTTACCGGTTGAGTTGGTGAAATTCGCGGGGGCCGTCAGCGCGGCGGTATTGGTCACCAGGATTTCAGGGCCGGCATTCCCACCGGCATCCCAGACACCGGCTCCCACGGTGTAGAGATTGCCGTTTGTGTAACTGAAATGATCCGTGAACGGGAGGCTCTGAACGGCGGCGTGCGCGGTGGAGGTGAACAACATTCCCACGACGAGGGGGACAAGAATCTTCTTCATGGAATACCTATTGCTCCTGTACCTGGTAGAACTGCTGTTGCGAGTTGGTTGCCGACGGGTCCGTGAATTGCCAGGTTCCCGTGACGGGCGGGTTGGTGAAGATCGGGGTCCAAACCATCAGGTCCGGCGATGAGTACACGATCACCGGTCCGTGGCTGGTCAATCCAACGACCTCGAGGAACAGGCCGGTTGTCGTTTGACTGACGGCATCGATAAAGATGGCTTGTTGCGGTGTTGCGACGGGAACGAACTCATACGCCCCCAGGTCGGGCGCGCTGCCGTTGTAGGGCAGACCGACATTGATGCCGGCATCGATCAGGTCGCTGCCCGCGGCCAGCCGCGCAAAGCCGTTCGTGGGCAAACTGTAATCGGGGTTGCGCGACGCAAATGCCAGCGACGAATCCAGGCTGACGAAATCCGAGCCGCTCACGGTCAGGCCATTTTGCCAACTGTTGGATACCTGGATGGAGCCGGCGATGATGTCGACGACGCCGAGGTAGGAGATGCAATTCTCGAACACATCGGTGCCGGTACTCGGCGTGACGGGGAACTCGTAATTGGGGTTAACGTTACGGAAGCTGGTGCAGTTAAGCAACGTGTGGCCGCCGACACTGAGATTATAGTCGAAGCCCTTGGAGTGGTTGTCGAAGGCCATGCACTGTTTGAGGGTGTGACGGGCGTGGGTGCCCGAGCCGCCCAACTTGAAACCATTCCCGTTCCCCTGAAACCCGGACACGTTCCACTGGTTCGAGCCGTTCATGAAGGACCAGCAGTTCGAAAGGATGACGGTATTAGCGTCATTGTCATAGAAATCCCAGCCGTCGTCGGAATTCAGATAGGAGCGGCACCCTTCGAAGACATTGTTGGGGCCGCAACCGGTCTTGGCCGAGAACCCGTCGCCGTCGTTGCCGCTGCTGCCGGGTGTATAGTTGCGGTAGGAATCACAGTTCAGGATAAGGTTGTCATGGCCCAGGGCCGACGTGCTGCCAATGGTCATCCCGTCGTTGCCGCAATCGTGGATCACGCAACCTTCCACGATGTTCGAGCCGCTGGTGATGATGATGCCGTTGTCCGGGGCGAACTCCACCTCGATTCCCTTGACGTGCCAGAAATCCTTGCCGATATAAATGCCGCGGTCGCCGGAAGGCAGGTTGGTGGCATTGAAAACAGGATGCTCTCCGGGATAGGCCCACATGTGGCAGTAATTTGTCGCCACGCCGGCCTTGGCCACTTTGACCTGGTTGGTCAGCATGTAGGTGCCGCCGCGGACATAGAGTGTATCGCCGGCGAGGATTGAGATGACTCCCCGCTCTGGTGTCCGCCAAGGTGTGTTGGTTGACGTACCCGAGGCCGAGTCATTCCCGTTGGTGGCGACGTAGTAGACGGTGGCACCCACGTTTACCGAAACGACGACCAGCGAGCCGATGACGAACATCGCGGTTCGTCGGAGTGAGTCGGTCATATATGGTATTCCTATTGTTCCTCTACCTGATAGAACTGCTGTGTCATATTCGCCGCGTTGGGGTCGACGTACGTCCAGCCTCCCGTGACGGGCGGGTTGGTGAAAATCGGCGTCCACGCCGCAAGATCGGGCGAGGCAAGCACGACAATGGGTCCGTCGCTGGTAAGTCCGGTCACGTGCAAGTTGAGGCCCGTGTCGGTCATCGAGATGGCATCGATCAGCACCATACGCGGGAATGAAAACTCGAACGGGCCAAGATCCGGTGCCGGGCCGTTGAACGGCAACCCGACGTTCACGCCTTTGTCGATCAAATCGCTGCCGGCGACCAGCCGGGCAAAGCCGTTGTTGGGCAAACTGCCGTCGGCCTGGCGCGGCGCTTTGGCGGCGTCTTCGGTGAGAACGACGTAATCCGCGATGTTGGGCGTGACCGGCAGGTTCCAACTGTTATTGATATAAATGTCACTGCTGGTGCTGTTGCTGGAAACAAGCTTGTGGTCCGGACCATACGGATCGAAGCCGACGCAATTCTCCACGGTGTGCGTGCCGCCGCTGTTGTTGAGGGCGTAATCGTAGTTATTGGAGAACGACAGGCAGTTGAGCAGCGTGATCGGGCCCTGATGATCGTTTTGGTGGAAGGCCTTGCCGGCGCCCGAGCCGCCGAAATGATTCATGAAGGCGATGCATCGCGTCACCATGCGCGGGCCGTAGAAATCCGTATCACCGCCGAGCTTGAAGCCTTCGGCGTTGCCGGCTGAATTCGTTCCGAAGCTGGCGGGGTCGCCATTGTGCCACGTCCAGCAATTATCGAGCGTGACATCGTATTGGTTTTTGTAGAGGTCCCAGCCATCATCGGAGTTTTCCCACGAACGACAGCCGCGGAACACGTTGCCCTGTCCCGGATGAAGCTTGCAGCAGAAGCCATCGGCATTTCCACCGCCATGCCGCGGATCGTAATTCAGGTAGGAATCGCAGTTGATAATCTGGTTGGAGCAGACACGGAACGGGAGATCCAGGTCGCTGTCGCCGAGGCCGATCTGCAGGCCGCTATCGTGGTTATGGTGGAACGAACAGAACTCGATGATGTTGCCACTGCCCTCGATCTTCATCCCGTTGTCGCCGGCCCGGTACACTTCCAGCCCCTTGATGTACCAATAACAACCGCCAAGTCCCGATGCCGCGTTCGTGGTGATGCGAAACCCGCGATTGGCGTCGTTGTCGGCCATCGAGGAAAAATCGATGAACGGATGTTCGTTCGGGTAGGCCCAGAGTTTGATGGGGGCGGCGGGCGTACCGGCATTTGTGAGGTTGATCGTGGTCGAGTAGGAGTACGTCCCCCCCCGGAGATAGATGGTGTCGCCGGCCCCAACAAGATTGACGGCCACGGCGATGTTGGATAATGGAGCGTCAATGGCGCCAGAGTTTGCGTCGTTGCCCGTGGGGGCGACATAGAAGGTAGCTGCGCTGACGGGCGCTGTTACAAGTACAAGGCCGATAATGGCATGACACCACTCGCGCACTTAACTCGCTTCTCCTTAAGGTCAGGGAAAACACCCTGGTCGAAAATCCCAAGGCGTGTTTTTAATACTCGGTTTGACCAAAAGTCAATGTCGTCTTGAGAGCGACCCCGATCAGTGATTGGTCCTGCTATATTGATCCGCAACACGTGATATTAGCCTCAATAATTATCACCATCCGAATCCCCTCCGTTCGTTGTTTGGCGGAATTGCGCGGAGCGCAACGGACCATCCGGGGGATTGCTCAAGCCGAAGATCCGGCGAGCAGCAGTGCGGAATGTTGCTGACTATGGCCCCAAATCGGGACCAAAAGTTCCTTTGCGTTTGATCGGACATCCTCCGCTGCCGAGACTGTATGCCAGGCAGCCGACGCCACAAATGCCGCACCCGGATTCGCGCCGCCGGCTGGCGCATCGAACCCGCGGGATTTGTGGATTTCGGATTCGAGCGCATCCCACAACGTGCCCGCGGCCGTCCGCCCCACATGGCGCACATCTGGGAACTGAGAGAACAAGTCTTCCGCAGCGGTTCGGGATTGTCTCTTATTGCGATGAGTAAACCCTTCGGCAGACGCGATGATTTGCACCGGATCATCGGGATTTGCCGCGCGTAACACCAAGGCGCCAGCACCTTCCGCGGGCACGAATCCGTTATTTCGGCGCAACCATCGCACCGTTGCGTAGGCATCCACGGCCATGGGATCCAGTTCTTCGCCGGCAACAACCAGCACGTGCTCGACCAGGCGGTTGGCGAGCCACGTCGCGGCCACATTGATCGCTGCGACCCACGCGGTGTCATCCGAGAGCACGGAGTACGCTGGCCCGGCAACCCCCAGGGCGGTCGCGAGGTGGCTGGTGGGCGCGTTGAATACGGTCTCCGGGAACACGTTCGGGCTGCCGAAGCGCTGGCCATTTTTCACGACACCCTGGAAGAATTGGCCCGTCGGGACCAGCGTGCCGGTGTGATAGGCGGCAACGATCCCAAGCGTGGAAGGCTTTACCACCGTGATCCCGCCGGCGGCATCCAGTGCGCGCTGCGCCGCCTCAATCATGAACAACGTCAGCGGACTTGCCCGACGGACGGACGGCAGCTTCTGCCAGCGCGCCAACTCAGGGCGTAGTACGTCGACGCGTCTCACCGGAAATTCGTGCCCGGCCAGACCAGCCATCCGTTTCGGTTCGCCTTCCGGCAAGACCACGCCTGTTCCGCAGATCGCCAGGGGCCGCGGAAACTTCGTGGTACCAACGCCAATCGTGGCATTCGGTTCAGCAGCCAGAAGCGTCGATCGCGACACGGACTTCATTCCCGCAGGCGGGTCAACATACCGTGCAAACACCAACGCGGCGTTGGGTCCTCCGAAACCAAGATTCACGCTCATCGTCGCGCGGATTGACGGAGCACGTTCGTGGCCGGTCACCAGTTGGGAAGCGACGGTGGGTTCTGGTTGCCGCACATGAAGATTGGGAGGCAAATCGCCTGTGGTCAGCGCCTGCAACGCGAACACGGCCTCGATGGCGCCTGCGGCACCGAGGGTGTGTCCGATGGCTCCTTTCGTGGAACTCAGGCGCAGATGGCTGTTCGCGCCGAACACCTCGCTGAACGCCACGCATTCGCTGGCGTCATTGAGCGGCGTGCCCGTGCCGTGGGCGTTGAGATAGCCGACGTCGGCGAGAGCCACGCCCGACCGGGCAAGCGCCTGACGCATCGCGGCGACCAGAGCGGCGCCGCGCGGATGCGGTTGTGTGAGATGATAGAGATCGGTCCCATGCCCGTAGCCGGCCAACACACCGAGAATCTTCGCGCCGCGTTGGCGGGCGCGCTGCTCGGATTCGAGGACGAGGAACGCCGCCGCCTCGCCGAGCATCAGACCGCTGCGCGTGGTGTCGAACGGACGGCATTGGTCGGTGCTCATCGCCTGCAGGCAGTCGAAGCCGACGAAGATGAGTTCGGTCAACGGTTCGTACCCCCCTGTGACCACCAGGTCCGCCTGCCCGGCCCGGATCAGGTCCGCCGCGTGACCGATGGCGTTGGCGCCACCGGCGCAGGTATTCGTGATGATTGTGACCGGGCCGCGAAACGCGAAGTGATCCTGCAAGTCGAGGAGTTGGTGTTGGCCCTGATAGTGCGATACGTCAAAGATGCGTCCGGGTCCGCGACGGCGCGAGAGCAGTCCCCGCAGGAAGCGCTCGCCCAGCGCCATGGCGCCGCCGGTGGTGCTGACCGACAACGTCAGTTGCCTGTGTTTGGAACGTCCGTTTCCGTCGAGCAACGCCGCCATTGCCAGCGCCTCGCGGAATGCCGGAGCCGCCAAGCGGGTTGCCCGCGACCACCGCCGCAGCCGGCGCGGGTCAACCTCGGGCAATTCCGGTATCCGCGCCTGGGCACCGTGCCGGCAACGGCAGCCGGAGACATCGAACAGCGTGATCGGAGCCCGCGCGTCGGCGCCGGCGATGAGCCGTTGCCACGTGGTGGCCACATCAGCGCCCAGCGGCGTTACGGCGCCGATGCCGGTGATCACCACGATCGCATTGGAGCCATCCATCATCTCAGTTTGTCCGGCGGAGCGCCGTGTAGTATTCCCACAACGGACCGACCACTCCTCGCTGGCGGAGCCGCTCGGCAATCGGGGCGAACGTGGCCGGCAACGGGCCGACGATCCAACTCGAGGCGAGCCTCGCGAACCCGGCCAGTTGGTCCAACAGTCGCGGCTCGGTAAGCGCGGGCGATATGTAGAAGGTGGGATCCAGCAGGTCGGCGTCCGCCCGGACGATCCCCTCGCGAACGGCCCGCGCGAACAACGGGGTACCGGGATAGATGCGCATCCCGACAAACGCGAAAATGATTGCGCCCATCAGCCTCTGTGAATTCTCGAAGGAGGTCCGCAACGTTGCCGGCGTTTCGCCCGGGCCGCCGCAGATGATGAAATGGCTGCAATGAACCCGGGCGGCGCGGGCCAATTTGGTTGAGTGAGCGATATCGTCGAAGCCGAACGTCTTGCCGTATTCGGCGAGCACGTCATCGCAGAAGCTGTCGGCGCCGAATTCGATGTGCGTCAATCCCGCTCGCGCCATCAGCGTCATCAATTCGGCCGTCAGATTCTTCGGACGCAGGAAACAGGTCCACGTCAGTTTGACGCGGCGGCGCAGGATGGCCTCGCACACGCCGACGACGTGATCGTTGGACAGGTTGAATACGGCATCGGCGATGAAGACATGCTTTGCGCCCTGCCGCTCAATGGCTGCCAGCTCGTCAGCAACTTCTTCGGGCGGGCGCTGGCGGTTCTCCCGTCCTTCGATCAGCGGGTAGGTGCAAAAGCAGCATGGCAGCGCGCAACCCCGCTGGGTGGAGATGCTCACCATCGAACTGCGTCGGACATAGAAGTCGACCAGGTCCTGGGGACGTTCAGCGGGGCCGAGGGAGGCGGAATCGCACGGGTCGCGCGGATTCATGACGACCCGGTCTCCACGGCGGTAGACCAGACCCGGGATGGCGCCCGGGTCGGTATGGTTGGCAAGGGCGTCGACAAGGTGATTGAAGGCGGCTTCACCGGGGCCGTGGATACCGTAATCGGCAGTGGTCAGATTGAGCAATTGCTCGGGGAAAATGGAAAAGGCGGTGCCGCCGAGAACGATCGGGCAGCGGCACAGACGGCGGATCGTGTGGCAAAGAGTGACCGCGTCACCGAAATAAGTTTCGCGGGTGACAGATTGGACATCGTCGACGTTGCGCAGCGAAACGCCGACGACATTGGGCTGGAAATCCACCAGGATTTTCTCGAGGGGATCCTGACTGGCCTGGGCGTCGTACACGCGGGTACGATGACCTGCGTGTCGCAAGGCGGTATCAATATGGGCCAACCCAAGCGGGAATACCGGGTACGGCTGGTCGCAACGATTGCTGCTGATCAACAGAATCCGCGAAGGCATGAACCCGATATTAGGAACCACGCTCCAGAAAGCAAACGATAATCCCGGTTGACGGGCTGGAATCTGAACCCTACTCTTCCCGCCGGGAGAATGCGATCGTGCGAGCCTTGCTGATGTCCCCGCGATTTCCGCGGAACATGTGGACCTACGAACGGGCGCTGGCGTTGATCAAACGCAAGTCGCCGCTGCCGCCGTTGAGTCTCCTGACCGTGGCCGCGCTGCTGCCCCAGGATTGGGAGTTTCGCCTGAGCGATCGGAATGCGGAGCCGACGAACGAGGCGGACTGGGACTGGGCGGATATTGTCCTGATCAGCGCGATGTCGGTGCAGAAGACCGATTGTCTGGCGCTGATTCGCGAGGCCAAACGGCGCGGCAAACGCGTCGCGGTGGGCGGGCCATATCCGACGACGTTGCCGGACGAAGTGGCGGCGGTTGGGCCGGACTACCTGGTATTGGATGAAGGCGAACTCACCATACCGTCGTTCGTCGCGGCGCTGCAACGGGGTGACGCCACGGGCCGGTTCCATGCCGGTGGGCAATTTGCGGACCTGACGCAATCGCCGATCCCACGGTTCGACCTGGTGGATTTGAGCTTGTACGACTCGCTGTCGGTGCAATTCTCCCGCGGCTGTCCGTTCCAATGCGAATTCTGCGACGTGACGGCCATTTACGGCCGGCGGGCGCGCCCGAAAACGCCGGCGCAAGTGCTGCGCGAGCTGGACCGGCTGGTCGAGTTGGGCTGGAATCGGCACGTCTTCATCGTCGATGACAATTTCGTCGGCAATCGGGCGAAGACGCGCGAGCTGTTGAAGGAATTGAAGCCGTGGATGAAGCGGCAACGGTATCCGTTTTTTCTCGAGACCGAAGCGTCCGTGGATCTCGCCAGCGACGAGGAACTGCTGGAGCTGATGGCGGACTGCAATTTCCACGGCGTTTTTCTTGGAGTCGAGACGCCCGACCAGGCGAGCCTCAACGCGGCGCACAAAATGCAGAACACGCGCCTGTCGCTTGATACGGCGGTGCAGAAGATTACCCAGGCCGGGATGCGGGTGATGGGCGGATTCATCATCGGGTTCGATGGCGAGCAGGCGGGCGCGGGCGAACGGATCCGGGAATTTGTGGAGCGCAATTCCATCCCGACGATCCTGTTTGGAATGCTGCAGGCGCTGCCGCACACGCCGCTGTGGCATCGGCTCGAGCAGGCAGGACGGCTGCGGGGTGAAGATTCGCGGCTCAATCAGGAGACGCTGATGAACTTCGTGCCGACGCGGCCGATTGAGGAGATTGCGCGCGAGTACGCGGACACGACGTGGCAGCTGTACGATCCGCGAAAGTTTCTCGACCGGACGTACCGGCACTTCCTGATGATGGGGCCGCCGCGGTGGCAGCCATCCGAGCGGATACCGATCGAACACGGGTGGACGGATATCCGCGCCCTGCTGACGATGTGCTGGCGGCAGGGAGTGATTCGTCGGACGCGGTGGAAATGGTGGCATCACCTGATCAGTCTTGGCCGGCGCAACCCGCGGCTGGTGAGTCAATACATCTGCACGGCGGCGCACATCGAACATTTTCTTTGGTATCGCAAGCAGATGCGGAAGGAGATCAACGCCCTGCTGGCGAACGCTGGGATGACGCCGCCGTCGCGCCAATTGAAGCATTCTGTGGATCCGCTGGCGGCGTGATCGCCCCGTGAGGGGTTCACCTTCAGGGATTTGGTTTGCGTTCCAACGAAATGTGGGCGTATAGAACTGCCCGTCATCCCGTTAGAGGCCTGTTGTCTACGGCCTGGCTTACGAACGTAGAAAGGATCGGTTCCAGCCATGTACAAGATCATTGGTGCAGACGGCAAGGAATACGGGCCGGCCACTGTGGATCAAATCCGCCAGTGGATGTCCAGCGGCAGCGTGAACCTCGACACGCGGACGCAAGCGGAAGGAACAACCGGATGGAAACCGCTGCGGGAATTTCCCGAGCTTGCGGCGGCGTTCGCCGCCGTTTCGCCGGCATCCGGTCCGCCGACCATACCTGCACCGGCTGGGCCGCATCAGCTGACGAAATTTCCCGTGGCAGTGGTGATCATTCTGCACTATCTCACGTGCGGTATCTTCGGTATTGTCTGGCTGAACCTGATGCACGGCAAGCTTCCACGGGTCCGGCAGGATGACCCGACGGCGGGCCGGGCGGTCGGCTTCTGTTTCATACCGTTCTTCAATCTCTACTGGATATTCTTTACCTTTCGGCGGTTGTGCGTGCGCGTCGACGAACAGCGAAGTCTCTATGGTCTACCCCCGAGCAATCTGAAAGGGTTGGCCACCACGGCGTGCATCTTCCAGGTGATTCCGTACATCAACCTACTGCTCGGGTATACCATCATGTTTCCGGTTTTCCTCGGGATGATGCAATCGAGCGTCAACCGTCTCGTGGTGACCAGCGCGACCACGCAGCCTCGGGGGACCCTACCCAGCGCGGCGGAGGCTGCGCCCGCCATGTCGGGAGTGGTAGTGGCGCTGGCGATTGGCGGTTGCGGGCTGATTTTCATCGCCATCATCGGGATCCTTGCGGCCATGCTGTTACCCGCGTTGAACCAGGCGCGAGAAAAGGCGCGGCGGGCGATGTGCATGAGCAATGAAAAGCAGATACTGATCGCGATTGCGATGTATGCGGACAACAACGGGGGGCGGTGTCCGATGGACTCGGCGAAACCGACGCTCGTGGGGAGCATGCAACTGCTGAGCAATGTTGTGCCGAGCGCGAAGATACTCTTCTGTCCCGACGATTCCCGTCCGGATGCGCGGCCGGAAGAAGATTTCCGTAAATTGACCCGATTGAACATCAGCTATTCGTATGTGCCCAATCTGCAATGGCAGGATAAGCCCGACTCCCCTATCGTTCTGGATCGGATCGACTCAACGGCGGCAGGCAGCGAGTGGGAACCCGCTGGGAACCACAGATGCATCGGCGGCAACATTGGTTTTATTGATGGGCATGTCGGTTGGTATCGCACGTTGCCCTGCGCGCTCAAAGACAAAGATGGCAACGAAGTTGTCCTGAGTCCGTGACGCGGTTCCCGCGGCATGTGTTGCGTGTGCTTGGGCGAATAATCGGGACTGATTCAAAAACAACGGAGAGGCCGCAGTGGCCCCTCCGATGCCCAGCCTTCGGAAGGCTGATGTCTCGCCTTGTGCCGGCTCAATGAATTCCGGCAGCCTCCTGGGCGTGTTCGGGCAGGCCGAACGCGTGCTCGGTGTTGACCTGGAAGTACTCGTTCCTGGCGGCGGGCGACGTCATCGGGTCGAGAAAGCGTTTCAGGTTCTCCACGGAATCCGCTTCCCACAGACAGTTGGCCTGGCGGCCGTCGGTGCTGGGCAGATAGGAGATTCCTTTGAGGCCTTTCGGCAGACGGTTTTGCATGACCATCGGGCCGATCCTGCTGGTGGCTTCCTCCCATTTTCCGGGATCGGTGATGTTGTGATGAACGGCAACGAACATGATACACACTCCTTCGGTTTGAGTTAACGGACTGCGATCCTTGAACAGTGAACCCTACCACGCAACAGGCACTGTGCAATACGGGCGAGAGATGATTCTCGCATAGGACAAAATGCGAGGCGGGCGGGGAACGGGGCGCGAGAGGATCCGGATGGCAAATATGACATGAATCAGATGAGACCCCGGAATCAGGATCGGACTTCGACAAGGTCGCCGGGAGTCGGCTTTCCCGATGAGTTGCTCAGGGGTTCCCTGATCCCTGTTTCCCTCTGTTCCGTTCCCTACCCACGAGGCACGCGGACGGGACGGCTGGTCCCACGGGCGCGTCCCCACATTTTCTTCAGCGCACCGGCGAGGAGCATCGGCGCGCAGTACACCAGGTATTTGCACACGATGCGGGGTCGGCGAGCGACCCGCGCGCGCTTGAGCCAGTACCAGGCGATGCCCCCGATGCAGGCGAACCGGGCAAACCGCCGTGACGTTCCGCCCGGATACTGTCCACGCCACTCGGCCCGAACGATCGGATAGATGCCGTCCGTCATTCTCTCGACATCCCGGACGGAGTTCGTCTGGTGAACCCGATAGGAGACGGTTGTCGGCTGCCTCACCACCACGCATGGACCATAAACGCCGAGGCGCAGAATGGTATCCAGCAGGTCCATGTGGAATGTGGTGGGCGTGCTCTGGCGCAGACCGCCGGCCCGCTCCACGACCGATTTCTTCATCACCATATTGCTTCCATTCAGGCCAACCTCCACGTCCTTTGCCAGGTAGTCGCGATACAGGAAGACCTCGATGGCGCTCGTGCCGTCGTCGTTGGGGATCACCGGGTGCTCTTGAAAATGTATCGTGGCCCCCAGAATCAATGCGGGTGAACCACAGGCTTGGATGATCCGCTCGTATGTCTCCAGCGCGCGGGGCCAGAGAAGATCGTCGCTATCCAGCAGCGCGACGTATTCACCCGCGGCCAACGCGATGCCCCGGTCGCGGGCGACTTCTGGTCCCTGGTTTGCCTGACGAACGGTCTTGATCCTTGTTCCGTAGGACCGCAGCACCTCGGGTGTGGCGTCGGTCGAACCGTCGTCGACCACGATCAACTCGTAATCCGTCAACGTCTGGGCGAGCACGGAATCAATGGTGGAACCGACGAGCTTCTCGCGGTTGAACGTGGGAACCACCACGCTGAATCGGGGTGTCATCGTGATTGGCTCTTCCCGTTGGCTAGGCGCTACGGGCGCGATCGAGACAGGCCTTCACTTTCCTGGCCAAACCCTCAACGTAGGGTGTGTCATACATGGTAAGGTTATCGCCTTCGACGTCGTGCACCTCGATTCCGCCCTGGATCAGCGGAGTCCAGCCGGATCTCGGGTCGACGGTGTACAGAGACGGGGCTTCTTCCGTGATAAAGAGGATGCTTCGTCCGGCATACGGCCCGGGCGAGTACGCCTTGGCCGCTGCGACATTGAGATCCGGAACGCTCAACATGCGCTGTGTCCATTTTTGGGCGCTGCCGAGACGGGATTTGGCGGAGATCCTGCAGATTATTGCCCGGACACTTCCCAGAAGAAGCCGACCGAGTCCTTTCGTCTTGGTGTAGAAAACCTTCAGTTTATCGCGGATTCCGAGTGCGGCGAGTTTTCGCAGTTCGTGCATGATTCTCTTCGCGAGATATCCCTGCCGCAGGGGCCAACCTTCGAGGGAACCCGGAGCGGGGGTGTTGAACATGGCGAGCACGGCCACGTTCTCGCCCTGCGCGGTCAACGACCGGGCCATCTCGTAGGTGACCATGCCGCCGAAGCAAAAGCCGCCCAAATAATACGGACCGTGCGGCTGAACGGCGCGAATCTCCTGGAGGTAATGGGCCGCCATTTCCTCGACCGTGTGGTGCGCGGTTTTCCCGCTGAGACCCTGGGAGCGCAACCCGAACAAGGGTTGGTCCGTTCCCATGCAGCGGGACAAGGTCCAACAGAAAAAGATTTCGCCGCTGTGGCCGTGAACACAGAAAAGAGGAGGAAGCGTTCCGTTGGGCTGGACCGCGACGAGGCAGGAAGTCGACGACGGGGCCGTGGGAGCGGACAGAATCTCCGCCAGTTGCGCAATCGTGGGCGATTTCTCGAGCGCAGTCAGCGGCACCTTCGTTTTGAAGGCCTTCTCGATTTGCGCGAACAACCGCGCCGCGAGGAGTGAATCTCCACCCAACTCAAAGAAATCCTGGTCGGCACGGATTGGATGCCGCCCGAATGCCGCTTCCCAGAGTTCGATCAACCGTGATTCGACGTGCTGTTTGTCCCTGGATGCCGGGCCGTTGCCGGAGCTTGCTGGTGGTGTCTGTGTCTCGACGGATTGGTTGGCGGGCATGGCAGAAATTGGACCGACCCTTTCCATATGACCTGCGGCCCGCGACCTCCGGGGCCATTCGGCTGCACCTGAGTATATTTTATCCGCCCGGACGCCGCTATCAAGCCTTTTTGCGACTTCAAGATCGGATCCGGGAGATGTCAAGAGTCATAGCGTCGCCCGCTCAAGGCAGCACAGCGGCGGGCGGAGCCATGAATGAGCACGCATGGCACGAATACGGCGGGCGATGGCGCGGCAGGCGATCGGTTGAGCGGAGGGGGCGGGAGCGGAATGGGACCGATAGGACGAATGGGACGGATGGGACGGATACGGGGCAGCGGGGGGCGATCCGGTAAGCGGAGGGGACTTGGGCGTGAGTGTCGCAATGGCGAATGTACCTTTGTTTAGATGTGACCCTGATGCTGGTGGACGGCACTGCTGTCCAAGATAATCTGATTTGGGACAGAGGGCAGTTGTTTTTCGGCCTGGTTTCATTGGTCTGAGGCTCGTCTCAGGTGGAGGTTGTCGGTTGTGCGGGCTGG
>Ga0335083_10000664_pt1 | contig 50370 bp, 38 predicted proteins | sample Lox_Sample_42_FD_206716 | JGI IMG/M metagenome (GOLD analysis project Ga0335083, IMG submission 206716) | Soil microbial communities from Loxahatchee National Wildlife Refuge, Florida, United States - Lox_Sample_4.2 | ecosystem: Environmental > Terrestrial > Soil > Wetlands | place: USA...
AATGGCCCACTGGGCGTCGGTCAGATCCATGCATTGGATTTGCCCCGTTTTGGACTATCTTTCAACTCTTCCGTGGGTTGAAAGTGTTTATGAGACAACTTCTAGTAGTCCATCCTTGAATTGCATAGCTGTAAGTGGTGCACGACTGCGCGGCCATTGTCATACTTCTTGGAGTCACTGTGAAGTACAGCATAGCGATTCTCCTGTGGATTTCTCTCACGGCCCTTCCTCGTGCTGCATGGGCTCAGGAAGAGAATGGAAATGATAACCCCTCCGTTACAACCAGCCTGGGCATGCCTCTTAGCGCGCCTTTGAATCCAATGGGCGAGCACGCCGCCTTTGGCTGGGGACTCAGTACAGGTGCTGGCTATAACTTAGACCGTCGCAACGCGCTTGTCGGCGAGTTTATGTGGAATTGGTTGTATCCCAACAACGCAACGCTCGAACCGATTCGCATCGCACTGCAATCCGCGAACGTGAGTGGGCACGCGAACCTTTTTGCCCTGACCGCAAACTACCGATTCGAGCTGCGGGGCAGAGCACTCGGCACCTACTTTATAGGTGGCCCTGGATGGTATTACCGAACCACAAGCCTCTCGCGGCCCGTTCCGACCGGCACAACGATTGGCTGTAGTCCGGCTTGGCTGTGGTGGGGATACAATTGCGCCGCTGGATCCGTAATCACCAATCTGACAGAGGTTCACTCCAACGCGGGTGCTTTCGGATTTAATGGAGGAATTGGAATGACATTCAGAGTCGGCGAAGCAGCCTATAGAATGTTTGCGGAAGCGCGGTATCACTTCGCGCACACGGGAAGTATTAGTACGAAATTAATCGCAGTTAGTTGGGGCATCCGCTACTAACGGCATCCGGAACTATCACTCTCGGACGCCCATGTGCAATCCCCTCGGACGTCGCCTTGGCTTAGCTTGTGTGCTGAAGAGGGCATGCTGCGGCCACTCCGCCGATCCCGCATCCAGGTTCAGATTGGTAACGTCGCCAATTCACTGGAATTCACACCGGCCATAACGTCCTTGTTTCGCAAGGCTTTCAATTAAACCATTGTTGATGCCAGATCTTTGTGCCCCATCCAGTTCTGAAGGGTTTTGATGTCGCAGACATGGTCCTGCAAATTCCTTGTCGCAAACGTGTGTCCGAATTTGTGCAGGAAGAAATTAGAACAGTAAGGCCCCTCAGAGCACTTGTTGCCGTGCCTCGAAATGCAATGACAACAATTCATTTTCGTCTGGAAGGCGATGCGCTTTAGTTCGAATTCCTGCCGCTTGTCTGGCCGACCCGATTCGTTCGGAAAGACCAAGGTGCCCGCGTTGAGCTTCTTTGACCCTTTGAATTTTTTCAGCGCGGCGATCAGCGACTCAGGCACCGGCACTTTTCGCTCCACTTTGTTCTTGGGCTTGAACCCCTAAAACGGTTTTCTGGTTAACCGGATCACGTGCGTTCGGAAGTCTATGTCCCGCCAAGTCAGATGCCGGATTTCCTCGTCTCGAAGCCCTGTGGACAGATAACACAGATACAAAACACGCTCATCTGCATCGCAGGCTTTGAAGAGCGCTTGGATTTCTTGGTCCTCGTGCATCGGACCGATCGGTTTAACATATTCCGGCAAGTCGCGGTTGTGGAGCAACTTGGTGATCCCCTTCGTTTTTAGTAGCTGTGAAACAATCACCGCCCGGTTGTAGGCCGTGCGGGGCCCACAACCGAGGTCATAGAGCTTGCGAATGAATGAGAGAAGATTTTCGCGCTTCACATCCTGAACAAATCCCTTCGCACAAGTGCTCGCGAACAGCTCTAAACAGTATTTGTACACGACATAGGTCTTGGGCTCACGCTGGGGCCGTTCGACATCCTTGAGGTAAAAGGCGACCGCCTCGGCGACCGTGGGTCTTTTGCCGCCCCCGATTCTTGAATGGTTTCGATGCCTGCACGAATCGCTTCGAGCTCAAGGGCCTTGGGACACGCGCGGTCTACGACTTCGGCGCGCTCTTTAGTCTGCTCGGGTTTTCTCCCGTCCTGCCACCACTCGATGTAGTAGTATCCTTCGGGATGGAGCTCAACCTTGCCGCGCACCCTGACCTTGTCGCGGAGTTTACCGTTAGGTTCCACGACGGCGGGGTAGGGATTCCAATTTTTGCCGATCTTGACTTTTTTCAGGATGTTGACACGATTTTGTTCGCCGTGGCCGTTGCCGCGTTTTGACATGTTTGTAAGCCCTTTTCCGACCATCGTTGCCGGGAAAGTAGTGCAGAGCAGACACCATGAAGAAACCACGGTTTGTAAATACAAGGAAATAAAGAAAGTGGCGGAGAGGGTGGGATTCGCCGCCAATGCAGGCCGCATCGGGACGTTGTGACAAGAATCATCACGCGTCCAAACCGAACTCTGTCGGGCCGCCACAACCGTTTTTTTGAGATGCGGATCATAAATGAGCTTGGGAAGGCCCTGGGGGAGATTGGAAAATAGTAGACCGAGGACCAGCGCTAATGCCGGGCTATTACAATCGGCCTGATTTAACTGCCCAGGCGATTGTCGACAGCTGGCCGCATACGGGCGACCTCGGACACGCCGATCAAGAAGGATTTCTCTACCTGGCGGATAGAAAAAAGGACATGATTATCAGCCGCTGTACGAGTGTGTTCCCTGTAGTTGGTAGAAAAAGTCGAAGTTGTTGGAGTCGCGGGCTGTGCGCCCAAGAGAGGCGGGCTGCCAAAGCCCCGCAACCCTCTGCAAGGAAACAATTATGGACTCGTAGGCCAACGATATAGGATCTGAATAGGAATTCTGAACCCGTTCGCGGTTCAAGAACAAAGGGGGCCAACCCGCTTTCCGCGTGGGACCAACTATAGGACCATTAAGTGTTTCTGACTGCTCTAAACGCTACTCATTGCTCCCGAAAGTGCTTCGTAAGTTGTTGAAACTCCATTCCTTGCGGACTTGCCAAGGTTCAGGTGTCGGTTCGATTCCGATAGGCCGCTCCATAATTTCAATAGTTTTCCGCAGCGGGTTGAACCAATCCGATACAACAATGGCAGGAAGCTCTTTTGCTGGGGCTCGATCTCCCGCGCGACAGTTCGAGAAGCGGTCTCTCGATTGCTCGCCGCAACAGTTCCCGCACGTGCTCTAGTCCTCGGAGCCGAATCTTAGATGCGCGTGCGTTTTCTCTTGCCGGTAAACGTTAGGGCTTCACGCCTGCTTTGCGCAGGATTGTCATCATCGGACACCAATTCGTAAAGGCCGACTGGAATAGATTGAGGCCCACGAAGGCCGTGAACAAATACCAGTACGGACTTACCCAGTATCCCAAAGCAAGCGATATGACCACAAAAGCGCCTGCGATCATTCTAAGAGCGCGTTCGACTGTCATAGTAGAACCTCCTTTTCAATTTGTTGCACTTACAAGATCATCTCCGAACGGCGTCGCTGTCTGCTGCTTACCGTGTTGGCTCAAGTAATAAAGGACGGGGACTGCCATCCGCGCGAGCACCGTGGAAGCGACTTCGCCAGCCATCAAGGAGATGGCCAACCCCTGAAAAATCGGATCGAATAAGATCACGCTTGCGCCTACCACAACGGCTGCGGCGGTCAAGAGCATGGGCCGGAAGCGTACGGCTCCAGCGTCGACGACCGCTTCCTCCAACGTCATTCCATGTGAGCGGCGCAGTTCGATAAAGTCAACCAAAATGATCGAATTGCGAACAATGATTCCCGCGCCGGCGATGAAACCGATCATCGAAGTCGCTGTGAAGAATGCGCCCATCAGAGCGTGAGCCGGCAAGATGCCCACGAGCGTGAGCGGAATCGGCGCCATGATTACGAGCGGCATTTTGAAAGACTTGAACCAGCCGACCACCAGAACGTAGATCAGCACCAGTACGGCGGCAAAAGCCAAACCGAGATCGCGAAATACTTCAACCGTAATGTGCCACTCACCGTCCCACTTCATGGAGTAGTGATCCGTGCTTTCCGGGAGAGTCGTTCCGGAGTATTGCTTCACGCGGTAGCCTTCGGGCAATTGAATTTTGTTGATTGCAGCTCCCATCTTCAGAATGGCGTACACCGGGCTTTCTATCTCCCCAGCGACGTCGCCCGTGACGTACACCACGGGCCGCAAGTTCTTACGGTAAACGCTTTGATCGATCGTGGATTCTGTGAGGTTTGTAACTTCGCGCAGGGAGACCTGACCACCGGAAGCTGCTGGCAGTTTTAAGCTTTCGAGGCTCTCTATGCTTGACCGATCTGTCCGGGACAATTTCACTTCGATGGGCACATCTTCTCGCGATGCAGGATCGTGCAGCAGGCCGGCAGATGCTCCACTTAGGCCAATCTGAATCGTGCGCGTTACCTCCGCAGCGGAGACACTTTGCATTTCTGCCTTGTCAAGGTCCACTTTCACGTCGTACTTTTTCTGCGGATCTTCGACGTACCAGTCCACGTCCACCACGCCTGGCGTCTCCTGGAAAATTTTTTTGATTTTTGCCGCCAGTTCCGTCTGGCCCTTGTGATCCGGCCCGTAGACTTCCGCCACGAGGGTTTCCAGCACCGGAGGGCCCGGAGGAACCTCTGCCACTTTGATTCGCGCACCGAAGGGCGCCGCGATCTTGTCCAACTCGGGCCGCATTCTCCGCGCTATCTCGTGGCTCTGTGCTTTCCGATCGTCTCTGGACTGAAGATTCACCTGGATATCGGCCTGGTTAGGCTGGCGGCGCAAGAAATAATGTCGAACAAGCCCGTTAAAGTTGTAGGGTCCCGATGTTCCCGAATAGATCTGATAATTGATGACCTCAGGTTGCTGGCCAAGATAGCTCCCCAAGGCCTGGGCGACCCGGTTGGTCTGCTCGAGTGGAGTTCCGTCCGGCATGTCGATGATCACCTGAAATTCGCTTTTGTTGTCGAACGGGAGCATCTTGACCTGCACCCACTTAAGCGGAACGAACGCCACGGCGGCGAGCAGCAAGACCACCACCACGCCAAAAAACATCCATCTCCTCGAGGATTTGTGAATGAGCGGATTCATGAGGCGCCGGTAGAACTTCGTTGTCCAACCTTCTGCCTCATGTCCTGAATCTGGACGGCCGGCATAGCGACGCAACAGCCGCAATGCGGCCCAGGGTGAAACCACAAAAGCCACGATCAAAGAGAACACCATGGCCGCCGAGGCGCCCACGGGGATCGGGCGCATATAGGGGCCCATCAGGCCGCGTACAAATGCCATCGGAAGAATTGCAGCAATCACGGCAAATGTAGCAAGGATCGTAGGATTTCCGACTTCGTCAACAGCTTCGACCGCGACGTCCGCAAGGGAGCGCCCGCGATTTTCGGGCAGCCGGAAATGCCGAACGATATTTTCGACGACGACGATGGCATCGTCCACCAGAATGCCGATCGAGAAAATCAGCGCGAACAGCGTGACGCGATTCAGTGTGTACCCGAACACATAGAAAATCGTCAAAGTCAGTGCGAGCGTCACCGGTATGGCCAGCAACACCACGCCCGATTCACGCCAACCAAGCGCCAGCGCGATCAGCAATGTGACCGAGAGTGTGGCCAACAAGAGATGTTTGAGTAGTTCGTTCGATTTATCCTTGGCCGTTTCTCCATAGTTGCGCGTAACCGTGACGCTCAAATCCGCCGGCAGGGTGTTGCCACGCAGCTCACCGACTTTCTTGAGCGCATTTTCAGCGATCAGTGTGGCATTCGCCCCTTTGCGTTTTGCCACAGTTATCGTCACCGCAGGGTATTCTGCATTTGCACCGGTACCGATTGCTCCTTTGCCGCAGGCGAAAAGAACGTAGCTGTCGGGTTCCGCCGGGCCATCCACAATCTTTTCGGCAACGTCCCGGAGATACACGGGCCGCCCCGCGTGAACTCCCAAGACGACTAGTTGTAACTCCTCCGGACGCTTGAAGAAGTTGCCTGCTTCGACCTGGAACTCCTGGTTATTCCGCGCAAAGCTACCGGCCTGAGTCCGCGCGTTTGCCGCTCCGAGTTCTGCGACAACAGCTCCGGGATTCAATCCGTAGGCCGCGAGGCGTTGCGTGTCCAGCACGACGCGCACCTGCCTTGGCTGCCCGCCGATAATGGTTGTTTCGGAAACGTCATCCAACTGTTTCAGGGAGTATTCCAGCTCTTCCGCGATGCGCCGCAATTGATAGGCATTGTAGTTCTTGCCCCAAAGCGTCAGCGCGAGAATGGGCACATCGTCAATCGAGCGCACCTTGATGATCGGTTGCGAAACTCCCTTTGGAATCCGGTCAAAATTCGAATAGAGTTTGTTGTAGGTTTTGACGATCGCATCTTCTTCGTTCGTCCCCACGTAAAATCGTACGATCACCGTGCTGAGGCCAGGGTGGCTGATCGAGTAGATATACTCCACTCCAGGTATTTCGCGGAGAAGCTTTTCCATGGGCACCGTGGCCCGTTGCGTTACTTCTTCCGCCGAAGCGCCTGGCATCTGAACGAACACATCCAGCATCGGCACGATAATCTGTGGTTCTTCTTCGCGCGGCGTCTGCCGAATGCTGAAAGCCCCGAGCAGGAGCGCCGCTACGATGGCCAGTGGCGTCAGCTTCGACTGAATGAAAGCGTGCGCTATCTTTCCAGCGAGCCTAAGAGCATGTATCGATTTGCCAGCAGTCGAAGAGGTGTCGCTCATTGCCCGCCCGCGATGCGCTTGCTACCCAGTTCCTGTCCTTCAGGTGCGGCAACCAGTTTTTCCCCGGCCTGAAGGCCGGAGAGCACTTCCACTTGCTCTCCGACTTTCTGGCCAATCGTGATGTACCGCAGCGTGGCAATCTGGCTGGCATCAAGCACATAAATTCCCTGGAGTTGTCCGCGGTCCACCAGCGCGGTCTGCGGAATCAACAAGGTTGTCCGCTGGCCGCGAGCGAAACGCGCTCTTCCAAAAAGGCCTGAACGGATCCGCCCGTCAACAGGCATTCCGATTTTTACAAGGAAGCTCCGGCTGGCAGGATCGGCGGCCGGAACGATTTGCGCTACTTTCCCGGAAAACGGCGAGCTTCCCAGGGCGTCGATCATCACTGGGATGTTTTCACCCGCGCGGACGAGGTGAATGTCGCTTTCGTCTATCGCTACTTCGAGACGGTAGCTGCGCGTGTCCTCGACCGTGAAGAGTGGCATGCCAGGAGAAGCAAGGACTCCCGCATCAACTCTCTTTTCGATGACGACTCCGGCAAATGGCGCACGAATCAGCGTGTAGGAGAGCGAAGTCTTCGCTTGCGCTAACGCGGCACTCGTTTGTGCCAGTCCGGCTTTCGCCATATCGCGGTGCGCATCGGCAAACTGATAGCGACTCTTGGTCTCGTCGAATTCCTGAGGGCTGACCGATTTTTTTTCGTAAAGCTGCTGGTATCGATTCAGCGTGGTCTGGGCCAGGGCTAATTCGGATTCTGCCGCCATCAGTTCTTTTTCAGCCGAGGTTACGGAGGCGGCAGCCCGCTCCACGGCCGAACGTGGCTGCGCATCGTCGATCACCGCGAGCACTTGCCCTCCTTGCACGCGATCCCCTTCGCGCACGCGAACCTGCGTAATAGTGCCCATCATTTGGCTCGACACCTGGCTCGTCTGCGCAGCGCGGACGGTACCGATGACCTCCAGCCAGTCCGGTACTGTGGTTTTTTGGGCAACAAACACCGGAACGTTTTTCACGACTTCCGGCTGCGCCGTCGTTGCTTGTGGCTCGCTTCCGCAACTAGTTACGACTCCACTCAGCGTCGCGAGAAACGCGCAGAGCACACCGCTCACTTTGTTCTTGGGCTTCATGGCGTCACCACCGGCGACTGAGGATTCAGCGTTCCACTGGCCAGTTCCAGATTCGCGTAGCTGGTAAAGTAGCGATAGACGTCTTCCCAATATTCCGTCTCGCTTCGAAGCGCCGCGTCTTCCGCCGCGAGGAGGTCGGTAATCGTGGAGAGCCCGGAGTCATAACGATTTTGGTTGATGCGCAGGCTCTCCTGCGAATCGGCGATAGATGCGCGCGCCACATCGATTTGTTGGCGGGCTGCGTCCGTGTCGTAATAGGCGCGCCGGACTTGAAGTCGAATGCCGTCCGTCGCCATTTCTTTTGCTGCCACAACCTTTTCCTGCAGCGCGCGCTCTCGGGAGAGTTGCGCCCGCCGGGCACCGCCCTGAAAGAGATCTAGCTGGACCTCAATCCCAGCCAGCCAGTTGTTGCCGCCGCCTCCCGCAACGAACGTCGGGTTGTCTGCCTCCCAGCCACCAAACGCATTCACTCGCGGGCCGAACGCCGATTTTGCAATCGCGACGCTTTGCTGCTGCGCCGCCTCTTCGGAACGAACTTTCTTCAAATCGGGGCGCGATTCCACCGCTTGTTTTTCCGCATCCGTCAATGGAATGGCTGGAAGATTCCTTTCCGCCAGAACATCGGCGGGCTCGAAATTATTTTCCGCGGCGACTCCCATCGAAATTCCCAGTTGCGCTCGTGCCATTTCCAGATCATTTTGCGCTCGAATGAGTTCTTGCTTCCGCGTTGCCATTCGCACTTGGGCGCTCAACAAATCGGATTCCACGACGACGCCGCTTTGCACGCGATTCTTGCTCCGCTCGAAGATGGCCTCTGCGGTTTTCAGACTTTGCGCAGCGACTTCAACGTGTTTTTTCGCGAGCAGCATGCTGTAGTAGGAGTCCACAACATGGAACACGATTTCCTGGTCCGCGCGTTCCAGTTGGTGGTCGGCCGCATCCTTCACGCGCTCCGCGCGGTTGATCCCTCGCCAACTGGCGAAAGAATCGAACAGTGTCCAGCTTCCGCCGACCCGCGTTGCAAAGTTCCCAAACGGTGCCGGTGTGTTCAAAATGTTCAGCTCAAAGTCCGGGGTTGCAAATCGCTGCTGCCGCAATTTGCTGCCAAAAACGTAGACAGGATCGTTCCCTCTGGTGGCTTCTTCTGCAATGGTGACGTGTGGCAGGAGTGAGGATTGAGCTTCCTTCACGTTAGCCGAGGCCGCTTTGGTTTCCGCCATCGCTGCCTTATGGGCGGGGTTCTTCTCGAGCGCGATACTCACCGCCTGTTGCAACGTGAGTCGCGTGGATTCCGATGCTTGCTGAGCCCGAACTAAGACCGGGGCACCCAAGGCCAGGAGAGTGGCAATAGCGAATGTAGCCAGACGTCGTCGAGCCATCCCGGATTCCATGGATCTAATCCTTTTTACAAAGTCCTGCCCTACCCGAAATATCGTCCCCAACAGAAAATCCGCTATCCGTTCTTGCCAACGGTTTGCGGTGGTGCCAGACGGGGAATCGCTTTAACTTTGAACTGCGGCCGCCATCGGGCTCAGCCACGCAATCTTGTCTTCGACAATCTCGTACGTAGTGTTTACCATGGCTGTTTGTTTGACCATTGCGCCCACCGAGCAGTACTTTTCATCGGAGAGCCGGATAGCCTCCTCAATTGCCGTGCGATCCAGTTCGAACCCGGTGATCAGATGGTGGATCCGGACGGAAGCAAACACCTGCGGCGGGCGCTCCGCCTGGTCCGCTTCCACGCGTACCTCGTATCCTGTCACCTTCTGGTGAAACTTCTGTCGCAGGATCGTAATGACGTCAAATGCAGTGCAGCCAGCGAGTGCTACTGCGACCAACTCAACAGGTTTTGGTCCCGTCCCTCCGGCTGCGTCATCCAGTAGAAGATGGTGCTCGCTGCCGGTCGTGACCGCAAACTGCCGCTCGGGCCTAAGTGGTTGAGTCAGTTGCACTTTAGCCGTGATCATGTGTGCCTCTCATTGCCCACTCAATCGGGGCCACCACAATGAATGCAAGAAAGCCAGCTTTGTTACAGAAAAAATTTCACCCAATAACCTGCGATCAGCAACGGACCTCGGCCGCGCATAAGTGACCCCAATCCGCTGCACGTCTCGGTTCAAACTAGATTTTCGTCTGCATGGCGTGGCCGGCACGGTGATTAGCGTCACCTTGCCATGTGATGTGAGGAAGTTCCTAGAAAGGCATATACGCACTGCGTGAAGAGCGCGGAAACTGGGTACTCGGAGTGAAAATGCAGAACTGAAGGGACTTGCCGAGAGTTAACTTCTTCTTGCTTTGGCTTGGCCGATTTTGCTGATGTCTGCCATTAGCTCGTGGTATTCGGAGATCAATTCCCGCCGGAGCTTCGCAGCGGCGTGCGGGTCCGGCGTCTCACGGGAAGCCTCACGGCACTGATGGATCGAATTTTCCAGACTCAAGAGAAAAGCTTTGCAAGGTTCGCAACCATCCATGTGTTTTTCCAGTTCCTCACAGAGAGAATCGTCCAGCGCTTCGTCCAGATAGTTTGAAAGTTCCGCAAACATCGCTTTGCAGTTGCGGCCGCGCGGTTGTGGCGGGATTTGGCGCGCTTCAGACCGCCCTCGCGCGTGCCGGCCCATACCCGACCCATCTCGTGCGGCGAGTTCCTTCCGAACAAATAGGCGCGCCCTGTGCAATCGAACTCGTATGGTTCCGAGGCGAAGGCCGGTTATCTCCGAAATATCCGTGTCGGAAAGCTCTTCCATATCGTGCAGGACGAGAATCAGCCTGTACTCGGGAGGCAGTTTCCGCACCGCGTCCCGAAGTCGCTTTGCGTTCTCGCGGCGCAACAAGGTTGTCTCTGGCGTTCCTTCGTGCTGTACCGATAGGCTTTGCAATTCCCGCCGGTTGGGCATCAACTCCTCGAGCGAGAGGGCTGATTTGGGCGCGAACTTGCTCCTTCTCCGGCTCATCAGACAACGGTTCTTGGCAACCTTAAACAGCCAAACGAGCAAAGCCCTTGGGCTGTCGAATCTAGATAGGTAGGGGACCGACTTGAACAGCACCTCTTGCATGGTGTCTTCGGCATCTTCCCGTTGGCCGCACACGTTCATGCTGAAGGAATAAACGGTCTTCTGGAGCAATGCCAGTGCTTCTTCCAAAGACTTTGGATCCTTGCTCTGTATGAGTTGGACAGCCTGCTGGATTTCAGGTCGCACGTTTCAAATGTAGCACGCAAGGCGCATGTCAGAATTCAACATTGCGGATCGAGAATTTCCACTGCGGCAGAGAGAGAGGCTGTTTAAAGAAGACACATTTCTACATCAATCGCGGCCAGCGGGTTGAGTCTGAGCAGGCTTGTGCCAGTGGTAGAAGAAAGGAATGCCTGCCAGAATCACTACCAGCCCGAGGGAAGAGCGCACGGGGCGGATTATCCATAAGTTCGCGGTGAGGGCGACGGCGGCGAGCAAGAAAATCAGAGGCGTCCACGGGTAACCCCACGCGCGGTAAGGCCGAGAGAGATCCGGCTCTTTTTTACGCAAACGGAGCAATGCGATGGCATTCAACGCGAAGAAAATCCAGACAGCGAAGACGAAAAGCGAGTAAAGCTCCTCGTAGGTTCCGCTCAGCGCTAACAGCGCGCCGATGGAACCGAGGAAGAGCAACGAACCGCTGGGAGTGCGGAATGCCGGATGGAGGCGCTTTGCGAATTGGAAGAAGACGCCATCGCGAGCCATAGCGAACGGGACGCGCGCGCCGGTGAGGACGACGACATGGAGCGCCCCGAGCGCTGAAACGGCCATGGCAATCGTCAACCAAGTCGCTCCGCGCGAGCCCGCGAAAGACTTTACGACATCCGACGCAACGTGCTGCGATTGTGCGAGAACCGCGAACGGCAGGATGCGGAAATACACGACATTAGCCAGAAGATAGAGGCCGCCAACGGTAAGAAGGCCAAGCAAGATGGCTCGCGGGATGTTTTTTTGAGGGTTGAGGATTTCTTCGCCCAACTCACCTAGGTCATTAAAGCCATTGTAGGCCCACATGGCTGGCACGAGAGCGGTAAGCAAAGCGCCAATGGCTCCCCATCCGAGAGGAGTGACGGCTTGCACGGTGGCCACGGCGTGTGGCTTGCCAAAGATCGCGCCGGCGAGGACGATTACAAGAATTGCGCCTATCTTTAAGGATGTGAGCAATACCTGGATACCTCCGCCGAAGCGCACACTCAAATAATTGACGGCAGTCACGGCTACGACGACCAGGGCAGCGAGTGGTTGGGCCACCGTAAAGTTGAAATCGAATCTCCAGAGGTGGCTAGTGAAGAGGGTCGTAGCCACAACGGGGAAAAGGAACCCAACGAAACGCAGAAACCCCGCTGCAAGCGTGGCCATAGCCACGGGCCGTTCAAGAAACGAGGTCATCCAACCGAAGAGGAATCCCCAGACTGGACCAAGGCCGCGATTGAGATAGACGTAGGGCCCTCCCGCACTTGGAAACGCAGCCCCAAGTTCCGCATAGCAGAAGGCCCCGAAAAGAACGATGAGTCCGCCCAGGAGCCACGCGGCAAAAACCAAGGCGACCGAACCAACGGCGCGCGCCATATCGCTGGTGACAAGAAAGATGCCTGTGCCGATGGTATCGCCGATGACGATAGCTGTAGCGGACCAAAGACCGAGGCCACGAACCAGATCCGGACGATTGGAAATTGGGGACGGGCCGGAACCGTTTGGATTCATAGAAGTTCAGGGAGACTACTATCAGTGATGAGGGTGGTCAACGGGTCTCGCGTGCAAGCGGAGGCGTGCATTTGTGGACACCGCCGAGGCAGAAAGGGAACGGGCCATTGCCTGTTTGAGGTTAACAAATCCGCGTTATCATCGGAGCCGCCATGGCTGCGCCGAAATCAATGCTGAGCGAATTCGAATGGGACCCTGGCTATGAAGTCCGGGGCGCCGCAGAAGTCCTGACACCTGCGCTCGTGGTGTATCCGGAAATCGTATCGTCCAACATCGAGCGGACGCTTCAGTTGCTTGGCGGAAATGTGGACCGTTGGCGCGTGCACATCAAGACCGCCAAGCTCGGGTATACGCTGCGCATGCTTGTCGACCATGGAATCCACTATTACAAGTGTGCTACCACGCTGGAATTGCTGGTGGCTTGCCAATGCGGCGCAGCTGACGTCCTAATGGCCTATCCGTGCGTGGGCGCAAACGCACGGCGCGTACGGGAGATTGCCGAGGAGTTTCCGCGCACGCGCATTTCCATCCTGGCGGAAAACGAAGAACAGGTAGTGCAATGGAGGGGCAGCCGGATGGGAATTTTCCTGGACATAAATTCCGGCATGAATCGGACCGGCATCGAGCAGGATCATGCCCAGGAAGTTGATATGCTAACCCGCGCGATTGCCGCCGCCGGACTGGAATTCCGCGGGCTTCATTATTATGACGGCCAATACGGCTCCATGGACGGACCTCAGCGGACTGCAGCTACGCACGAGGGTTACAACCGCTTGATGAGGATTGTTAGCGAACTCGAACGAGACGGATTGAGTGTGGCGGAGGTCATCACCGGGGGAACACCAACTTTCCCGTGTTCGTTATCTTACCAAGGATTTCGGGACGCAAAGTTTATGCACCGGATTTCGCCCGGAACCATTGTCTATAACGATGCCACGAGCCTCGCACAACTCCCGAGAGAGTACGGCTATCGCCCGGCCGCGCTTGTGCTAACCCGCGTGGTGAGCCGCCCACGCACCGGGACGATCACGTGCGATGCGGGGCACAAGTCGGTGTCTGCAGATGCCGGCGTTCCTACTTGCGTCGTCGTCGGCCATCCGGAATTGACGCCGCTCGCCCCGAGTGAAGAGCATCTGCCCATGTCAGTGGAGGGAAACGCTCCCGGTCCACGGACGGGAGAGATGCTTTACCTCTTGCCACGGCATATTTGTCCCACCGTGAACAATTTCGAGCATGCGCTGTTGGTATGTAAGACAGAGATCGAATCACTCGAAAGAGTTTCAGCGCGCGGACGCGAGGCTCCCCTCTCAGCCGAAAAGTCGATGTCTATTAAAGGTTAAGAAGGCTTGCTGCGAAAACCGGCAGCAATTTGCCTTCGCCAAGTCACGAGGAGCTGAACAAGCGCTCTCGTGAAGCTCGCAGGTTAGACAACCAGCTAATATATTCATTCTAATTTTGTGAGCCCCTAACTGCGATGAGGAAATGATTTTCCACTCCTGCGTAAGCCAATCTTCTGCTTGACTTTAGCGGACTTGCAGTCCAGAATCTCGCCTCGGTCAGCCAGTGCGTGGTCTGTCCCCCATCGCGTCCCTCTGAGCTCTGGCCCGGTAGCCCTATTTTCTTGGAAAATACTTCAAACGTGCCCGTCAATCCGGGGCTGCAACTGTGCCTCGCCTTACTCGTGTGGATAGGAGTCTTACCCTGAGCTTTTCCATTCGCGCCATATTATATGCTGCTGGCGCCGCTTGCCTTGCTGCGCTTTTACTGCCGGTGCCATCCTCGGCGCAGGTTGCCGGCCAGAACGTCAACATGGTTTCTGGGACGCAATGGCCCACTGGCGATCCATTCTTACAACGCCAGAACGAACCCTCGATGGCGGTCTCGACACGAAATCCGATGCACATACTCTCAGGCGCGAACGACTACCGTTCGGTCGACTTAGAAACGGTGCTAAGCGGCGGCGCAGAAACGGGCGACGCATGGCTGGGGTTGTTCAAGTCGTTCGACGGCGGATTTACCTGGCAAAGCAATCTGTTGCCGGGGTGTCCTTATGCGGTACCGCAATGCACGGATAGTGGGGCGTTAAGTGGAGGTTTTCAGGCGGCCGCGGACCCTGTGGTGCGAGCGGGCACAAATGGAATGTTTTACTACGCGGGGCTGGCGTTCAACCGCGCCACGAGCGCAACCACGGCGAGTTCGGTGAGCTCGATTTTCGTCGCGCGTTACAACGACCTTAATAACAACGAGCAGCTCGATCCCATCGCATATGTTGACACCCGCATAGTTGCTTCAGGCAACAGTTCGCAATTCTTGGATAAACCGTCCATGGCAGTGGATATTCCGCGTTCGGGGGCCGCGACGTGCTCCTTCAACGCGAACGAGTCGGGAGCAGGGCCCAATGGCGGCAACCTGGTCGTGCATCAATCCTTCGCGGCGGGAAACGTTTATCTTGCATATACGGATTTCCTGGCGGGAACCAAGGCCAATGCCACTCCAACCCAACTGATGTTCACGCGCTCGACGGATTGCGGCGTAACGTGGAGTGCGCCCATTCAGATCAATACCGGAACGACGACCAGCCAGGGCAGCGCAATCGCCGTGAATCCAATTACCGGAGCCGTTTATGTAGCTTGGCGGCAGTTTGCTTCCTCGGGAGTTCCCGACGCCATCATGATCGCGCATTCGACCAACGCCGGAAAATCCTTCAGCAAGCCGGTCCAGATTTCCACGTTTCAGCCGTTCGATCAAGGGACTACCGGCACGTCGTTTCGCACGAACGCTTATCCGGCCCTTACCTCGGACATGTTCGGTTTTGTTTATGTAGCGTATTCGGCGCGTGGTGTGAGTTCGAGCGGGGATGCGCGAATCGTTGCAGCTGGCTCACTGGATGGCACGCACTGGACGCCCGCGATTATGGTTGATAACCCGCGTCAAAATTCGCAAACCAATCCTTCCGGACGCGGTCACCAGATCATGCCCGCGATGACATTCGCCAACGGGCGGCTGACGCTCCTTTACTATGATCTCCGGCTAGATCACTATGCCGGGTTCTACAATCCGAGTTCGGCTGGCGACGGGACCTATACGGAGATGCTTGAGCCGCAAGGCGAGCTGGCGCCTCCAAATGCAGCTCCGAATCAGGTCTTTACGCCGTACATCGATGATTCAGGATTGACCCTGCGCCGCCACACTCTGGACTTGCGCGTCCTCGAACTTGGTATTTTCCCCACGATTACCTTGGGGCCGTCCGTGCTGGTATCGCAGTACGAGTTCGGATGTTGCGTCAACCCGGAATCTCCCGACATCGAGCAGTTCAAGTTCAATGTGCCGAATCTCCCGCTCTTCGATCAGGGCCAGGAAGCGTTTCTCGGGGATTACATCGACATCGTTCCGTCACCTGCATTTGTTCCCGACGGCAGTTCCTGGAAGTACAACTTCATGCCGAGCGTGAATCCGCTTTTCCACGCTACGTGGACTGACAATCGCGATGTCGTGCCGCCGCCACCCGGCGGGAGTTGGGAGAATTACACGGCGCCGGTCGTAGCTGGCGCGTTAAGCGTAGAGAATGGCAATCCACTGCCGGCGTGCGTGCCCGGCCAGGAAGGCATGCGCAACCAGAACATCTACACTTCGCAAATTACCGGTGGGCTCGTCGTTGGAGCGCCAGGTAATGCCAAGCCCTTAGGCACGACCACCTTCAACGGCCAAACCGTGCCTTTTCAGCGTGCATTTCCAGTGGAGGCGCAGAACTCCACCAGCCAGCCCCTCACGGTTCGATTCACAATCGCCAACCAGCCCACTGGCGGCTCGGCATCCTTTCTGCAGTTCTCGCTACTGACCACACTTGATGTAACGATTCCATCCTACTCGTCCGTGTCGCGAAGTGTCTTTGCTACGTCCACCAATGCGCAAGCCACGATTACGGTAAACGTCGCTCAAATTACGGCGGTCGGCGGCTCTGTCGTGACTAACGGCCTTTCTTCCTCGGCGGTGCTCAATCCCGACATCACTAACCCCAACATCACCAATCCGAACATCACGAATCCGAACATCACCAACCCCAATATTACGAACGCGGAAGTGACGAACCCGAATATCACGAACCCGAACATCACCAATCCCAACATCACCAACCCCAACATCACCAACCCCAATATTACGAACAGTTCCTACTTGAACCCCAACATCACGAATCCCAACATCACCAACCTAGACGTAACCAACGTCAGCGCGACTAACCCCAACATCACTAACCCCAACATCACCAATCCCAATATCACGAATCCCAACATCACAAATCCCAACATCACGAATCCGAACATCACAAACCCCGACATTACGAATGGCTCGATTCAAGATGTGACCTACCCCATCACCAACAACGGCAATACGACGGCGTCTTATACCGTCAAGACCGCGTCGACGGCAGCAGTGCCGGGCGGCATCGTGTTGCAGTTGCTCATCAACAAGCTGTATCAGACGCCCGTTGCGAACAACTGCGTGCTAGGCGTGCAAACGCACTGGATTACGGTTGCCAACATCACGAATCCGAAACTGTTCACCGTAGCGGATCCGAACATCACAAATCCAGACATCACCAACTCGGCGCCGAACGAATCATCCGTCACCCTGGCGCCAGGCGAGACGGCGTACATCACCGTCCGCGTAGTAAATCCGAGCCCGACGACGATTTCGTTTGATCCGCTCTCGGTGATCATCCCGGTGAGCGTACCCCAAGCGGTAAACACCACAACGGTCCTCGCGAATCCTGGAAATCCGAATCTTACTGCGCCGCCTGTCTATCCGCCGCTGAGCATTCTTACGCCTTCGCTACCGCCGACGGACCGACTCGATCCAGGCTATTCGATTCAACTTCAAGCCGGTGGTGGGAAGCCGGGAACAATTACTTGGTCCACGGCTCCCGCTGCATTGCCCCCCGGAATCAATCTGAGCCCATCGGGACTGATTTCCGGGCAAGCGACAACTCCGGGGAGCTACGTTTTCACGGTCCAAGCGGCGGACAGCGCGTCGCCTCAAAACACGGCTACCATGCAGTACACGTTAAACGTGAGCGTGACGCCACTTACGCTTCAGTTTGTGCTGACGCCACCAGATGGCGTTGTGGGCCAGCCCTACACATCAACGCCGCTAGCAGTAAATGGTGGGACGACGCCGTACAAGTGGACCGCTACGGGTCTACCAGCGGGATTGTCGATCGATCCAGGCACTGGCCAGATCAGCGGCACGCCAACAGCCGCCAATCCCGTGGGGTCCACGGTGACGATCACGGCGACTGATGCGGCGACGCCGCCGGAATCCGTCCCATATTCTCCGACGATTCGCACTGGCGCGGTTATCGCCATTTCTCCGACGACTCTACCATCCGGGACCATAGGCGTTCCGTATTCCGTGCAGCTCAGCGCGAGCGGCGGCATCGGCGGTTTAGGCTTTGGTCCGCCATCTCCCGCGGCGGGTGTGACGCTCGACAACGGTGGTTTACTGACAATTGCCAATCCGCAAACGTCCAGCATCACGTTTAGTGTCAGCGTTCACGACGGATCGCAGCCAGTCTTTCAGACTGTGAGTGCGACCTATACGATCACGTTCGCCGGCACGCCGTCCGTGAATATTCTGTACATCACGCAGCCGCCGAATTACGTGCAAGGGCAGCCGAATCCGAATTCCCCCGTGCACATCCATGTGCAGGACAACACAGGAGCAGCCATTGCTGGAGCCAACGTGACGGTGTCGTTCAATGGCACACCGCCTTGCGCAGCGGCGGTTTTAAGCGATAACGCAGACACGCTGACGCAGACAACAAGCTCCACCGGCGACGTGTTCTTCACATTCATGACCATCAATCGCGGCGGAGTCGGATACAGGCTGAACGCGACGGTAAGTTCATTCACGGCGACTTCCAACGCGTTCAACGTCGCGGGGTACTGCGAGACGGGGAACATGAACACGGCGAGGCGCAACCACATCATGCTGACGCTGCCAAACGGCAAAGTCCTGATTACTGGAGGAGCCGCGAACGCGGATGCTTCGGGAGTACTCGCCAGCGCAGAACTTTATGATTCGGTCGCGCACACGTTTACAACCATCGGTCCGATGAACGTGGCGCGGGCGGACCAGACCATGACACTGTTGAACAGCGGCAAAGTGCTGATTGCAGGCGGGTTCAACGATCAAGCCACACTCGCGAGCGCGGAAATCTTCGACCCCTCGAACAACTCGTTCACGCTCACGGGTGGATCAATGACCTCGCCGCGCGCGCAGCATGCGGCAACACTGCTGCCCAACGGAACGGTGCTAATCGTCGGAGGAAACTTCACAGATACGCTTTCGAGCGCGGAGATTTTCGATCCTAACGCGAACGGAGGCACCGGCGGCTTTACAGCCACAGCGAACCCGATGAATGCGGCCCGCCAGATTCCCCATGCGGACCTGCTTCCCAACGGCTTGGTGCTGGTGACTGGCGGTCTGGACGGTTTCAACAACGCACTGACGTCTTCCGAACTGTACGATCCGGTGGCGGGCACATTCACGCTGTCGGGGAACATGAACACTGGACGCGGAAACCATGGAACTGCGCTGCTCAGTAACGGTCAACTGTTGGTGGAAGGCGGACTATCCGGCCCGGGCAACTCGCTTGCGACCACAGCGACGGCTGAACTGTATAACCCGGCGACTGGTGCGTTCACTACCACCGGAAGCATGTCGCAGCCTCGAGGCCAGTATTACGACGAGATCCTCGCGGACGGGACAGTCTTCGTAACCGGCGGCGCGCCACTGCCGGGCGGAGCGAACTCCGACATCTACGATCCAGTGACGCAGGTCTTTACCGCTACGCCGAACTACACTGCCGTGCAGACCGGACTGCGCCCGGCGCTCTTGCCGGACGGCACGGTTCTTCTGGCGAGTGGCGTGGACTCCACACCAGTCACCGTGCCCAACTCGGAGATTTACTATCCGCTCCCCGTGGCCAATGGGATTACCGTGACGAGTCCGTCGACGCTGCCCACGGCCGTGCAAAACGCGCCGTACTCAACGGTGTTGCTGCAGAAGGGCGGGGTCGGGATCGTAACCTGGCACGGGCTGGGCATCCCGACGGGACTTACTCTGAATTCCAACGGTGTCTTAACCGGGACGCCGACCACCACCGGCACGTTTGACGTCACCTTCACGGTGACAGATACGAGCACGCCGCCGCAAACGCTGACCACGACGCTAACTTTGAACATCGTACCGGCACTGACTATTACGACCGCCAGCTTGCCGAACGGGACTGAAGGGGTTGCGTACTCGGCGACGATCAATACGACCGGTGGGACGCCGCCGATCTTTTTCTCGGTGACGAATGCGAACTTCCCGCCGGGGCTGACAATTACGCAGCCTCCAACCAGTTCGACGACCGACACCTTAACGGGAACGCCGACACTGGCGGGGATCTATACGTTCTCAGAATCCGTGGCAGACAGCGGAAATCCCCAACAGATGGCGTCGCAAAGCTACACGGTGACTGTCCGCCCGCAAGCGCCCGCAAGCTTGGTTGCTTCGCCACAGGGGACCGGACACGTGACTCTTACATGGGCTCCGAGCGCTTCGGGAGACGTCGCAAGCTATAATATTCATCAGGGAACAGCGTCCGGAGTATATACAACGGTAATCAACGCGGGTAACGTGAATCAATATGTCGAATCGGGACTCACTGCCGGCCAACACCTCTATTTCGTGATCACCGCGGTAAGCGCTACTGGAGTTGAGAGCGTCTTTTCGCCCGAGGCAAATGTCGTCGTTCAGTAGCGAACGAGTCTTGGCTGGGCCTCGTGATTTAGACAAGCTAGTGTGAGGAAGTCCGGCGCCGGGCGTCCGCGACAAGCGGATCCCCGGCGCCTTTTTCTTTGATGGCGAGGAAGGTTTTATAGGACTCCGCCGCACCCGGGCTATTCAGACCTTCACGAGCGCGGCCCTGATAATAGTAAACAGCGGGTAGAAGGTGATAGCTGGGCACATCGTCCAAGAAGACAGAAGTAGACTCGCCTCGCCGCTGCAGGCAAATGTCGAACTCTGAAGACGCCTCAGTGAAGGCCCCAGCATCGAGATACGCGCGGCCCATATCATAATGGCCGAGCCAGGTGTCGGCGAGCTTTTGCGCTTCCTGAAAAGTGTTTAGGGCGTCGCGCGCGTTGCCTTTTTTGAGCTGCGCTTCGCCTGCGATCAGCTTCGCGTAGACCTGCGGCTCGTTCTCAATGCGTTGCGAGAGTGGTGCCACGGTTTGCAATGCTTTCTCTGCCTGGCCCACCCCGATGTAAATCTGCGCCGCGCGATACAGTACGCCCGGATCCTTACTGTTCGTGGCGGCCTTGCCCGCAAGCGAAACGGCCTCCTGGGTTTTTCCCATCTTCAGTTGGATTTGCGCCAGCGCCACCATGCGCCCTGCTGCGGATTCGGTGTCCTTCGTCGCAAGGTCGGAGGCGAGGGCTTTCTCAAGTATGCTTGCCGCGTCCGTGAGCTTGCCTTCGAACTCGTCAACGTCCGCAAGACCGGTCGCGGCGATGGAGGCGCCATAAGGACTCACGGACTCGAGCTTTTTGTAATCCTGCTGCGCCTCTGGGATGTGGCCAAGGCCCAATTCCGCGAGCGCGGAGGTCCGGAAGGCCTGATCAAAGTTCGGATTTTCCTGCAGGATGGCGTGCGCTTCTTTAAGTGCAGTATCGAAGTCTCCGTCATAAAGCGCGTACATTGCAAAGTTGATTCTTTGAAGAATGCTGCGCGGCACAATCTCGAGCGCTTTTTTCTGCACTTCGAGAGCTTTGCTCATGTTCCTGCTGTAAAAATACGCGAGCGCCAAATTCGCGTATCCGGCCGTGTCAGCCGGATACTGGCGAACCAGCGCGGAGAATTCCTCCATGGCCTTCGGCTGGTCGCGCATGAATAGATAATAACCGCCGCGCGTGCGATATTTCTCTCGGTCAGTCATGCGGTCGATATGCGACATTGCCAGTTCGTAGTATTTCCTGGCCTCCTCACGTTTTCCATGATTTGCGTAAATGACGGCCGTTCCCGCATACGCGCGGCCCAGATTCGGATCCAGCTCCTCAGCTTTGGCGTAGGACCTTAGCGCGTCCTCCCACTTGGCTTCCTGCTGAAAATCCTGGCCCATCGCGTAGGCGTGCGCCGCTTCAAGCGAGCCCGCACTGAAAGTTTCCGCAGCGGCCTGTTCTTCGGACTCCGGCGTCGTGTCGCCCAGCCCCTTGCGGATGCTTTCCGCAAGTTTTCCCGCTGCCGCGAGGACATCCTGTTTATTCGAAGCTACTTTTTCTTCCTTGAGGATTGCTTTCCCCGTCGCGGGATCCAGCGTCGTCACCGAAACTTTGAAGCCGCTGCCTTCCTGCGCAATCGAGCCGCTCACAACGGCGCTTACACCTTCCCGTACGGCCACCAGTTCCGCCAAGGCCGTATCCAAGTGAGTCGCTCCGGGCTGGAGTTGCGCCGCGTCCTTCTTCGCCTGTCCGCGACTAAAGGAAGAAATAAATGGCGCGCCTTCGAGTGCGATCCCGAGCATCGGCTCCAGCGTCCCATCAAAAACCGGGTCGCCGGTCTTGTTGTCGAAATCCGCTATGAGCAGCGACATCGGCGCGTGAGGGGCTGCGGGGCGCGCTCTAATGCTTATGCGCAACCATACTCCGCCGGCAATCAGGAGGACCGCCAGTCCCCCGGCTGCCCATTTTGCGTAGGCCGGAAGAGCCGTCGCCTGCGGAATATGGACACGCGTCCCCTCTTGCGGCCCCAGCCACATTTCAATTTGCTGCAGTAATTCCGCGGCACTTGCAAATCGTTTCTGCGGATCAATCTCCAGGCATTTCCGGACGATGTCACTGAGTTCTTGCGGAATTGTTTTGTCCAGTTCGCCGAGAGGCTGGGCGGGCTCATTGGTCCGCTTCCACAGCTTCCCCATTGTGGTGTCCGCGTCGAAGGGCACCCGCCCGCTCAACATCTCATAGAAAATGATTCCCAGGCTAAAGAGGTCCGAGCGCGCATCGAGCGCGAGCCCTTTCGCCTGTTCGGGTGACATGTAATCTGGCGTGCCGATCAGCGCGCCGGTTTGCGTCATGCCAGCAGCGAGCATCGAACGCGCGATGCCAAAGTCCATCACGTAAGCTCGCCCGCTCTTGTCCAGCATGATGTTTTGCGGCTTTAAGTCGCGATGGAGCACGCCCTCTGCATGGGCAGCTTCTAGGGCGCGGCAGACCTGCGCAAGGATGTTGGCGGCTTCTCTCGGCTCAAGTCTTTTCTTCCTCCGGAGAACGCTCTGCAAGTTCTCGCCCTCGATGTACTCCATGGTGATGAACTTGATTCCCTCAGCCTGTCCCAAATCAAAAATGCGGATGACATTCTTGTGCGTGACTTGCCGTGCGAGGATGAGTTCCTGCTTGAAACGCCGCAGAATCTCTGGATTCGCCGCCATATCGGAGCGAATGACCTTGATGGCCACCTGACGTTCCAGCTCTCGATCGTGCGCCTGATAAACGGCGCCCATTCCGCCTTGTCCCAACAGGCGGACGATCTCATAGCGGCTGCCGATGGAACTTCCGGGGGTAAGTTGAATGACAGAGGTGGAAGAAATGATTCCGTCAGCGGCTGGAACAGACCAGCCCTGCCCTCCGGTGGCCAGAGTTTGATCACTAAGTGGCAGCGGCGTTGTGCACTTTTCACACACCACCGAGGTGTCGGGATTTTCGTAACTGCACTCTGGGCAGACCATCGATCGGTGACACGCCCTGGCCGGCGTGATCGTGTTTATTATGTGGCCTTTGCGAAGGAATGCAAACAGGCAAGGGGCGTCTGTGTTCCCATAGTCCTGTGAGGAGTGTCGCTTTTGCTATGTGGCAAGATAAAGAGAACCTGGTAACTGTTCGCCCGTATCGCGATCAGAACAGCCTCCTGGTGTGAATGGGCTCGTGAGTTCCCGTCGGCTGTATACAGCTCGAGCTAACCCGAGTTTTCCTCAGTTCTCGCATTTCAGTGTGCTATTCTTGGCCCATTCCCGATACAATCTGCTCGTTCGTTTTGTTGATTTCATGAAGAAGATCATCGTCGCTGTCGGCAGCACGCGCAAGCCCAAGCTCAGGGCCGTTGAGAAAGCCCTGGATGCTTTTGCGCCGAAGCTTCTGCCAGACGGCGACTTCGAAGTCATTGGCCTGGAAGTTGAGAGCGGAGTGAGTCCAACGCCATCTTGCACCGATGAACTCATGCGTGGCGCTCGCCAACGAGTGGAGGAGCTCGTGCGTGTTGCTCGCGAAACTCGCCAGCCGTGGCGCTACTTTATTGGATTGGAAGGCGGGCTCGAAGTCCTGCAGGACGATCGAAGCAGGCGTGTTTTTCTGGAAAGTTGGGCGTACGTGAGCGATGGCACGCGCGGCTATTACGGGCGTTCCGGCGGGATTGAGCTTCCGGACGAATTGGCCCACGAAGTTCTCGAGCGCGGATTCGATCTTTCGGAAGCCATCGACCGTCACGCTGGAAAGGTCGGCATTCGGGACGGCCAGGGCGCTTGGGGCGTTCTCTCGGCGGATTTGATCCAGCGCGACGAGTCCTTTCGCGTTGCTGTCATCACGGCGTTCGCTCCGTTTTACAACGCAAAGATGTACGGCAGGGCGGTGCGCACCGTAGGTTAGCGTTAGACTGAGAGCATCTTATGAGTTGCTCTTGTTCGTAGATATGGCTCGAAACGAAATCTCGCAGCGGGCGGAATACAGCAAGAAAACACAGTCGGGAGAAAACGAGCGTGGACATCGTCAAAGGCAACATGGGCTGGATCGAAGTCGTAGTCGGCCCGATGTTTTCCGGTAAGAGCGAAGAATTGATCCGCCGTTTGCGCCGGGCGGAAATTGCGCGGCAGCGCGTGCAGATCTTCAAGCCCGCGATTGACGAACGCTATGCCGCAAACGAAATCGTCTCGCATTCGGGGCTGGGCATTCCTTCGGACAATGTTTCAAAAGCCGCTGAAATCATGGAGAAGCTCTCCCCTCGCACCGAGGTTGTGGGCATTGACGAAGCGCAGTTTCTCGGAGAAGAGATTCTTGACATCTGCACCAGGCTCGCCAATCTCGGAAAGCGCGTAATTGTCGCCGGGCTCGACACCGACTATCGCGGCCGCCCCTTCGAACCCATGCCGCGCCTGCTCGCCATCGCCGAGGAGATCACCAAGTTGCTTGCCATTTGCATGCGTTGCGGCAATCCCGCGGTTCACACGCAGCGCCTCGTCGAAAGCGAGGAACTAATTGTTGTTGGCGCCGGTGGCATGTACGAAGCCCGATGCCGGCGCTGCTTCGAGCCGAATCCTGCGCTGGCGCAGGAGAAGGCGGGCTCCGGCCCGCAACTCATGCTTCGCAACCGCGCGGCCTCCGCATCTGGAGCAGGGAAGTAGCTCCGCCAAATCAAGCTAAGGACCCGATGACACGGAAGGCGTTTCTGTGGGCGCACCTCAAATTTCCCGCGTGATTTTGTATGTTAAGGATATTGCCAAGGTTGCGAGTTTCTATCAGCAATTCTTCGACATGCATCCGCTTCCCGGAGCTACGGATGGCTGGCTGGAATTGGCCGGTGACTCGCAGGGTTGCACGATTGCATCGCACAAGGCAAGTGTTGCGCAGGAGAGCGGCGCGGCCATGAAACTTGTTTTCGGCGTCGCCAACGTAAAGGCCTCAAACGCGCCAAGGAAAAGCAGGGTTTGAATTTCGGCGCGATTCACCAAGTGGATGGTTTTGAATTTTTCAATGTGAAGGATCCCGCCAGTAACTCGATTTCCATCTCTAGCCGGGGGCTTAAAGAAGGCATTTAGTTGGCGGGGAGTATTCTGCAAGTCGCAACTTACTCCCTTTGTGAACGGGCCTCGCTGGGAGCACACACCAGTTGTCAGATTGTCTCACTTCTCCCCGGCGCTGCTTGAGCTTGTCTGGCGATTCTTGCAAACTGTCTCGACCGGCAGCAAATCGGATCCGTGCTTCGAGTTCTCATGATTATTGAATCCAAGGCACCCACACGCGTTGACTTTGCCGGAAGCACACTCGATATCTGGCCGCTCTATTTGTTCCATCCAGGCTCGGTCACTCTGAATGCCGCCATCTCGCGTTACGCCTCTTGCGTGATTCAAACCCACGCGCCGTGGGACGAGCGCATCAAACTCGTCTCACGCGACATAAAACGCGAAGAAGGTTTTGCGTCCTTCGCCGCGCTGCTGAAGACTAAACGCTATCGGCTACCTCTTCTTGCGGAAATCGTCAAATTTTTCCAGCCCCAAGGCGGCTTCACGCTCACGACGGATTCCGAAGCTCCCAACGGCGCGGGCATCGGCGGCTCGAGCGCCATGGCCGTGGCGATATGCGCTGCCTTGGACCGCTACACCGGGGCAGGGAAGAGCAAAGTCGATTGGATTCATATCAGTCGCGATGCCGAAGCCATTGTGATCAATGTTCCCACCGGCACACAAGATCACTACCCGCCGGCTTTCGGTGGTGCGGCTGCCATAGAACTCCCTCCCGGCGGCGAGCATCGCGTCGAGCTGCGCGTCAATCTAGACGAGTTAGAGCGCCGCATAGTCGTCTGCTACACCGGCAAGCCGCGCCAGCACGGCATCAACAACTGGGAGGTCTTCAAAGCGCAAATCGGTGACAAACGCTCCGTGCAAAATAGCCTTGAGCGGATCTCCGAGGTCGCTCAGAGAATGCGTTTCGCCATGGAAAAGCCTGACTGGCATGAAGCCGGGCGCCTAATGCGTGAAGAATGGTCCTTCCGTAAAAGGAATCTGCCGACCATCTCAACCACGAAGATTGACCGAGTGATCGATGGCGCACGCCGCAACGGCGCCCTCGCCGGCAAGGTTTGCGGCGCCGGCGGAGGCGGGTGCGTCGTCCTGCTAATCGAGCCAGATGCTCGCATGAGCGTTGAAGCCGCAATCGTTGAGGCGGGCGCCGAAGTCCTGCCCGTGACCATCGACCGGCAAGGTGTCCAGGTCATCTCTCGCTAGGCTCCTTGTTCCTTTTGCCCTTTGGCCTTCCAGATATCCGGCCTCTTCGTGTGCGGGTCCCTGTTTCTGAACCCACTAGCACCAGCGGTCCCCCTCGAGGCGGCTTTTTTTCCAGTTTCCTGCATCATAGAACTTGGGCGATAATGAAGGCCTAGCGCAGGTTCGCCGGTTGGATTACCCACCGGCTCAAGTTTGCTATGGCGATTCGACTTGTTCTCAGTTTGACTATCTTTCTTCTCGCAGGGGCCGACGTGCCTCGTGTCAACAGCCTTTTTCCGCCCGCTCGCCCGGTTGCCGTTTTCCCTCCTGGGGTGGACATCCCTCTGTTTCCAGACGCCGTTGACGCCACCCCGGACCCGCAGAATGTCTCCAAAACTCCGGGCAAGCCGAAAGCCGCGACCCTTCAGGAATCCTCGAAGCTCGAACTTATTCGTTATGTCTCTGGCGAATTCGCCAAAGCCACCAAATCCCTGCCCGCTGGCAAGGAAGGTCTGATCGTCCACGTTGGGAAGCCTTTGAACACCGACTTATTGGATCGCGCCCTTGCCACTCACGGCGCAGCCGTCAATAATGGCGACAAGGTCCAGATCACCAAGCTGGACTTTCGTGACAACGAAATCATTGTGGACTTGAATGGCGGTGGACGCGGGAAAAAAAGCCTGCGCGACCGCTTCCACATAGAATTGAGCGGTATACCCACTGCTCAAACGACTACTGAGGAGCAACAGACCGGCCCACCCGGCCTGCAGCCCGGAATGGGCAGCACGATCTATCTCGATTTCAACAAGACTGTTCCCGATCTGAGCCCGCAGGATCTGAAGCAAATCCTCTCTCCGTTTCTCGATTTTTCCCGGGAGCGTTCGGCCTCCGTTCAATGGGTCGATACTCTTCCGCCCGCTATGAAAAAGGCCATCTCGGAGCGTCGGCCGATCGTAGGCATGGACCGCGAAGAAGTGGTTGCCGCCATCGGTAAGCCCGACCACAAAGTGCGTGAACGCGATCCTTCAGGAAACGACATCGAGGACTGGATCTATGGGGAGCCGCCTTCCAAGACCGTCTTCGTCTGCTTCACAGGTGATCGCGTCACCACCATCCGGCAATACCCGGAGTAGTTTTAGCGGGGACCGACAATTTGTGCTTTGCTTCGCGTTGACTTTTCCTCGCGCACCCCATAGCATTTTGGGTTCGGCTTTGCGGTCGTTTCTCCACAGAGAGCCCGCCGCCGCTTCACACAATCCATCGGAGGTAGTATGCCCATCAAGGTCGGCATCAACGGCTTCGGCCGCATCGGACGGAACATCGTGCGCACCGCACTCGACGACAAGGACATTCAGTTCGTCGCCGTCAACGACATCACCGACGCGAAGACCCTCGCGCACCTGCTCAAGTACGATTCCATCCTCGGCAATCTCTCGCAAAAAGTAACCTACACGGACGATTCCATCTCCATCGACGGTAAAGCCTTCAAGGTTTTCAAGGTCAAAGATCCCGCCGAAATCGACTGGGCGGGCGTAGGTGCGGACATCGTCATCGAATCAACAGGCCTCTTCACCAAGGGCCCCGACGCAAAAAAGCATCTCCGCGCCCCAGTCAAGAAGGTCATTATTTCCGCGCCCTCAGAAGGTCCTGACGCAACTTTGGTACTCGGCGTCAACGACAAGACTTACGACCCAGCCAATCACCATGTTGTCTCCAACGCCTCCTGCACCACAAATTGCCTCGCTCCCGTCGCCAAAGTTTTGCAGGACACCTTCGGCATTCATAGCGGCACCATGACTACCATCCATTCCTATACCAACGATCAGAAGCTTCTCGACCTGCCGCACAAGGATCTTCGCCGTGCGCGCGCCGCTGCCATCAACATGATCCCCAGCTCCACCGGGGCCGCCAAAGCCTTGCACCTCGTCATCCCGGAACTGAAGGGCAAGCTCGACGGCTACGCCATGCGCGTCCCTACGCCGAATGTCAGCGTTGTCGACTTGACTGTTTTTGTGGAAAAGCCGGCCACCAAGGAGTCCGTCAACTCTGCGCTCAAAGCCGCTGCAGACGGTCCGATGAAGGGCATTCTCGGCTACACCGAGGAAGAACTCGTCTCCTGCGATTTCAAGGCTAATTCGAATTCTTCCATCGTCGACTCCGGCTATACCAAGGTCGTCGGCGACCGCTGCGTCAAAGTCCTGGCCTGGTATGACAACGAGTGGGGCTATTCCTGCCGCTGCCGCGATCTCATCAAATTTATGGCAGCGAAATTCTAACTCCTGCTTCACCAATTGCAGAGCGGGGCTGGCCCCGCTTCTCCGTTTCACGCGTTACAAATAAACAAATCAAGAGTCCTCCACCTATGAACAAACTCACAATCAATGATCTCGAACTCCGGGGCAAGCGCGTTTTCATCCGCGTGGACTTCAACGTCCCTCTAAAAGACGGCGCCGTCACCGATGAGACGCGCATTCGCGAAACCATTCCCACGCTGCGCCTCGCCATTCAAAAGGGCGCCCGCCTCATTCTGGCTTCGCATCTAGGGCGTCCGAAGGGTGGCCCGGACTCGAAGTTTTCTCTTTTCCTCGTTGCGAAAAAGCTCGAAGCGCTCATCGGAAAGCCAGTTCGCTTTGCTTCTGATTGTGTTGGCCCTGTGCCTGAATCGAAAAGCAAAACGCTCGCAGACGGAGAAATCCTACTTCTCGAAAATGTCCGCTTCCACCCCGAAGAAGAGAAAAACGACGAAGCATTTTCGAAACAGCTCGCCTCGCTCTGCGACGGTGTCTTCGTTTGCGACGCTTTCGGCTCCGCGCACCGCGCCCACGCCTCGGTCGTCGGCATCACACGCTTCGTTCAGGAGTCCGCCGCCGGCCTGCTCATGGAAAAAGAACTCAACTATCTCGGCAAGGCCCTCACCAATCCCACGCGTCCCTTCGTCGCGATTCTCGGCGGTGCGAAAGTCAGCGATAAAATTGAAGTCGTCGAAAATCTTATGAATATTGCCGACGCCATGCTCATCGGCGGCGGCATGGCTTACACTTTTTTTAAGGCCCAGGGCCTCCCCATCGGGAAATCCCTGGTCGAGGACGACAAGCTCGATCTCGCCCGCAAATTCCTTGCCGACGCCGAGCAGAAAAAGTTCAAGTTGCTCCTCCCCGTCGATCACGTCATCGCTCCCGAATTCAAGTCCACCGCTCCCGCGACGACTTGCGAGATTTCCGCCACCCCCGGCGACCAGATGGGTTTGGACATCGGCCCAAAAACCGCTGCCGCCTTCGCCTCTGAAATTTCGCGCGCAAAGACTATCGTTTGGAACGGCCCCATGGGAGTTTTCGAGATGCCCGCATTCGCGAACGGCACGCTCGAAGTCGCCAGAGCCGTCGCTGCCGCCACCACTTCCGGCGCCACTTCCATTGTCGGCGGAGGCGATTCCGTCGCCGCCGTTCATCAGTCCGGCGTCGCCGCCCGCATCTCTCACATCTCCACGGGTGGCGGCGCTTCGCTTGAATTTCTTGCTGGCGCCAAACTTCCAGGTGTGGAAGCCCTTACTGATAAACCCGCGCCCAAGGCCGTGACTGACTTTTCTCGTGCCAGACGCCGCGGCGTCATTGCCGGAAATTGGAAAATGTTCAAGACCCAGATGGAAACGGAAGTATTTTTCTCCGCATTTTCCACTCTCGTCGCCGGCATCACGCAGTGTGATATCGTCATCGCTCCCCCCTTTACGGCCCTTCACGCCGCCGTCGCGGCCGCTCGCGGTTCGCAGATCGCCATCGCTGCTCAGAACGTCTTTTGGGAAGGGGAAGGCGCCTTCACCGGCGAAATCTCTCCCCAGATGCTGGTCGAGGCTGGCTGCAAATATGTAATTATTGGCCATTCCGAGCGCCGCCAATTCTTCGGCGAAACTGACGAAACCGTCGCCAAGAAAACGAAATCCGCTCTGGCCGTCGGCCTGACTCCCATCGTTTGCATTGGAGAAACGCTGCTCCACCGCGAGGGAGGCATGACCGAGCATATTTGCCGCTCCCAGTTCCTCGCTGGCCCGGGTTCGTTGACCCCCGAGGAATTCTCCCGTATTCTGATAGCGTACGAACCAGTCTGGGCCATTGGAACTGGCAAGACGGCCACTCCGGAGATTGCCGCGGAGGTTCATCGGTTCATCCGTCAATGCACCGCGGAAAGATTTTCCTCCGCTCACGCTTCCGCCTTGCGGATTCTTTACGGCGGCAGCGTCAAACCTGACAATATTCAGGGATTGATGGCGCAGGAGGAGTTGGACGGCGCGCTCGTAGGCGGAGCGAGCCTGGACCCGAAATCGTTTGCAAGCATCGTTCGAGATTGCGCTGGGAGATAGAAATGCCAAGTTGGATGAAGTGGACGTTTGCACTTTGTATCGGTTTTGCGGTCATCTTCATCGGTTTCCGCTGGTTTAGCTGGCTGCTCACTACTTTTTTCGTGATGAATTGCCTTGTTCTTATGATCGTCGTGCTGCTTCAGAGCGGCAAAGCGGCCGATCTCGCCGGTGCTTTTGGCGGGGCTGGCAGCCAGACCGCCTTTGGCCCCCGAGGTGCCGCCTCAGTTCTTTCGCTGGCCACCACCTGGTGCGCCGTCATGTTCATGGTCTGTGCCTTCGTCATGGTGCTGCGCACCGATAAAGCGGTCGAGCAGGGCAACGGCTCGGTCTTGCAACAGATTTCTCAGCCCGCTCCTGCGAAAACGCCTGCGAAGCCTCCGGTGACCCCCATTCCGCAATCCTCGGCTCCGCAGACCACACCTCCCGCTTCGAGCTCTGTGCCGAGTTCTCCACAACCGGCTCCCGCGCAGCCAAAAAAGCCCTAAAAAAGGCTGCCGTTCATTGCTTTGACACAGAGGCAACTCGGTCTGATTCGCTTGTGACACGGTTTTCGGCTCGAAATGTTTCGGTTTTTCTCGGGGAAGCACCGGCTTGCGGGGTTAGCGCCTCGCAGCTACAATGAAGTTCTCACCTCTGTGCGGTCGTGGCGGAACTGGCAGACGCACCAGCTTGAGGGGCTGGCGGTAGCAATACCGTGGTGGTTCGAATCCACTCGACCGCACCAAATTTTTGCCGACGATTCCGCCTCTTCCTTGCTTTCGATTAGCGCATTCTTTAGACCGCCGGTTGAGGTTCCGGCTTGAGGAAGTATTTGCGCTGGAAGTAAAACGCAACGTTGACTAGACCAATCATTGCGGGAACTTCTACAAGCGGTCCGATAACCGCAGCGAATGCGGCGCCTGAGTTGATACCGAACACGGATACAGCCACGGCAATCGCCAGTTCAAAGTTGTTCGATGCCGCGGTAAACGCCAGGGTGGTAGTTTTGGAATAGTCGGCGCCTAATTTACGACCCATGTAGAAAGAAACCAGAAACATGGCCGCGAAATAAATCAATAAGGGAACCGCGATTCTGAGCACATCCAAGGGCAATCGAACGATGTACTCACCCTTCAACGAAAACATCACCACGATGGTGAACAGAAGAGCGATGAGCGTCAGCGGGCTTACTCGAGGTACAAATGCTCGGTTGTACCAGTCGCGCCCCTTCGCTCGAACAAGAATTGTCCGAGTCAGAAATCCGGCAAGAAACGGGATGCCAAGATAGATAAACACGCTCTTGGCAATCTCTGCGATGGAGACGTTTACCACCGAACCTCTCAGTCCGAGCCACGACGGCGCGACGGTGATGAAGACCCATGCATACAGAGAGTAAAAGAAAACCTGAAAGAAGGAATTAAAAGCGACCAGCCCGGCTGCATACTCCGTGTCTCCCTTGGCCAGCTCGTTCCATACGATCACCATGGCGATACACCGAGCCAGGCCGATCATGATCAGGCCCGCCATGTACTCGGGATAGCCTCGCAGAAAAACGACAGCAAGGACGAACATTAGAATTGGCCCAACCAACCAGTTCTGCACAAGCGAAAGCCCTAGAATGCGCTTGTCGCGAAAGACTTCGGGCAAATCCTCATACCGAACCTTTGTGAATGGGGGATACATCATAATGATCAGGCCGATGGCGATGGGAATAGAGGTCGTGCCAACGCTGTAGCGATTCAGGAACGGCACAACACCGGGGACTGACCAACCTAAGCAGACCCCTAGAATCATGGCACCGAAAATCCAGCCGGTGAGATACCTATCTAGAAATTGAAGCCGGGTGGTTGTTCCCATCTGAGAACCTTTCGCTTGGACACCAAGCCTATGTCACTCTTTACCGATCCGGTCGATTTGCGTTTGGATTGCCAGTTTGTCCAGGCTCGCCAGAGGCAGGCAAAGAAAAAGTCCGATGCGGCGGTCGAGTGTCATATAAGCTTCGCGAAAAGCACGTTCGATTTGCTCCGGCGTACCCTTAACTTCCGCGGGATCGGCAACGCCCCAATGCGCCGTCATCGGCTGCCCCGGCCACACGGGGCAAACTTCTTTCGCAGTGTTGTCGCAAACCGTGAAAACAAAATCCATCTTCGCTGCTCCCGGTTTTGCAAACTCGTCCCAGTTCTTGCTGCGAAGTCCCTTGGTCGGCAGCCGCGCTTGCTCAAGCTGATGAATTGCTTCCGGCCGCACCACGCCGGTAGCATGGCTTCCCGCGCTATAAGCAGTGAAAGTCGGCAGGCCTTTCTGATTAAGAATCGCTTCGGCCATGATCGAGCGGGCCGAATTCCCGGTGCAGAGAAAAAGTACGTTGTATCGCCCTGGCATCGCAGGCCCCTCCCAGTTCGAATAACAAGAACTAGCCCGTTACTTGCAGCACGTCGGGCCGCAGCAAGCCTCTGTCGTCTTCGCTGCCACTGGTTTCGTCGCCCTCACGAACGCGCTCAAGAACTTGCCATCCACTTGTGGCGCGAGCGCCTCGACATCCAGCCCTTTTTCGGTCAAAAATTCGCGTGCCTCTTCAACTCTATAAATGCGGGTAGGTTCGACCTCGATCCCAGCAAATCCCGCGGCCGCAAGTTTGCTTCGGTATTCATTCTCTTCCAGCGCGCCGGCCACGCACCCAACCCACAGCAAAATACTGTGCCGAATCGCTGGAGCAATTTCACCTCGCGTGACCACATCCGACACCGCAAATCGCCCGCCAGGTTTTAGGACACGAAATGCCTCGCGCAGCACCGCGTCTTTGTCGGCGGAAAGATTGATCACGCAATTCGAAATAATCACGTCCACCGAATTGTCAGGCAGCGGGATGTGCTCGATCTCGCCCTTCAAGAACTCCACATTATCGGCTCCAGCTTTGCGCTTGTTCTCGTTGGCCAGCGCCAGCATCTCGTCCGTCATATCCAGTCCATAGGCCTTGCCTGTCGGTCCCACCCGTCTTGCCGAAAGCAGAACGTCAATCCCGCCTCCCGATCCGAGGTCCAGAACAGTCTCCCCTGCGTTCAGTTTTGCCAGCGCCGTAGGATTGCCGCAGCCGAGCGAAGCCTGCAGCGCCTTCTCCGGCACCTGCTCCCTCTGGTTCGAGTCGTACAAATTCGAAGTGATCGGATCGCAGCTCCCTCCATTCGCGGGTGCAGCTCCGCAGCACGAACTACCCCCCGCGCCAGCCCGCAGCGCCGCCTGTCCATATTTCTCTTTCACAATCTCCTTGATGTCCACGCCAATAGCCTCCGTATCGCCCATTTCACCCTCCTAACGGCAGATTTGAATAATGTCCTGCGGCCGCAGCGCCTTGTTTCTAGTGCAGCACTCCGAGTAGAGAAATTGCATCAATTCCTGTAGAGCCTCCGTATTCGCCGTGTAGCGCAAAAACGTGCTCTCGCGCTTCACCTGCACCAGATTTTCGTTTTTTAGTTTGTCCAAATGGTGGGAAAGCGTCGAATTCGGAATTTCCAGCTCTTCTTGAATGTCGCCTGCCACTAGCCCTTCCGGGTGCGCGGACAGCAGCAATTGCATGATGCGCAGCCGCGGTTCTGTCCCCATGGCCGACAACATGTCCGCAAACTTGGTTACCTGCTCGGAGTTTTTCTTTGCTAGGCCAGTCGTCATATTTCGATAGTTGCAGAAATATGGATAGGAGTCAAGCCCGCTTTCCTTCTTTCCTCCACCTTGTGCCCCCGCCAACTTAGCTCCTCCTCTCTGCACAACTTTTTCTCCCAATCTAGACTCAAACCCATAGACCGAGAGGAGTCTTCTCATGCTCAAACGCACGATTTCCTTGCTAGCCGTAGCTTCGCTCATCCTTCTTTCTGCGCGGGCCGACGAAGACGTCGTCACCGCCATCCATGGCACCGTCACTAAAGTCGATGCCGCCTCGAAAACCATCGTCGTGAAAACCGCTGACGGTGCCGAACATACGGTTCATTTCGTCTCCAGTACCGCTATCCACGGCGTCCACGCCACCACTGCCGGCGCTAAAGACTCCTATCATGGCCTCACCGAAGGTTCAGAAGTTGTCGCTCACTACACAGCGAAGGGCGGGGAGGACACTGCCATCGAAGTCGATAAGGTCGGCAAAGGCGGCATGCACGCCGTCGATGGCACGGTCACTCACGTCAGCGAAGATGGCAAGACGGTCGCGGTAAGAACCGCGGATGGCACTTCGGATACCTTTCACGTACTCGGTCGCGACACGGCCACTTCTGCTGAGGCCATCGGCAAAGGCGCGGACAAATCCGCTCACGTCACCGTCTACTACACTGAATCTGCGGGGAAAAAAGTCGCCCATTTCTTCCAAAAGCTCTGAGCCCTCACTCCGGGCAACTTTTCGGCGCGTCTTGATCGCCTCGGCTCCTCACAGGCGCACGCGAGTGGTATCATCGCGGTCGCCATGAAAAGAAAATTCTCTTTCCTCTCCGAGTCGGCATTTTCCGCGCTGCTTCTATCAATCTTTCTTGGGCAGTTAGCACACGCCCAATCTGCGTCGCCAGCTTCCAAGCACCTTGTCGTCCTTCACGCCGCGCGTCTCCTCGAAATCGAAACTGGAAAAATCCTCTCGCCCGGCGAAGTCCTCGTTCAGGACGACCGCATTGCCGAAGTCGGCTCGGCCGTCAAGCATCCGCAAGGCGCCGAAATTCTCGATCTCGGCGACGCCACTCTTATGCCTGGCATGATTGACGCTCACGTCCACCTCTTTCTCCATCCAGGCGCCGAAGATTTGCAAACGGTAGAGGAGTCCGTCCCGCAACGCACTATCACCGCCACTCTCGCCGCTCACGCCGACCTCATGGCCGGCTTCACCGCCGAGCGCGACATGGGCACCGAGGGTGCTGGCTCCGCCGATACCGCCGTCCGCAACGCCATCAATCGTGGCGAAATTCCGGGCCCGCGCTTGCGCATCAGCGGCAATGCGATCGATATCCTCGGCGGCCACGAAGACGCCAACCATTTCAATCCCGCTCAGCATGTTCTTTCCAACGCCGATTACGCGAACGACGCCGACGAAATCGTCAAAATCATCCGCGAACAAGTGAAGGAAGGCTCCGATTTCGTCAAGGTATACGAAACTGGGAGAGACTCTCTCGTCGACGGCCGCTTCATCACGCCGTATCAGTTCACCGAAGCCGAACTCCGCGCCGCCGTCGAAGAGGCCGCCCGCACCGGCCGCCGCGTTGCTGTTCACGCCACCGGCGAACCCGGCGCACACTTTGCCGCCGAAGCTGGCGTCGAATCCGTCGATCACGCTTACTACCTTACCGACGACACCATGCGCCTCATGCGCGAAAAACAAATCTTCGCTGTCCCAACTTTCGCCATCGCTGAATATTTCGCCGATCACGCCGCTTCGCCCGCGGCCGCCGAACGCGAACATCGCATGCAGGATTTTCACGCCGAACAATTTCGCCGCCAACTTGCCGCCGGCGTTCCCATGGCCGTTGGCTCCGACGTTGGCCCGTTTCCCCACGGCACGCAAGCTCGCGAGCTAGTCCTCATGGTGCAATACGGCATGACTCCGCTCGCAACGCTCCAGGCAGACATGCTTAATGGCGCAAAGCTCCTCGGCTGGCCGGATCAAATCGGGGCGCTCAAATCCGGCTATCTCGCCGATATCATCGCCGTTCCCGGCAATCCATTAAACGATATGAGCGTCACCCAAAAAGTCAGCTTCGTCATGAAAGGCGGTGTCGTCTACCGCTCAGACCGCCCTTAATCACGCGCCCTCCTCAAGGCCGTATCACTGACTGGAATTTTCGCTCTGATTCATGGCAAGATTTCTTCATGTCTGCCGCATCTCCGGTCCAAACGCAGTGTGTCGGAATGAGTCAGCTAGTCTCCGTTCCGGTGGAAACCACCAGCTCTCCTTCCACTCCTGACGACCCTGCCTCTCGCGGCCGCTGGCTTTGTTCGCAGCTTGAAGCCGGCAACATTCTTCTTTTCCCGCAGCCTCCTTTCGCAATCCCTGCGGAGGACCGCGATTTTCTCCTCGGCCGCTCCCAGACCTCCTCCGCTCTCCACAAGAATATCGCCTATCGCCCTGCCGAAGACCGCATCAGCGGCCTCGCCAAATCGGAGAGCTCTGAGCAAATCCGCCTACTCGCCATCATGCGTAATTACTCGCGGAGCGTCGTCAGACTCCTCTCCGATCTCCTGCTTCCCTATGCCGGAAAATGGAGACTCGATTTCGCCAGCTTTCGCCCGATCGAAGAGCGGGGTCGTCCCGCGCGCGTCCACGCCCGCAATGACCTCCCGCACTTCGATTCCTTTCCAACCCGTCCAACCAACGGCGACCGCATCCTTCGCTTCTTTACCAATCTCAATCCCTCGCAAAGCCGCGTCTGGATCACCTCGCAAACCTTCGAATCCCTTGGCCCGCATTTCGCGAACACTATTGGCTTGCCCGCGCCGCTCAGCTCCAATCCAATCTCGAACGCGATGCGCAGTCTCGCCCGATCTCTCAATCTCCCTGGCGCGCGTCGTTCGCCCTACGACAATTTCATGCACCGCTGCCACAACGCAATGAAGGAAGACTCCGATTTCCAGCGAGGTTGCGCCAAGCAGCGCTGGGAGTTCGCTCCTGGCTCTAACTGGATGGTCTTCACAGATTCCGTCAGCCACGCGGTCCTCGAAGGTCAATACGCCCTCGAACAAACGTTCATCATCTCTCGGGCGGCCATGGTCGATCCCGAAAAATCGCCCATCGCCATCCTCGAACGCCTCGCCGGCCATCCTCTCTCAAACTGACACTCGAACCACACTCTTACTTCCTCGTAAGTTCCCCGCTCATCCGCATTCCTTCGTGGCGATCATCGCCCTCTTCACGCTGCACATCGATCGTTCCGGTGACTTCCATCACGCACATCTATGATCCCGGCTACGGATATTCCTTTTGCGTTCCCGCATATTGTTGAGAGGAGGCGGATGGGCGCACCGGTCCGCTCCCGCGAGGTAACTGAAATGGATACTCTGATCAGGGAAGAACGCTACATCAGCTCGATCGGCTCGGTCCAACACGTTCTTATCGTCGAAGAACAAATTCGCGGCGCCGCACCGTGGCCCGAAAGATTCCGCGTCCAGATCCCTGCTTCGCTGACCTGGCCGGCGAGGACGATCTACGGTGCCACTTCGCGCGAAGCTGTCGAAAGGGCTATCGAGTATCTCTTCTTTTCTTCGCCCCTGGACAATGAACTTTTCCACCTGCGCGTCTGCTGAGATGTGGTTTCCGCACCCACCCTGAATCTCCGGCATTCTTCACTCTTACGTCTCCAGCTCCTGTCTCCCCCAGCACTTCCCACAGTCTGAACCCAATCTCCACAGTGAATACCGGTAACTCTTCTCACTGCCATCACATCGACGTGTGATACATCTCACAGATTCCTCCTTCCGAGCCGCGTAACAAAGTAAGAGATTGAGGCCGATCTACACGGGGATCATCCTTCATCGGATGTTGACGCAATCGGAAATTTCAAAGGCGCCGTCAACACACGGGGTTCGGCCTACAAGGAGAGAGAAGTCATGAAAGCTGTTAAAGCATTGTTTGTCGTACTAACGCTTGCACTGCTCGTTGCGGTATTCGTCTGCCCAGCGCGAGCTGATCAGTGGAACAAAGAGACCGTCGTAACCTTTAACCAACCAATCGAAATCCCCGGCAGGGTCACTTTGCCGGCGGGCACTTACGTCTTTAAACTTCTTGATTCCCAGGCCAATCGTCACATCGTGCAGGTCTGGAATGAAGACAAGACACAACTCATGGCCACTATCCTCGCCATTCCGAATTATCGCCTTGAGCCCACGGGCGAGACGGTAATCAATTTCAACGAGCGGCCGGGTGTTTGCCCGGTTGCCTTGCGCGCATGGTTCTATCCCGGTGACAACTTCGGCCATGAATTCGCCTATCCCAAGGAGCGCGCTTCTGAACTGGCAGAAAAGTGCCAGGAAATCGTCCCGGCCGAAACCGTTATCCCCACCGTAAGCACGCTCAAGTCGGTTCCGCTTGTCGCCATCACTCCCGAAAAGAAGGAGGAGCCCGTCACGGAAGCATTCCAGCTCGAGCCGTCGAATCCTCCGCAGGAGTCAGCTCCCGCGCAAGTGGCCGCCCCACAACCCGAAAAGCTCCCGCAGACTGGGAGTACAATTCCGTTGTTTGGGCTGCTCGGATTCGCAGCCATTGCCATCGGAATCTCGCTCAAAATGCTCGCTAAGCTGCTTTCCTGAATCTGCAGAAGCTCTTCGCGCCGCGGCGGGCCCCGCTATGGTACCGGCCGCGGCGCGAAGGAGTTGCTCATGGCACGCCACAAGACTCTGCGCCAAATATCCCCAATCGCTTCGGTAATAGCTGTTTCGCCGGCGTTCGTTCTTTTTGTCATATTGTTCGGGTCGGCGTTCTCTTTGGTCCTCTTCGCAGTCGCTCCGCAAGCCAAAATTAGCGTGGCCAGTTCCCTCGTCGTCGTACCTATAAACGTCACAACTTCGAGCGGTGCGTTCGTCTCCGGACTCAAGGCGGATAACTTCCGTATCTTCGAGGATGGCCGCCGGCAGGACATTACTCTTTTCAAGGAGGAGGACGCGCCCGTCACTGTTGGGCTTGTGGTCGACCACAGCCGCAGCATGGGGCCGAAACTCTCCGCCGTCCTCTTGGCCGTCAATGCCTTCGCCCATTCCAGTAACCCGGACGACGAGATGTTTGTCGTCGATTTCAACGACACTGTCTCTGTCGAACTCATGCGCGGCAAGCCCTTTACGAACGATACCGCCGAATTGCAGGAAGCCCTCTCGGCTGTTACCGCTATTGGGCAGACAGCTCTCTACGATGCGGTCACCGAAGCCCTGATTCACGTCGAACTCGGCCAGTGGGACAAAAAAGCCGTCATCATCGTTAGCGATGGTGGCGACAACGCCAGTCGCATTAAGTTTTCGGAACTGCTCGCTCGCGCTCAGCGTGCTCACGTCGTCATTTATTCCATCGGCCTGGTGGATGAGGCGGGGGAGGAAGAAAATCCTCGCGTCCTCCGCAAACTCGCCAATGCTACCGGCGGCCTCGCTTTCTTCACCAAGCGCAGCGATGAAGCCGGGCCGTTCATGAAACACATCGCTCGTGATCTCCGCGAGCAATACACTCTCGGCTACGTACCCACGGCGAGCGGGGGTCGTGCCTCTTTCCGAAAGCTTAAAGTGGAAGTCTCCTCGCCAGCCGCCGGAAAACTTCGCGTGCGGACCCGCCCAGGTTATTTCCCCAGCGAAGCGAAAGCTCAATCGGCACTGGCCGGCGGAGACCCGCGATGACGCTGGGCTTTGAAACACCAAAACGACACTCACGCCGCAACTTTTTATTCTTGCGTTGGGGGTCGTTCCTATTCCTGCTCGTGGGAGTCCTCGGCGTTTCCTACGCGGCCATTGTCATTCTCTACGGAGAGGCGTATCAGGCCATCGAGTTGCACAAATTTGAGCATACCGCTCCTCTCGCTGAGCCCCATCTCCTGAATCTCGGCGAGGTCATCGGCGAAATTCAGATTCCCAGGCTGGGCGTCAAAGCTGTTGTCGTCCAGGGCGACGCCCCCGAACTGCTGGACCGCGCGGTCGGGCATCTTCCTCAGACGGCTCTCCCGGGCGACTGGGGCAACGTAGCCCTGGCCGGTCATAGGGATAGGCTGTTTCGCCCTCTTCGCCGTATCCGTCAAGGGGATACCATAACGCTCGAAACTTCCGCTGGCGCGTACCACTATCGGGTGCAGTCTGCCTTTGTAGTCCCTGCCACCGACATTGCCGTTCTCCGGCCCTCGAATCCCCCCGAATTGACCCTCATCACCTGCTTCCCGTTCAATTACATCGGCCATGCTCCCAACCGGTTCATTGTCCGCGCTCGCCAGATCTCTTTTCAGCCGCGATGATACTCTGGCAGCTTACAAGGACGTCGAACAGGCTATGCACGGTCAAGTCTTGCATCGAGCTGAATGCATTGGACGCTACGGCCGCTAATCTGCCCCAACCCTGATTCCGGCTCAGGCCTTCACCCTCTGTTCCGGTTCGCCCTTTCCAGATTTTCGTAACGGAATCCCTGGCAAATTTCTCACAATCCGTCTCAACGCACGTGGCGTTCCACTTTTTTCCGCACTTACTTCTTTCCTTTCCTTAGGTTATCCCGCCACACGCCCCAGGTACTACACCGCGCGATTCGAAACTAGTACCATACAATTAACTATTGATAGTATTAACATTCTATGTTACCATCTTTTGTGACCATCGCATTTCAACTTCCGGCCCCGCACTCTCTATCCTCCCCTTCCTCGCAATCCGTCCTCGCTCTTTTCTACTCATTCCGAAAAAGTGCAAAAATTAAACCCTTTGTTTTCAAATTCTTGCGCACTCTTCCAAAAAGAGTATTCCCCCAATCTCCTTGTTTTCAATGCGATGCACACTCTTTCCCGAAATACCGGGGGTGTCCCCCCAACCCACCTCCTCCTCTCGCCGCAACCCGCAGCGCTTCACGCTTCCAGTCTCCTGGCGTATAGTGGCTCTCGACATGGTCTCCTACGGCAGCGGCGGCGAACCCCTGGATTCTCCTTCGCCCGGATTTCTTGCCAAAACCCTCTTCAATTCCGATCACAAAGTCATCGGGCTCCGTTACCTCTGGCTCGCTTTGGGGAGCGTACTTTTTGGCATGCTTCTTTCCCTCCTCATGCGTATTCATCTCGTCTGGCCCGCCGCCCAGATTCCGCTTCTATCTGATTTTGGCAACACCACGGATCGCTACGCCGCCCTCACACTGCTCCACGGCTCCTTGATGGTTTTCTTCGTACTCACTACCGCGCCGCAAGCCGGCTTTGGCAGTTACTTTCTGCCTTTGCAAATCGGTGCTCGCGATATGGCATTTCCCGCCTTGAACGTGATCTCTTTTTGGACCACGGCAATCTCACTCCTTGGCGTCACCGCCTCTTTTTTTGTCTCTCCCGCGTCGGGCTTCACGTTTTGGATTGGCAGCGTCGCGCTTTTCTGCCTCGCTGCCTTGCTTACCTCGCTAAATTTCGCCGTCACAACGATCGATCTTCGCGCCAAGGGTATGAGCCTGCCGCGAATGCCCCTCACCGTTTGGGCCTGGTTTATCAATGCAATTCTCAGCTTATTGATCTTCAGCATCCTTCTTGCCGCATGCGCTTTTCTCCTCTCGGACCGGCTTCTGGCCTCGCAGTACTTTTCACCCCTCGCCTTTCTCGCCCGCGAGCCCGCTTCAAGCGCTCAGTCGACTTTGCTCTCGCTTTGGCAGCGCCTCTTCTGGTATTTCGCGCAGGCGGAGGTTTACGTCGCAATCCTTCCTTGTTTCGGAATCGTTTCACATCTGCTCTCCAACTTTTCTCGCAAACCTGTTTGGGCGGAGCGTGCCGCGGTCCTCGCGCTCTGCGGCGCCGGGGTTTTCGGCTTTTGTATTTGGGGCCAGCACGTGTTTTCGAGCGGCCTCAATCCCTGGTCTCCGCTGGCTTTCTCGCTCCTGGCTTCCTCGCTCGGTTTACCTGCCGGAGTTCTCGTCCTGAGCTGGTTCGGCACTCTCTGGAACGCCAGAATCGAGCTCAACACCTCGATGCTCTTCGCGCTAGGATTCGTCTCTCTCTTCCTGTCTGGCGGCGTCACGGGGCTTTTCCTTGCGGGCGCCAGTTTTTCCCCTGCTTCCATCGGAGACGATTTCGTCACCGGCCATTTTCATCTGGTCATGGGTATCGCCGCAACGTTCGCGATTCTCGCCGCGCTGTTTTTCTGGTTTCCCAAAATGTTTGCTCGCCAGCTCGACGAGACCCTCGGAAAACTGCACTTCTGGCTTACATTCGCGGGCGTCTACTGCATCTTCATGCCGATGCATTGGCTGGGCCTCATGGCTCACTCGCGCGGCACAACCGGTGCTGCCGCTGCCTTCGGCCCGTTCGCCTCGTCGCTCCACACTTTTGTTACAGTCGCCACTATTTTGACTGTCGCCGCGCAATTTCTTTTTCTTTACAATTTTGTGTGGACTCTATCGCGCGGTAAAAAAATCCACGATGCCAATCCCTGGCGCTCCGCAACTCTCGAGTGGTGCCTTTCGTCTCCGCCACCATTCGAAAATTTTGGCCCGGCCGCTCCGGTTGTTTACCGTGGCGCGTACGAATTCGGCCCGTATTCCGCTGCGAATGTTTCCGTCACGCCGCAGAATGTTGCTCCCAAGCCTCCCGAACATGCGACGCGGAGGAACTTGGCGGCAGGTGCATTCGCTGAGGAGAAGTAGGAAAGGTTCTCATGCCCGGAACATCCATCGTTGAAGACATCGAGCTGATCATCGAAGACATCGGTGGCGGCGGAGGAGGCATAACTCCGCCTGCCGGTGGCGATGACGGCGGCGACAGCGGCCGGCGGCCCGGGCCAAACGTGCCGCCCTCGCGCCGCTACGCTACCGCGATTGTGATTGCCATGATCTCCATCTTCATGTTCTTCATGGCCATGGTCGGGGCCTTCATTTTTCTGCGGGCCACAAACCGCAACTGGCTGCCGCTGCGCCTGCCTTCCATCCTGTGGTTCAACACCGCGGTCCTGATCTCCAGCAGCGTGATCATCGAGATGGCCCGGCGCCGCCTCACGCTCGCCGACGTTCCGAAATTTCGCAAACTCTGGTCTGGCGCCACCGTCCTGGGAGTGCTTTTTTTGATTGGCCAGCTCATTGCCTGGCGCCAGCTTGTTGACGAACGCTTGTACGTCTCAACCACCCAAGCCAGCAGCTTTTTTTACATTTTTACCTCGCTTCATGGTTTGCATCTGCTCGGTGGCGTCTGCGCTTTGCTCTTTGTGGCCTTCCGGAAATTTCAGAACGCCAGCGTTTCGCGTTCTGTTGCCGCCGAAGTCGTCTCTTACTACTGGCACTTTCTGGATGGGCTCTGGATTTTTCTGTTTGCGCTTCTCTATTTCGGTAAATGAAGGAATCCACCGTCCGCATGAGCGCACAAACGCAAAGCTCTTCCTCGACGGCGGCCGTGCCGCAGCTGGATCTCGCCGCTCAATATGCCGCGATTGGAAAAGAAATTCGCGCTGCGATTGAGAACGTGCTGGCGTCGCAGCACTTTATTCTCGGCAACGAAGGCGGCGGACTCGAATCGGAAATCGCACAGCTTTGCGGCGCCTCGCACGGAGTTGGCGTTGCCTCGGGTACGGATGCGCTGATTCTTGCATTGCGCGCTTGCGGCGTTCACGCCGGCGATGAAGTCGTCATTCCGCCATTCACTTTCGTGGCCACCGGAAGCGCAGTCAGTGCGATCGGCGCCAAACCCGTCTTTGCCGATATTCGCCCGGACACCTACAACATCGATCCATCGACGCTGGCGCGGCGCGTGACGCCGAAAACGAAAGCGATCATCGCGGTCCACTTGTATGGCCTCTCTGCCGACATGGATCCGATTCTCCATTTTGCGCGGGAGAGAAACCTGCCTGTCATCGAGGACAACGCGCAATCCATCGGCGCAACCTATAAAGGCCGCCCGACGGGTTCGTTGGGTGATGTGGCTTGCATGAGTTTTTACCCCACGAAAAATCTGGGAGCATATGGCGACGCGGGAATGATCGTCACCAATTCGAGCGAAATGGCTGCGCATTTGCGAACTCTGCGCAATCACGGACAGACGGCGAAGTACGTAAGCAGTGAGGCGGGTTGGAACAGCCGTCTGGATGAAATACAGGCGGCCATTCTTCGCGTAAAGCTGCGGCATTTGCGGGAATGGCAAAGCGCGCGCCAGGCTCACGCGGCCGCTTACGGAAAATTGCTGCTGGGCATCCCCGGAATTGCGCCGCCGCTCGTTCCAGAAAATTACCAACATGTTTTCCACCAATATACGATTCGTGTCGAGCAGCGCGACGCGCTTCAAGACGCTCTGAGCGCGCGAAATATCGGCAGCGCGGTTTACTATCCGATGCCGCTCCACCTTCAGCCTCTTTACGCCGCGCTCGGCTATAAAGCCGGCGATTTTCCTCATGCGGAGCATGCCGCGAAGGAAGTGATTTCTCTGCCCATGTATCCGGAGCTGCGGCTGGAACAAATCGCCCGGGTTGCCGAAACCGTCGCGGAATTCGTGACCGCCGGCCATCACGATGCCAGCCCTGCACGCGGCATTGCTTCCTGACATTGGCGAGCTCATGTTTGCAAAGCGGACAAACTGGAATTTGGCACCGAATCGTCTTAGCGCCGCGCTTGACGCCCACCGGGCGGCGGGGAAGCGGCTCATCGATTTGACGATCTCAAATCCCACGGAGTGCGGATTCCAATACGACGAAGAGACAATCCTGAACGCTCTTCGAAATCCAGCAGTGCTGAAATATGAAACGAACCCGCGGGGATTGCCTGCGGCGCGAGACGCCGTCCGTGAATATTACGCGGAACACGGAGCAATCATTTCAACAGAAGATATTTTTCTGACGACGAGTACGAGCGAAGCGTACTCCTTCGTATTTCGAACGCTCTGCGATCCGGGCGATGAACTCCTAATCCCCGAGCCAAGCTATCCGTTGTGTGAATTCCTGTCGGATATCCAGGACGTACGGCTGGTTCGGTATCCACTGATTTATGACTATGGATGGCAGATCGATTTTCAATCTCTGGAGAATGCAATCACGCCACGAACGCGCGGAGCGATCGTGGTACATCCGAATAACCCAACGGGGCATTTTTGCAAGCTGGAAGAGATGCAGAGGCTGAACGAAATTTGCGAGGCGCGGGAAATTGCAATTATCGCGGATGAAGTGTTTTTGGATTATTCGCTGAATGAGCCACGCCCGTCGAGCTTCGCGGCAAATGGGAGCGCTCTTAGGTTCACACTGAGCGGAATCTCAAAGATTTGCGGCCTGCCACAGATGAAGGCGGCGTGGCTGGTCGTCGGCGGAGACGGCGCCAGCAAACTAGAGGCACTGGCGCGGCTCGAGATAATAGCCGATACCTATCTCTCGATGAACGCTCCGATTCAACTTGCGCTCCCACAGCTATTGGGCCAACGGCACTCGTTTCAGAAACAGTTGCTGGCACGTGTCAGAGGGAATCTCGCTGAATTGGACAGGCAACTTGCCGGGCAGAGAACTTGCACACGCCTGGAGTTGGAAGGCGGATGGAATGCCGTGATTCGAGTCCCTGTGACACGGTCGGATGAGGACCTTGCGCTCGAATTGCTAGCCACCAAGGGAGTCTACGTCCACCCTGGCCACTTTTACGACTTTTCGTCCGGTGGCCATCTAGTGGTCAGCCTGGTCACGCCGGCCCCGGTGTTCTCCGCAGGTATAGCGGGGATTGTGGGCCAGTTTTGTTAATTCTACTTATATTACTATATAGAGTAAATTGGAAAGCTCTTTGATACTTATGGAGTTCCGTGTGCGAAGGAATAGTACATTTATACTATTCGCCAAAATAAAACCTATGTCGAGCGAAGATTTAGTTTATGGAATTCTGGCGGTCGCAGATACAAAAGAATGGATTATCACCTCTTGGGGGCCTGTCCGGGCGTTGATGATGTCCAATGAAAATAAACCAATTAACCGATAAATTGAGATTAAGACGAGATTTCTTAGATTGGGCCCCCTCTTGCATGGCTTAGGAGTCAAAGTCGGTTTCTGTCAAACCGATTCGTTGGCTAGAAGACGAAAACTCATGGGGGCGAGATTTATGAAGAGTTCTAATTCAAGGCGCTCCAGCTTTGCTGGGATGCCAGGATTGGTATCGCTGTTGGCATTAATATTGCTGAGTTTGGCGGTGATGCCCGGATTCGGGCAGACCAGTAATGGCACAATCGCCGGTGTGATTCTGGATAAGACCGGGGCTGCTGTCTCTGGTGCCACAGTGGAGATCACGAGCACTGATCGTGGCGGTGAACCTCGCGTAGTCAGTACAGACGCCTCTGGATCCTACCGGGTGGAGGCGCTGATTCCCGGCAAATATTCGGTTACAGTGAAAATGGCGGGTTTTTCGGACTTAAAAATTTCGGGAATTGATGTCAAGGCCTCGCTGACGGCCACTGCGAATGGGACCTTGGAATTGGCAGGACAGAACGCCACGGTCCTAGTGGAAGCGACAAGCGCGCAAGAACTTCAGACGCAGTCCGGCGACCTGAGCGCGAACCTCACGAGCACGGACGTTCATGAATTGCCAATTAACAGTCTGAATCCAGCCGCGCTCGTCCTGACGGAACCGGGGGTGCAGGATGGAAATGGCCGCGGCATAAGCAACGGGGTGAATTTTTCGGTGAACGGCTCGCGGCCCCGCGCGAACAACTTTCTGATCGACGGCCAGGATGACAACGACAACTCGATTGCCGGACAAGCTTTTCAGCCATCGAATCTCGAAGCGATCGGCGAGGTAACGGTGCTCACAAACGCGTACTCTGCACAGTTCGGGCGTGGCGGCGGGTCGGTAACGAACATCATTTACAAGGGCGGAACGAACAATTTTCATGGGTCGGCATGGGAGTTGGCCACGAATTCGGACCTGGCATCCGCCGCGCACGACAGCCTGTTCTTCGGTTGCGAGGCCGCACAAGATTGTCATCCGGTAAGCGTTGAGAATACATTTGGCTTTGCGTTCGGCGGCCCGATCAAGCGCGACAAATTATTTGTATTCGGATCATCGCAATGGGATCGCACCCGTTCGACAAACAACGGGAATCCGATTTTTGCCCCGACAGCCACAGGCTTAAGTGAGTTGCAAGCGCTTGAGCCAAATCCCAACGTGGAGTACTTAATTGCTTCATTTGGCGGGCTGACGGCCTCGAATACAGCATCGGTAATAAAAGACATTCCGATTGGGACGGCGACGCCCACGGGACCGGATCGCGGATCGATTGAATTTGGATCGGTACAGCGTTCCGGGATCGCGGAAGTCGCAAACGACCGCCAATGGGATGTACGCCTGGATTACAACGCAACGGACAAGGATATGCTGACAGCGCGCTATTACCGCGATGATAGTTCGCTTTCTCCGGATTTGTTCAATTTTCCGAATCAATTGCAGCCATTTGATTCACTCCAGGGTGGTCCTTCCCAAAGCGTTGCAGTCATGTGGACGCACACGATTTCAACGAAGGCCTTGAATGAACTGAGGGCTTCCTATACGAACATCGGGTTTATTTTTGGTCCGACCGCGGCGACAATAGCTAATCCGCTATCTCAGCACTCGGCCGTCAGCATTGCAAATCTCAGCGGCGGTGGCGCCACGTTCCCAACGCTTGGATTTCCCTCCAACTTACCGCAGGGCCGAGCACATAAGTCCTTCCAGTACCAGGATGCCTTCACGTATACGGTTGGCCGACATACGCTCAAAGCAGGAGTTGATGTAAATCATCTTTCCGTCGTCGACTCCATCCCCTTCAATTCGCGGGGAACGATTGCTTACACAAGTGGCAGGTCCACGGATGCGGACAATTGCGGCCTGGCTCCAAGTACGTTTAATCCCAACGGAGGCTGCACGGCTCTGGCGAACTTCATAGATGATTTCACGGGGCCCAGCGGAGCTGTCTCCAAAGTGTTCGGCAGCCCTGTGCTTCAACCGTTCGTAACGACTTACGCCCCCTATGCAGAGGATGTATTTCGCGTGAAGGACAATCTGACCTTTACGCTCGGATTACGGTACGAATATTTGGGAACGCCGGAAAACGTATTGCTTTATCCTTCCGTCCAACCTGGTCTGGGGTTTGGGCTGGATGGAGGGATATTTCCGAACGAGTTTTCGGCAAAGCAGCAACCCGACAGGAACAATTTTGCACCCCGAATCGGGTTTGCATATACGCCGCACTTTTGGGGGCGATTCCTGGGTGATGGCAAGACAGTCATCCGGGGCGGATACGGTATGTTCTATGACAGCCTCTTCACCAATATTTTGGACAATACGGGAGGGACTTCGCCAAACGCAGTGGGGGGGACTCTTACAGGTACGTCTTTGGAGAATGGCGGCAGAGGGCTTGCGAATTCGAGCGGATTGTTGAATTCCGTCACATCCACGCTGAATCCTCTTGCGACGGTCGACTCCATCTCAAGCAACCTCCGGAGCCCATTGACCGTTCAATGGAACCTGAATGTGCAGAGAGAGTTGCCCGGCAACTTCATCTTCACAGCTGCGTATGTGGGGACGCGTGGAGAGCACCTCTTCGTCAATCAACAATTCAACCCCGGCGTGAATGACGTGAGACTGATTCCTGCGCAGGGGTCGATCATTGTGAGAACGAACGGTGGAGACTCCATCTATCACGGAGGACAGTTCACGCTGGAGCGCAGGATCAGCCGTGGTCTGCTCCTGCGAGCCGCTTACACCTATTCAAAGCTGATCGATGATGGCTCGGAAGTCTTCACGCTGGCTGGAACGCTAACTTCCACGTCAGCAGATCCGCTCAATCAATCGAGTGACCGAGGTCTTTCAGCGTATGACCGGAGGCAGCGCTTCGTCATGGCGTATGTGTGGGAAGTTCCGTACAACCACGGCGACAGCTTGGGCATGAAGGCTCTCCGTGCCGTGACGGGACACTGGCAGTGGTCGGGAATCCTGACCGTCCAAAGCGGAATTCCCGGGACCATAAATACTGGTTCGGATACGAGCCTGGACCTGAACTCAGGCGATGATCGCCCCAACGTCGCCGATGCCAGCCTGCCTCTGGGAGACTTTAACAGGTACATAGCAGCGCCATCCGGAACGCTTGGTAATGTTGGGCGTAACACTTATATCGGTCCAGGCGATTGGTTCTGGGACACATCGGTTTCGCGAGTGATCCCGATCCCCTTCAAGAAGCTAGAGGGTCAGCAACTGACCCTTCGCGCTGATTTTTTCAATGCGTTGAATCATGCGAACCAAAATCTGCCCAACCTTGACCTGGCGATTGGCCCGTCCACAACCCCGGGAGACGGCGGATTCGGAGATGTGTATTCTACAATTACCGGGCAGCGCCAGATCAAGATCATGCTGAAATATTCCTTCTAACCGGCAAGCCCACGAAGATAGAAAAACAAAAAAGAGAGGCTGCCCCGGCGGCCTTTCTTTTTTTAGTGCATCTTATCGACTGCAGCTGCCGAAGTTATTCGGAGTTGAGGATACGTGTGCACGAACCCAAGCTAGCGGAGTCGACGTTAATAGGGGCGCGTCGCGAGACGAGGAGAAATTCAGTTTGTGGAATGTTTGTGTTCGCTTTGCTATGTAAACCTAGATAACAAATTCTAAAGGAACACTATTTAGTAGTTGCCGGGGCCTGATAACTTGCTAAGCAGAAGCAGGTTATCGCGGGGAATGCATTGGTGTGCGAGTGGCGGGTGGCTTGCACGGATGCATTTTAGCGAAGGGTGTGGGCCAAGCGCAGTCGACTCCGAACAAGCAAAGGAGGATGTCCGAGTTTTAGTTGATTGCAGCGACTCTCGACGTTCGGCACTGTAAGTCTCCCCGCAAACAAGTTCAAGCGACTTCTACTGTCCGAACCTCCTTCTGCGGAAGGCGCGAC
>Ga0335083_10000665_pt1 | contig 50356 bp, 42 predicted proteins | sample Lox_Sample_42_FD_206716 | JGI IMG/M metagenome (GOLD analysis project Ga0335083, IMG submission 206716) | Soil microbial communities from Loxahatchee National Wildlife Refuge, Florida, United States - Lox_Sample_4.2 | ecosystem: Environmental > Terrestrial > Soil > Wetlands | place: USA...
TGGCACAGTTCGAGCGCGAGTTGATACGCGAGAGAGTGAGCTCTGGCATGAAGGCGGCTAAGGCGCACGGCACAAAGACCGGGAATGCCATTGGCCGTCCGCGTCGGATCTTCAATCGCGATGAAGTGGTGCGGTTGCGTGAAACTGGGCTATCGATCGAGCGAATCGCCGGCCAGATGCGCATTGGCGTAGGGACGGTGGTTCGGGTTCTTCAGACGAACGGCAATGTTCGGACGGAGTAGCCAACAGGCCACATGACGTGTAGGCGACTTACCAGGACAGATCCTTCCGCTGCTAGTGGATTCTCCGAGTGTCGGACAATGCGTCCGAGGCGACGCTGTACTGCCTTCCCAAAGAGCACTGCACCGGCGGCGCGGGAGAATAGTAGCGAAGGAGGGATTCCCGTGAAAGCAGTCAGGACTCACGGCCGGGGCGGGCCGGAGCGGTTGTTTTTCGAGGATGCACCGGTGCCGATGGTTCGGCCCGGTGAAGTGCTGGTACGGGTACGCGCGACCGGCATCACGCCCGCAGAACTGACTTGGGATGAAACCTATCAGAACGCCGATGGCACGCCGCGGATTCCAGGCATTCCGGGACACGAGCCATCGGGCGTGATAGAGGAGACGGCACCGGATGTCACGGATTTTCGGGCGGGCGACGAGATATATGGCCTGGCTGATTTTCCACGGGACGGGGCGGCCGCCGAGTTCGCGGCAGTGCGTGCGGCGAACCTCGCGTTAAAGCCGCGCAGTATCCCGCACGTGCAGGCGGCGGCACTGCCGCTTTCGGCGCTGACCGCCTGGCAGGCGCTCTTCGAACACGCGCATCTCGCTGTGGGGCAAGCTGTGCTGATCCACGGGGGCGCCGGCGGGGTGGGAACGATGGCAGTGCAACTGGCACGGTGGCGAGGGGCCCGCGTACTAGCTACGGCATCTGCGCGCGACACGGCGCTGGTGCGCAGTCTGGGGGCTGACGACGTGATCGACTACCACGCTACGCGTTTCGAGGACACTCTACGAGACATCGATGTAGTGCTGGACACAATCGGCGGCGAGACGCGGGAGCGTTCCTGGCGCGTGCTGCGGAAGGGCGGTGTGCTAGTGACACTGGTTTCCGCGATTCCGGCTGGTGTCGCCGAGCAGCACAGCGTGCGCGGTGTGTTTTTCATTGTTAGCGGAAATCGAAGCCAGCTTGATCAAATCACCGGACTTGTGGATACCGGGAAGCTGAAGCCGGTATTATCCGAGGTACTACCGCTTGCCCGCGCACGCGAAGCGTTCGAGCGCGGTGCTGCTGGTCACGCGCCAGGCAAAATCGTGCTCCAGGTGGCTGCATAGCCACGCGGTCCCGATTCGGCGAACGTTCCCCTAAGAAAAGGGCCTGCGCTGCTGCAGTAGAATTCTCGTAATGACCATCAATCTCCCCTAGCAACAAGCTGCTGCTTCGTCGATCAATCACCTCTCTAACTTGCCGGCGAGCCAGTAATCGACACTAAACTTTCCCGGCCCAAAGCAGATCAACAAGACAAAGAAGAGCACGTACAGGACTTCCGGAAGGTAGAGGAAATCGTCGAGCCAGTTAAGGGGCGAAGGTCCTGTGGGCATGGCGGAAAGCTTTGTGGTGAGGATGGCGACAAGCATATCGACCAATAAAGCTACGCAGACTAGGCTCGAAAGAAACCCCACAGTGAGCAAGGATCCGCCAACGAACTCGACACCCGACACGAAGTAAGTCATCAGGCGGGGAAACGGGACTTTGGCCTCAACGAGCGTTTGGTACATGGTTTGCGTGCTGCTGGCTACAAACAATTTGTTTGCTCCGGAGATGGCGAAGAACAGCCCGAGCGAAACGCGTACCAGCAGGATGGCATACTGCTCCAGATCATTACTACCGAGCAGCGCGAACTGGACCAACCGTTGCCAATCCACCTCTTCTCCCTCCTCCAATTTATGTGTCCATCCGTTCGACCCATTGAGCGCGCGATGCGGGGGCCGGGAATGGATCGGCAAAGTACTGTGTTTCGCGCGCAACTTTGTCGCCCTTGAACTCCATGATGCTCACGGCGTAGGACGGCTTGCCGTCATACGTCAGGATGAATTCCGTGATCCAAAGATCGCCGCCGCCAATGATCCGTCGGACAGCAAAGCGCTTTTTGCTCGGCTGACTAGCGCGCTGGTTCTGTATGTTGCGTCGGCTGCGGGTTCGCTCGCCTGACTGCGGGTATTCCAACACCGCGTCCTCACGATAGATGCGGTGCTCCGTTTCAAACTCGTTGGCATCGGACGCCACCCAATGTTGATCCAGTGCCACACGGATCTCTTGATCGCGCATTCCAGAGTACTGCTCATTCTTTTGTTGATCGTTCATAGGAGCTTTCGATTTTGAAAGAAGCTAAATGCTTTAACGGATCGGAGTCCATGACTCGTCGAGTCGCACGGTTTTAGCGACCATCCAGAGTATACACCGCATCGAAGCGCCTAACTCGTGCAAAGTCCTAGTGCTGTATCGGAAACGCTCCGACAGATAAATGATTCGGGTGTTTTCCATAGCTCCTAACATGCCTGAATATCTGCGACGCGGATATTCAAGAAGCTGCTGGCCTTATCCGGATCGGTGGGGACGCTGAGCGTTACCGACGGCTTGTCCGGGGTGGGGCCGCCCCGACGTTTGACAATCAGCCAGGTATTCGCGATCTGAATGTGCCCGGACGCGCCCTTGCTATCGCCTCTGCTCATAACACGGCCGCCGAACACCTTTTCATAAAAATCAGCCGGTCGGTCCATGTCGGCGACGGTTATGAAATGTGTAACGGTGAACCCTTTGCGCAGGGGCATTTCATAACTCTTCCGGATTTGTTCGCTGATCATTTGACAAAGCCCATCCGTTCTGGCCCTTTCGCGTCGATATCCGCTGCCGATTAAGCCTGGCTGGAAACGGCAAAACATTGGACGAAGGTATCGCGCGATACTTTTGTGTCGTTTGCAACCAGCACGCAGAGCTCTCACCTCAGGGGAGACCCATAAAACCCTTCGCCAAGGCAGCAATTTCATCGGCGGCCGTGTCGAGCGCGAAGTGCCCACCGTCGACGATGTGGACTTCGGCATCCGGAACATCCTTGCGATAGCTTTCGGGCTCGCTCGGATCAAACGATGATTCGTACTTGCCCCAGATCACGAGAAGCCTCGGTTGTCTTTCGCGCATCCAGGCCTGCCACTTCGGATACGACTCCACATTGGTTCGGTAGTCGTAGAACAGATCGCTCTGGATCTCGGCTTGGCCGGGCCGATTCAGAAAACAGAACTCATCGGTCCAGAGGTCGGGATTGTGGCGCTCGACGTCGGGATCGTCTCCGACATGTCGCGCGCGCGTGGTCTCGAGCGACAAGAGATTGGTGCGCAATGCGCTCTCATTGGCAGCGCGATCAGCCCAGAATGCCCGACGTGTTTTCCAGTTCTCTCCAAGGCCTTCGTTGTGAGCGACGGCGTCCTGCACGATCAGCGCCTCAACTCGCTCCGGATGAGCCAGAGCCATGCGAAAGCCGACTGGGCCTCCGTAGTCCTGCATATATAACGTGTAACGCGAGATTCTCAGTGCTTCAGTAAAATGATCCATGATCTCGGCAAAGTGATCGAACGTATATGCGAACTTCTTCGGGTCCGGCCAGTCACTGTGTCCGAATCCGGGATAATCCGGCGCAATCAGATGGTAGCGGTCCGATAGCCGCGCGAAAAGCGTTTCGAACATACGTGACGACGACGGAAGTCCGTGCAGCAGTAGAAGCGTCTGGGCATTCCTCGCACCAGCTTCCCGGTAGAAAATTGACAGGCCGTCGATCTGAATGGAGCGAAATGCCACGGGATTCATCGGCAATTCCTTCTCTCGGACTTCGACTGGCGAAGGCGCGGCAACATCCTCGTGTAAACGATGGGCGTCCCCGATTCTTACGTCGCCGAAACCGACTTCTTCTTCCTTTCGAGTGCCGGCAGAAGAAGCTTCAGAAGCGCTTCGTCCGAGAACGGGTTCTGACCTGAGATCAACTCGCGATCCTGAAGGGCGTAGCTCTTCCATGGGGCGAGCACACTTACGTCACCGCCCGCAGTACGCAAGGCGAAGTCCGGGTAGAAGAGGACTTTACCGCCAATCTCAAGCGGCTCCCGCTGCTGCTCTTCCGCTGTCGAAAAGATAGTCATCTTATATCCAGAGTAGACCCAGCCTTGAGCCTTTTCGTGTGCTCCAGCGGCATCGCCCGCCGACAGCGCGGCGACCACCTCCGTCGAGTTCGGAAGTGCCGCGAGAAGTGAAATCGGGCCATGGCAGAGCACTGCCGTGGGCTTGGATGTCTGATGAAAGTGTCTCAGTACGGTGCCCGCGTCCGGGTCATCAAGCAGGTCCATCATCGGGCCGTGGCCGCCAGGGACGAAAACAGCGTCATACTGATCCAGACCTGATGCGATGATATCCGCGATACGAGTTGGATTTTTGAGCCCAGTCAGGGTATCGCGGAATTTTAGATAGTCCTGAAGTTTAGCCTCGTCTCCACCGAAGAAGTCGGCTACAGCTGAATGGACATCCATTTGCGGCGTGTTGCCCTTGGGGTTAGCGAAAGTGATTTCGTAGCCCTCCTTCATCAGGGCGCGAACCGGAACCGTCAGCTCGTTGAGATAGTAGCCAGCGCCGGCATATACCTTGCCATCTTTCAAGGGCAAACTATGACCGCTCGAGACCAGCACTAAGACTTTTCTTTCTGTTGTCATTGTGTCCTCCTCTTTGAAATGGAATTCTGTCCTCCTGAACATGAGCCAGCCCTTCCCCCAAAGTACGGAGGACTGCCACCGCGGGGTTGATGCGAGTCATGCCCCGGGAATTCAAGGCCTTGTGCGCGGCCGAGCGTTAACCGTATTTCAGGTCGGTGCTCTGTCCCACCTCGATAATGTAACCGTCGGGATCGCGAATGTAGCAGCGAATCTCGCCGTACTTGGGTATCGGCTTTGTGATGAACTCGGCTCCCCGACTTTTCCATAGTTCATAGGAAGCTTGAATATCCGCGACGCGGAAATTCATAAAGCTGTTGATGTGATTCGGGTCGGGGACGCTCAGCGTTACGGTCGGCTTATCCGCGGTCGGGCCGCCTCCAACGTTCAGAATCATCCAGATATTCGCAAGCTGAAGGTACCCAGGCGCGTTGCCATCCCCCAGGCTCAGGATGCGAGCACCGAAGACCTTTTCGTAGTAGCGAGCCGATCGCTCGATGTCGGAGACGGTGAGAAACTGCGCGATGCTCATCCCCTCTCGCGGGGGCATCTCGTAGCTCTTCTGCTCAATTTGTACGCTGCCCGTCGATGATTGCGATTCTTTGCTCATTTCCGATTTCCTTTCGTGTCCTCTGTTCGTAAAGTAATGTCAAGCGACTAGCAGGATCTTCCCGGCGACACCTTTTTCTGCCGTTGCTTGAGCCTCGGCGGCTTGCCTGAGTGGCAGGGTCTCGCTTATCGGGATGACCAGCTTGCCATCTCGCACGGCTTCGGCCATGAACTCGAGCGTTTTCCTGTCGAATTTCGAGAATACCGGCGCCACCTTCACAGCTGGGTACTTCGGCGCGTTCTGCGGCGCGCTGAGAACCGTGGCAAACACTCCTCCGGGCCTGACCTTGGCGATCAGCTTCTCGGCGGTTCTTCCGTCGACCGTATCCGCCACCGCGTCGAGCGGCGGAAGATTCGCAACCGCCGTGTCGTCGTCGGTTGCGACCGTCTGGTCCGAGCCGGCAGTCCTCGCCTCATCGAGCTGCCTCTTCAAGACCCCCGCGATCACAGTCGCCCCGCGTTCCTTGGCGGTGAATACCGCCGAACGCCCGACATTTCCCACAGCGCCTGCGACCAAAACCGTCTGGCCCGCCTTGATTCCCGTAGCCGAAAGGAGCTGGTTGCCCGTTATCGTCACCAGCGGCAGCGCCGCCGCTTGGATCAAATCGAGCCCCTTGGGGACCTTCGCCAGGATCGCCGCACTGACGACACAAAGTTCAGCGTAAGTATTGTCTGCCATAGCGAACACCTGATCGCCGACGGAAAACCCTTCCACCTCCGGCCCGATCTTCACGACGGTTCCCGCCATATCGACCCCTATGAGGCCCGGGAAGTGGATCGGATAATAATCGTCCGTCAACCCGGCACGCCGCTTGTAGTCGAGCGGGTTCACGCTCGCGGCGGCGACTCGCACGAGCACCTCGCCAGCACCTGGCACCGGATCCGGATAGTCCTCGAACTTCAGAACCTCCGGACCGCCATACTTGTGGACGACGACTGCCTTCATTTCATGCCTCCGCGGTTCACGTCATAACGCGTCTGGTGGCGCTTTTCTTCTCTTCCGCCGGTGGATGCCCAGATTGTGCCACGACCCTTCCGAGGATGTTCACGAACGCCAAATCACGATCTTCATCGGATACCTCGATGACTTGATCGAACCGGGCGACGGCGTTACGCACGTGCTGTGCGTCGGTCAGCGGTTCCTTGCGCTGTTTGGGAAATGCATAAACGCTAGCTGGCAGGTCACTCTCCGTCGTGAGCCGTCCGTGTTTTTCGTGAGGTTCCCAAGTCGCTTTAGGCATGTCCTAACCGTTCTTCCTATGACGCTCCACGGATCTGTGACGTTTCACGGGTGCAATTGAATAGCCCTTTCTAAATCGCTCAAATTCCAGTCTCAGAAAGGCCGGTCGATGCTCGTGTGTCTGCAGTTTGGGTCGATCGGCCGACACAAACGCCAAGATGGAGGCCTGGGACTCGACAGGTGCAGTGTATTCCGGATCTTATAGTCTCCCGGACGATGTCGCCGCTGCACAATCGGATTACGAAACGCGTCACGGCGCGCACGGTCGCCGAGCCGGAAGTCGGCGTGCGCCCATGAGTCCAGCTTTGGAAGTCTTCGATCTGAGCGCCGTCTGCCCGCTCCGTCACAAGGGTCTTCTTTACTGGGGAGCGTACGGATCTTCGGTCGGATTACGCGCCACTCGTACGAAGCTCGGATTAGGTGACACGAGCCTGAAGTCCGGTTCGAGGACGTGAGCAATGGGTATCGTCATTCATGTCGATCTCGGTTTGAGGTGAAGCCTCTAGGCCCACGGCTCTGATCGTTGCTCCAGTGCCATGCTGGAAGTTATGGCCATTCTGTTAAGTGGCTCCGCTCTCCGCAAGTCGTTCGGCGCGCGAGTCCTGTTTGAGAACCTTTCGTTGAGCCTTTCCGAGGGCGATCACGTCGGCTTAATTGGGCCGAATGGCAGCGGCAAAACCACGTTGCTGGAGATTTTGGCCGGCAACGAGACGCCCGACGCTGGCGAGCGAGCGCTGCGAAAGCAGACTAAGCTGGCTTATGTTCCCCAGGATTCGGTGTTCGGGCCGGACGACACTGTCGGTTCCGTTCTCCAAGCGGCGTTGACAGATCTGCACTTGGAGGAAGAAGAAAAAAGAGCCCGCACGGAGGTGATGCTCGGCCGGGCCGGATTCAAAATCCAGTCTGCGCCGTCCGCGGCGCTTTCCGGTGGATGGAGGAAGCGACTTGCCATCGCGGCGGCGCTGATCGGGTCACCGGACGTGTTGCTTCTGGATGAGCCAACCAATCACCTGGATCTGGAAGGCATCCTGTGGCTCGAGGGGGCGATCCAGGCTGTGAACGTTTGCCTGGTAGTCACGCACGACCGATACTTCCTCGAAAACGTCGCCACGCGAATGGTGGAGGTCAACGCGGTTTATCCCCAGAATACATTCCAAGTGAGCGGGAACTATAGCGAATTTCTCGAGCGGCGGGAGGAGTTTCTGGAGACGCAGGCCAGACAGCAGGAATCGCTGGCGACGAAGGTGCGGCGGGAGGTTGAGTGGCTGCGGCGAGGGCCGAAGGCCAGGACCAGTAAGTCGAAGGCGCGGATAGACGCCGCCGGGCGGCTTATCGGGGAACTCTCGGCGGTCACTGCGCGCAGCCGCACTGCGACCGCGAAGATCGATTTCACCGCGTCGGACCGACAGACCAAGCGCTTGATCGAGGCCGAAGGGATCGCGAAGACGCTTGGCGGGCGCACGCTGTTTGAAAATTTGAACCTGGTTCTTTCACCCGGTGTTCGCATCGGCTTGGTGGGAGCGAATGGTAGCGGGAAAACGACTCTGCTCAAAATCCTGGAAGGAAAAATGGAGTCAGACCGGGGAGCAGTCCGGCGGGCCGAGCAACTCCAAATCGTAAGTTTCGCGCAGGATCGAGGTGAACATCTGGACCCGAAAGTCAGCCTGCGCCTCACGCTCTGTCCTGAAGGCGATTCAGTGATCTACCGCGGGCGTCCCATCCATGTTGCGGGTTGGGCCAAGAGATTCTTGTTTCGCGAGGAACAACTCGATATGCCGGTGTCGCGACTCTCGGGCGGTGAGCGGGCACGCGTGATGATCGCGCGCCTGATGCTGGCGACAGCAGATGTCCTGCTATTGGACGAACCGACCAACGATCTCGATATTCCGACTCTGGAGGTCCTGGAGGACAGCCTGCTCGACTTTTCGGGCGCTGTGGTGCTTGTGAGCCATGACCGGTATTTGCTGGATCGCGTTTCGACCATGGTGATCGGTCTGGATGGAGACGAGGGAGGTGTTTTCGCCGACTATTCACAGTGGGAGGCGTGGCGAAACGAGCAAGCTCCGCAGCCGGCGGCGGTGAAGGAGCCACGCCCGCAGGTTCCCACGGAAGGGCCGAAAAGGAAACTGGCCTACATGGAACAACGCGAATGGGATGGCATGGAAACGAAGATCCTGGAGGGGGAGCAGGAGTTGACGGAGTGTCAGCGGGAACTCGAGGCCGCGGGATCGGACGCCAGACGATACATGGCGGCGTACGAAAAAGTGCAGGTCGCTCAGCAACGCGTGGGGCAATTATACGCCCGCTGGGCGGAACTGGAGGCCAAGGTGGCGAAGTAACGGTGCCGAAGGCGCATTCCAAAAAGCTCCTGTGTGCCCCGCGGTTCAATGCACGGATCTAGGGTACTTGCCCACTGTTTTTCAATCTTCCACAACAATCACGTTTTGGAGGATCTTAGGCAGTTGCACTTAATCTTACCTGCGCCAACAACGATCTCCGCTTGGCGAAAACCCTCTCGCTGTCTGCTGTTTTGCGAGCGCGTTCGCACTCCTCGTCAATCTAGAGGCAAGTTGGAAATGTAAGGCCTGCTCGGCGACGTTCGATGAACAGAAGAAATACAATGGTTAATCCTGGTTGCAGAGGTTGTCTAAACGATACCACCGCGAGAGCAGTTGACTTGCCTGCGCGATAACAGTCCGTTTTTCTAGTGGTAAAGTTCGAAGCATCTTCGTTTTTACTAAAGGCAAGCTGAAAAAGGAAACAGCAAGGCGACGACATGAATGTATTCGAACTTCGTGAGCGACTAATCAGCGACTATTCGTCATACATCCGAAGCTTCATTAGAATTCGAGACGAGCGCGTTGGGGCCCTTGTCACTTCTTGTCTTGATCAAGGCCGCCTCTGGCCTGATCCGCTGATCCAGCTAAACCCGTCTTTTCAGTACGCCGGCACAATCGATGATTTAGTAGCCGAGGGAGTCCTGCATTCCGAGTGCATCAGGATTTTTCGAGTGGGCAAGGACAAGGGCGAAGGCAAGCCCCTGCGGCTATATCAGCACCAGGCAGATGCGATTCGCAGGGCGCGGGCCGGCCGGAATTACGTCCTGACAACTGGCACCGGCTCGGGCAAGAGCCTGGCGTACATCGTTCCCATCGTTGATCACGTATTGCGCCACGGAAGCGGACGCGGGATACAGGCAATCGTCGTTTACCCCATGAACGCCCTGGCGAACAGTCAGTTCGGGGAGCTGCAGAAGTTCCTGCAGCTTGGGTATCCCGATGGCAAAGGCCCGGTCACATTCGCTCGATACACCGGCCAGGAGCGTGACGAAGAGCGCAACGCCATCGTAGCCAAGCCGCCGGACATTCTGCTAACGAACTACGTGATGTTGGAACTCATTCTGACCAGGGTTTACGAAAAGCAACTGGTCAAAGCGGCGCAGGGCCTGCGGTTTTTGGTGCTGGATGAGCTCCATACTTACCGAGGCCGCCAAGGGGCAGACGTCGCCTTGCTCGTTCGGCGCTCTCGGGAGTTCTTCGGGGCGAAACAGCTCCAGGTCGTTGGTACGTCCGCAACACTTGTGGGACCTGGAACATACGACCAGCAGCAAACAGAGGTGGCTGAGGTTGCCAGCGTTTTGTTCGGAGCCGAGGTGACCCCATCCGACGTGATCGGAGAAACACTCCAGCGCGCCACGCCGGAAGAAAGCCGTGACAACCCTCAGTTCCTCGCCGCCCTCAAAGCCAGAGTGGAAGATCCTAACGCCACTTCGCCCACCAGCTACTCTGCTTTCGTCGCGGACCCCCTGTCCTCATGGATCGAGGGGACTTTCGGAGTCTTTCGCGACAGCGCATCGCAACGAATCCGCCGACGCAGGCCACGATGCCTCACCGGCACCGACGGCGCCGCCCTGGAACTGAGCCGAACCACGGGCACATCGGACCATCGCGCCAAGAAGGCCATCGAAGAAGCATTGCTGGCGGGCTACACCTGCGAACCCAATCCGGAAACTGGATTTCCGGCCTTCGCTTTTCGGCTGCACCAATTCATCAGCCGTGGCGACACCATCTATGCCTCCCTGGAATCTGAGGACCAGCGATACCTGACGCTGAATCGGCAGCAGTTCGTGCCAGGTGATCGGAAGAAAGTCCTCCTGCCTCTGGTGTTCTGCCGCGAGTGTGGGCAAGAGTACTACTGTGTCCGGCGGATGGAAGATTCAGATTCCGGCGCGGTCACCTACGTTCCGCGCGAACTCTCCGACCGGAGCAACGATGGCGATTCGAGGGCTGGCTTTCTCTACTACAGTTCAGAGAACCCGTGGCCATCGGGCACGGAGCAAGAGCTGTCAAAACTGCCAGAGGACTGGATTGAGGACACGAATCAAGGTCCGCGCGTCAAGTCTGGTAGGAAGAAGAACCTGCCTCGTCCCATCACGGCAGGCACCGATGGCAAAGAAAACCTGGGCGGCCACGCCGGCCATTTCGTGGAGAGTCCATTCCGGTTCTGCCTTCATTGCCGGGTAGCCTATGACTTCCGGACGACCTCCGATTTCGGGAAGCTGACGTCCCTCGGAACCGAGGGACGGAGCACCGCGACCACTATTCTCAGCCTTGCGACCATTCGTCATCTCCGGAAGGAACCGACGCTCGATCCCCGTGCGCGCAAGTTGCTCAGCTTTACCGACAACCGCCAGGACGCCTCTTTGCAGGCTGGCCACTTCAACGATTTTGTTGAGATCGGTCTCCTCCGCTCGGCTTTGCTAAAGGCGTGCTCAGCGAATTCCGGCGGCCTCAGCCATGAGGTCTTTACACAGAAAGTCTTTGAAGCGCTCGCTCTCCCGTTCGCCAGCTATTCGAAGGACCCCGATCTGAAGTTCCAGGCGAAGCTTCAGACCGAAAGGGCATTCCGCGATGTGATCGGCTACCGGCTCTATCACGACCTTCGCCGCGGCTGGCGCGTGACCTCCCCGAACCTGGAGCAGTGCGGCCTTCTCGAAATTAACTATCTGTCGCTGGACGAGCTCTCGAATGACAGTTCATCCTGGCAAAGCCTCCACCCGGCGCTTGCGGGCGCTACGGCAGAGACCCGGCTCGTCGTGGCGAAAACGCTTCTGGATTTCATGCGCCGCGAGCTGGCTGTACAGGTGGACTATCTCGACGCAACCAAACAGGAAACCATTCAGCAGCAGAGTAGTCAGCGGCTGATCACGCCATGGGCATTGGACGAGAACGAACTCCTTGAACACGCCGCGACCCTTTATCCCCGATCTACTCGCCAAGGCGATTTCGGCGGTGATGTGTTTGTCACCGCTCGAAGTGGCTTCGGCCTCTACCTTCGGCGCACCGGCACTTTCCCGCAGTATCATGACCGGCTCGCAACCGCAGAAGTGAACGAGATCATTCGTCAACTGCTCGACACTCTTCGCCTGGCCGGCCTGGTGGAGATCGTCGATGAAGCGAAGAGCCCCGACGAGGTTAACGGTTACCGCCTCCCTGCATCGGCCATTCTTTGGATGGAAGGAAAAGGAACGAAACCCTTCCGCGACCCCATTCGAGTGCCCGGCGAATCGGAAGTCGGTGGACGGACGAATCCTTTCTTCGTGAACTTCTACCGGTCGTTGGCTTCCGAATTGGCGGGTTTTGAGGCCAGAGAGCACACCGCGCAGGTTCCATACGAGGATCGCCTCGTCCGCGAAGACAGGTTCCGGAAAGCGGAACTGCCTGTTCTCTATTGCTCCCCGACCATGGAGCTTGGCGTCGACATCGCAGAGTTGAACGTCGTGAACATGCGGAACGTTCCACCTACTCCTGCCAACTATGCCCAACGCAGCGGCAGAGCGGGTCGCAGCGGTCAGCCGGCGCTGGTCTTCTCGTACTGCACCACCGGCAGTCCACACGACCAGTATTTCTTCAAGCGCCCGGATCGTATGGTTTCCGGGGAGGTCACCCCACCGCGACTCGACCTTGCCAACGAAGATCTGGTGCGCGCACATCTCCATGCCATCTGGCTGGCGGAAGCGAATCTCAGCCTGGGCAGTTCGCTTCGCGATCTTCTTGATGTTGCGGGCAACGACCCGACTCTGGCCACGCTTGCTTCGGTACTCGATACGCTACGCCGTCCCCAGCCACGCCTCGCAGCACATGTTCGAGCCAAACGCATTCTCGCTACTTTCGAGAACGATCTCAAAGACGCCGACTGGTATACGCCGCAGTGGGCGGAAGAAGTGTTCAAGCAAATCGAACTCAACTTTGAGGCGGCGTGCGAGCGTTGGCGCAATCTGTGCAAGGCCGCGCTGGCCCAACAGAAGGTTCAGAACGCCATCATTATGGACATGTCTCGCACGGCGGACGAACGCCGTCAGGCCGAACGGCTTCGGCGCGAAGCCGAGTCGCAATACAAACTGCTGACCGAGACGCAGAACGTCGTCCAATCCGATTTCTACAGCTATCGCTACTTCGCCAGTGAAGGTTTCCTGCCCGGATACAACTTCCCACGCCTGCCGCTCTCAGCGTACATCCCAGGCCGGCGCACTCAGCAGAGAGACGAATTCCTCTCGCGGCCCCGATTCCTTGCCATTACCGAGTTCGGCCCGCGCGCCGTGGTCTACCACGAAGGCTCCCGCTACCTGATCAACAAAGCGATTCTGCCGCTCGGCCAGGACGGGCCGGTCTTCGGCCAACTTAAGCGGTGCACAGCGTGCGGCTACCTGCACCCGATCACGAGTCCGCCCGGACCGGATCTTTGTGAGAATTGCCAAACCAGTCTCGATACGCTGCTCACCCCCATGATGCGCCTGCAAAACGTCTCGACTCGGCGCAAGGACAAGATCAATTCAGACGAGGAAGAGCGCCTCCGTTTGGGCTATGAAACCCAGAGCGGCTTTCGTTATGCGGTTTACCGGGGTGTTAAGTCGCACCAGACGGCCCTGGTTCGTAGCGAATCCACCATTTCCGGTCAGTTGAATTACGGCCATGCGGCGACGCTCTGGCGCATCAACCTGGGGTGGACGCGGCGCGCGGACAAAAGCCAGTACGGTTTCGTCCTCGATATCGAACGAGGCTACTGGCAACGCAACGACCTGATGCCGGACGACGACGACGTGGATCAACTCACCCGCCGTGTCGAGCGAGTGATCCCCTACGTGGAGGACCGCCGCAACAGCCTCATTTTGGAGCCTAAGACAACCCAGTCGGTAGAAGTCATCACTTCGCTCGCTTACGCGTTGAAGAACGCCATCCTGGTCACCTATCAACTCGAAGACGACGAAGTCGCCTGTGAGTTGCTCCCAAATGGGAAGGAGCCACGCTACATCCTGCTCTATGAGGCCGCCGAGGGCGGCGCTGGTGTCCTTCGCCGTCTGCTCAAAGACCCACTGGCGTTTCCTTTGGTGGCTCGTGAAGCGCTACGCATCTGTCACTTCAATCCGGATACCGGCGAAGATGAAGGCCACGCGCCAGGAGTCTCCGAGATCTGCGAGGCGGCTTGCTATGACTGCCTGCTCAGTTACTCGAACCAGCCTGTCCACCGCCTTCTGGATCGCAAGGCAATCCGGGAAATCCTCCTGGACTTTCATCGATCCTCGGTCTCAATCGCGCCTGCCGCTATGCCGCGATCCGAACACCTAATCCAGTTGCAACGACTTTGCGGTTCGAACCTCGAAGAGGTCTGGCTCGCCTTCCTGGAGGACCACGACTACCACCTTCCCTCCGGGGCCCAGCAGTTTCTGCAAGGCTGCCAGACCCGCCCCGATTTCTTCTACGAAGAGCACAATGCCGCTATCTACGTGGACGGCCCACCGCACGATTACCCGGAGAGGAAAATCCGCGATTCCACGCAGAATGAATGCATGGAGGATCGCGGCTATGTCGTCATCCGATTCGGCCACAAGGATGACTGGGTAAGCATCCTGAAGAAGTATCCGAACATCTTCGGGAGCGCGAAATGACCTTCGGCGTCGGATCTTTGGTTAAGGCCCGAGGCCGCGAGTGGGTCGTCCTGCCGCAATCCGATCAGGACCTCCTGATGCTTCGCCCGCTCGGGGGCAGCGAGGAAGAGGTCACCGGAATTTACGTGCCCCTTGAGCCTGTGGAGCACGCCCGCTTCGCGCTGCCGGACCCGGCCCGCTTGGGCGACTTCCGGTCGTGCCGCCTGCTTCGCGACGCCCTCCGGCTGGGTTTCCGGTCGAGCGCCGGCCCCTTTCGCTCGTTCGCGCACCTTGCAATTGAGCCGCGACCCTACCAACTCGTGCCGTTGTTAATGGCGCTGAAGCTCGATCCAATCCGCATCTTGATTGCCGACGACGTCGGCATCGGCAAGACGGTCGAAGGGGCGCTCATCGCCCGAGAACTGCTCGACCGCGGCGAAGTAACGCGCCTCGCCGTCCTCTGCCCGCCTCAATTGGCCGAGCAATGGCAACGAGAGCTTCGCGGCAAGTTCAACATCGACGCGGAATTGGTGCTCCCTGGCACGGCAACCAGGCTGGAGCGTGGCCTGCCGCTGGGAGAATCCCTGTTCGAGCACCATCCGTTCGTCATCGTCTCGCTGGACTTCATCAAATCGGACCGCCGCCGCGACGAGTTTCTACGAACCTGTCCCGAACTCGTCATTGTCGATGAGGCCCACACATGCGCCTGGAGTGGAGAGGGGCGTTCCCATCGGCATCAGCGCCACCAGCTTGTTTCCGGCCTCACCGCTGACCCCAACCGTCACATCATTCTGGTCACGGCCACGCCGCACAGCGGTAAAGAAGATGCGTTCCGATCCTTGCTGACCTTGCTGAATCCTGATTTTTCTGCCCTGCCTGCCGACCTCACTGGACCTGCCAACGAGGTCCATCGTCGCCGCCTCGCTGCCCAGTTCGTTCAAAGGCGCCGCGCCGACATTCGGCATTTCCTCAAGGCGGACACACCGTTTCCAGACCGCGAAGAGAAGGAGCAAACTTACCGCCTCACGGACGCCTACCGGAAGCTTTTTGATCGTGTTCTGGAATATGCCCGCGAAGTGGTGACCGAATCCAACGGACACCGGCAGCGCGTCCAGTGGTGGTCCGTTCTGGCATTGCTCCGGGCGCTTGCCTCAAGCCCTGCAGCCGCGGCAGCCACTCTCCGCACCCGCGCCGCCACGCTTGACACCGAAACCACAGAAGAGGCCGACGCGATTGGCCGGCGCGCCGTCCTCGATCTGACCGACGATGAATCGGCGGAAGGGATTGATCTCGCCTCCGGTAGCGATGCCGAGGTAGAAGGTGATGACAAGGCGCGCCACCGCCGACGTCTCCAGGAGATGGCGCGCATCGCCGACAGCCTCCAGGGCGAACTGGATGCGAAGCTCGGCGGAGCCATCGGCATCGTCTCCTCTCTTCTAAAGGACGGTCACCAGCCAATCGTTTTTTGCCGCTTCATCCAGACCGCCGAGTACGTCGCCGCCGCTCTTCGTTCCAGCAGCAAAATCCCGCGCGGCACCGAAGTCGCCTGTGTTACCGGTGAACTCGCTCCAGCCGAGCGCGAGGACCGCGTCAGCGCGCTGGCCAAGTTTCCGCAGCGCATACTGGTGGCGACCGACTGCCTCAGCGAAGGCATCAACCTGCAGGATGACTTCAATGCCATCCTCCATTACGATCTGTCGTGGAACCCGACTCGCCACGAACAGCGGGAAGGCCGCGTTGACCGCTATGGGCAGCCCAGCGAGAAAGTTCGGGTGGTCACGTATTACGGCGAGGATACCGGAGTCGACCGTATCATCCTTCGGGTCCTGCTCCGAAAACACAAGACTATCCGCAGTTCGCTTGGGATTTCCGTGCCGGTCCCGGCCAGGGCCGAGGAACTTGTGGAAGCCATCTTCGAAGATGTCCTGCTCCATAAGCGCCCTAAGGACAACCGCCAGATGCTATTGGAATTCGGCAGCGGCGAAACCGAGCCAGCCGACAGCCCTGCCGGGAAGGTCCAGGCAGAGTGGCAGAATGCTGCTGACCGCGAAGCCCGTTCGCGCACGATGTTCGCCCAGGAAACGATCAAGTTCGGCGAAGTGGCGCAGGAGGTGGACGCAGTTCGGACCGCCATTGGCTCTGGAGTTGACGTCGCCTCGTTCTGCCGGGCCGCACTGCGGCATTACAAGGCATCCATTTCCGATGTTGGGTCGGGCATCCGAGCGCGCATCGAGGTCAGCCTCCAGGACGTCCCGCGTTCCATACGTGACTCGCTGCCGATTCCAGGCAACGGCACTAACCTAACCGCACGTTTCGAGTTGCCGGTCCAACCCGGCGAGATCTATCTTCATCGCACGCACCCACTGGTGGAAGCTCTCGCAACCGGACTGCTTGATTCCTCACTCGACAGCACGAATGACCGGGGTGCGGCGCGCTGCGGAGTGGTTCGCACGAAGGCAGTTGATCGCCGCACGACTCTGTTGCTGGTGCGGCTGCGTTATCACATCGAAACCGAGATCAAATCGGGACCGCGTGGAAAAGAGGTCACGGAACGTCGGCAGCTTCTCGCCGAGGACAGCCAGGTGCTGGCCTTCGCCGGATCTCCTCAAAGCGCCGAATGGCTCAATAAGGAAAAGGCAGAAGCGCTCCTCGAAGCCATACCCGACGCGAACATCGCACCTGAACTCCAGCGCGATGCTCTACAGCGCATCCTCGACGGCGTGCCGACACTCATGCCGTACCTGGAATCGGCCGCACGGAGTCGAGCGGATGAATTGCTCGAGGCCCATCGGCGAGTCCGGTCGGCTGCCCGTTTGCGCGGCGTCAGTCAACGTGTAGAACCGCAGTTGCCGCCGGATATTCTCGGCGTCTACGTCTTTCTGCCAGTCCCGGCGGCCGGAGGCCAGGCATGAGCACCCGGACACTGGCAGCCTTCTCAACCATCCGCACTGAAGGGGCGATGTTGCCCTCCGACATTCTCGTTCGCGTGGCTTCGGGTGATAAGAGCCTCGGCGGATTGGAAGAGTCGTCCTATCATCTGGCGCCGGGCGAGAAGATCGGCGAAGCGACCAACCGGGCATGGAATCGTTTGCAGGCCGCGTGGGCCAACTTTCAGTCCGCCCGCGAGAAACTGGCGGGAACCGATACCGGCACCAGCCTCACCCGTGAGCGCTGGCTGCTGCCCTTGTTCCAATTACTCGACTACGGACGCCTTCAGGCAGCCAAGGCAGAAGAAATCGGCGGCAAGTCTTACGCTATCAGCCACGCCTGGCAGCAGACCCCAATTCATCTTGTCGGCTGCAACGTGGATCTCGACCGGCGCATTCAAACAGCCGCGGGTGGCATGCGGTCCAGTCCGCACAGCCTCCTCCAGGAACTGTTGAACCGGAGCGACCAGCATCTCTGGGGGATCGTTTCAAACGGCCTCCGCCTGCGGCTGCTGCGCGATAACATCAGTCTGACCCGTCAAGCCTACGTCGAGTTCGACCTCGAAGCGATGATGGCGGGCGAAGCCTACCCGGACTTCGTCCTGCTCTGGCTGCTGCTGCACCAGTCGCGCTTTGAAGCCGAGCGCCCCGAGCAATGCCAACTTGAGAAATGGTCTCAGGCCGCCCGCACCGAGGGTGTCCGTGTGCTCGACGGTTTGCGCGATGGCGTCCAGCGAGCTATTGAACATCTCGGGCAGGGCTTCCTCGCCCATCCGTCCAACACCGCGCTCCGGGAGAATTTGCGCTCGGGCACACTGGATAAGCAGGATTACTATCGGCAGATCCTGCGCTTGGTCTACCGGTTGCTCTTTCTATTCGTGGCCGACGACCGTGACCTGCTGCTTACGCCGGCCGCCGACCCGGCCGCGCAGAAGCGCTACCGGGACTTCTACGCCACCACCCGTCTTCGTCACCTGGCTACCACGCGCGCCGGCTCGCGGCACTACGACCTCTACTGCTGCTTCAGGCTGGTGATGGAGAAACTTTCGGGCGATGGCTGCCCTGAACTCGCTCTCCCCGCTCTCGGCAGCTTTCTGTTCTCGCCGCGAGCGCTGCTGGACCTGAACGGCTGCAACATTTCGAATCTGCATCTTCTGGAAGCCATCCGCTCTCTCGCCGTCACCCAAACCGGCCAGAGCCGCCGGGTGGTGGACTACAAGAACCTGGGAGCGGAAGAACTCGGCAGCGTATACGAATCGCTACTGGAGCTTCATCCCGACCTGAATGCCGAGGCCGCCAGCTTCGAATTGAAGGTCGCCGCTGGTAGCGAGCGAAAGAAGACCGGCAGCTACTATACGCCGACGAGCCTGATCTCTTGCCTGCTCGACTCGGCTCTCGATCCGGCATTACTGGAGGCTGCAAAGCAAGCTGAGCCTGAGGCCGCGATCCTCAAACTGAAGGTGGTTGATCCGGCCTGCGGCAGCGGGCATTTTCTAATTGCGGCGGCGCATCGGATCGCCAAACGACTAGCCGCCGTGCGGACTGGGGAAGATGAGCCGCCACCCGAGGCACAGCGAAAGGCACTCCGCGACGTGATCGGCCACTGTGTCTTCGGCGTCGACGTGAACCCGATGGCCGTCGAATTGTGCAAGGTTTCGCTTTGGATGGAGGCTCTGGAACCGGGCAAGCCTCTGTCGTTCTTGGAACACCGTATCCAGCGTGGCAACAGCCTGCTCGGGGCTACGCCCGCGCTTCTTTCTCAAGGTATTCCAGATGAGACGTTCACGCCGATAGACGGCGACGACAAGGAGATCTGCAGGGAGTTCAAGCGAATCAATAGAGATGAGCGCAACAAGCAGATGCGCCTCTTCGCCGCCACGACGGAGCCCTGGCTGCAACTCGGTAACTTCGCGGCGAGCCTGATGAACCTCGACACTGTCGGCGACGATTCCATCGAAGCGATCCGAGAGAAGGAGCGAATGTACGAAGAGGCGATCCGCTCCGGAGACTACTTGGACGGTCGCTTCTGGGCCGACACATGGTGCGCGGCTTTCGTCTGGAAGAAGACCCGCGAATTCAGTTACCCCGTCACCGAGGAGGCGTTCCGCCGCATCGAGCGCAACCCGCACGGCTGCGAGCCCTGGATGCGCCGTGAAATCGAGCGTCTGGCAGGGGAATACAGCTTCTTCCACTGGCACCTGGCGTTTCCGGATGTGTTTCGGCCCCCATCGGGCGGCGTGAAGCCAGAGAACACGCAGACCGGTTGGATTGGAGGGTTCGATGTCGTTCTTGGCAATCCGCCATGGGACAAGATCCAGCCAGAGGAAGTGAAGTTCTTCGCCGCGATTCGACCAGACATCGCCAATGCTCGCTCCGCCTCGGTCCGAAAGGATCTGATCGCTGGGCTGACAGAAGAGGACCCGAGGCTGTCGACGGCTTGGTTCGAGTACAAACGCGAAATCGATGCTGCCAGCCATCTTCTTCGCAACGGAAAGGTTCTGCCGCTAACGACAGAAGGCAACCTAAACACCTACCGGCTATTCGCAGAGCTTGGTTACAACTTGATTGCGCCAAGCGCCTACGCGGGCATGGTCGTCCAGACGGGAATGGCGACTGATGAATCAGGCAAGGAGTTCTTTGCCGAAATCCTTTCGCGAGGGCGGCTGGTCCGGTTTCTGGACTTCGAAAACCGCGAGGGATTCTTTCCGGATGTCGATTCCCGATTCAGGTTTGCTCTCTTGACCCTTTGCGGTTCTAGGGTTGGCCGAGACAGCCGTGCAGGGGAGTTCGGATGGCTCCTCCATAATCTGGCAGAGTTGCAGGAGCAAGAGCGCCTCGTTCATTTGACAAGCGAAGACATCGCGCTGTTCAACCCCTCATCGGGAACATGCCCCGTCTTTCAATCCGAACGCGAACTGCGGATCAATCGCCAGATCTACGCGCATGGAGAACACCTTTCAGTTGATGCAGAACGTCGCTTCGGTCAGATTGACTTTCTCGGCGAACTGTTCAACATGACGCGGGATTCTCGCTTTTTCGAATCCCAGCCCGATCCCGACGTCGAGTACGTACCTCTTTACGAGGCGAAGTGTATTCATCAGTTTGACCACCGCTATGCTTCTCAGACAGCAGACGATTTCCGCGATGTGTCCATCGCCGAGAAGGCAAACGCCTTCTACCGGATGTCGCCTCGGAGTTGGGTCCGGGCCTCCGAGGTTAGGAGCCGTCTTTCTCGTCGAGGCATACGCACACCCTGGATGTTCGGTTTTCGTGATGTAGCAAGTGCGACAAACGAGCGCACCGCAATCTCGGCAGTCTTTCCGGCCGCAGCGGTAGGCAACAACATCAATCTTGTTCTCGGTCTCTCCGCTCAGGAGGCGTCGCTGCTGTGCGCGAACATCAACACAATGGCGTTTGACTTTGCCTGCCGCCAGAAGATGAGCGGAATGCACGTGAACATTTGGATCATGAAGCAGTTGCCCGTCATCTCTCACTCCCGCTACGCGAATATATCTTCAGGTGTCGGCACATTGGGGCCTTGGGTGTTGGCGAGAGCTCTGGAGCTCACCTACACGGCGTGGGATTTGAAACCGTTCGCGGTGGAACTAGGCTGCGACGGCGCGCCATTCCGGTGGGATGAAGAAAGACGATTTCTCGTCCGCTGCGAACTTGACGCGCTCTACTTTCGCCTCTACGAGGTCACCCGCGAGGATGCCGCTTACATCCTCGATACTTTTCCAATCGTCCGCCGCAAAGAGGAAGCTACCTATGGGGAGTACCGAACCAAGCGCGTGATCCTCGAAATCTACGACGCCATGGCGGAGGCCGAGAGAACCAGCGTCCCCTACCGAACCCGCCTCGATCCGCCGCCCGCAGACCCACGCTGCTGCCATCCGCCGCGACCGGAAACGGAGGGCGCGCTCGTATGAGCGAACGCTACCAATTCGACGCGAGGGACCGAGCCCTCGTCGAGGCGGCAGCAACGTTGTTGAAGAAGGTCGCCTTCGCCGAGATAACGACGCCCGCGCAGTTGGTGAGCATCGCAAAGTTGCAGCATGTCCTGTCGGCTCTGCCCCGCGTCACATCCGGTGTGGAGATCTCCGTGTCGGTGGCGTGCCCTCGGCGCACGTTCGGCGACATCGAGACGATGCATTGGTGGGATGTCGGCGTCGAGCAGGGCCGGCTTAGCATTTCGAGCGGTGGTCACTACCACCACCCGCAGACAGGTGGCGACACGTTCACAACCATGAATTGGGAAGCTGTGCCGGAGGAGGGGACCGAGTTGAACGATTACAGAGAATCGCTCTGGATGGTGCCGGATGTCCGGTCGTTCCCGGAAGCGGTGGCGAGCATCGACTTGGCAGCAGGTGGCTACACCCTTGAGATCACAGACGAGGACAATACGCTGCTCGAAGAGGATGATCAGGACGAAGAAGACGCCAGCGTCGAGGATGACGAGCCGGGCGACGAAGAGGAAAGCAACGAAAACACGGAATCGGCGTGGTCTATCACGCCAATCGATGATGTGGAGCAGCGGCTCGCGTCTTCAGTTGATGCAGACGAAGTGGACGCCAACGAGCCAGCATACGCTTATGGCGTCCAGAAATGCGACTCCTGTGGCTGCGCGCTGAGCGAGCGCGGGCTGTTCGTCGATGGGCGACTGCGTCGCGATCTGAAATGGGGCAATATGTGCGCCCCTTGTTTCGCCACGCAAGGCGAAGCTATCGGGTGGGGAGTCGGCCAACTCTACGCCCGGCAGTGCGATGGCCGTTGGCGGATGGTCGCAGGCTGGAGGACTTCGGATGCCGGTGCCTGATCCAGTCGGTCTTTATAGAATCGTCCATATTGACAACCTGCCGGTCCTCCTCGCTCGCGGTGCGCTCCATGCGCCGAATTGCACCCCAAATGACGGCTTGCGGTATCGGACGATACACAGCGTGAGCGTTCAGGCCAGTCGTCACGATCGACCAATCAGGTGTGGGCCGCGCGGCACCTGCCATGATTACATTCCGTTCTACTTCGGCCCGCTGTCGGTGATGCTGCTCAACCTGAAGACTGGGCGCGTGGAGGGCTACAACGAGGGGCAGGCGCCGCTCATCTATCTCACGTCAACGGTGCAACGCGTGGTTGATGCAGGCCACCAGTTCGTGTTCTCGGATGGGCATGGACTCGCGACGTTTACGGACTGGTACGACGATCTGGCGCGGCTCGATCAGGTAGATTGGAACCTCGTAGGCGAACGCTATTGGGCCGATCGTCCAGACGACAACGACAGGCAGCGCCGCAAACAAGCTGAGTTCCTGATCTGGCAGGCGCTCGATTGGTCGTTGATCGACAGAATTGGAGTGCTCAACCAACAAGTAAGAGCGAACGTGGAAGCCGTGTTGGGGCAGTATCCCCAACGGCCGCAACCACGAGTTGAGGTAAAGTCTGAATGGTATTACTACTAAAATTAGAGGCTGCCCATGATTGACATTGCCAAAGGCAACATCCTGGAAGCCGACGCCGAAGCACTGGTGAACACGGTGAACTGCGAAGGCTTCATGGGTAAGGGCATCGCGCTCCAGTTCAAGCAGGCGTTCCCGGAGAACTTCAAGGCTTACGAGTCCGCGTGCCATGCCGGCCAGGTTGTTCCTGGCCGGATGTTCGTTTTCGACAACGGACGGCTCATCAATCCGCGGTACGTGATCAACTTCCCGACAAAGCGTCACTGGCGCGGCAAGTCGCGCATTGCGGATATCCAATCGGGACTGAAGGCTCTCATCGCTGATGTGCGCAGGCTGGGTCTGCGATCGATCGCGGTGCCGCCCCTTGGGTGTGGGCTCGGCGGGCTGGATTGGCGCGAAGTGCGGCCAATCATCGAGAAGGCGTTCTCGGAGCTACCGGATGTTCATGTGCTGCTGTACGAGCCAGTGGGAACCCCGCAGGCGAAGACCATGCCTGTACGGACCAAGCGCCCGCATCTGACCCAGGCCCGCGCCCTGTTTATCAGATTGATGGACGCCTACGCTGCCCTGGAATACAGCCGCACCTTGCTTGAGGTCCAGAAGCTCGCTTACTTTCTGCAAGAGGCTGGAGAACCACTGCGCCTGAAATATGAGGCCGGCCACTACGGCCCGTATGCCACCAATCTCAACAAGGTCCTGGAAATGATGGAGGGTCACTACATCCGGGGCTACGGGGACAGCCAAAAGCCGAATGCGGAAATCGAGCTGCTTCCGGGCGCGGTTGAAGAGGCCACTGAGTTCCTGGCCGGGAAGTCAGAATCTTTGGTGCGGCTGGACAGAGTTGCGCGATTGATAGAAGGCTTTGAGACACCATACGGAATGGAACTCCTGGCGACCGTACACTGGGTGGCGCATCGTGGTGGGCCGAAGAGCGAAACTCGGGCGTCGGACGCGGAGGGTGCTATTGAGCAGATCCACGCTTGGAATCCCAGGAAGCAACAGGTCTTCAAGCCGGATCACATCCGTGTTGCTTGGAATCATCTGCTTCAGCAAAATTGGATGAGCGGCTAAGCGACGTCTGGATATCAGACGGTACGTATGGTTATCGGCTTCCCTAGATGATCAGCCCAGCTTGGTGATTTGTTCAGGTGCGGGCAGGTCGTTGCGGAGTTCGCCTGGGACCACAGTGATCAGTCCGAAGTAGAAGGGACTCCATGTCGCTATCGCACGGCGAAATCACCCACGTTAGGCAGAGAGCCCTCATGGAAGTCGCGTGCCGGGTACTCGAATCCAATGCCCGCCGGCTTCGTGGGCGATCCATTCGTGGCGCCGGCGAGCGAGTGCAGTATGGCAATGCTTCTCGTTTATCCGCCCCTAGCTGAAAGAGAAGGAGATGAGATGAAAATCGGAGTCATTCTTGATCAGATCGATTTGGGCAGCATGGCTCTGCCAGAGTTCCAGCGTGGCTACGTCTGGAACCGTGATCAGGTCCGAGGGCTGATGGAATCTCTTTACCGTAAGCACCCCGTCGGCGGTTTGCTGGTATGGCTCACCAAGAGTGAGGAGGCCCACGCTCGCGGCGATAGCTCTCTCGCACCAGGAATAGTCAAGCTACTGCTTGATGGTCAGCAGCGCATCACATCGCTTTACGGCATCGTCCGGGGAAAACCACCGAAATTCTTCGACGGTAATGCACAGACCTTCACCGGACTTTACTTCAACCTGCAGGACGAAACCTTCGAATTCTATGCGCCGCTCAAGATGAAGGACAACCCACTATGGTTCAGCGTCACCGACTTGATGATGAAGGGCGTCGCGGACGGGGTGAAGCGTGTGCTGGCGTCGCCGGACCTTGCCCCCAACGTAAATGAGTACATCAATCGGCTGAACGCTATCGAAAACATAAAACAGATCGATCTCCACATTGAAGAAGTCACCGGGGAGGACAAGACCGTCGATGTTGTCGTCGGCATCTTCAACCGCGTGAACAGCGGTGGCACCAAACTCTCGCAGGGCGATCTCGCTCTCGCCAAGATCTGTGCCGAGTGGCCCTCGGCGCGGGAGGAGATGAAGGGTCGCCTCACAAAGTGGAAGAATGCCGGATTCGTCTTCGATCTGGACTGGCTCCTGCGCAACGTCAACGCCATCCTGCGAAACGAATCTCGATTCGATGCCATGAAGGATGTCACCACCTCAGAGTTCCACGATGGACTAAAGGCCGCTGAACGAACCACCGACACGTTGTTGAACCTGATAGCCTCACGGCTCGGGCTGGACCATGGCGATGTCCTTGGTAGCCGCTACGCCTTCCCCGTCATGGCCCGTTACGTGTTCCAAAGGAAGTTCAAGATTGCAGATCACAAGGACCGCGACAAGCTCCTCTACTGGTACGTGCAGACGCTCCTCTGGGGCCGCTATGCAGGCTCCGTGGAATCCACGATGCGCCAGGATCTTACGCAGTTAGATCCTCTCGACACAGCCCTCGACAAACTCATCAGCCAACTGCGGCAGACGCGAGGAGATCTGAACCTTCGACCGGAAGACTTCTTCGGTTGGAGCAGAGGTGCCCGCTTTTACCCGTTGCTATACATGCTGACCAGGGTGTGTAGGGCTAGGGACTGGGAGAGCGGGATCGAGCTTTCCAGCCATTTGCTCGGTCATCTACAAACACTACAAGTTCACCACGTGTTCCCTAAGAAGGTCCTGTACAAGCACAACTACGACCGGCCGCAGGTGAACGCCATCGCCAATTTCACCTTCCTCACGCAATCGGCAAACCTCTGGATTCTGGATCGCGAGCCAGAGGACTATTTCCCTGAAGTTGAAAGGCGCCATCCGGGCGCGCTGCAATCTCACTGGATACCGATGGATAAGAGCCTGTGGAAGCCCGAGAACTATCCTGACTTCCTCGCCACCCGACGGCACTTGCTGGCGCAGGCCGGTAATGAGTTCCTGGATACTCTTCTAAAGGGTTCGATTCCCGAGGGCAAACCCGCTCTGTCCATCCTGGAGAAGGCCGTACCGGTGGTTTCAGAAGTGGAAGAAGAAGAAAAGCTGCTCATAGAGCTAAACCAGTGGCTAGTAGGCCAAGGGTTGCCCGCGGGCGTATTGAATTACCAGATGCCCGACCAATCTGGTCAGGAGTTCGAAATTCTAGACGTGGCCTGGCCTGACGGACTGCAGGTGAATCTTAGTCAGCCCGTAGCCGTGTTGCCGGACGGGCGAAACGGCGCACCTGAAGCCGCCGCTCAAGCTGGCTTCCGAGTTTTCACGAGCGTTGATAAGTTCAAGTCGTATGTCACCCACGAAGTTTTGGCGATGTAGGCCTAGTTAAATGGCCCCGGCACTTCCCGGCCGTCGCCCGAACTCCCAGATTCCACCACCATCGCCTCCGCTTGTACCACACCGAGGCACCGGCTTCCAGCAACGAACGGAACAAAATGACCAGATGTGGCTCGACAGCACATGGCTCGGTCCTACCAAAACCTTGTAGTTTTGGCAGGAGTCTAACGGATCCAACAAACCTAGCGGATCTCGCTTTCCTGGTGAGATCGCTCGGTAGGCTTTTTGGAAGGATGGTCCAAGAGGCAAGTGGCTTCCGCGAGTCGTAGCCGCGACGGCGGCTGGCTCGCTTATGTGCGTTCCGTGACCGGCGCACGGGAACAATCGGCAGGCAGCTACCAGGGTGCATGGTTCCCCCGAGGTTCATCTTTGTACGAGTCGCGCGTAAGAACTAAGCCGCTGGCGCGGCGGACGCACTTTAGTGCGTGTTTGCGAGGTTGAACAGGAGTAGCTTCGTCGCAGAAAGGAGTTTTCTGTGACTGAGCTACGTCAACGCATGCTGGAGGAACTCCAGCGGCGCAATTTTGCTCCGAGCACCATTCGCTACTACATCCGCACCGTTCGCGACTTCGCCGCGTACTTCCATAAATCACCTGACCAACTTGGCGTCGAAGAAGTTCGTCACTTCCAACTACACATGTTGCGGGATCAGAAGCTGGCAACCGGAACCGTCGAGAACCGCATGACTGCGCTGCATTTCTTTTTCAAGCAAGTTCTCAAGCGCTACGATCCCGAGCTTTACGATATGAAGCTCACGAGGGTGCCCAAGAAGCTTCCCGTCGTGCTCAGCCCGGAAGAAGTCGAGAAGCTGATTGCGGCCGCACCCAACATTCGCTACCGAACCATCTTGCTGCTTTTGTACGCTACCGGTCTCCGGCGAGCCGAAGCCTCGCGGTTGAAGCTCAGCGATATCGACAGCCAGCGCATGGTCATCCACGTCCATGACGGCAAGAACTCACGTGATCGGGAACTGCCGCTGACGCCGAAGCTGCTCGAAGCCCTGCGAGCTTGCTGGCGAGCCTGCAAGGTGAAGCCGAAAGTCTATCTGTTCCCCACGCGGTTCAAGACGGCAGGCGAAGAGCGACCGGTTACGGACAAGGCTGTCTGGCACGCCTGCGTGGAGAGCGCGCGCCGCGCTGGATTGTCGAAACGCCTCGGCCCGCATACGCTCCGGCATACTTTCGCGACCCACCTCATTGAGAGTGGAACCGATCTGCCCACACTGCAACTGCTGATGGGGCACCAGAAGCTGCAGGACACGACCTTATACGTGCATCTCTCAAGGCGACACCTGCACGCCGCTGTCAATCCACTCGAGCGCATCCATGTCCCCGGCTTGCCGCAAACGCCGGAGGGCAGCGGCCGTGACAGCGGCCGTGACACGGCCGCGGTTTGAGATTGCCGACGTTATCCGCAAAGCCGACGCTTGCATTAACAGCCGCTATCGTGAGTCCCTGACTTGGCCCCAAGTAAAGGTGCTCAACGCCATCCTACGCTGCCGGACAGCGGCGCTTGGCGGCCATCGCGATCGATGTACGAACTGCGGATATCAGGCCATCTCCTATAACTCCTGCCGCAATCGCCACTGCCCGAAGTGCCAGACCAGCGCCCGTGAGAAGTGGTTAGCGGCGCGGCAGCGGGAACTGCTGTCGGTGGACTACTACCATCTGGTCTTTAGCGTGCCGCATGCTCTAGTCCCGCTGATGTGGCAGAACAAGAAGGTCCTTTTCCGGCTCCTGTTCGAAGCCAGCGCGGAGACGCTACTCGAAGTCGCGGCTGACTCCAAACATCTCGGCGCCGAGATCGGCTTCTTGAGCATCCTGCACACTTGGGGACAGCCCTTGCAGCGGCATCCCCACATTCACTGTGTTGTGCCAGGCGGCGGTTTACGCCGGATCATCAGCACTGGATCCGATCGCCGCCGCGATTATTTTTGCCGGTGAGAGTTTTAAGCCGCGTCTTTCGTGGAAAGTTTGTAGCCGGCCTGAAGCGCGCCTTTCGCAGGAAGAAGCTCGGTTTCTATGGTCGGTGCCTTCCGCTGGCGAAGGAGAAGGCTTTCGATGCTTTTCTCCGTACCCTGTTTCGTGAAGACTGGGTGGTCTACGCCAAGCCGCCATGCGGCGGTCCCGAACATGTCTTGCATTATCTGGCTCGCATTATCTGGCTCGCTACACACATCGGGTCGCAATCTCCAACCACCGGCTCGTCGATCTCACGGACACCCACGTGACGTTCCGCTGGAAGGACTATGCTCATCACAACAAACAGCGAACGATGACCTTGACGCACGAGGTTTTCCTGCGCCGTTTCCTGGAACATGTGCTCCCTCGAGGGTTCCCGCGGGCCCGCTACTTCGGCTTTCTCGCGAATCGGCGCCGTAGTGCGTGCCTTCCACTGTGCCGAACTCTACTCGCGGCTACGCCGCCAGCAGACCAACCAAACGTCGCGGAACCGGCGGTCTGGCATTGCCCTCGTTGCCAAGGCCTCATGCGGGTCGTCGAGTTCCTTACCGCCCAGCAGATTTTTACCACGAAGGTCCATCTGGTTCCAGTTCATGACACCTCGTAAGCCGCGCGAACTCAGACCATCCGGCTTGCCTGGCGGCACGCCTGCAACAGGTGTGTCTACATCACGCCCGGAACCGATTTTCCTCGCACAATAGCACGCCAGCCCCACCCTTTCCGCACATCTTCACCCAAACCATCCGCAGGTCCGGCACCCCCACGCCCAGCCTTTTGCCGAATGCCCGCGTTCTCGCCGCCATTAAAAACCCATAGCTTGAGCCAGCCTGGCGCACGCGCCAGCGGCTCACTTCTTACGACTTTATCGAAAGTGCCCGGCGATCCATTTTCTCCATCGCACCGGCTCCATCCCGCCGGGGCACTTCCGATAAAGATCTGGCGTAATACGGCCCGGATCGGCTACTCCTTCAAATCGGCGTATTCTTCGGAAAGCTCGAATCCTGCAAAGAGAGTCCGTCGAGCGATCACAGTTGGCGTGAGATACGGCTATCGGAGGCGAAAAACGAACGCACTCCTGCGATCTCGACAGGAGCCAGAATGTTCTACGAAAACGTATACTTAGAAGGACCATACTACTACCAATGGACCGTGGAACTGTTTTCGAGCTGTGTGCAGGTACCTTCCTGGCCGTCGCTATTATCGAGTTGATCCTCCGAAGGCGTTGGTCAAGATTCGTCATCGAAATAGTGGTGTTTCTCGTGGTCACTGTTATTGCATTGCTAGTTAACAACGCGGCAATGGGTCATGTGGCTTTTGGTGAAGGTACCTCTCCAGTGGGCACTGTCGGAATCATGCTTTTGGCAATCATCTTAGGAATAGCGGCTCGTTACCTCTTTTACTTGGAGAAGGGGCGATTCTCTTGGCTCGATTTCGTTAAACCAGCGGCTATCTCTCCAATCGTCTTGTTGCCCCTGATTGGGAGCGTGCAGGCATCAAGCACACTCAGCGAAATGCAGGTCGTTTCCTTTGCGGTGCTAGCATTCCAGAATGGTTTCTTCTGGCAAGCCGTGTTAGATGGGTCAAAACCGATCGCACACTCGGCTCCCGATAAGGGCATCCGATGATCAGCAAACTACTGAACCCCAACGCGGCTCGCGGGCTGGATGCTTTGGTGTTGACCTCTGTCGTTACTGCGATCTCCTTCGGTCAAGGGAAACCGCCACTTTCGATTGTTCCTGAGCCGTTCAACAAGAACTTCGAAAGATACGTCGATACTCGCTCAATGAAAGAACGGACCTTAAACTCAGTCGGTCTCACCTCGCAGGATGTAGGTCGGAGCTTTGCTTTGATCGCGGGAGTTTCCAAGTATCCGAGGATGGTCCGGGAGGCAGATCGAGAACTTAGTGCCGCCAGGGCCGATGTTGAAGCGTTGAAAGCGTATCTTGCAGACCAGGAGTTTTTTGACGAGATCGTTGTTCTCCGCGACGGCGATGTTACCGACGAAAATCTCAGATACTTTCTTGAAAATTACTTCCCCGATCGCCTGAGGCACTTCCCAAAATCAAGATTTATATTTGTTTACAGTGGACACGGAATGCAAGAAGGACCCAAAGATAATCCTAAGGGCTACTTGCTCAAGAGTTCCGCTCTTTCTTTCACCGATAAGCTCAATAGTATTGATATGTCCGTCCTGCGTGTCTACCTAGGCGAGGTGATCGAGTCCGGCTACCAGACTCTTGCTTTGATCAACGCTTGCTACAGTGGCGCTTTTCTAAGCCGTCGGCCATTCGGTGGAACATCAGGTTCGCAAGCGGCTGGCGGAATCTATTTTCCAAAATTTGGGGGCGCACATGCCATCGCCGCTGGCGGATCAAACCAGCAGAGTTGGCACGACCCTACTCTGGGTAAAGGCAGCGTGTTTTTCGAGAAGTTGTTAGCTGGCCTCGGAGGGCAGGCCGACACATTCCCCATCTACGCCGATGGTCGTCGGGGAGATGGCATCATCACGGTGGACGAGATAGCTACTTATCTGCGTGAGGAAGTTAGTTTTGCAACACATCAGCAGCAGACTCCAATTCCGGCTGATTTGGCGCCCAATCGAAGCCAAGGCGGCTTTTTTTTTCTGAATCGCCAGAGGATGAACGCCATGGGCCTGGTACCGGCTTGGAACTCAGCGAACGCAAGATCCTTTGGAACCAAAGCAGAAGATATAGCCACTGCCATTCAGTACTATGACAATAATCAACTCTCCGAAGCGTTCCCGTTATTCTTGAAGCTTGCTGAATCGGGAAACGGCAAAGCCGCGATGTACGTTGCAAAACTTTACGAGTCGTACGTCAAATCGGACGTCTTTTCCAGAGACTTGGCAAAGGCCGCGGCTTGGTACCTTAAAGCAGTCGCTGCCGGTGAAAAATCGGCAATGTCAGACTTGGGCACTCTGTACGCAATAGGCGGTCCCGGCTTGCCCAAGGATATTGCTCAGTCTATCAGTTGGTTTCGGAAGGGTGCCGAGGCGGGTGATTTATCGTCGATGTTCACGCTCGCGAACATCTACGCTGATGGCAATCGTGGGTTGCCGAAGGACGATAAACAGGCTGTTAGATGGTATCGCAGTGTTATCGAAGCCGCTGATCGGGGTGACCGTTTCAATGTTCCCGGCGCAATGAACAACTTGGCCCGGATGTACGCTGAAGGATTAGGCGGGTTGCCAAAGAGCGATACTCAAGCTGTAACTTTGTTTAGCGAGGCTGCTCACCTTGGTTCGAATGAAGCGATGTATAACTTAGCCACCCGTTACGAGAAGGGAATAGGGCTTCCGAAGGATCCTGTCCAAGCGGTCGACTGGTACCGGAAGGCAGCCGCGGATGGCAACAGCGACGCCAAGCAAGCGCTCACCCGGCTAGGCGTGGAACCCTAATGGACTTTGGTTCTCTCAGTTACGCTCGCGTGCTTACGCGACCGAGCCTTGAGCTTCGGAACGTGCCCATCGTCGCCCAAGTCATTTGGCGTTTGAACTGGTGATCGCGGGAGCGACTGCGGGCCAAAGTTAGGCCAAGCAACTGCCCTGTCCGAATGGTCGCTAGCCTTGATCGGAAACGCCTCGGCGGACGAACGCTGTTTAAAGGGAGAGAGTCTTCGACCGAGGCGTTTTCGATAAGGAGACTAGAAGGAAGGCGCTGGCGTTTGCGGCGGACGCTGGCTATGGGAAATGAATCCCGCTTTGAACTTCCGGACGATGGGATGAGTTGCAGAGCAAAAACGGAAGGCGAGATAGGATGGCTGAAAGCTGCTGATGTCGGCTAAAAAGTGGCTGGAGAAGTGGCCACCGAAAGCCGCCGGAGAGTGATTGGGTGAAGGGCAGACACACGAATCCGCTAGCGCGCTGGGAGCACGTCGGTGGGCCGCCGTTGTTGGCAGCATCAGGAGGTATCGAAGTAAGCGCACCGCAAGAGTTCCACAGCGGTGAGTCTGTGGATGACAGGCATCGCGGCACCGCAGCTGGGGCAGTGCCAGTAGGAGGTAGTGTCGGAGGAAGTGGAGGGCGGCGGGCGATCGTTCGCCAGCAGTTGCTGGCAGAGAGAGAGGCAGCGCGCGCGGAATCTGTTCGCGAGGAAACCAAAATACCGGATTCTGACGAAACCCTTCGGCAACACGTGCAGGAAGAAACGGCGCAAGAACTCCGTTGCCAGCGGCGTCATGGTGCACTGCTTGTCGCCGTGAGCATAGTCCTTCCAGCGGAAGGTGACGCGTTCACCATCGAAGGCGAGGAGCCGATGATTGGAGATCGCGACCCGATGTGTGTAGCGGGCCAGATAGTGAAGGACGTGCTGTGGTCCTCCGAAGGGTGCCTTCGCATAAACCACCCAGTCCTGTCGGTGTAGCGTACGCAGGAACTGCTGGAATGTCTTCTCCTCCTTTAACGGTTCCAGAGGACCAGCAAGGCAAAGCCGACCGGTACGGTAAAGGTACTTGACGCCATCGAGGAACTTACCGCGAAAGACCCGGCTCAGTATCTCTACTGGAAGAAAGAAACGATACCGCAGGTGCACCCATCGTTGACGGTCTGCGGAGAGGCCGCCCGCCGGAATTACGCAGTGAACATGCGGATGATGCAGCAGGTTCTGTCCCCAGGTATGCAGCACGGTGAGGCCTCCGATCTCCGCACCGAGATGTTCGGGATCGGCGGCAACTTCCAGCAGTGTGGCGGTGCTGGCGCGGAACAGTAGGCTATAGAGCAGCTTCTTGTTGTGAAACACCAGTGGCGCCAGTTGGTGCGGAAGCGTGAAGACGACGTGAACATACGGAACGTTCAGTAGTTCTTCCTGGCGTGCGACAAGCCACTTGTCGCGGGCGTTGCTCTGGCACTTCGGACAATGGCGGTTGCGGCAGGAGTTATACGAGATGGCCTGATGACCGCATCGGGAGCATCGATCGCGATGGCCGCCGAGCGCTGCCGTGCGACAGCGCACGATAGCGGACAGCACCTTGCGGTGCAGTCCGTTCAGCCACGAGCGATGTTTTTCGAAAAAGCTTCCCGCTGTCGCGCGGACGATATCGGCCACCTCGAAGGCGGCCGGCTCACTTGGCTTTGTTCCTCCGCGAAGGCCGGACCGTGGCCGCATCGGAAACCGGCAGAGAGTCAAGCGGGTTAGTCGCTGCGTGCAGGTGGCGCTGGGAAAGATGCAGGTAAACGATGGTGTGCTTGATATCGGCATGTCCCAACAGCAGCTGAATAGTGCGCAAATCAGTGCCGGCTTCCAGCAGATGCGTCGCGTAGGAGTGGCGGAGACTGTGTGGGCTGATCTTCTTCGGGATGCCCGCTCTCTCCACGGCGTTGTGACAGGCGTGCCACACCGCCTTGGACGTGAGCGGCACGTCGCCACCGTAGCCCGGAAACAGATACGTTTTCGGTTTTGTTCGCCGCCAGTATTCGCGCAACGTCTCCAACAATTTCGGGCTTAGAGGAACATCGCGGTCTTTGGCGCCTTTGCCCTGATGAACGTGAATCACCATGCGCTGGCTGTCAATGTCGGAGACCTTGAGACGGACTAGTTCCGCGCGACGCAGGCCGGTCGAATACAAGGTCATCAGCATGGCGCGATGCGTCAGGTTGGCCGCGGAATCTATGAGCCGCGTGACTTCTTCCAGACTGAGCACCGCGGGCAGCTTGCGTGGCGTCTTCGGATAAGGGAACTCCTCCTGCAGGTAAGCGCGTTTGAGCGTCTTGATGAAGAAGAACTGCACTGCTGCCATTCGCTGCTTAACCGTATTGACGGCCAGCTTGCGATCGCGGATCAGGTGCAGTTGAAACTCGCGGATATGCTCCGGTCCGAGCTGATCGGGCGGACGCTTGAAATATCCGGCGAACTCGCGCAGTGCGCTGATGTAGGCGACTACGGTACTCTGAGCGTAATTACGACGCTGGAGTTCATCCAGCATCATTTTGCGTAAATGGGTCACAGGGGACCTCCTTGTGACCCACAGATTACAAATATGCGCACTGGCTTTCGTGGACAGTATTCATGGCTTATCAGCGGACAAATGGGCATCGGACATCTGATCGAGCAGTGTCCGCAGGCGCTGCTCGGACGCTTCGTGGTCGTAACCTCTTTCGACAGTGGGCCGTTGACGCTGAACGAAAGCGAACGAGCTATGGGGTGGTCTATGAACAATGAGCTGGCATATACAACGCGTGTTAGCTCGGTCGAAACGCTTCCCTACGACAATTTCGATGAGTGGTATGTCTTTAAGGACCCCGTCCAACTGGCCAACTGCGAGGTGTTCGTGACAGGCGGAGGGTTCACGTTCGAAGATCCCCCTCCGGCTGATCCAACCTGGGATATCAGCCTGGCGCAGGAAAATGCCGAACGACTAACGGGCGTGCAGACTCGCTTCTGGGACCAGCTGAATAGTTTTAATCCGGAGTCGTACATCGCTGAAGGTGGCCTCTTCTTGTTCGCCTCCGCCAATCAGGAACTCTTTACCGCGGTCGCCTCCGCGTTCAAGGACTACGCGTAGCGTCCGCCGCGCCAGCGGCTTAGTTCAAACGGCGTTCGAGGAAACCAGGGCGAGTCAACTTCTGCCATCATGTAAACCTCTGTGCCCCGTGCGAAGACCAAAGCGGGATTCATTCAGCCCGTGCTGTTGGCGCGCGCCGAGCGCCTGCCGGAAGGGCCAAACTGGCTCTACGAGCTGAAACTCGACGGATTCCGGGCGATCGCGGCGAAGGCGGAGGGCCGCGTGCATTTGTGGTCTCGGAACGAGAAGGACTTCGGCCCGCGGTATCCGAGCATCCTGAAGGCTCTGGCGAATCTTCCCGACAACACCGTCGTTGATGGCGAGATCGTCGCGCTCGACGAAGCCGGAAAGCCATCGTTCAGCACACTCCAAAACCACGGCTCAACTAAGGCCGCCATTGTCTACTACATCTTCGATGTGATGGTGCTGGCCGGCAGAGACCTCGCCGCGGAGAGAGTCGACCGCCGGAAGCAATTGCTAGCAGAAAAGGTCCTGCCCTACCTCAGCGATCCGATCCGGTCGTCGCCGGAGTTGCCAGGCACACTTGACGAGTTGGTCCACGCCGTGCGTGTCCAGGGCTTTGAGGGCCTCGTCGCGAAGCGCCGGGACAGCCAGTACGAGCCCGGCCAGCGCTCGGGCGCCTGGGCCAAGATGCGGGTCAATCGGAGCCAAGAATTCGTGATCGGCGGCTACACGCTGGGTGGAAGGACCTTCGACGCGTTGATCATCGGTTACTTCGACGGCCCGCGGTTGCTCTATGCCGCGCGCACGCGCAGTGGATTCACACCGGCACTGCGGGAGGCGCTCATGCGACGGTTCCAGGGACTTGAGATCATCGAGTGTCCGTTTGCCAATTTGCCCGAGGCGAGAAGTGGACGCTGGGGCGAAGGCCTCATCGCCGCAAAGAAAAACTGCCGGTGGCTGAAGCCGGTGCTGGTGGCGCGGGTCGAGTTTGTGGAGTGGACGCCGGATAAGCACCTGAGGCATCCACGGTTCGTTGCGCCTCTGGAAGGCGAAAAGGCCAGTGAGGTTATCCGATCCGTCTCGCTGCCTTGAGACGCTCCTTCGGCTGACCCCCAAATTGTCCGGCGGCGCTGACCTCCTCGCCAAAAGCCCCACGAGCTTGCCATAGCTGAGGACAAACTCCCGTACTTACTGAAGCATCCCAAAATGCTCGAACGCTTTCTTGATAGCTACCCGCTTTTCAGGTGGGCACGGCTTAACACGTCCTGCTCCTCGCCGATTGGGTGCGGTTTCGATTGGCAGACCGTATAACTCCTTGCAATGGGCAATCCAGCAGGTTTCCGGGGTGAAACCGAACTGCTGCTGCACCCACAACTGAATTTCGAGGTACGTGGCGGGGGAAGTCATGAAGGGAGATTATCACGCGCAGACAGTCGGACCAACGGAAGGGCCGCCTGCGTTCAAGAGGTTTCTCTACTGGGTCGTTCCGGTGATTGGGAACCTGGGCACGGGGGCCGATGGCGCAGTGCACGAAGAGGTTTCGTTTGAGCCGGCGAAGCAGGTTCTTGTGAGCAGTGCCTGGACCTCCGGCCGAAACAGCGTGATAGGATCATTAGCCATGAAGAGGCTTCCGCGACGGATTCAATTCTCCCTGGGAGCGATGGCGCTAACCGCTCTGCTCCAACCAGCCGCCTTAAATGCCGCCACGGGCTGCGGTGTAATCAAGCCGGATTCGACGGACGCCGTAGCCGCCGCGCCGGACCATCACAAAGTGATTCTGGAGAACGACGCCGTGCGGGTGCTGGAAGCCCGAGTACCACTGCACAGCTACGAACCCCCTCACAGGCATCCCTGGCCAAGTGTCTTCTTCGAACAGACCTCCGGGCTCAGCGAGCCTTGGAAAACGGTCAACATCCGCTGGTCCGAGGGAGGATCCAGCAAGGGATTCGCCAGCAGCGATCGCGACCGCCACAATCTTCTCGTCGAGATTAAAACTGTCGACTGCCAGCCCGCGCCCTCCGCCGACTTACCGTCGACTGATGCCGTCAAGATCCACGACCCTAATATCAAGGTCGTGCTTGAAAACGACTACGTGCGCGTGCTCAGCGTCCTAATCCCTCCCGGCGGCAAGGAACCGTGGCATACGCACACTTGGCCGGCGGTCGTGGTGTATTTCAGCTTGCCTCCCTCCCAGCGGTTCTTGAAGGATGGCACAAAAACCGCTCGCCCGGAGCTAAAAGAACTGCAAGTGACCTACGACCCCCGCAGCCAGCCGCTGCACTCAGTGGAAAACCTGGGCACCGTTCCCTATCAAGCGTACCGCGTGGAGCTCAAGCCGACGACTGCTATTCCACGTGCACGGTAATCCATTTCTTAGGCATCGCCGCAATTTCCAGGTTATTTTTCTCGATCATAAGCATGTGACCGTTGCCATGAATCCCTCGCTTTTCCAGACGCATGTGAGTATTCGCGACGCCAGCTTGAGCCAAAAGCCGGGCGGTGATACGAGATCCGTGCTCTCCTGCGTCTGCCGGGTCTCGTTCACCGATTCTGAAGGCCTCGAACACGCGGTTGAAGGCTGCCGCGCTCGCGGAGTTCCGACGGTGCGGACTTGCGGAGGTCACCTTCGGCCCGGCGACTCGCCTTACCATCCGCGTCAAGCAGCCCGAGAACGAGCACATAGCGTGGGGAAGCTACAGAGTTGGCTCGATGGCGGGGCCAAGAGCGCCAACGAGCAAGTCGCCAAGTCGAAGCTGAAGGGTACGCGTCCGGCTGACCCCGTCTTGATCTGACCGAGGAAGTCGTTTATTAGCGAGGGAGTTTTGGTACGGGAAACGATTTCGGATGTGACTGAGGAAGTAGCGGCCTTTGGATTCAGCCTCGAGGAAGTCCTAGTATTGATCGGCGGGGAAGGTGAAGTAGCGATAAACTTCGCCGCTGTGGAAGCGCAGGTAAAGAATCCGGCGAGGCGCGACATAGACCGCGGCAGCCAGGAGCTTGGATTCGATTGGCTCCCAGTCCAGACCGTCTGTGTCATTCGAGATGGTGCCCACGATTCGAAGATTGTGGGCACCATCTTTTTGAGACGGTGGAAGTGTCAAGCCGCCTCCGCCGCCGGTGGCGTGGCCGGAAACAGATTCCATGGCAGCAGCTCGGCGATCCGGTTGATGGGGTGATCGGCAATGCGCCGCAGCACCGAACTCAGGTACGCCTCCGGATCGATCCCGTTCAGCTTGGCCGATCCCAGCAGACTGTAGATCGCAGCCGCGCGCTCGCCTCGGCGCCATCGCATCCTGGCGGATCACGTTCCTTCTGGTTGGCTTTCCGGGGCTGGTATTCGCTGCGCTGGTATACACGGTGCGAGAACCGCTGCGCCGGGATCTTCTGAAGGCCGCCGACGGACGGCCCAGCCAGCTGAACCTGCGGCAATCGATCGCGGAAATGCGCCGCCACTGGACGTCGCTGCTGGGGCTTTCTTTCGTGACGGTGTTCCAGTCCATGTGCAATTACGCGCTCACCGCCTGGTCGCCCACGTTCTTCATTCGAATGCACGGCTGGACCGCGGGGCAATCCGGGCGGGCCCTGGCCTGGATTCTGCTGACAGCGGGTTGTCTCGGCATCTACGCGGGTGGTGTGGTCAGCGATCGATGGCTAAAGCGCGGCGTGTCCGATGCGCCATTGAAGGTTTCGGCCGTGAGCGCCCTGGGGACGGCCATCTTCCTGCCGGCCGCGTTGCTCGCGCCGCATGCCGGCTGGACACTCGCGCTGATGGTCCCCGGCGTGTTCTTTCTGGCCCTGCCCATGGGAATCGTGGTGGCGGCGCTGCAGCGCATCTTCCCCAACCAGGTGCGCGGCCAGGTTTCCGCGTTGTTGCTGTTCCTGCTGAACCTGGGCGGCCTGAGCCTGGGCCCGCTGCTGCCTGGGGTCTTCAACGATTACTTATTCCACAACGGCAAGATGATTGGCTATTCTCTGGCCTTGACCATCGGAGGCGCGGCGATTCTGATGCTGGCTTGCGCCATGCTGACCTTCCGTCCGTACCGCGGTCATTACAGGGAGATGCTGGCCGTTGCCGGCCGGCCGTAGTTTTGAAACGGCGAAACTGAACGTACGCTATACGGCTTGTCCGGACCGCGGCCCTGTGTCACGCGAAATGGCCAGCTTCCTCGTCAAGACCAACAGCCCAAGTGCCACCGCCAGAACGGCAACGCTGGACGGCTCGGGAACACCCGAAACAGGCCCTGCCGCTTGCGTCGTAACGGAGATGTCATCAATGACAAAGGAACCACCGAAGGGGTCTGCGGAAATAACCAGGCTGGAAAATCCACCGAGAACGTTGAGGGAGATCAGCTCGTTGGGTGGATTGCCCGTGCTGACGTAATTCCCCGAAAACAGCGAGGTGACCGTGCCCACGACATTATTCGAGGCGTCGTAGGCAGTCAGGGTCAGCGGCTCTAGGTAGGTAAAGTAGGCACTAAAGCTCACCGCCAGGTCAGAGAATGTGATCGACATCGGGCCGCCATTGTCCGTCGCGACGTTGTTGCCGGAATGGGGCGGGAACTCGGCGTCGTTCAGGGAAACTCCGGCCGCCAACACAACCGCATTCGAGAACAGCATCCCCGCAGACTGGTTAGTAAGAACGTCGCCATCTGCGAAAGTTTCAAAGTTCTCCGTTATGACATCCGCCTTAACCGCCGAAGCGAACGGCAAAAGCAATATCGCGATCATCACCCAGTTACGAAGCATAGTAGTCCTTCCTTCAGGTACGCGAACGTACATTTAGTCAACGTTTATAACTCGAAAGTTCGAGGTGGGTCAAGACCAATTCCACTATTTTCAACGCGGCTAAGTCCCGGGTACGCTTAGTACCCGGTCCTAGAAAATAGTGCTTGCAAGGGCGCTGAAGGGAGGTTATATTAGCCCCACTCGGTTGTAACGGGTATTGAGAACGGACGGGCGCATGAACGTCAACGCTCCGGTTGGTGGAGGTTTTTGCGAAGTCCGTGAAGAGGCATCTGTGCCTCCCTCTCTTGGGCGTGAATCCGGCTTTTCCTGGCGATCTCGTATGCCGTGGGTTAGTTACGCGAGAGCGCTTGCGGTATCTGATTTGGGGAGCTTCCACGAGATGACTATCCGCGTCGGCAGTTCGCTGGCTGTGTTGATTCTCCTGCAGTCTGCTGTGCATGCGGGCACAATCGGAACCACTGCCGTTGTGCCTACCACTATGTCGGCCGGTGTCGGTACGGCGATAACGGTCACTGCAGCTATCAGCGACCCTAACGTGATCGCGGCCAGCGTAAATCTTCAACAACTGGACTCCGCCGGCAGAGCGACTGTTCTGGCCAGCATGTACGATGACGGCACCAACGGAGATGTCACCGCTGGCGACGGCATCTTCACCATTCAGACCAACGTCTTTCAGCCTAACCCTGGCAGCCTGACACTCCGTGTTTCGGCGGGTTTTAAAGGCAGCTTGCTACGCGCGTTTTCCCCGGTGATGACCGTGACCGTTGTAGGTACCGGGACCGGAATCAGCATTGGCTCGCCGGCTGTATCGGCGTATCTGGGCACTTCTCCAACTCTGGTTACCGGCGTGGTAGTGGACCCTGGCGCGCAAGTCACCGTGAATGGAATCGCAGCCCAAGTCTCGGCTGGCTCGTTTAGTGCATCCGTCCCTCTGCAGGAAGGTAGCAACACTTTGACAGCGGTTGCTCAGAACACTAACGGGACCACCAGCACCGACAGCCGGGTGGTTACGCTGGACACCACGCCTCCCCACGTGACTATCGATTCGCCGGGCAACGACACAAGCACGGCCGAAACGTCGGTCACGGTAACTGGCATCGTGAACGACATCGTGGTAGGCACAGTCAACGATCAACAGGCGAACGTTACGGTCAACGGAATTGGCGCAACCGTCGCAAACCGAACCTTCACCGCGTTGAACGTTCCGCTCAGCTTGGGACTGAACACCATCCAGGCGACCGGACGGGACCGGGCGGGCAATGGAGCGACCGTCAGCATTAACATCACGCGGCAGGCGCTCACCCAACCCACCTTGCGCCTCGTTTCCGGCAACAACCTATCGGGGCCGATAAAGACGCTGCTCGCGGCTCCATTGGTCGCGCGGCTGTTGGACGGATCGGGACAACCCATCCCGAACACCCCCGTGGTGTTCCAGGTGACGGGCGGTGACGGCTCAGTCTCAACCGGCGGTCCTCCGGGCATGTCCTCGATCGCGGTTAACACCAATGCCCAAGGTCAAGCTCAGGTGAATTTCATCCTGGGCTCGCGTTCGGGCGCTGGGAATAACATGGTGACGGCGTCTTCGGCGGGAGTCGGGACGACGGCGGTGTTCACGGAATCCGCAACTCCTACTGCTGCCGCCATGATCGTGGTGGATTCCGGTAACGATCAGTCGGGCGTCGTCGGTCAGGCGCTGCCACTGCCATTCATCGCCATCGTTACGGACGCAGGCCACAACCGTTTGGGCAACGTTCGCGTCACTTTCACGATCCCTCAAGGCGGGGGAACCTTCAACGGCCAACCGTCCCTGGTCGCAACGTCAGACAGCGACGGACGCGTCCAAGCGGTTTTGACCTTGGGCCCGCAAGAGGGAGTCAACAACAACCAGGTCCAGGCGACGTTCGCAGGAAATTCGGGGCTGCCGGCGGTTTTTTCAGCCAGCGGGAAGATCCCGGGTCCGCCCCAGAATACGATCATCAGCGGCGTGGTCCTGACCAACAGTGGTGGGCCCATCCCGGGCGTGACCATGCGCTTGTTCCAGACGCAGCAGGGTAACAACAGCAATATTCCTCAGCAGATTGGAACGCCAGTGGTGACGGATGCACAGGGGTTCTTTCAGATTCAGCCGGCGCCTGTGGGTGTCTACAAGCTGATGGCCGACGGTACCACGGCCGGGAATTATCCGACCCTGGAATACGACATCGTGACGGTGGCGGGCCGAAACAATACGGTGGGTCTTCCCATCTATCTCCCATTGCTCAACCCCGCCAGCCAGTTGTGCGTCAGTCCGACCGTGGGAGGGACGTTAACCCTACCACAGGCGCCTGGCTTTGCCTTAACGATTGCGCCCGGGTCGGCTACGTTTCCTGGCGGAGCCAGAAGCGGCTGCGTATCGGTCTCGCCCGTGAACATGGACAAGATCCCGATGGTTCCGGGGTTCGGGCAGCAGCCGCGGTTCATCGTTACCATCCAGCCGGTTGGTGCGACTTTCAGTCCCCCGGCAGCGCTAACCATCCCCAATGTGGATGGCTTGGCCCCTCGATCCGTCACGGAAATGTACTCCTACGATCACGACCTGGCTTCCTTCGTAGCCATTGGAACAGGAACAGTCAGTGCGGACGGCTCCGTTATCTCTTCGGACCCCGGAGTTGGGGTGCTGAAGGCGGGTTGGCATTGCGGCGGAAATCCAGCCGCGAATGGAACTGTGGCCGACTGCCCGACGTGCAAGATCTGCCAAAACAACGCCTGTGTAGCTGATCCAGCGCAAGATGGAAGTGCCTGCCCGCTCACTCCCGGGAGTGGAGCGTGTGTGAGCGGCGTTTGCCAGCCCATCGAGTATGACCCGGGCACGGGGATTACAGAATCATTCTCCATTCCTCTGACGAAAAACAACATCGGTGTCTCTCCAGGCGAGAAGGTCATTTTCAATATGGACTTAACCGACACCGATCGAAAACGGCGGAAAGGGACGGCCGCCTGGACGAACTTTGACGGAACCGGTCCGTATGTCCTGACGCTGACGATTACAGGGCCCGCGAGCTGGGATAGCGCGGGGAGCGGAACCAAGACCAAGACGATCAATAGCCTGTCGAGCGGGAATGCATACATGTACGCCGATGATCCATGGCCCGATGGTCAGACCATTACGGTGGTTGCCAAAGTTGTCGACAACGCCACGCCCCCCCCCCCACCCGACGTGGGCACCACAAAGGACCCGGACTACACCATTACGTGGACGTTGGTGAAGCGCACACAGTGCCCCACGATGATGACCACGAATGCCGGAGTTGGGTCGGCTCCCAATACGTTTGTGCCAGCTACGGCTGTATACGCATACGATATGGGACCGGCACTTCCGCCACCGCTCGTATTCCCGTATTACCAAGACCAGACTATTCTTGAGAGCTTCACTACGATCTCAGCCTATCAGTTCACCATGAATGATCTGTTGGCGGCGTTCAAGACGGCCCACCCCACGCTGACGACGCCCGATATAGTTGCCCAGTTCCTATGGAACTCGGGGAGCAACGGAACGTTCGTCATCGACAATGTGGATCGGATCTATGATCAGCACAACGAGGGCCCCCTGCCCGCCAATGTATTCACGGCTGCGGCAAACGCCGCCGGCATCGGTTTCAACTTGCCGCAGGTTTACTCGTGTGGCCCAAACACTGTTGGAAACTACATCATCACCGCGCGCTACACCAACGGAGTACAACAAATCAATAAGCAGGGACCGTGATGCCCAACAAGCTAGGATTCGAAACTCGCAAGTGGGCATTCTGTGCAGTGGTCGTGTGCCTGCTTTTGGCGATCGTTTCTAGAACAGCCCAAGGCCAGACGGGTGGTCAAATGACCGCTGTGGAATTCGAGCGAAGTATAAAACAGGCGTTGAAGTCCAGTCCCAACGATCCGTCGAATACCTGCCGCGATGTAATCGAACGGCTGAAAGCTGAACGGTTGGTCACCGACGGCACGGTCATGGCGTGCGTGGAGGCCTCTATCAACGCCGATGACAAACGCGCACTGTCTAATCGTGCGGCATCGGCAGCGAATCACTATGCCTCGGCCAATCAGTTCATCACGGCAGTCAGCGCTCTACTGGTGGATCGGGATCTGTTGCGAGCGCGGCTGTTGGCGCGACAGGGGTCGCTCGCGGTGGCAACGGCCGATTTCTCCAAAGCCTCCCAGGCCTTCGAGGCTGCTATCAAGACCGTGCAGCCCGTGCGCCTGGACGCTGATTTCCAATGGATGACGAGTTTGGTAAGCCTCGGCCAGAGTCTCTTATCTCAGAAGCGGAATAAGGAAGCTGAATCCTATTTCTTAGAGGCGCTCTCGTACCAGTGGTACACGATAGTGGGTTTCCCGAGCCAGATGCGGATGCTACGCGACCAGTACATTCAGGCCGGTCGCGGACTGATCGCATGCCGGCGAGGCAATTTGAAGGCGTTGCAAGAAATCGTTTTCGTTCCGGCGACCGAGCAGGAACTGGGCCCAGTGCTGGAAAAGGCAATTGAAGAAGCGAAGGCTTCAAAGTGAGGGGTATCTGAATGCGATCTGGATGGGGATTTCCTACAAGTACTCAAGGTGGCTCTCGCCTCTTACTGCTCGCGTGGGCGATTTCTGGGCTGATCCTCCCATTTGCAGGTTTCGCACAAGTGCCTGTGCAGCTCAACGAGAACTGCATTGTTAGCGTGTTGAACCGTAACACGCCCGTAAACCCTGACGGAAGCTGGATACTGCCGAACGTCCCCGCCAACTTTGGGATGGCTCGGGCCAGGGCCAACTGCCTTAATAGCGGGATCACCACCTCGGGACAATCCGATCTTTTCTCGCTGGCCCCGAATCAGACTGTCAATCTCCCTCACATCCCGCTAGGGAACACCACGCCGGTTCCCACTTCTCTGACGCTGACCGCTCCCACCACGAATCTCGCGACCTTGGGCCAAAGTGTTCAGCTCACCGCGACCGCCACGTACTCAGGGTCCCCTAGCCAGAACGTAACTTCGGGCAGCACTGGCATCTCCTACCTCAGCACCAATCCGCTGATTGCCTCGGTCTCCGCCGATGGCTTGGTGACTGCTGGCAGTGCAACCGGCACTGCGATTGTGCAGGCGACTCTCGAGGGCACGCAAGGCATCATCAGCTTTTCAGTTGTCCCCGCCGGAGCATCGCATGGTGGTATCCCCGATTCCTGGGCCATTGCAAACGGGTTCGATCCCAACGATCCCACCCTGGCGGTCGAAGACCCCGATCACGATGGGGCAACCAATCTTGAGGAGTTCCAGAATGGCAGCGATCCGCACAATCCGGATACCGATGGCGACGGATTGTCGGATGGAGATGAAATTCACGGCACCCATGTGGTGAACGGTATTGAGCAGAACACCCATCACTACATAACCAATCCTTTGCTGGCCGATACCGACGGCGACGGGCTTTCAGATGGAATCGAGATCCAGACCGGTACCAATCCAACGGATAACTCCAGCTTCAACCTGGGCAGCGCGTTGACAAGTATGGATGTTCAGCCGTCCAACTTCACCTTGATCGTGAACTCCATCAGCGGGATTGCTTCGGTCCAGCTGACCGTCACAGGCCACCTGATAGACGGCAGCACCATCAATCTCAACAGCACGTCGCGTGGAACCAACTATCTTTCCAGCGATCTCAACGTGTGTAATTTCGGATCGCCCGACGGACGGGTGTTTGCTGGCTTGGTGGGTCCGTGCACCATAACTGTCACCAATGGCACGTTCTCATCCACGGTGAATGGCGCCGTCTCCAATTTCACGCCGGCCGATCTGTCCTTCGTAAGCATTCCGGGGTTTGCCAACGCCGTGGCGGTGTCCGGGGATTACGCCTACGTCGCCGCGGGAGCTTCCGGGTTGCAGGTAGTGAGCCTGTCGTCGGATCGCACCAGCCCCGTGGTATCGGGATCGCTCGACCTAACAGGCAGTGCCTATGACATTTATCTGGTCGGTAACACGGCGTACGTGGCCGGCAGTTCAACTTTGAGCGTGGTCGACATCACCACTCCAACCGCGCCCGTGTTGCGCGGATCGTTCAGCACAGGTAACTGTCTGGGAGTGGTGGTCCAGGGAACCACTGCCTACTTGAACTGCAGTTCGGGATTGCTGCTGGTCAACATCTCGAACCCATCGTCGATGATTCAAATCAGCTCGCTGGCCGTAGGTGGGACGCCTTGGAAACTGGCGGTGGATCCGAGCCGGCATTTTGTCGCCATGGCGATGGGAACATCCGGTCTGAAACTCGTGGACGTGACCAATCCAGCGGCGCCTGTGCTGAGGGGCACTGCTTCCACCGGGGACGCACGAGCCGTGGCGCTGAATGGGAACTGGGCTTTTGTAGCGGACTACACTACCAGCACTAATTCGGTGGATATCACATCGCTGACAGCGCCGGTTCTAGGATCGCATATTGCCGACCATACTCTGGGAGGCTATCTCCAAGACGTAACCACGTTTGGAGCGTTCGCCTTCGGCGCGGATGTCGTATTCGTCAATGGAGTCCCAATCACGGATATTTCCGACCCGACGAATCTTATAGCGCGCTCCATACTCAACTTCACCCAACGCGATGACAACGGGATGGGGATCGCAGTGGACTCAGCTTTCATTTATCTGGTCACCGAGCATTCCAGTATCAACCGCGGCGGGTCGTCCGGCGACAGCCGCTTGTACATCGGACAGTACCAGCCGAGGCAGGACCTGGCGGGTGTGCCGCCCACGGCTCATATCACTTCGCCGCAGAACAATTCCACCGAGATCCAGGGAGGCCCGATTACGGTCACCGTCAACGCGACCGACGATGTCGCGGTGGCCCGAGTCGATTTCCTGGTGAACGGAGCAGTAGCGTTCTCTACTACGACGGCTCCCTATCAATACGCCTTCAACCTTCCGACCGGAACCAACACGATTACGCTCGGTGCACGCGCTGTAGACCTTGGCAACAACGTCGGCACCGCCGCCAACGTCGTGCTGAATCTCATTCCGGATCCTTTGACGGTTGTGACCGGTTTGATCACGGACGCCAGTAACGCTCCCATTGCGGGCGCCAGCGTGACGGCTCCTGGTGGCTTGACCGCCATCACCGGAAACGATGGAAGGTTCACCATTCCTTCAGTGCCCACCATTCTAGGCAATATTTTTGTGACGGCGACCTTTACGCCACCAGGTCAACCTACCGAGACGGGCACCTCGGTATCCATACCGGCCGTGCGAGGCGGCGTCACCGACGTGGGCACGACGCAACTGATCCCGGCAGCATTCAACACGGATTATGGAACGCTGGTGTCACAATGTGACGACTGCGCTTTCCAGTACACCTTGCCGTTCACTTTCCCGTTCTTCGGCACGAACCGTACTACAGCGTTTGTCGGGACGAACGGATATATCACGTTCGGCAACGGCGATAGCACTTACTCGGAAAGCCTGCCGGGGTTCAATAACACGCCCCGAATCGCAGCCTTTTTTGATGATTTGGGACCATCTTACAATGGATACGACGGCTTTGCCGTGCCTGGCCTATACCTCAACAACCAGATTCCTGGGCAGTTCGTGGTGACGTACCTTCACGATCCCCATTATGCTTATCAAGGGGCGAACACGCTGCAGATTCAGCTGTACCAGGACGGTCGCATTATCTTCGCCTACCAGGGCGTCAGCGCTCTGAATACCGGAACGATCACTGGGTTGACTCCCGGTCCCAACTCGCCGGCGCAGGCCATCGACTACAGCCAGCAGCGTAACGTGGATGTCCCGGCTGGCACGGCAATGTACGAGTATTTCAACGCCCAGAATTTGTTCGATCTGGATAACGGCTTCGTAATATTTACGCCGAATGCCGGTGGCGGGTATAACGTCCGGACCCTGCTGCAGGCCGCGCCGTCGAACAACGCGGTCATTAGCGGGGGCCCCAGCAATGTCCCGAACGGTGGAGCGAATGGACCGTCCGGGGCGGCTGCCGCGCCCTTGGCCAGGTCCGCTCCACGGGCCACGGCGTCTTCATTAACGAGTCAGTCGGCTTTTGGCAATGCCGAGGTGACCGTAAGATCGTCCAGCGATCCAAACTACATCGGGATGACCAACACCGATGCGCAGGGCGAATTTGTCCTGAACGGCGTACCGCCGGGCGGCATCAGCGTCACGGTGAGTCGCAATGGACAAGTGATCGCTCAGGGCGCGGACGTATTTCCAGGAGGGCCCTTCACCACCCAGCGCGCGCTCTCTATCGGGCTGAGCGCTCCGCCCGTACTCAAGACCGTTCCTGTTTCTCAATGACACAAGGATCCCCAATGCGCTGGATTGTCTTACTCGCTGCTGCTTCGCTGCTTCCGGGCGCGGATCGTTCGTACCCGGGAGCACAAGGCAACAAGATCGGCCGTGAGCTCGCCATCCCGCACCACTTGCAAGATGACGACGAGTTTCGGATCCCGCTGTCGAGCTTGCTCGAATATGGGAAGAAGCTATTCGTCGCAAATTGGACCGCACAGGATGGCGCCGGACGACCATTGACCAAAGGGACTGGCAAGGCCATCTCGGACCCCAGCATGCCCCTCAGCGGGATTCGCAGCTTCAATCGCATTTCGGGCCCCGACTCCAACTCCTGCTGGGGCTGCCATAACCAGCCGTACGGAATACCCGGCGGCGGCGGCGACTTCGTGACCAATGTGTTCGTTCTGGGCCAGCGCTTCGATTTCGTCACCTTCGACCCTGGCGACAAACTGGCAACCAAAGGCACCGTCGATGAGAAGTTGCGGCCCGTCACCCTGGAGAGTGTCGGGAACCTGCGCGCTACTACTGGAATGTTTGGAGCTGGCTATCTGGAAATGCTCGCCCGTGAGATCACTGAAGATTTGCAAACCATCCGGGACAGCCTCCAATTCGGCGAGCGAAAGCAGCTTGTGTCCAAGGGAATCTCCTTTGGCTGGCTTACCCGGCGTAAAGACGGAATGTGGGACGTCAGCCAAGTCGAGGGGCTCCCGCGCGCCAGCATTCTTTCGCCCACGCCCCTGGACCGGCCCAACCTCATCATCCGGCCATGGCATCAGGCAGCCAACGTGGTTTCGCTTCGCGAGTTTACCAATAACGCCATGAACCAGCACCACGGCATCCAGACCACGGAGCGATTCGGAATCGATACCGACCCGGACGGCGACGGCGTCACTAACGAAATGACCCGGGCCGACGTGACGGCAATCACTCTGTATCAGGCCGCCATGGCCGTGCCCGGCCGCGTGATCCCCAACGATCCGGAGATTGAGCGTGCGGTTTTGGATGGCGAGAAGGTCTTCTCGAAAATCGGCTGTGCGGGTTGCCATATCCCCGCGCTACCCCTGGCGCGCCGCGACTGGACGTTTACAGAGCCGAATCCCTTCAATCCCGCCACCAATCTGCGCGTGGGCGAGACTAAGACCGTGAGCATGGATTTGAACGATCCATCGCTCCCGCAACCCCGCCTGACACCTCACATGGGCGCGGAATGGCTGGAAGTGCCTGCCTACACGGACTTCAAGCTGCACGATATCAGCGACCCCGCCGATCCCGCGGAGGCCGAGCCATTGGATATGAACCAGACCGTCTGGTCCGCCAAGTTCAGTCAAGGCAATCGCCGGTTTCTTACGAAACGCCTCTGGGGAGCTGCCAACGAGCCGCCGTACTTTCATCACGGCAGATTCACTACGCTGCGGGAAGCCGTGCTGGCGCATGCTGGGGAGGCGCTACAATCGCGCCTGTCCTTCCAGAAACAGGCCGAATACGATCAGGACGCTTTAGTTGAGTTCCTGAAATCTCTTCAGGTGCTGCCTCCCGGGACGAAAGCGCTGATAGTCGACGAGAATTTTCAACCGAAGCTCTGGCCCCCGGCCGGCCAATCGGCTTCCATGCAAAACAGAAGCACCAGAACCCCGAACTCGCACTAGAGGAAATGTGAAGACACTCGTCCACTACGCTGCGGTTGCGCTGTTGCTGTTAGTTCTTCTTCTTCCTTTGCGAGCGCAGAGCGGCAGCGCGGGTCAGCCAGCTGGTGCCCCTAATCCAGAGCCGCAACCCCAGCAGCCAACGGTTCATGCCAAAGTGAGCGCGGCGGGCCGGCCTATGTTGGGAAGTGAGGACGCTCCAATTACTATCGTGGAGTTCACCGATTACCAGTGTCCGTACTGCCAGCAGTTCCACTTGACGACATTCAGCGTGCTGAAGAAAGACTACATCGACACGGGGAAGCTGCGATTCTATGTCAAAGACTTGCCGCTCGACTTCCACCCCAACGCGATGAACGCGGCGCAGGCCTCCCGCTGCGCCAACGAACAGGGCCAGTTCTGGACGCTACGTGACATCATGGTCCGCAATGCTCAAAGGCTGGAGATGCCAAACATACTATTCTGGGCGAAAGACCTAAGGATGGATAGCGGCGCGCTTCTGTCTTGTATTCAGAGTGGCAAATACAAGCACGACGTACAATCCGATGTCACAGAGGCCATCCGGATCGGCGCTTCGGGCACACCGGCATTCGTCGTCGGCAAGAGCACTCCCCATGGCGTCGACGGGGAATTAGTTGTTGGAGTCCTTCCATATTCTGTCTTCGAGCAAAAGTTGAGGGACCTGGAACGCCAGCAGTAGTTCCGCGGCGATTCGCTGGCGTAAGCGGCAACGATGCGCTGCACTGTCATGGGAGATACGCTCAATTCGGCCGCGATCCTGCGTACACTCAGACCTTCGCGGCGAAGCCGGCGAGCCTTGTCCAACTTCGCCCCGATTAGGTCCGCAGCTTCATCACCGTTGAAATCCCCGGTCGCGACAGAAGCTGGCGAGGCGCCTACCGGGAAATGGAGGCTGGACTGGAAGGTTCCATCACCCTTCCCCAGCAGGACGCTCACGGTCTGGCTGTCACGATTGGTTACCGCAA
>Ga0335083_10000668_pt1 | contig 50267 bp, 83 predicted proteins | sample Lox_Sample_42_FD_206716 | JGI IMG/M metagenome (GOLD analysis project Ga0335083, IMG submission 206716) | Soil microbial communities from Loxahatchee National Wildlife Refuge, Florida, United States - Lox_Sample_4.2 | ecosystem: Environmental > Terrestrial > Soil > Wetlands | place: USA...
GATACCGCGGTGCTCTGGGCCTTCGGGCTCACGGTGTTCGGCTGGGCTGAAGACACCTTAGCAGCCCATCACGTCTTGGACGGGGAGCTCCCGCACGGCCTGGACTACGTCGCGTCGCGCTACCTGGAAGTCCCCTACTGGAAGGCCGCGGTGAAGGGGGACGTGCGTTGGCTCCTCTTGGATGACGAGGTGCTGCGCTCCTACAACCTCCGCGACTGTCTCGCCACCTTGCGCGTCTTGCCCCCGCTCCTGGCGGAGCTCGGGCGCCTCGAGCTCTGGGAGCTGTACCGCGAAGAGGTAGCCCTCTACCACGAAGCCGTTCGGTGGACCCTACGCGGGCTCTTCGTGGACGAGAAGCGGCGCTCTGCGCTCGGTGCCAAGCTGCACAAGCAGAAGGACGAAGCGATCGGGCACCTCCAGCGGATCGCTCGCTCTGACACCTTCAACCCCGCCTCACCCATGCAGCTCTGTGAGCAGCTCTTCGAGCACCTGAAGTTCCCGATCGTGAAGCGTACCCCCAAGGGCAACCCGTCCACGGACAAGGACGCGATGGTGCTCCTAGCCTTCCGCGCCAAGAGCCCCGCGCAGCTCGATTTCCTCACGTATCTCGTGAAGTGGAAGCGGGCGGCCAAATTCCTCTCCACCTGGGTCGAGGGGCTCCCCATTCTCGCGGATGGCCGGCTTCACGTCTCCTGGAAGTTGTTGCCTGTCACTGGGCGCTTCAGCTCCAGCCCCAATGCCCAGAATTGGAACAATGAAATTAAAGCCCTCTTCTGCGCCGAAGAGGGAAACGACTTGGTGGGCGCGGATCTCGACCAGGCCGAGCTCCGTGCGATGGGCTATTACGCGCATGACCCCGAGCTTCTGCACTTCTACGCGAACGGGCTGAACGTCCATACCATCAACACCACCCTTCTTTTCGGGGTGCGCAATCCGGGTCAGAATACCAATGACGCGACCGAGGCATTCTTGACTGACGCGGCCCCCGCGCTGCATCGCGTTCCCTACGAAAGCCTGCCGATGCTCTCCGAGTCGCAGTGGAAGAGCGCGCGTACCCTAGCCAAAAACTTCGTATTCGGCCACAACTACGGCGCCGAGGCAGAGACTCTCTTCAACGTCATTCGGAGCAAACGCGATGATGCGGGCGAATTGCTGTTCGCCAACATCACCCTAGGCGAAATCGAAGCGTCCAAGCACACCTGGGAGAAGCTCCACCCGGCCATCCCCGCCTGGTGGCGCTCCAACATGAACGCCATTCTGAAGGCGCGATGCTACCGCAGTCCCCTCTCCGGGCGCACGCGCTGGTTCCGCGCCGGCTTCAACCGGAACGAGATGCTCAACTTCCCCATTCAGGAGGTGGTGGCCGCGCACATGAACCGGGCCACGTTGCGCATCGCGCCCCGCCTCGAGGACGTGACAGGGGCACGCTGGGGGATCAACAGTCAGGTCCACGACGCGATCGCGGCGGAGGTTCCGCAAAGGCACTCTGCGGCCGTGGCGCGCATCTTCACAGAAGAATTGTCGCGCCCCTTCGCCCTGCCCGGTTATCCTGAAGCGCGTTTCCCGCCCGACACTCCGAAAATCGCGAAGTACCTCAACGAAGTCTGAAACGAGGCCCCCGTGGATCAACTGACTCGATGGCAACAGGCCCAAGCCGCGGCACAGGGGCAGCTGCAGACCGCCCAGGCCGCCCAGACCGCCTACGTCGCGCAGCAAGCCGCCGCGAATCAGCTCCTCGCCCCCCTCTTGAGCGCTTGGCCCCCCGGCGTGCAACTGGGACCGCTTTGGAACCGCATTCAGACCGCGAATCTGTCGCGCATCTCGGTGGGACAGGCCCCGTCAGCGGCCGGGGGCATCTATCTTTTCTGTCAAGTGCTCAACGGAGACGTCGCGCTAAACGTCGGAGGGTGCCGAACCGAGCTGATAGCCAGCTTGCCGCAATACCTTCAGACCGAAGGCCAGATGCGGCGGTACACCTGGAAAACCCTCTTCCCCTCCGCGCTCTACAAACCGGATTCGCCCTGGCAGGTATTCACCCAATGGCACCATGACGGTGGCACCGGCACACCGCCGATCCAGCTCGAGATTCACGGTTCGACCGCGCGGCTTCGAGTGATGGGAGATCTCCCGGACGAGTGGGTCCCCTGGAGCGCGCCCCTGATGCTGGATCACGAATACGCTTTCGATTTGACCCTCGCCGCGTCGCAGGACCCGGCGAAGGGAGGCATCGCGCTCTCTGTCGACGGGCAAGTCATCTGCGCAATGACCGCGCATCGAACGATGCTCGACACCCATCTGACGCTCAAACAGGGCATCTACCGGCACCCGGCGATTCTTTCACCGATGACGGTGGGGCATCGCGAAATGGACGTGCAGTTTCTCGCGTAGTACATACCTTGACAAATGCATGCGAATCGCGGCATTCCTCATAAATAGGAGGCGGAGAAAAATGGGAACGAAGCACACGGATCCACAGACGCGCGCCCTGGCCGTCGAACAGGTTCGGGCGGGCCGTTCGGTCAAGGAAGTTGCGGAAGAGCTGAAGGTGAACCGGGCCGCTGTCTACCGCTGGCTCGATTCCGGCAAACAGAAGCGCGCCAAGCGCGCCGCGAATCCCGCGCCCCATCGCGCGAGGCGCCGCGGCCGGCCGCCCGGCAGTGTGTCGCGCAGCGGTGAGGTGGACGCGCTCCGCGCGCAAGTGGCACAGCTCTCCGCCGAGAGCGAGAAGCTGCGCGCTACGGTGATCCGGCTGGCCGTCGCGTAGAGTGCGAGGAAAAGGAGACGGCCGTTGCGGGCACACAAGTACGCCGTTCGGCCGTTTCCCGCGCATCCGCCAAAGCACAGCGCTGTGGATCCCGTCGCGTGGCTCGCGTGGCGCCGCGCGTTCGCGCCGCGCGACGACGTCGAAGCAGCACCGCGCCCTCCACCGGAACCGCCGGACGCGGACACCTTCGACCGAAAGAATTGACGGTGCCGTTGCAATCTGGGTAGCTTCGAAGCCCTGACCCCCCTGGCACGCGGCGCGAGGAGTCACAGCTTATGGCTCGAAGGAGAGGCTCTGCCGGCCTGCGTAAGGCCCGCTGCGTCCGCCGCAAAATGGCGAGCGGGTTGAACAAGACGTCAGCTCGGCGCGCGTGCGGGGTAAAGGGTGCGCACAAGCATCGTCGCCGTCATCATCGGCGCCGGCACCGGCGATAGGGCCTCTCTCCGGCCTGGAGAGTCCCGTGATCGTCACCGACTATGAAGCAGACAGCCTCTTGGCCGCGCCCACGGCGGGCTTTGCCGCGTTCGGCGCTCGCGCGCACCGTCGCCGCCGGCCGTTCGCCGGCTTCGGCGGTTCCTTCGGCTTCCCGACCATTGAAGACGCCATTCATTGGGGCGGCAAGTACACCGATGTGAAGGGGATGCTCACCGACCCGAAGCTGATGGGGCGGTTCCCCAACATGGCGAACATGTGGAGCTTCGCCGACGGGGTGCAGAAGCAGATTCAGGCGCTCGCCGGTCAGCCTGAGGCCGCGTCCCTGGTCGCGAGCGAGCGTGCCGCGGATCAGTCGATCAACGAGACCGTCACCGACATCTGCAACGCAGCGAAAATCGACAAAAAGTCGTTTATGACCCAGAGCCTCGTCACGAGGCTTTCGGACCTGCTCAACAGCTACGTCGGCTACAACAATCAGCTGGCCCAAGTGAACGCGGTCATCGCCAATCGCACCTCCGCCCAGGCCCAGTCCGCCGTCGCGGCGGTGAATGCGACCACGGCCGCGAGCAACGCCACCGCGGCCGTGAGCCAGGCGCAGCAACAGACTGCCGTCGCGGTCGCTGCGCAGTCGCAGGACATCGCGACCAAGGCCCAGACGCAGGTGGCGATCGACACCAAGGCCCTGGTGACTCAGCAGGTCGCGGCGCAGTCCGTGGTCGAGGCCGCGTTGGCGCCCAAGTTCCTGGGCATCCCGCTCGCCTATTGGGGGGTGGGGACCGTCGTGCTGGGGGGCGGATATTTCCTCTGGCGTCGCAGCAACCGCAAAGCCCCGGGGACCTAACGGCCCATGCCCATCCTGTTTCCCGGCGTCAAGATTCTCCAGCCCCCATCCGGGCCCGCGGCGCCACCTCCGCCTACGTCGACCGTCTTTCCGGGCGTCAAGATCAACACCGCGTCGATCCTCCCTCCGCTCCCCCCGCCGGTGGTCATTCCCTCGCTACCACCTCCGCCGCCACCCAGCGCGCCACCTCCGCCTCCGCCAGGCCCGACGCCTGATCAGATAGCCGCGCAAGCAGCGGCCCAGGCAACGGCAGCCCAGGCAGCGACTCCGGTCATCAACGTGCCGGCGGCAGCGGTCCAGCAAGCCGCGAGTCAGCCCGCGCCGGTCCCGGTGCAGGTCCCCGCGGCATCGGTCCCGCCCGACGTCGCGAGTGGACAGAGCGCGATCGTCGCGCAGACCCCCGACGGGGGCTCGATCATCGCGCAGGTAGCCCAGGACGCGGGCGCGCAGCAGCCACCGCAGCAGGGGATGGCCCCCGGCGTGATGCCCGCGCCGGCCAGCCCGTTCAACCCGATGTACTTCTATGTCGGGGTGCCGGTAGGGCTGCTCGTCCTCTACCTCCTTCTCCGGCCCAAGAAAGCAGGGTGAACGTGTGCACTTCAGCGACAGTCTCGTAGCGGTTTCCGTTCCGACAGCGCCCTCTGATCCGGCTGCTTCCGTCGTGCCCGCACCGAGCGAGACGGTCCCGGTCCTCAACGCAGCAGACCAAGCCGCGGCCGTGGCCGCTGCAGCTGCGCAAGCCGCCGCGCCGCCGGGCATCGCCCAATACCTGACCCCCAAGAACCTGATGCTCGCGGGAATCGCCTACCTCGTGCTGTTCAAGCGGTGACCATGCGCTACGGAGACACGATCATCGACTTTCCCGATTCGGAAGGCGAGACGTTCACCGCAGGAGCTCCGCCCGCCCCGGCCATGTCCGCGCCCAGTCCGCCCCTCTGGATTTTCCTGCTCCTGGGGAGCGCGGTATTTCTCGTGTTGAAAGGACATTCGTGATGGCCGCCAACCCCTTCGATCTGCGCGCCAACATCGCCGCCGCCGCGCAAGCAGTCCAGGCAGCGAAGCCCGCCTCGAGCGGGGTGCCGTACTACTTGGCGCCGACCGGCAACGCGACCCAGGATCCGCTCGACACCCCCACGGTGGTCGGCTGGTTCCACCCCGGCACGTCCCCGAACAATGATGAGGAGGTCCCCTACTACCTCGCACCGAACGCGACCCCAGCTGTAGCTCCCGCGCCCTCGCTGGCCACCCCGCTGGTGATCGGCGCCGGAGTGGCGGGCCTGCTCGCGGCTTTCTACCTGCTCAAGCGGTGACGATGCCCGAGCGTTGCTCCAGGAAGCGGTCCCTCGGCAACCCTGTGAGTACGGCACAGGTCTACCAGGAAGCCGAGTATTCCGCCCAGGACGCGCGCCAGGAAGCCGTGCGCGGGAATTGCGAAATGGCGCTGCAGTTGTATGAGCGTGCGCTGATAGGTTTCGGCGCAGCACGGGCGCGCGGGGGCTCCGAAGAGAGGCGCCAGTCCACGCAATATGCGATTCAGGACGCGCGGACAGCCTTGCGCCGCTGTTTGAGGCGTCGAAAATGAGTCAGGAAATGCAATCTCTGCTATGGCATCTGAAGGGCGTAGTCGTGCCTCTTCTCCACAAAATTCTCGAAAGGATAGAAAACATGGGCACCGTTCTCGACACCCTGACCGCCGACGTGGCCGCCGCGACAACCGTGGAGGACTCGGCCATCACCCTGCTCCAGGGGCTCAAGGCCCAGCTGGACGCCGCGGGCACCGATCCGGCCGCGCTCCAGGCCCTCTCCGCGTCCATCGAAAGCGAGACGGCCAAGCTGGCCGCAGCGGTGACCGCGAACACCCCCGCGGCGCCTCCCCCGGCCCCGACCCCCGCGCCGACCCCCGATAACCCGACCCCGTAACCCGGCATGGCCCGCACCGGCCGGCGACCGCTAAGCCCCACCACGATCGAGCTCTACGCGCGGATGCTGGTGCGGGCTTTCGGGCGTGCGGGCGCTCCGGGCGCCTGGGCAGACCGCGTGGATCTCTGGCCCGAGGGGTGTAAATCCATTCTCCGGGCCGCCATTCGCTGGCGCTGCGCCCAGAACGGCCAGGACCCGGCCTTCTGGCTCGAGCAGCTCCCGCGCGCCTACGCCGTCCGGCGCGAGGTGGTCATCCCCAGCGAGACTGAGGCCCAGGCGTACGAAGCCGCCGCGCTCGAGCTCCATCCGGAACGCCGGGCGCTGGCCCTCCTGGCGCTCAAGCTCGGCTTTCGCGCCGCGGAGCTGTGCGCGCTCACCCGAGCCGCTGTCCAGCGCGCCGTCGATACCGGAGATCTCCTTTTCGTGCGCAAAGGCGGTCGGGAGCAAACGGTCCGCGTCCAGAAAGTGGCGCCGCTCCTCCGGGCACTCCTCGACGCCCCCGCAAAATACCCGCGGCGCGTGGCGACGTCGCGGCCGAGGGCCTGGCGCGTGGCGGGAGAGGTGCTCTCTGCCGGCGGGCCCGCGGCCCAGTACAACGCCCTCCGCCTCCTGGTGGTCGAGACCGGTCGCCGGGCGGGCCTGAAGCTTCGGCCACACCTCCTCCGTCACGCCTTCGCCACCCGGCTCGCCCGCGACGGCGCGTCCGTCTTCGTGGTCCAACGCGCTCTCAACCACGCGTCCGTCACCACCACCCAGCGCTACGTGCACCCCGACGCGGATGACGTCGCCCGCTTCACCCGCGCCTGAAAAAGGCGGCCGAGGGATCAGCACCTCGCATTCCGGCTACCCGTCCGCCCGCAACAGGGCTCCTGGAAACCCTAGCGCCGAAGGGCCTCGGACATCTTCAAAGTAGAAATTTAAGATGTACCGCGCTTCAACTTTGTGTCGGATGTTCATTCTTTTCGCGTAGGCGCTTGCGGTAATGCGTCAGGAGCCCCGCTCCGATGTTGACCCAGAAGCCCACCGCCAGCATCGTCAGCACCAGGAAGAGGAGCGTCGTGACCGCCCTCAACGTGCCGCTCGCGCACTGCTCGAGTGTCTGCATGGTCATAGAGCCGGGTGACGCATTCGACGCATCGCCTGCGAATCTCCTTTCGTACCGCGCGGGTGGAGCCGTAATCCATGCCGCGAACCTTGTCTAGCAGAATGCCGAACTGAGTCGCATTTCGGACGCAACAAAACCAGACATTGCCCGCTTTGTCCGGAAAAAGAATGACGGTGTACCCTCCGCGCAGTCGAATGGGTCTCATCGGAGCAAGACCCCGGCGACGCCGACCGCCAGAAAAAGCGTCGCGGTGACCACGATCGCGATCACGTCCATGATCTCGATGGGCCGCTTCTCCATGAGCCGCTTCATGGCATCCCCGCGCAGCTGCACGTAGGGCACCCACGCACGTCGGTAGCGATACCGTAGGGGCACCGCGGCAGGCATCCGCCCCGGTCCGGACAGACAGGCAGCGTTAGGGCCTTCTCGCCCGGCATGCCCTCGGGGAATGGCTCACCGCCACACCCACAAACGAGACTCAACAGCAACATGGCCGCTTTCAGCATTTCGTGACCTCCGGTGGTAAAATCGTCAAAGCGCGCAGCTTTCGCGGTGCGCGCGTCTCGGTGCGGGCAAACCAAGGGCGCTCTACGCAATGCCAGGAGGCCCAGGCCAGCAGTCCAATGGCGCCGAGCACCAACGCGGCCGCGGCGAAGGGGTTCGCCCGGAAAGCTCCGAGCGCCACCGCGGCCTGGATGACCGGCCAGTGGTAGACGTAGAGCCCGTAGGAGAGATCGCCGAACCGGTTCACATCGAACCGCACGGGGGTCGCGCCCACCGCGAGCCAGGAGACGATGGCCGCGACGCAGAACGGCGCCAGCAGCTGATGTAGCACCCCGCCGGAGCCCGCGTAGACCAAGACCGCGAGGCCCGCCCATGGAGCGCCCGGCAGCGTTCGCCCCTCCTTGACGCGCAGATAGGCCCAGGCGCCCAGGAGAAAGAAGCTGAGCTGGCCGGGAAGCTGTTGGCCCAGGGTGTGCCAGCGCGCGCCGTGGGGGAGCTCGGCGAGCCATGCGCACCCCACGCTCCAGCCCAGCGAGAGGCCGATCGCGAAGGCCAGCACGGTGCGAAGACGCCAGAGCCAGGTAAGCCAGAGCAGGGCCGGCAGCGTCAGGTAGAAGGCCACCTCGATCTTGATCGTCCACAGCGCGCCGTTCACCGCGGGCCCCGCCGGATGCCCCACGAAGAGTCCGGGGAGCGTGGGCGCGAGCCAGTTGGCGAAGGCCAGGTTGGCCCCCAAGTAGCGCCACAGCCCCGCGTGCGTGAGGTAGCGCGTCCCGAACGTCGACAGCGGTGCCAAGGCCAACGCGGCGCCCAGTACCGCTGTCCAGTACCCGGGCAGAACGCGGCGGGCCCGCTTGGCGAAGTAGCTGCCCAGCGTCGACTTTTCCCGGCTCATCGTGACCAGGAACCCGGAGATGAAGAAAAAGCACTGCACCGCGAAGTGGGCCGGGAGCAACGCGAGCGGCGCCAGCGCGGGAGCCTCGGAGAGGAGCCCCAGGTGGAAGAGCACCACCGTCAGGGCCAGCCCCGTGCGGAGCGCGTTGAAGTTGTTGCGAATGAGCCTCGGGTTCATGGGAGTAAGTCTTTCAGGATTGCGGAGAGCAGGGCCAACGCCGCGATCGAGCCTAGCCCGAGGAGTAACCCAAACGCGACAATCCGGAGCGTGACGCGCAGGACCGCGCGCCCGAAGCCGCGAAGTCCCTGCCGGGCCGCCAGGGATGGCGGTACTCGCGGAGGTGCGAACGGCAAAGTCTCGATCTGGAAGGGCACCATCCGGACCAGCGTCGTGCGGTCCGTCACGGGCTCCGATTCGAGGGTGTCCGCTATCGCGTCGAGGATTTCCAGGTGTCGCGTCTTCATTGGGGGAACCTCTGGAAGTGCCCGGGAAGCACTCTCCCTCCCGCCCGGGCCCGAGAGTCTCAAGTGTCTTCCCATCACACAGCCGCAAAGGAGCAACGCTGGGGAGAAGACCTCGGAGAGTCCGAGGTCCCTCCTAGCACGTCACTGGGGAATCGCGAACTCCGGACGGCGGTGTGTCGATGACATAAAGCCGCGATAGAAAATGGTTTCCGGCTCCACAATCCCCGCGTCGCGATAGAGGCCCAGGGAGATGATGGTGGGTCCGCCGTCGCAGCCCGCGACCGGGGCCCACATGGTGTTCGTCTGCTTGCGAAGCACCTCGACGCCGTTCACCCAGAGGATGAATTCCCCCACCGTCGGGTGGCTGGAATGCTTGACGTACAGGGTCACGCGGATCCAGCGGTCCTTCTGAATGAGCCCCGCGTTGTCGAGTGGATCAGCATCCGAGGCGTACAGGTGCGTGACCGCAGTCGCGTTTGGATGAGACGTCCAGTCGAGTAGCAATCGGTACTGTGACCCCTTCGCACTGCCGTGCGCATCGAGGGTGCGCCCGAGCCCCAGACTCCAGGGCGGGCTTCCGCCGCATGAGCCAGTCTGGTGGCCCTGGAACAGCACGTGCCATGCGTTGATCGGGTTGACGCTCCAGGGCAGGGGGTCTGGGAACTTCTCGCGCACCTGACGCGTGCCCGAGGGGAAGTAGACCTCGAACGAATAATACCGCGCGTCACCCTCGACGTATTCGACCTTGTCGCCTTCGCGCAAAATCGCGAGCATCGAGCGATCGGCCGACATGCCCGGAATGTTGTCCCCGCGCTCGACGCGCAATCGCAGCGTTTGGGGACGCGTGGCGCTGGTCCAGCTCCAGGTCGCCGGCCACCAGTCCTTGTAGATCGCGTGATCATCGATGCTCCACCGGCACCCCACCCCGGCCGTATCGGGGCAGCTCCCCTCAGCGGCCGGCGAAGCTTCGACCGTGCTGGAGGAGTAGTTGCCGTGCAGGTAGTCGGGCAGGTGGGGGCACGTTCGCCCCTGCCCGCCGCAATGGATCTTTGCCCATTGGCGCAGCCCCCCGACCTCCGGCTCGAGCGCCCCGGACCACGATTGCGTGTCGATCCCCACACCCTGCCACTTGCCGTTGACACACCGATCGGTACGGATGCCCGAGCTGGTCGGATAGTCGATTGTCAGGGAGTCGCGCCCCCCGCCATAGTTGTTGTCGACTATCCCGTCGCCATTGTCATCGATGTTGTTGCAGATTTCTCGCCAATAGTCGTTGGCGAGGTACGGATTTGCCACAGCTGCTCCTGACACCAGTAGCGCCAGGCTGAGACCGAGCCTTTTCATGTGCTGCTCCTTTGAAAGTGAAAGGCACCGCGCCCGCTTGAGCGGCGAACGCGCTACCGGACCGCTATGTCGTGCGAGGCACCTCCCAGTTGCGGGTCAATTCGAGACGAAGCTGCTTCCGCAACGCGCGCAGCTCCGCCGCTTGCGCCGCTGAGAGCCGCTCTGCTTTCTCCAGCTGCGTCTTGAGCCGGAGGCACTCCGCCGCAAGGCACGCGAGGCACACACCGCAGAGACAGGGCGGAGTGGCGTTCATGATTTCACCCCGCCCGCGCGTGGAGGCGCGGGGAAGTGGATCACCTCGATCGCGCCCCGCCGCACCGCGTAGGGCGCCCCGGGCGGTGGGACGTCCTCTTCGGTGATGAAGTCCCAGCTCGCGATGCTCGGCGGGAGCTCGCGCGACGCGTTCGCGGTACGCACCGTGCCCAGCATGAGCGGATCCTCGGGAGAGAGCATCTCCGAGAGGATGGGGGGCATCTCCAGCACCTTGGCTGTGAATGCCGGAATGGCCCGATCGGCCCAGCCGCGCACGTACTCCGCCAGGTGCGCGTGGCGCGGTGTCAGCTCGCACTGCTCCAGCAGAATGCGCACGAGGTCCGCGAGCCCGTGCAGCCCGTGCAGTGCATTGTACGCGCGCACGTAGTCAGCGAACATTTGCATGTCGACGACCACAGCGCGTCGCGGTTCGGTTTCATCCATGGCGTGGCGCCTCCTCGATGTAGCGGTAGCGAACAGACCCATCCGTCCAGGGGACGGGATCCATGGCGCGTAAGCGAAATGCCTTGGCCCACATCAGGATTTCCTCCCGGTTCTCGGCCGTAGCGATGACGCGCCCCACCTTCCCCGCGGCGGGTGGAATGTGACCGATCCACAACTTCGGGTCGTCTGGACTTCGCTCGAGCACGAAGGCACGCACGCCGCGAGGCGATCGCGCGGACAACGTTTTGGCGCCCATGGGGCTAGGCCGCACTCGCGGGAGTCGCCGCGCCCTGGATCTTGAACTTCAGCCCGTGCCGCGTCTTGACCAAATCCGGGAAGAGCCCCCGTTGCACGGCTTCCATGGCGTTCGGGGTCTTGCGCTTGTGGACCAAGTCTAGGAAGCCAAAGGCACCGTTGGCGAAGTCCTCGGTGGGGCGACTGCGCGCCCACGCTTCGATGCATCCCCACGTCTGGCCTTCGTTCCGCCGCTGAAGAGCTGACGCGAACCCGTACCAAAACGCATCCCGTTTCCCGATTGCAGACATTCCGTTCCCCTTTGCGAGCATCCGCTTTGAGCGCGAATCGTGACACTAGGCTCTCACGCCAAACCCAATCGCGGAAAGGGAGCGCGCGTGGGGTCGCGTGTCTCTACAGGCGAGATGGCCGTACCTTTCGCGCCTTGTGCTGCGACCGCGTCAAGCGGATGGGTCACGCACGCCCCACCATTCGGGGCATTTTGGGCACTGGCGCTCCGCGCTTTGGGAGTGGATGGGTCGCGGGCGCCCTCACCGACCCATCCAAAACGCCCCGCCCGACGTCAAGACGCGAAACGTAAGCGCAACGCGCCACCCACATGGCCCTCTGTAGGGAACCGGTGATCCATGACACGCCAGCCGAAACGTGCGTGTCGCGTGTAGGCGCCTACACGGTGGCAGCCTATTAGTCTGCTAAGGCGTGATTAATCGTAGTCTTAATCACGTACCCTTGACTGTCGACGTGGCCCGTGGGATTCTGAATTTGTCCTTGGGAGCGGCCCCACGGACACAAAGGGGAAACGTCTATGAGAACGATTCTGGAGAGGCTTCGGACCCTACTCGGGCATTGCCCGACGTGCGGCGGAAGGCATTTTCTGACCGACAACGGGGCGATCACGGCGGAGCGGTGCATGACCTGTGGCGCGGTTCAGGGGAGGCGGTAAGCCATGGCCCATCACGAAAAAGCCAGTGAGCCGGTCAAGAAATCGGATGAGGGCAAGAAGGGACATCCTCTCGGAGGAGCCATGAACCTCCAGGCACGAGTCGAGTCGCTGAACCACCATATCGAGGCCGGGACACTCGTTCGCAACGAGTGGGGCGATGGGCAGGAGCGCGCGTGCCTCCTGGCAGCTCTCGCTCCTGAGACTGCGAAGAACCAGAGCGCTAGCGCCTGTCCCGTTGAGGTGATGCCGAGGTGGCTGGCGGAGCTGACGCCCTGGATGGACGACAAGGGCTCTCTGGCTAAATGGCCGAAGATGATTCGGCGCTATGCGGCTCTTGCGGGGCGCTGGCACGTCCTCTCGGAAAAGGACTGGCAGCGATGCATGTACGAATCGCTCAATGGCGTGCTCCAGGAGGCGCTGACGCATGTCGGCCCTGAATTCGGCCAGGTCGCTGAGGCGGTTGTCGGAGTCAACTCATTGCTGAGCGCTGCTACTCAGGGCCTGGAGGTTGGAAAAGAGGATTGGGACGCCGCCGCCCGCGCCGCCGCCGCCGCCGCCGCCGCCGCCTACGCCTACGACGCCGCCTACGCCGCCGTCGCCGCCGCCCGCGCCGCCGCCGCCAACGTCATCGACGCCGCCCGCGCCGCCGCCGCCGCCGCCGCCGCCTACGCCGACGTCATCGAGGACGCCGCCGTCGCCGCCGCCCGCGCCGCCGCCGTAGATCGCATCACCTCCGGCGTCCTCGACGTCATCGAGCGCGCCATCGAGGCAAAGGAGCTGCGGTCATGAGCGCCGTCGCTCAGAGCGGAGGTCTCGGTGGGTTCCTCTGCTTCCTCTGCCTCACCGGGCTCGTGGTGATCGGGATTCTGGCGATGACGATAGGATGCCTGACCGGCGTAACCGGTCCCATGCCTTACGCGGGATAGGCTCCGGCAAGAGGGACGAAAAGAGCGACAGTCATGAACTTCACGAGTCTTAGCGGTCACACTCTCACCAATGATGAAATTGCCAAAGCCGCGCCCAGCGTTTTCGCGCCGGCTCCCTACTCGAAGATGTCGGACAAGTACGTGTTTGTCCCGACAATCGAAGTTGTCGATGCGTTGCGATCGGCGGATTGGCTCCCGGTCAAGGCGATTCAGAGCGTCACCCGCAATGCTGAGCGGAAGGCCGTTACAAAGCACCAAATCCGATTCCGGCACCGCGACACGGGTGCTATCCGGGTGGGTGATTCCGTGGCGGAGCTCGTGCTCACCAATTCGCACGATGGCGCATCCAGCTACGTGACTGAGGCGGGGCTTTTCCGCCCGGTATGTGCGAACGGGCTGATCGTGGGCGAGGGTACGTTCGACTCGATTCGGGTCAAGCACGTTGGCTTCGAGAAAAAGGACGTAATTGACGCCTCCTTCCGCGTTCTGTCCGAGGTCCCGAAGCTGGCGGGTGCGGTTGACTCGATGCGCTCCCATCTTCTGACTGCCGGAGAGCAAAACGCATTCGCGTCCGCCGCGCTGATATTGCGCTACGGCGACGAGGCCCCGCCCATCGTGCCAGAGCAGGCGCTCGCCCCTAGGCGGTGTGACGATCGTGGGGATGACCTCTGGCGCACGATGAACCGGGTGCAAGAGAACCTCACGAAGGGCGGACTTCGCTATCGCAAGAATAGACGGCGGTCGACGACGCGGGAAATCAAATCGATCGACTCGGACAGTCGACTCAACAAAGCGCTGTGGACGCTGGCGGAAGAGCTGCGAAAGTCGCGAATCGCGGCCTAACCTCGATCGCTGCAAGAGCCCCTTACGCTGTAGGGGGCTCCATGGAGCGAAATGAGACAAAGGGGAACGGGCCATGAAACGGCTGTCAGACAACCAGGTGCGAACGCTTCACTGGCTCGCGGTCAACATGGCACGTGCCGTGTTACCGCGCAAACGCGAGGCACCCACGTGCGGCGCGCTGGTGCGTCGCGGTTTGGCGCTCCGCGATGGGACAGGCTATCGCATTAGCACGGCGGGGCTCTTCACGCTCGCCTTTCACACCATTGCGCTGCGCGCCAGGGCGCTTGGCTGTCGCGTTGATTACTAGGGGGACGTCATGGAAACGGGTAGGGCGGAACGGCGCTTATCGGTCGCGAGGCGTCTCGATTATTGGAATCGGGCGGAATTCTATGAACATCTCGCGGCTATCCGCGAAAGGTGGGCCGGCACGCACAGCCCCCTCGCGATCGATGATCCGAACCACGCGCGGAAAATCGCGCACTATCGCGCCGAAGCTCGCCGCCTCAAACGGCTGTCTCAATTTCCAGGCTTGCACGTCGTAAAATAGGGCAATGGTGCCCCATTCACAACGAGCGACACCCGTGTCAACCGCCAACGCCATAGCGATCGCCGAAGCGCCAGCTTCCGATGGGGCTGTCGAGGACGCGGCCCAGGGTCCCCCGTCCGGACCGCCACCGTTACCGCCTCCGGCGATCGAGCTGACAGCCGCGGAGGTGGCCCCCGAGGGATCGCGGGCGCGCGTGCGTGCGGTCTCACGCGTGTCGCCGCGCCGAGTCACCCAGGTGCAGCGGACGAGCCCGCCCGGCGGCACGCGCCGCAAGCCCGCCTATCACGGGTCGACTGCAGGGGCCCAAGCGATGGGGGCGCTCAAGCTGGCCACCGTGCTGGCGCTCGCTGGCGCGATAGGCGCGCTCTACCTCGCCGGATTCCGCCGCGGGGAGCTGGTGCGCGCCCGGGAGGCGATCTGGCCCCAGCGCCAGCCCACCGAGGCAGAATGGAAGGGGCAACCGCGCGTCGTGACCCTGGATCACGGAGCCTCTTATTGGGTGCGCCCGTCCGACTCGATCGACCTCCTTTGCAGCGAGCGGCGGACAGGGAGCGTGGAGCACATTCGGTTTTACTGCGGAGGCAATCAAGCCTGCCACTTCGGGTGCCTGGTGCTGCCATGGGATCAGTGAATTCGCTGCTCGGCCGGGCGCTCCGACTGTGGGCCCGAATGGTGGGCTTCATTCTCTTCGTGGCCATCGGCGGGCTGGTCCTCGCAGCCTGGATCATCTCTGCCGCGCGCCCGGACCTCTACCGGGAGCTCCGCGCCAGGGCCTTCGAGCGGTACGGACCGTGCGCGGAGCAAGCGGCACGTACCGTGTACGAAATCACGCAATGCCTCCCCTGAAAATAAGCACGAAAGGAGCAAGTCATGGACGAGACAACGATCAAGGATCTAGAGATGATGCTGAGGGCGCGGGTCGAGCGCGGGGCGGATCACTATTCGGACCGCGCTACGCTTGAGCTGATCGCCGAGGTGCGCCGATTGCGCCAGATCGAGGCACAAGCCGCGACAATGCGGGCGGCGCTAGAGCGGGCCAAGACTTTCCTCCATTCCACCGCGGATTCGGGCGAAGATTCCCCTGAAGCGACTTATAAGCAAATCCTGGATGCTCTCTCCGGTGATGCGGGGAAGGATTATGTGCATAGGAGCAAAGTCCAGAAAGCGCACGCGGTGGGGTGGCATGCTGCCATGTGCACGATCAAGAATTACCTGTCCCAGATTGTCGAAGAGATGGATGGGTTAAAATGAAGTTCCCGTCTCTCGTTCTGATGCTCGGCATTTTCGCATCTTCGGCTGGCGCGACGGGTCATCGCGCGCCAAAACCGCCGCGGGTAAAGGCCAACCCCAAGGCCAAGGCCAAGGCCAAGGCAGTGCCTCGCGCTCCGGAGCCCGCGAAGGGTACGACGGTGCCCTTGACGGATGCCGACCGGCACACCGAATTACTCGATTCCCGTTCGGGTTACGACTCGGCAGGAGACGATCCGCGATATAGACTTCCGTGGTAGGCCAGCGTTGAGGGAGATGGGTTGGTCGCTCTTCCCGTCTCACGAGCTGGGGGTGTGGTGGATCGCGAAAAGTTCCCCTTTCTGCGATCCACCCGCTTTTTGAAGGCACGACCCTTAAAAGGGTCGCGCCCTGAAAAGGCGAGCGGAGGAAACAAAATGCAATTGTGGAAATTCGGCGCGTCCTGGTGCGGGCCGTGTTTGCAGTTGGCGAAGGCCCAGACGTTGGAGAAGTTCGTCGAGGCCCATCCGGAGGTGACTCTTCGCATCATTGAATTGCACGATAAGCCGACGACGCGGCAGCAACGCGCGGACGTGAAGCTGGCCGATGCGCACGACGTCGAGGCGATGCCCACTGTCCTCTTCATGACCGATGGAGACGAGCCTAAGGAGCTCGCCCGGATCGGCTCGCTCCCCTCGCGGGCGATGCTCGAGCGAGCCTTCGCCAAGGCCACGCGAAAGGCCGCGGAGCTGGCCCCGCCCGAAGCGCCCGAAGTCCCCTGCAGAGAGCTGAAATGAGGACCTACGCGCGAAGAACCCGGGTCCCCGTGGATCAGTCGCGGTTGGCGATCGAGCGGTTGGTCGTCGGCCACGGCGCCACCCGTTTCTACTCGGCCCAGGAGGAGGGACGCGCGCTGATCGGCTTCGAGCTGGCCGATCGCCGCATCCAGTTCGCCATTCAATTCCCACCAAAATCGGGCCGGGGTCGCGATCCGGAGCAGGTGAAGAAAGAGATGTTTCGCGCCCTGCTCCTTTCGGTCAAGGCCAAGTTTGTCGCGATCGAGGCGGGCGTGGAAACGCTCGAACAGGCATTCCTGGCCCACGTAGTGATGCCCAACGGGCAGACGGTCCATGAGCACCTGAAGGGCTACCTCGCCGAGGGCTACAAGGTCGGCAAGATGCCTCCGATGCTCCCCGCACTCGGCGGTGCGTGATGGTGTTCGCTTTCGAGTTGTTACGTTTAGGATCGGCCGTCGTGAAGTATCTACGCAAATCCGAGGTTTGAAATGAAGCCGGGCACGATGGATCGAGTCGTCTCGTTTCTCACCTGGGCTCGCGACCTCCCCGAAGGCGAACTCGCGCACCAGATGGCTCCTAAGCCGGCCAAGCAGGAAAAGTGTTGGCGGTGCCAGCGCGGTCGCGGGCTGTACTTGTGCCTAGTCTGCGCCAGTGATGTGAAGTCCTATTACCGCACGCACCGCTGCGAGAAGCGAGGTCTGAAATGAAGCCGCACGAGGAGACGTGGCGTGTAACTAAGGTGCGCGCCGTTACCATGGGAGGGTTGCGCGAGGCGATCGGGTCCCATCTGGCGTGGGTGTCGGTTACTGCTCACGTCCGTGCCCGTTGACGTGGATGGCCCGCAAAGACTGGCCGCTTCGGAAGCGGCCATTCATGCTGTCGATGTTCTTTACAGCACTAGGAGGCGCCGGGATCATCATGTCGACTATTGCCGCGCTTTGCGTTCGACGCTGAGTGCAGCGCCTGCTCACCAGAGCAGGGTCTCAAACAGCTCCGCGGCACCGGCCCAGGAGAACAGCGCGCGGGCGTGATGGCTCATGTCCAGGCGCTGGGCGAAGCTCGGCGGGTGCGAGAGCCTCTCAATGAGCTTGTCGCGGAAGGCATCGCGGTTGGCGCGCTGCTCGATCGGTCCGGGCAAGACGTCTCCACGCAGGAGGGTCTCCGGCAGCGCGCCCGCGTCCGTCACGATGGGCCAGCATCCGGCCGCCTGGGCCTTCATTCCTGAAATACATGAAATTTCGAAAAATCCCGTAGGGTAAGCCCAGACGGACGCGCGGCGGTAGGCGCGGTGCAATTCCGGATGAGCCACGCCGCCGCGGTAGGTGACCCCCGCGTCCTTCAATTCGTCAACGAGACATTCTATCTGCTCGAAGTCCAGGCCGTGCAGCTGCGAAAAGCCGTGGTCCCATTTGAGCCGCTTTCGCAGCGCGTCCCACGAATAGTAGATGTCGAGCTCGGCCTGGGGGACCTTCGCGCGGACCTCCGGCCACATGCGAAGGAGGTAGATGAGCCCGCGATCTGGACTCGAAGCGTAGATGACCCGCTGGGCTCTATCCTCTTCCCCTTCGCGCAGCGGGGGAAAGGCATCGGGATCGACGCCGTTGCGGGCGATGAGGATGTCGGCCTCGGAGCCGTGCAGCTCGAGCTGGCGGAGAATGCGCTCGTGGGCCCGCGAGAGAACCAGCGTCGAGACGTCGCGGTACTGCGCGGGCGTTGCCCCATAGTGCGTATCGTGCAACCAATTGAGCACCCGATAGCGTTTCTGGGCCAGCACCGCGGCCGTCTGCGGGGAGCGCCAGACCAGCACCGTTCCGTGCGGGCCGTCGGGGTCGAATTCGGAGACGGGGCGCCAGGCGACGCCTCGCCAAACGCGCACCTTCGCTTCGCGCTCCGGCGGAGCTCCATAGACGGTGATGGGGTGACCCCTATCCGCGAGCGCCTGGGCCAGGTGCACAACTGCCTCTTCCGAGCCTCCCAGGTGTCCCTCATTGAGCGAGAGAGGGTCGAAGGCTTGGCTGTAGGGCACGTAGATGGACAGCGGTTGCGCTGTCTCGGCGCGCTGGCGCATTTCATCGGAGACGGGATGCATTTTGGCCAAGAGAAGAGAGTCGTTGTCTGTGGTGAGCACGTCCCCGGTGAAGTCCAAAAGCTGAAACAGCTTCCAGAGTGCGGGGGCGTTGAAGGCGCGCACGTGCCAGAAGTGGCTCGGGGCGCGCAGCGGATCCGTGAGGTGCGGCTCCACCCAGGCTTCGGCGAGCGGGGTGGAGAGGAACAGTACCCCTTCGGGGTCGAGCAGCGACCGGAGCAGTCGCAATGGATGCAGGGCCGTGACGGGCAGGTGCTCCAGCACCTCGAACATGAAAATGGCATCGAAACGGGCACCGGACGGCGCCCAGTCGAACCAGTGATCGACCACTTCATAGGTCTTCACGCGCACGCCAAAACGCTCTCGCAGTCGCGCGATGCCCCGCGACGCCTGGGGCCCCACGTCGCAGACCGTCATGTGGATGCGCTCGTTGGCCGCCAGCACCTCCTCCTCGATGATGCAGTCCTGCGCACCGATCGAGAGCACTGCAACTGCAGAGCCGGTCGCGGGGAGCGCCCGCGCCCAATCCAGCACCGCGCGAGCGCGGCCGAGCTGCTTCACCCCCTCCACGTGCCGAGGGTCGGTGTGGAATTGCTCCGGCGGGATGGACGCGTAAGCCTGCTTGTACGCTGACCAGCTGACCATGTGTGGGAGCTTCTCCTCGATGCCGCGCCGCCAGGCTGCCACTTGGGGGAGATGGGAGATCGCCGCGGGCGCGCGTTTCAACAGACCAAGGGCTGCGAGAGGTTGCGCATCCCAGAGGTAGAAGTCGATCAGGGCCTTCAGGCGCTCCAGGCCCGCGGTCTGCAGCGCCAGGCGATGGGTGCGGGTGATGAGGGGCTTCACCTCCCCGTGCGCCTGCAGCGCGGGGGGAATGCCGGCGAGCCGGCGGAAAGCCTGGGCGCTGTCTCCGAGCTGGAGCGCGACCTGGGCGGCATAGGCGGGGGCGAGCCCGTCCAGGAGCACCGCGTCGTGCATCGTCTCCATCGCCGGGGCGAGCATCAGCTCCAGCGCCCGGAACACCCCGTGGGCGCGCTGGGGCCTATCCAGCACCGTCAGGGCGATCCCCAGGAGGGCGTGCCCGTCGGGGAGCTCCGGGGCATGCGTGATGGCCTGCCCGGCGAGCTCGAGCGCGCGTTCGGGGTTGCCCCATCGCAGCTCGCAGCGCCCCAGGCGGACCAGGGCGTGGCATGCCATGTTGGTCCCCCGTAGCCCCTGCGCCGCCTGGCGATAAAATTCGCGGGCCTCCGCGTACGCGGGCTCACCGCGCGCCAGTTCGGCCGCGTAGTCGCCGAGGTAATAGGCCCAGAGCGCGCGTTTCTCGGGTGTCGCAGCCTCCGCGTAGGCTCTCCGGGCGATCCGCGCGTTGCGGGCGAAGCTGTGCTCCGCGTGACCGGGGATCTGCTGATGCCTCACCCAGACGTCGTTGTACTTGGAGATGACCCGCGCGTGACCGACCGGCACCAGGTGCTCGTGGAGCGGGTCCTCCCACTTCCAGCCGTCTGCCCAGCGCACGCAGCGGATAACGTCCTGGGCCATTTCGTTCAGGGCGTAGTCGTACTTGAGGGAGATGCAGTTGGCCTCGGGGTGCTCGCGCTCGGTGCGCTCAAGCATCGGGAGGAATTTCCTAATGTCCTCGAAGGTGTCGTCCGCGTCGAGGTACATCCTCCATTTCGCCGAGCCCAATTCAAACGCGAATTGTCGCGCGGCGGAGAAGTCGTCGCACCAGACGAAGCGATGCAGCGTGACACGAGTAAAAGTGTCGTCGAAAGTTACCGCGTGCTCCGGCCATCTTGCGCCACGACCGAAAAAGTTCGATACCCTCTCTCGCGTTCGATCAGCGGAACCGGTGTCGACAATCACCAGCTCATCGAAGTAGCCGCGAATGGACCCGAGCAGCCGCTCGATGCTGGCTTCCGCATCCCTGACAATGATGTAGCAACCGAGTCGTGGGGGCATGGACGGTCTCCGCAGGCCGTTGACGCGTTTAGCGCGTCGGGTGAGGGGAAACTGCTGGCCGGACTTTCACCGGCGCTCCCCCTTTCGCGGGGGTGGGGCTGGAGCACGCGATCCGATCTCTCGCGGGCTCCTCATCGGGCGGGCCGGCCCAGTCTTCGTGGGCCAGCTCGATCAACTGGGCGATCCAGACTGCGCTGGGCGTTACAGCGTGGGGGACCACGAATACTCGCAGATGACGTCGAATTGTGCCGCCAGTGCCCCCGCGCCGTTGCCGGGCGGGAAGTCCAAAATCACCTGCGAGGCGTTCCACGAGCGCACGGCCAAGTTGGGCGGGCCCCCGGAGGTGTTGGTCACCACCGAGCGCAGCACCGCATAGACCAGGTACGGGGAAGCGCCCAGACCGTGGGCCACGGTGAGCACGTCCAGCGACGTGGTCGTGTTCGCGTTCGAGACGCCCGCCGCTTGTGCGACGCTCTTGTGTGACCCCAGGACAGTTGCGGTTACGGTTTGCGGCATGGCGTTTTTCCTTCTTTCAAAAAAGAGCCGATGGCCGGCTCGCGGGTTTACTCCTTACGGCGCAGCGCTGCAACAACCTCGTGAACGTCCAAAGAGCCTCTTCGGTCGCGGCGGAGACGCGGCCTAGAAAAGCGCTGGGGCGTCCACGAGGTTTTCATGCGGTGAAATCGATTCCCAGGAGATTGGCAAAAGTGTCCGCTTTCGCGAGCACACTGGCCGAGTAGTCGCCACCCGTCGTATGGACGTCCGGATTGGCGACCGTGACATTTCCGATTCCCGCATTGTAAGACGCAATGCCCGCGCGCAAGTCTTGGAAGTGTTGCACGCCAGCCGCGAGAATGGACGCGGCGTAGTCGGTGGACGCGACAGGATCTAGCGGATCATGCGTAGCTATCCAATCCGCATGGGCGATGTCGTTAATCTGCCAGGGACCGCGGTCGTGCCCGTCTGGCCCCGCCTCGATGAGCTGCCCGTTCGATTCCTGCTGGAGGATGCCGTAGAGCACGGGGATGGGCACCCCGTACTTCGCGGACGCGGCGTTGATCGGGCCCCAGAACAGCTTGTAGTTGTCCGGCAACACCGCGGGGGCCACGTTTCGCATGATGAGCTGCCAGGCGATGATGCCGCCTCCTCCGAGAATCGCTATCCACCACCACATGCCCGCCTCCGCTTGTCTATCCGAGCCGGAGCCCCCGACCGAGTAGGGCCCAGAGCACCAGAAGCACCGGCACTACCGTCACGATGGGCGGCCAGCTCCACTGGCGCGAGTAGGGCCAGACTGGGAGGGCTCCCAGCACGATCAGCAATACCACGACCAGGAGCAGCGCCTGGAGGCTCATCCGCGCACGTGCAGGCCGACGCAGACGCGGCGCTGGTGGCCGCTCACCCGGACTTTCCCAGCTCCCCGCAGGCACACCTTGGCGCGGCGCTGGCGCCAATGCTTGCGTGGGCCGGCGGTGCCCGGGGCACAGCGCGAGTAGGCATGCACACTGCGACGGGGCTTCCTACGGCAGGCGAGTTTGGCCATTGAGCTTCCTCCTAGGTTTGGGCCGAGGCTCGGGTGATCGCAGAGTATGCGGGGAGCTGGAGAGGCCCAAGGCGATGTTGTGGGCCGCGTGCGCGCAGATGGCCCCGAACCAGCCGTGACGCTTGTAGGCCGTCTCGTAAATGAGCCCGCCCGCGAACACGTCCGCGAAACGCAGCGCCATGTCCAGGCCGCTCATGCCCGGCTCCCCGAGATGGGCCAGGGCGAAGCCGGCCGCGGTGTAGCCGGGCGGCAGGTAGTCCCCGAACAGCGCATGCGGCAATTTGCGAAAGAGGGTCTCCTCGAAGACAGGCGCTTGCAGGTGCGTGTACCGACGGCCAGCACCGCCCAGCGCCGGAGCGGGTCCACTGGCGAGCCCCTTGAAGAGCCCGTAGAGCCCAGCGAAGAGGATGGGGTTCACGGTCCGCCTCCCGAGCCCGGCGCCGTTCCGCCGTCCGCGCGCTGGTCTAGCACCTTGAGCGGGGGGCTGCGCGGCGGGAAACCGTAACCGGCCACCTCGAGCATCCAGTCCTGTTTCGATTCGACCCGCCGCAAGGCGTACTCCAGGCGGGCCAGCGTGGTCGCCTCGGTCGCGATGTGCTCGGCCAGTCGCGACTCCGAACGAGCCTCGAGCTGGGCAATCTGCGCATCGTGGCGTGGATGTCCGGCCAATTCATGCTGGCGCATCAGAAACACGTACAGGGCACCGAGCGTGGTGAGCACGGCGAAGAGCACCGGGTACGAAACAGGAATCACCGTGCTCTGCGGTAAGCTCATGACGAGGAGGCGGTGAGCGCAGCAATCTGCGCGAGAACGGCATCCACTTCGGCCAGGATGCCCGGCCCGAGAGAGGGGTTGGCGATGACCTGCGCCAACAAGTCGCGATAGCCCTGGGTCAGGGTGGCCAGATTCGACAGCGCCGGATCATTCTGGATAAAATATTTAAACAATGATCGCACATCGGTCGCCATGTTTACCCCTCAAGGGAAAGCCAGTTGCGTTTGAGCGCAGGTGAGCATCATCAGCGGGAATCCGTTCACCGTGGCATTCTCGCTTGTGCTGGAGAGAGACGATGCCGCGGTTCCGTAGGTGTGGGTCATGGTCTTCATGCATCCCGATCCGCAACTGGTGTTGGCGAGGCGTCCGTAGGTGCCGCTCGTGCCGTCGAATTCCATGCCGAGATAATATTGACCCGGATTCAGGTTTGCGGTGCCGTTGAAGTTGATAATCTGTCCACGATTGGTGGTTCCGGATTCCGCTGTGGAGAGCGAAGCGATAATCAGGTTCGCCCCGTCCGCCGTGCCGTAGGTGGACACGCCGGCCCAGCGCCCGCTCGTCTGTGAGCTCCCGTAGAGGCTCACCATGACGTTCCCGCCTACTGTACCGCCCAAAGCGTAGTTGACTCCCGAGGCGGTACAGGGCACCGTGACCGAAAGGCTTTCGAGCCAGAGTGTTCCCGTCGCCGTGGTGGCCGAAGTGTTGTTTCCAGACCACGCATCGGTCTTGATATAGGCGGGCGCCCAGACGTTGATGAGTCGCCCATAGGCCGCAGATGGCATGAAGCCCAAGTGCGAGCTGTCGGCCGGTTGAGCGGTGAACGTCATGCCCGAGGCGGTGGCGCCATTTGCCGTGGGGGTAGATCCCGCTGTGCCGATGATCAGCGCCTGGTCTCCGGTGTTGGTCCCCGAGAGGTTTGAGCCCGAGATGGCCCCCACCACGGCGAGCGAGCCGTCTGGACCGATGTCGACATTGTCGACGGCCGTCGTGCCCCCGAGCGGGGTGGTATAAAACGAGATTTTGGTTCCGTTGGAGCCCACGCTCCAATTTTCTGCGGCCTTGAGCTGAATGGTAGCTCGGGTGAGCGAGGTGAAGCTGGAGCCGTCGTACCCGCGCGCGGAGAAGAACCAGAGTTGATCATTGAGCTGCAACGCAGCAGGACTGGACACCGTACCCCGCGCGGTGCGCCCGGTGGTCCCGTTGGTCGGGGCATTCCCCGACGCTCCACTGTAGCCGTCGAACCACGCCGCGTGATTGGTATTGTCGGGGAGCTGCGAATAGAGAATGCCGCTCGGGACAACCGGCGTCACGTTGATCCCCAACTGGCCGCTGCCCGAGGCGTCGAAGAGCAGCTTGGCGCCAGAGGAGTTGATGGACAGCGCAGTGGACGAGGTGGAAGTCAGTCCCAGCGAGCCGACGATGGACTTGTTCCCGGTGATGCTCTGGGTTCCCCCCGTGAGAGCGCCACCATTCCCGTTCCCGTCTGCCGGTTCCAAAATCAAGGTGCAACTGGGACAGCCCGTGACGAGTAGCCCGTTCCCGTTGGGGGAGCTCCCGATGGGACCGGCTGTCAACGTGGTGGTGGTCCCGCTCGCGGTGACGTAGGTTGTCGCGTTGCAGAACTTCATCAGTTGCGCAGTCGAATCGTAGATGAAGAGCCCTTCGGTCGACGCGTTGCAGGTAGGGAGGCTCGCAGTGGGCGTTCCCGGTGAGAAACGCAACTTGGTCACGTAATTGGCGCCGCCCGATTCCACGCTGATGGGAGAGGTGGCGAGGGCCGCGGTGGCGAACAGCGCAACGAGTAAGGTGGCGAGTCTCTGCATGGGCTATCCGTCGTTGGCGGTGATCGAGACCGAGGTGGTGGTGCCGGAGGCGGAGCGGGCCTCCATCCGGAGGTATCGACGGCTGTTCCCGGCGATCGCCAGGGACCTGATGCCCGCGGCAGCGAGCCCGGCGAAGGTAGTCGAGTCCCAGACTTCGAAGTTGGTCCCGTCCGCGCTCCATTCCACCAGGACGTCGGTCAGGGTGTTGGATCCGGTGTTCTTGAGGGTGATGGTCAGGTTGGACCACTGGATCCAATCGGTCGCCGCATAGATGATGGTGCAGCTGGCCCCGCCCGCCGCCGAGCAGGTGGTCGCGTTGAGCGTGACGGTGGTGGTGGTCGCCGCCGGCCGTGCCGCGTTCCTTCCCGAGGTGGTGGTCGCGACCCCGGCGACCCCCAGAGATCGCGTGGGCCAGGAGCCGTAGGCCCCTGGGCGCCCCTGGTTGGCCGTGACCGTGGCCGACTGCGCGACGGCGTCCCCAGTGACGGCCATGGCGAAGAGGAGCAGCCCGAGCGCGAAGCGCTTCATGACTTGGTCCCCAGGTGAGTGATGATCAGCATCCCCAGGGCAATCGCCCCGAAGGTCTTGAGCAGAGACGCGTAGCCCGCGCTGGCCTGTACTGTCGCATCTTGCACGGTGGCGTCCGGCGTGCCCGTCGTGGTGTCGCCCCACCCGCGCCAGCGCCGCGCACGTCCCATGCACCCTTGACAGTCCGAAACGTGCATCACAGCCTCCCCAAAACTTGCTGCACCCACCGCGCGACCCCGACCACCTGACGTGCCGCGGTCAACGCCCCCAGCGCGCCGCCCCCACAAGCGTCGCAGACCCGCGCGAACATCCTCCCCAACTTGATCTCAATCGTCGCTTCCTCCCCACAGAGGAGGCACGGACGATGCGCGACCGGTGCACCCGCAGTCGCCGTCGCCGCCCGAGACGCGAGCACCTTGCCGGCCGTGACGCGAGAGGCTGTGCGGGCGGGCGCGGGGGCGCCGCGGCTTGGGGTTGTCGCTGTCGCCGAACGTGGCGTAGGCGATGGCTTTGAGCCCGTGCGCGAGCGCTTGGAGGACAAAGGGGTTGGTTGCCATCTAGAGTCTCCCATACCGAACCACGTCAATGTACGCGCCGTTCAGCAGCGCAGCGCCGGAGATGTCCACCGCGGCCAATCCCCCGTCGTCGGCGCCGAGCCGGGCGATCGCGCTGTTGAGCACCAGCACCGGCGACTGATCGACCAGGTTCCCCGAGGACCCGAAGTGCGCGAACGAGGGGAAGGTGATGTCCTCATACACGGAGCCGGTCAGCACCACCGCGTCAGTGCTGTCGCGACTGAATTCGTTGGTCCCTTGGAAAATGAGGCGACAATCGGCCGGCGACGCGAGCGCGGAGAGCCCGCGCAGCGCCACCAGCACGCGAGTCGGCTCCACGGCGATCAGCCCCGCGCCTCGCTGGACGAAGGGGGCCGAAGTCCAGGGGAAGCGCGACGGCCAGTTGTTGCGCGCGTCGCCCGTCACCGCGGAGGGCTGGAGGATGGGGATCCGCACGCGATGAAAGATGACCTCGGGGTTACCTGGCCAATCCACCGCTGCTTCCGGGGTCCGGCAGACCACGAGCTGGACCATGCCACCCCCGAGCCAGCCGAAGGGGAGCCCGTAGGTGAAGCCGACGAAGCCGCCGGCGAGCTTCCGGTCCGCCGGAGGGATGCCCGCCGGGGTGATGAACTGGCCCGGCTTCAGGATGACTGGCGCCCCGGCCGAGCTCTGGGCCGACAGCTTGAACTGAATGGCGATGGGCGCCTCGGACGAGGGATGCAGGCCCACCGCGTAACCGGGGACGTCTTCGTTGGTCAGGGTCGAGGCGACGATCGGCGCGGTGAACGCCTGGGTCAGGAGCGCGCCTTCGAGGAGGCTGCTGTCGAAGTAGCTCTGGTAGGCGAACTTCTGCCGGGTGATGTGCGCGGGCGCCGGGATTTCCGCGACCAGGGGCGGTGATGCGGGAGGCTGGAGCCCTTTCGCGATGCTCAAGTAGCTCGGGTAGTTGGTAGGCATCGCCACGGTGTTACCTCGTCCGGTAGCCGATCATCGAGAAACGCGGCCAGTACGTGTTGGCTGGGTTGAGGGTGGACCAATTTTCGGTGAGGGAGACGACCACGAAGCCGTTGGCCGGGAGCGCGAAGCGGGTCCGCCAAAAGCCGTCGCCGAAAAGCGTGAAGAATTCGGAATTGTCTTTCGCGACAATCGAGTTGTCTTGGTTGACCGCGCGCACCAGCGTGTTCTGGAATACCGCGCTCCCCGTGGTCAGCGTGCTCCCCTTGCTGATTCGTCCGCGCATGCAGACCACCTCGAGCGGGTCGGGGAAGGGGTTTCGCAGATTCGACTCGCTGGACTTGTCGGTGTACGCAGCGCCGCCCACGTGCGAGGGCGCGACCCAAGACGAGACATACGGCATGAAGGTCTTGCCCGGAGACGGCATCGGGTCACCCCCTTCCAGTGATCGGCCGATGTACGTGATGTGCGCAGCGAGCGGATCCGTGCCGCCCTGGGCCGAGTGGAAGAACCTCGGATAGAGAAACTCGCCCGGGAGCAGGAACAGGGGTCGGCTGAGTACCCAGGCCACGCGGCGCAAGCCCACCTGATTGGAGAATTCCTGAGGCTCACACAGCAAATCCGTGGGCACGAAGCCGTCGGTGAGCGGAACCGTGCCCAGCTTCAAATCGGTATAGACGATGCCCGCGTAGTCGTCATCGAAGCTGAAGTTGATGCGGTCTATCCACATCGGCGCGAGAAACGGATTTCGCAGCGACAGCCCAGAGTTGTCCGGCGACTTCACGTCGTTGGGGCTGAGCGTTACCTCACCCGAGATGTAGACGGGTTTCACGGCAACGCCTCCTCGCGGTAGCCCACCATCGCGATGACCGGCTTGTGGTACTGCGCGACGCTGGTGAATTGCGTGATGAACCAGTCGTTGGGCGCGATGACCATTCGCGCGTCCACCGCGCACTGTCCGGGCCAGAAGAGCGCGTTGAGGGGATGCGGCTTGTTGGTCAGTCGCGTGGCGCCCCGATAGTAAATGTCGACAAAGTCATACAGCGCCGAATCGGTGAGGTAGCTCTCGATGATGTTGATGCCGAGGAAATTGCTGGTGTCGTCGCCAGAGGCAATGAACTTGTCGACGTACATCGACACGCCGAATTTGTTCTGCATGTCCGTGTTCGTGCTGGTGCTAGCGGAAGTAGCGTTCACGGTGTCGCGCGGATGAGAGAACGCGGAGATGTAGGGGACGAAATTTTTCCTGGGGCGCTCGACCGTCGCGCATCCGGCGAACCCCAAGTTGACCCCGCAGAGCAGCGCCGAGCCGTCTGTCGTGCGCGCGAGCTGTGCCGAGAAGCCATTGCCGGGCGCGACGTAGAGCGGGTGCGCCAGCGGCAAGACGGTGGTGAACCCCAGGCCGCCCGAGGCGAAGTAGTAAATTTCCGATGTGCCGGTCCTCGCCGAATAGGGGCTGGTGAGCACGCACAGCGGGACGAATCCGTTGGTCAAGTCCTGCGCGCCCAGGCGCAACTTCACCGAGATGGCCCCGCCCAGGTAGTCCGGCGAGTTGGCCCGCACGGAGAAGATGAAGCGATCGATGAGCATCGCTCGATCGGTCTTGTTCTGAATCCCGTAGGAGTCGGCCTGGACGATGCTCCCCTGACTCAAGGTGAGAATTTCGGAGCTGAGGATGACGGGGGAGGAGGGGACGGGCTGGACGCACAGCGGCGCGGGCATGTCAGCTCCCCCTCACGTCGCGATGGCCGAACATTGCCACGCTCAGCTGCAATTGATCGCCGGAGAGCGCGAGGCCCGGGGCCAGCTTGTTGACGTACACCTTGAGGTACTTTCTCTGTGCGAGCGTCACGCCGCGAATGGGGAACTTGCGCGAGCCGTAGGGGAAAACCAAGTCCCAGGCGGTAAAGGTGTCGACGATGGCTCGATCATCGGAGTCGTGAATTTTCAACTGGACAATCTGCCCCACGCTCCCGCCGGCCCGAGCGTATTGCAAATCATGGTCTATGGCGATGCTGGTGGACGAATCGATGTACGCTGCGACTCCAGTCAGCTTGTCCAGGACCAATGGCGAATCGGTGTCGTTGACCAAGTCGTTCTCGGCCGAGTTGTCGGTGTCCGCGTTGGCGAAAACGAGACTCTTGCCAGTCCAGGCCGAGACGTAGGGGATACTTACCATGCGTGGCAGCGCGGGCAGCACGGAGCAGTTGTACTGGACGAAAACGGTCGCGTCGTTTTGCGACTGGCCCACGTTGCGGAACGTGGGGACGAGAATGGCTCCGGGTGGGAGATAGAGAGGCGAGTCCAGCCGCCAGACGAAGTTGAAGCCCTGCTGATCCGTCCCGGTGGACACGGTCGCGGTGGGCGCCTGATCCGGGAAGAGCCCCAGCGGGATGAAGGACGAGGTCACCTTGTAGGCGCCGAGCGAGAGCTGCACGGCGACGTTGTTGCTGCTCACCAGGGGAAGCCCGCTCGAGTTGGGCGTCCGGAACCCGAATTGAATTTCGTGAATGGCAAGAGGGTAAGAATCGGGGGACTTGAGCGCCAGCGGGTTGGGGGACGCCTGAGATCCCGCGCGCACTACCACCGTCGCCCCCAGGTAGATGGGGGCCACCGGAGCACAGGGCATGTCGCGAAATCGAGGCCGTGGCCGCATCACATCCGCCTTGGGGTGAAAGAACGAAGGGCGCGGGCCCCGAAGAAAGCGGGCCCGCCACCCCGTACGCGAACAGCTTACCGCACGTCGCCCTTGACGGTGGTGAGCAGAGTGAACCAGATGAGCGTTGGCTGGCCGTTACTCGAGGTGTCCGAGAAGGCCAGGCTGGCGCCGGTTGCCACGCTGAAGGTGCCTTCCAGCGTGTCGTTCCGGGCTACCGGGACCGGGACCTTGAGCATCCGGATGCGCCCACCGGCGTTCACCAGCGCGGGCGTCTGCGCATTGCCGGTCGTGGCGATGGACCCCGTCACCGCGCCCAGGGCGGGGAAGAGGAACGTCGGGCCGATGATCTGCCGCTTCCCTCCGATTTTCAGCTCGAAGCTGGTCTTGGCCAGCAGGTCCGACACCTCGAACTGGGTCGCGCCGAAGTTGCGCGGCGCCCCCGTGGTGAGGGTGTAGGCCGCCTGTTCGATGGTGATCCCCAAGCCGCGGATCGACCCGTCGCCGAGCGAGCTCCCGAACTCACCGGCCTTGGTGAGGTTGGTCGTCAGGTCGCTGTACGTCACGTGGTGCGGGTTGGTCGACGCGGTGGACGTGCCGTTCAGCTTGGGGATGGCCTGCCCCTGCGGAACGGTGAACACCTTCTGCTGACCGGTCCCGGTGTGCTGGACCACCAGCGCTGAATAGACGTTCTCATCGCGGATGTCGGATTGGCCCGCCAGGGCGGTGGGTGACCGCATCGTCGCGGCCGGGAGTAGAAGTTGCGGCATGGTGTGACTCCTTAACGAAAGGGCTTGAAGCCCGGTGAACTGCGACTGCCGAACTGCAACAGATGCCCCGAAACATCAGGACGCGCGATCAGGGCGCACCGCGCATCCTTTGGCGCGCGTCTACAGCTGTGCGGCTTCGCTGTCCTCGTAGCTCCCCGCCATGTTGATTCCCTGGAGCTGTCGCAGATTGGAGGCGCTGTCCTGCACCAGCATTCCGCCGTAACCCCCGTAGCCAGGAGGGAGCGCGGCATCGCGCACCAGCATCCCGTTGTACCCGCCGTAGCCGCCGTAGCCCGAGAGCTGGAGCGAGACCAGGTCGGCCAGCTGTGGGAACTGCGCCTTCAGGGCGTCCCACACCGAGATGGTAATGCCGGCCAGGGCCGATCCGATGAGATGGCCCTTGGCCTTCGAGCTGTTCTTCTCCAGCCCGTAAACCAGAATGCCGGTCACGATGCCCGAGAACGCCGGCCAGAACTTGTTGATGATGGCCGGGATGGAAGCGGAGAGCCCCGTCGCGTTCACGAGATACTTGAGCCCGAGCGAGCCGCCCAGCCCCAGGCCGGCACCTATCGCCACGTCGCGCACGTCGACCGCACCGCGGAATTCGCTTCCGCCCGGGAGCTTGAAGCCGAACCCGCGCAGCGCGTGCATTCTTCGAGGGCAATTCTTCTTCGCCCGGTTGCTCTTCTTCTGAGACATTTTTTCCTCTCTTCCTTTCCGTGGACAACCGGGCGGGGTCCTCCACCCGGAACTTTTTTCAGGCTGCCTTTATGTACAGGGTGCAGCGCCTTCTAGCGGCGCTTCTTTCGCATCTCCTTGCGTAGGCAGGCGTTGAAAGCTTTTTTCTTGCGGCCCGCGCATTTCTTCGCGGCTCGCTTGAAGCGCATCTCGTGAGAGTGCGGTGTCTCCAGCCATCCGCCGCGATATTTCACTTTCTTGCGCGATCCGCGTCGCGTCCCTCCGCGCGTCGACTTGCGCCGCTTGCGGCCGGGGTAGGCGTGATAGCCCTCGAGCAACACTATCCGGTGGGACATGGCATCCTCGTTTCACTTGGCGGCCCGTTTGCGTTTCTTGGCGATGAGAATGCCCCCGATGCCCAGCGCCAAAACCGCCAGGCCCCCGTACATCACCAGTGATGGCACTCCGAGGATGGTGGAGCTGGTCGCGGCGGGTGTCGGCGGAGGCGTCGGGTTGTCGCCCCGGATGGCTGCGGCGATGTTCTCGGCCGTGGTGGTCAGCGACGGCAGCACGGAAGTGATGGACGAGGCGACGTCGTCTCCATAGCCGGTGAAGCTTGGCACCTGAACCAGCCCATCGAAGCCGGGCACCTGAACCAGTCCCGCGTAGTCTTGCACGATCATGTTTTCCTCCGGGCGCCGAGCGCCGTCTTAATGGCCGGCCCCGCGACCCACACCACCCCGAGTACCGCACCGGCAATGAGAATCCACTTGATGTCGGCAAATGGATTTGGGGCTGCTCCCGCAGCGGCTTTCGTAGCTGCCGCTACGCCAGTGCCCTGATTTGAAACAGAGGGAACCTCTGTAGCCTGGCCCCCAGCCGCGACTGTAACGGGATTCAGAGCGGCGATGTACGACTTTCCAGTTTCAACTTTGTTGGTGCAGTCTGTGCCGAAAGAAAACAGATTGACGTTGATACCGGTGTTGTCGTCATAGAACGACCTGGCCGATTCATAGGCGGCAGAAGTCTGCACTCCCACGTTCTCGGCGTTGGCCAAAGCCACGCTGAGCTGATCGAGCACGATGTCCAGCTCGCCGCAGCCGAGAACGCCAAAAGAGTTAAAGTCGCGAACGAGCATCTATTTCACCAGGCCCCAGGCGAGAAGGCCGAGGATGCCCGTCCCGCCCAACACCGCGAGTGTGCCGCCCGGGGTCTCGAAGAAACTGATGGGCGGAGGAGGCGGGACGTTGACGTTGATGGTCGCGGGTGGCGGAGCGGGTGCCGTGCTCTTGTGGGTGAGTGAGCTAATGAGGGAGCCGGCCGCGCTCACCGCGGCCATGATGAGAGGCAGAAAACCGAAATCGCCAAACGCGGCACCGTTGTAACCGGCGAACGCGGCAGGCGTCTGCCCCTGCCGGCGGGCCATGAGCGCTCCAAGCTGGATCTGTTGCTCGGACACGATCATTTCTTCTTCTTGGCGATGACCACCAGGACGGCCAACGTGAGAAAGAGTCCGCCGCCGATCGCCGCGATGCCCAGCGGCGTCTCGTAAAACGGCGTAGGCTTGGGCATGACCAGCGTGGGCGGAGTAGCGCTCACCGGGACGGTCTGTGCTTTGCCCTCCACCGAAGAGACGATGGACGCGGCGGCCGTCCCGAGGGTGCCCACGCTGCCCAGAATGTCGGTCAACGCGTCGCCGTAGCCGGAGAGCTGAAAGTCGGAGACTACCATCGGGCGATTCTCCGGGCGGGCATGCGGTAGCCGTTCATGGCGCGGCGCTGATCGTTCATGTCGATCCGGTTGGGGCTCACCAGCCACGCGGTCATCACGCGGCCGGAAGGGGGCTCCCATCCCAGGTCTGCCTGCGGCGTGGTGGTATCCATCCCGACCACTTGCCCCCTGCCCTGTTTGGGCGCCTTGGCCACCGCATAGACGTGCTCGAATTCGCCCCCGTACGGGCCCCAGGCGCGGAGCCCCACGTCAAAGCCGATGACCCCCGCGAGAGCGGCGACCAGCGCACTGTGATCGTCACAGTCCCCACCGCAAGCGCCGCGGGCGCAGGCGTCGAGACTCCGGGCGGGGGAAGTGAAGTAGTCAGCGAGCAGCGGGTCGGAGACGTACCGGAAGCCGTTCTCGAGGCCCTTCACGCGACTGTCGCCGTTCTTCACCGCGTCGAAGATGGCCTGGAGCTGACACAAGTCGTCTCTGTCCGCGCACCGGTCGGTCACGATAGCGATGGCCGCCTCGCGCACGGTAGGCGCCGTTTCGATGGCACGCGACGTCAGCCCGGCCAGCTCGGTCAGGGCTTGTCGCTGCGAACCGGCGTCGAGAACTCGGACCTTCAACCGACACTCCACCCAAGGGTGTCCAGGGTCCTCCACAACGCCGCGTGCATTCCTTCTTAGTGGCTGCTCGCGAAGTGTGTCAAACTACTTCACCATGTTAGCCTCCGCCCTCGGCGCGGTCGATCTGACCGCCTTGGTAGGTCTGGGGATAACCACCGTCACCATCAACTCGCGGGCCATTCCTCCGCTGGTCATCCCGATCGGAGGCGTGCAGAGCTCCCCACCGGACCCGGCGATGGCCGCGCTGCTCCAGAAGGTTCAGCCCGAAGTGGTCCTCTCCGGCCCCTTGGGGGAGTTTCACATCGCGCCTTACGGCACGCCGGACGGCTTAGACCCCATCTTTACCGCGATGGGGACGGAGCTGGAGATAGGGCTCGCCGCTCTAGCGGTGGGCCTCTTTGCCTTGGGGTACTTCCTGGGCCGCCCCTAGAGCCTTCTCGGCCACCAATGAGCCGGATCGCTTCAAGTAGCCCTTCTATACGGCCTTCTGCATAGGCAGCTCGCGCTTCTGCGGCGCTGCGGCGCCCTCTTCGTGGTCTACCTGGGCCGCGTCCTCCTCTTCGTCATCCCCGTCGCTGCCATTCTCGTTCTGTCCGGAGATGATCTGCTGGAGCTGCCCTATCAGCGCGTTGATGTACGCGACATTCGCCGGGTCGTGAATCCAGTCCGCCAAATGCGGGGCGAAGAGATCGATTGGGTTGTTGCGCACCTGGGCCAGGGCGCGCTGGAGTGTCTCATCGGTGTTCGCGGTCTGGACGAAGTCCTGGGCCACGCTGCGCGGGTCGACGCGGCTCTTGATGAGGGCCACGAATTTCGCCACCACCGGGATCATCGCGGCTGGCTGAATGGGGACGGGCGCCGGAGCGGGGAGAGGCTGCGGGGCGGGCTGAGGCATCGGCCGCTGAATGGGGAGCACGGTGGGGGGCGTCCCTCCCGGGGCCTGGCCCGCTTGGCCCGCGGCGGCAAGAGCGGCGAGCCCCTTGGTCAATTCACCCACGATGCGTAGGCCTGTCGGCTCCTTCTCGGTCTGCCCCAAGTCCAGGGCGCGCTGGACGGCTTCCATCTGCAGTTCGCTGATCGCCGCGAAGGAGGAGGCCAGGTCGGTCATCACCTTGGTCATCGGCGTCTCGGCCGTCTTCGCGTCGAGTAGCTTTTGCATGAACTCCATCTGCCGCTGGGTCATCGCGTTGGATTGCTCCACCGCGCTTTTCCGCGCGTCTTGGCTGGCAGTCAGGAAGGTGCGCCCGAGCTCCAGGAGAGGGGAGAGGATTTCGGAGAGCGGGTTGACCGGTGCAGCGTGAGGCTGGGCCAGTTGCGCTTTGATGTCGCGAATGGCGTCGGTCATCTCGGCGCGCACCCGGGCCAGGTCCGCCTTGTGCGCCTCTTCGAGCAACCGCCGCTCGAGCGCGGCGCGGGCCTCGTTGGCGGCCTGGAGCTGCATCGTGAGCGCCTCGACGGCATGAACGCCCATCCCCGGACCCACAGCACTCCCTGGCAAAGATTGCGGCGTTGCAAAGGCGCCGTGCCCCGGGGATGGGACTTGGTAGCCGGACGGTTTCCCTGTTTCCATCGGGTAGATGAACTTTTTGGGGCCCGGCCAGTCGGGGGCCTTCACCTGGCTGGTGTCGATCTGGATGGGCTCTCCCTGGATGGTCACGTTGATCGGGTAGCCCACGCCGATGCTGGGCTCCTTGGCGTGGTACGGGAACAGCGCGTACTGCCCGCCCCCGGAGAGCCGCGGGATCCACGTCTCGGGCATGGCGAAGTGCTCTACCCGCGCCCCATCCAGGGTCATCACCAGCTCGGGCAGGGCCAGCGCGCCCATCCGGCGAAACACCTTCACCCGCCACGAATCCAGGTCTTCGGCCTTCGCGCGAGCGGTCAGGCCCGCGATGATGTCTTCGGTGTTCGGTTGTTGAGCGCCAGCCATGTCTCGTTTTCCTTACGCTTTGACCTTGGGAGAGACTTGCGCAGCGATGCGCAGCAGGGCCGCGCGAAGGCTGGACGGGCCACAGCACTGCAGCGACGCGCGGATGACGCACAAGCGAATGTCGAAGTGGGCATCCGGGCCGATCTCGGGGTGGCCCACGTGAATGGAGATCCAGGTGTCGTCGGGGAACCGTACATCTTCGGCGGTGCGCACGATGGCATCTACCACGTCCTCGCCGTCGCGCGGGACAAGGGCCAAGTCCAGGGCCGCGGCCAGCGTCTCCATGGCTGCTCCGTCAAGCTTTTCCACGAGACCCCTCGATCGCGGTGCCGGCCAGCGTCGCAATCTGCGAAAGCCCGGCCGGGATGAGTGCCAAAGCGCACTGTCCGCCGACGATTTTACCGTCCAGCGGATTCGAGATGGGCACCCACAGCATGCAGTTCGGCCCCGCGCATTGGGTGAAGGCCGGCTTCGCGGCACCCTCCACGAGAGACGGGGGGCGATTGAGACTCGGGAGCGACAGAAACGGACAGACGCGCGTCTCCTTGGGCAAGTCAGTCGGCGGCATTTTTCTCCTCATCTAGCCGGCCCAGACGGGCCAGCGTGAAATTGGTCGCAGCGGTAAAGCATCCCAGGAGGACCATGAAGAGCCAGCGCCGGATGACATCGGGGTACGCCAGCGCCCCGACGAAAAAGCCCTCCCAGAAACCGAAGCAGATGGGACACTCCATCAGCTCCACGAGGTATTTCCCAAAAATGCCCCAATGATGAAAGAGCCAAATGCGAATGGGCAGCGAAATGCGCGCGAAGCCCGCGATGAGCGCGAGCCCGAATGCTGCGAAAGCGTGAAAGAGCAAAAACAGGAACAGCATCTTTTAGACCCGCTCCGCCAATCTGTTCACGGCGCCTTCTGCTTGAGAGAGTAGGCCAGCGCGGATCCGGCGACGATCGCTCCGCCCAGCACCAGGCCCGCGGTGAACCACTTGGCCCCCGAGGTGAAGCTGGCGAGCGAGGGGACCTGGATGGGAGTGCGGGCCTGAAGCGCGGCAATCTGATTCTGCTGACTCTGTAGCTTCTCGGCGAGGGCCAGCACCTTGGCGCGGGAGAACCACCAGCCGATGTCCGTCAGTTGCTGGCCCTGGGGCGGGCAATCGGGGCGGAGTGTGTCTTTGGGGTCTGGCGGGCCGCATTCGATGGCCTGACCCACCAGGTAAATTCCTTGTCCATTGAGCGCGTCTCGTTCGGCCTGGTACTGCACCGTGGGGTTGGTGAAGAGGGCCGGGTGATCCACGCTCGGCGAAGGCGTCTCGAGCGTGTGGACGTCGGGCTGTACGATTCCCCCGTCGGCTTCCCGCGTGTTCGCGCCACCGTCTGGCTCGAGCGGGCGGGAAGTGCCCGCGTCGGACGGCGTCCATCCGGTGATCCCATCAGATGTCGTGGGGAAAGGTGCCGGACCATCCAGCGCGTAGGCCGCGCTGGCGAAGAGCACGGCGCCGAGCGCCAGCCGGCTCACGGCTGCCCCAGGATTTTGGCGGCTTCGACGTCCGTCTTGGGGGGCACAGCGGGGGCGAGCGGCTTCACTACCCCGTTCCAGGCGCCGAAGGTGGCGAAGACCGCAGTGATGATGGCCGGAATGAGCATCGCGGCGCTCATCGGCGGGGTACTGAGGAGCCCCGGAATGGCCACCACCAGCGCGGCAGTCACGGCCGCGAACGCCCCTCCTGCGGTGCTCGTGGCCAGAATGGGCCAGCGGGGAGCTCCAAAGAAGCGAAGCAGGTACACCCCCAACGCGATGACCAGCGCCACCGCGGCGCCCCAATGGTGGCCGGAGATGGCCGCTGAGACCAGCCCCCAGAAGTTCTGGGAGAGGGGATCTTGAATAGCGGCTGAGGGATCCGGTGTCTGGGCCACGGCCAGCACCACCAGCAGGGGGAAGAGGATTAGCATGGATCAATCTCCAGCTTTGGCCGCCGTCTGCATGATTTGATCGAACCCAGTCGACGCGGCCCTGTCCGCATCCGTGTCTCGCGGCTGCCAGTAGTCTGGCCCCTCGGGGCATCCGGACAAAGGATGCACGATGAACGGGTCGTTTCGAATTTCGGTGTGCGGGTGGCAGACTCCCAGGAAGCTCAGGGCGTGCTCCAGGTCGGTGTCCCCTTCGGGAGACAGGTGCATATCCTGAAACCGTGCCAGATTCACATCCATAATTCCAGCGCGCACGGCATTGAGCATCTGCACGCCCTCCTTGGACACCTCCCATTTCGACTGGAGCTGATGCCAGGCCCGGGCGTCGAAGTGTTTGCATGTCGCGCACGAGTGCCGCACTTGCTGCGCGAATTCACCGGTGGTCTTTTGCACGTTCACGGAAGCTCGCAGTTCTCCGAAATATTCGCCTGTCATGTGGCCCTGCATCGGCGCCGGAATCTCCAGCACGCGCTCCGCCGGGACCTCTTCTGGCTCCAAGCGCTGCCCGGTTTCGGTATCGATGCGCGAACCTTGAATGCGCAGTCTGTCGCTCTTAACGTCCATCGGTCCCCGCAACTTGTGCGTGCATGGTGCTCGGCACGGAGGCTTCGAGCAAGTCGCCAATTTCGCGAAGTGCCGCCACCATGCGCCGGACAACCCAAGTCTTCGTTTCGTAGTACGTCTGCGCCCGAATGGAGGCGCGATACCCTTCGTCGAGAGACGTGGCGAATTGCATCCGGAGCAGCTGCCGGACAACCTCTGGCTCCTGATCGGGCGGCACCTGCTCTATAGCCATCCATTGCTGAAGCTGCTTCGCCAGGGCGGTATCGAGCGTCAGGTGGAAATGTCGACGAATCCGAATGCCGTCCTTGTCGGCCCGTCGCGGAGCCATCAACCGCCTTCCATTTCGTGAATGAGCGTCTGAGCGCCGCTCTTGAACGCGGCGAGCCCACGGAAGAGCCCTTCGCGAAAGGCGCGACGGTCGAACGTCTGTGCGGGAGACTGCCCTTCGGGCCGCAACGCGATCGCGATGGCCATGCGGATCGCTTGCGCGACATTCATGGCGTCGCCGCCGTAGGTCTTCTGGAAGTGGGCGAGCGCCTGCCGCAACTCGTTGTCGAGGCGGACTGTCACTCGATAGGGCACGCCCAGGGCTTTTGGCACTTCTGCCGCCTCCGCGCGCCTGCCGATGTACCCCGCCACCCCCTACCGACGCGAGCTTTTTGTTCCCAAACCCGCCGCAAGCAGGCAAGCAAGCAACCGGTGAGGCGCTAAAAATTGCCGATTTTGACGCACGACGGCAAAATCGATGCTCATGTGTCGCGTTCTAAGAAAAAATTCTCAAAACCCTCTTCGCACCTCTCTATCTATATATTTTTTTTATTATTTTTTCGTAGCACCGATTGAGAGAAATTCTTGACGCGGCACGTTTATAGAAAATGGGGGGGGACCCTCTCGCCGCATTGAGCGCGAGGGTCCCCCCCTGATCCATGATACGTGCTGCGTTATTTCGCCAAATTCTCTATTGAGTACGCGCCTTTGCAGCGACGCTCGCGAGGGGTCCGCGGCCTTGAATTTGTCATTGAATCATGCTCCGCAGGTGTACGCGGGAGCAGCGCAACCTTAATTATTCCGATAGGTTAAATTGCGCATGACGCGTCACGTTGTTTTTTGCGTTCTTTGCGAAGTGTGCTTGGCTGCCTGCTTAGGGTGCTGCTAGGCGCCGATGAGGGCTGTAAAATCTTCAGCCGTCGTCTGGCGGAACGGCTCGCGGATGAAAACGCACTCGCGAGCGTAGGTGCGCCCGCCCCATTCGCGAGTGACGCGGCGGAGGGTCACCGCACCATTGCGCTGGAGCAGCTCGAGCGCGGCATGGTACTGAGGGGCCTTCAGGGCGAACCGGCGAAGGAGGTCGGATCTCCCGACGCCCTCGGGGCCCGCCGCGTCGACCGCTTCCCAAATCCGATCCAGCAGCTTGGCCTGCTCATCGCGCATGGTCGCAGTATAGACTTTGAGCACCGAGGCCCAGCCCGCCTCGGCCAGTCGGGTCGCGCGATCCATCGCCTGCGGCCCGATGTCCTGACAGGGATCCAGGTCCGTCTGGTACAGCATGGCGAATTTCCACGCGGTGTTCATCAGGCGCTCACGCTGGGCCAACAGCGCGGGCTCGAGCAGGTTGGCAGCGAACCCCTCGGCCCAGCTCTGGAAGCGCGCTGTGGCCTCCCTGGAGGCTCCGACGGCCCCCCGCGTGGCCTTCAGCTGGGCATGCAGGTCCGTGAGGCAGGCGCGGGCCAGATCTCGTGCCCGCAAGTTCTGCTCTGGCGGTACGGCGAAGCGCGGTCCGCGCGTCTGGGGCGTCACGAAGAAGAAGCGCGCGAACAGGCCCGTGACCCAGTCGAGCGGGTTGGCGTACTTCTCGAGCATCCCGTATGCCACGGCACCGATCGCCGAGACGCGCGGCTTCACCACCCGCGTGGGTTTCTTGCCGGCCCGGACCCGCTCGAAGTTCTCGCCGTCGTACAGCTTGCACAACGTGCCGGCGATGGTGGCCCCGTAGCTCCCCGCCGCGGCCAGGTTTTGACCAAACTCGGGCATCGGGAGGAGAATGCGCGTGCGGGGCGGGCGTCCTCTGCGATGACGCAAGTAGCTCACCAGGCCCTCGGCGGTGAAGTCTTCCGGCCCTACCCGGTTCGGTACGACGTCGCGCAACAAATCCACCGCGAGCGTGACGGATGTCGACTTTCTGTCGCGCGACGAATCCGCGACAAGTAAGAGAAAGAGGTTGGGGCGAATTCCCGTTCCGCGTGCGATCCAGCGGTGCTCTAGGGCGATGGTGCTCAGACAGGCGAGCCCAGCCGCGTGACCGAATTCCCGAGGGGCGTCCGTACTCTGTGCGACATAGCTCTCATAGGCTTCGAGAAAACGAGACAAAGAGCACTCCGAGGAAAGTGGAAAGAGCAACAAAGCACTCTCCCAGAGACATGCGAAGCGGGCACTGAAAAAAGAAAAGTTGACAGCGCTCTTCTGCGCGTGGTTAAAGCGCAACCCGCTCGGCGAAGTTCTCCGAGGATTCGCTGAGTGCGAGGTTGAGGCGAGATCGCGCGCTCCCGGCTTACGGGAATGGGCCGGGGGCGCGCGGTGCTGTGCTGGAGGGGGGAGCGGTGCACGTGCGCGCGGAGGTGGATGAATTCAACGGATGGAGCCGCTTGCGGTTCCCCTTTCACCGACCCACGATCGATGCGCTCAAGACCTATCCCGGGGCGATCTGGGACAAGGAGCGCCGATGCTGGCAGGTCCCCAATAGCCTTCTGCCGAGCATCCGCTGGCTCGTGCACGATGAGAGAGTCGTACGCACCGCACGGGACCTGCCACTCCCCGAAGAGATTGCCGGCCGCCTCCGCGACTATCAGGTCGACGGCGCCCGTTTCCTGGTCGCCCGCCGCGGCGCGCTGCTCACCATGGACATGCGCACTGGAAAGCTAGGACGTGTGAGCTCGCCCATCCTGACACCGACCGGGTGGCGCCCCATGGGAGAGCTCCGAGCGGGCGATCCAGTCATCGATCCTGATACCGGCGATGCTGTTCCGGTGGAGGCTGTCTTTCCCCAAGGCCGCAAGCCCATCTATCGCGTCACCTTCAACGATGGAGCATTCACGGATGTGGGTCTCGAGCACCTTTGGCTTGTCGAGACGCCATCGCAGAAGTATCGGGGAACAGGTCCGCAGGTTCTTACTACACAAGAACTTCTAGAAAAAGGGCTGCGCTGGACGGGGCATTCCGAAAAAGAGAATCGCGGGCAAGGCAATCGCAAATGGTTCATTCCGCTCACGAAGCCAGTTCATTTTGCCGAACGCGGACCACGGCTAGTAGATCCTTGGCTCCTTGGCGCGTTACTGGCAGACGGCCATTTTGGAACTACATTAAGAATTTCAAAAACCTATCCAGACTTCATCGATCGGGTTCGCCGCGCGCTGCCAGACGGCGAATTACTTCCGGGGACTAAACCACAAGATTGGCGATTTCGCGGTGCCGCAAAGCTCCGCCTGTGGCTGGTGGCTTACGGGCTCATTGGAAAGCGTTCTTGGGAAAAGTTCATTCCGTCCGAGTATCTCTTTGCACCTCCCGCAGAACGAGAAGAACTGCTTCGCGGGCTCATGGACGGAGACGGAGATTGTTCACTGGGCTCGAACGGTGACCAGTGCATCGTTTCCTTCAACACCACAAGTCCCCAGCTCCGTGATGGGGTTCTTTGGCTTGTCCAATCGCTTGGTGGTTACGCGACTGTCGACGAGCGGCCCGAACCAAAATATACCTATTTAGGCGAAACCAAAACGGGGCGTCCTTCGTGGCGATTAGCTATCTCGTTACCAACTAACCCATTTTCCATTAAGGCAAAAGCAGAGCGCTGGCGTCCGTCGCGGCTAGCTCGCGCGATCGACTCGATCGAATACATAGATGATGACGAAGCAGTGTGTATCCGTGTCGCGTCGAAACGCTCGCTCTACCTGACCGACAGCTTCATCGTCACGCACAACACACCGACCGCTATCGCCGCGGCCTGCGCGCTCTTCGCCGGCAAGGAGATCGACTGCCTCCTGGTACTCTACCCGAACAGCGTCATGGAGAGCTGGCGAGCGCAGCTCGAGGATTGGGCCGGGCTCACCCTCTTCCCGCTTCAGGGCTTGGCGCCATTGGATCCAGAGACCGTCGCCGAGCTGCGCATGGCCCCGTGGCTGGTCATCGGGTGTCACTACGAAATTCTCGAAAAGCGGGCCGAGTGTCTCCGGCAGCTCTTGGCGTGGCGCCGATATGCCGTCGTCGCGGACGAAATTCAGCATTGCAAGAATCGCAAGATCAAACGGACCGAAATGCTGCATGACCTGTCCAAGAGCGATTTCTGCAAAGCCGCCTGGGGGCTCTCCGGAACCCCGATGCGCAACCGGCCCCGCGATCTGTTCGCTCTTTTCGAATTCGTGCAGCCCCTCTCCATGGGCTACGGCTACTGGAAAAATTTCGCGGCGCGGTACTGCAACGCGCATCAGGATGCTCATGGACACTGGGACGACAAAGGCAAGTCGCACGAAGAGGAATTGCAGACGCGATTGGCCGGCATCTCCTTTCGCCGGACCCGCGCCGAGGTCGCGCAGTGGCTCCCCAAGGCCGATCACCAGCTCATCTTCTGCGCGGTCGGCGCCGAGGACCTGAAGCGCTACCAGAAGCTAGAGCGCCACTTCGCCGGAGCCATCGGCCGGACGCTGGACGATGCGGACAGAGGTTCCGACGCGGAGACGCTCCGCGCCCTGGTTCAAGCAACCTCCGAGGCGAAAATCCCCACCGCGATTGAGCGCGCGACGTTGCACGTGGAACGCGGCGTCAAGGTCATCGTCTTCGCGCACTTTCACGAAACCCTCCAGGGTCTCGATGAGACGATGGACAAACGCAAAGCAGCCGACCCCGACACTGCTGCGCATTTCTGCGCGGGAGGCTGGATGCTCCCGGAGAAGCGGCGGGCGATGATCGAGCGCTGGAGGGCCTGCTCCGGCCCGGCTATTCTCTTGGCCAACACCCAATCGTCCGGTGTGGGGATCGATCTGGCCGACGCCGAAGTGGCCATCTTCCTGGAGCTCGAGTGGGTCCCCGCCGACCTTCGCCAGGCGATGGACCGGATCCAAGACGTCCATCTCGGCAAGCGCAAGACGCCCCCTCTTTACGAATTCCTCCTGATGAAGGGCACGGTCGACGAAGCCATGGCGACCGCGGTGCTCGCCAAGGAGATTGGAATTCAGCAGATTGTTGGCCACGATCCGGAGCTTCAGTCGATTGCGGCGACGTTGCGAAGCTCCGGCGTGGCTGACACCTCCAGGCTTGGACTTGCCAACAGCAACGCGGAGACCATCCGCGCCGCGATGCAGAGCCTCCGTGCCAAGTTCCTTAGCCCGGACGTAGAGGCTCCCCGTACCGAGACGCTCGCGCAAGACCTGGGTGAGCACTGGGAGCCCGCGCAAGACGAAGTCGAGGCGGAGGAGGTGCCATTTTGAATAATAAGCCCCTGTCGTGGAATGAATTTGTCGACCCCGTGCGACGCTGCGCCGCCCCCGATTGCAGCGAGACGCATGCGCACAACTTGCGGGCGCGATGTCATCCGAGCGCCGGTCTCGATCTGGAGGCGCTCCCTACCGAGCAGGCGATCGAGTTGACGTGCCATCGCTGCCACGCGCATGTCGTGACGCTCAAACTGGAGAGGGGCACCGACGCATGAAACGCATTATCGCTTTTTTCGATGGCCTCGCGCTTGGATTGGTTCTCGGTTGCGTACGGCGTAAACAGGCTCTCTCCGATCCTTGTGGACGCCCGCGAGCGGAGCACGTTGCGATTTTCGACGTGGTCGCGGGTCATTGGTACTGCCCCGCCTGTTCCGCACGCTGTGCACCGCCGGAGATGAAATCATGAATGAGCAGGATAAGACTGCGCCGTGGGATATTCCTAAACCTTCAGTTGCCGCGTTGTGGCACCAGTTCTGGCGCCTATCAATACCGGAGATCTCGGAAGGTTCGCCTGACTGGCTCGCGCTGCGCGCGACATTCTATGGCGGAGTCGCGTACCTCATGACTGCCGTGGTTGGAAATATCAATCTTGATCCCGATGAAGGATCGCGTTGGCTAGCTGATCTGGAACGGGAACTTCACACGTTCGCGGAAAATCCGACGGGGCCCGCGCCACGTGAGTGAAATCACGACAGAGCTTCCGCCGCGTGACTACGAAGTCCCGTGGACGATGGCCGAAGTGCTCTCCGGGGGCCCGTCGCCGCTGGGCTGGCACAGCGTCTCGACCTACATGGCCTGTCCCGAGGCGTCGCGGCTCTACACCCTAGGCCTGCGCCGAAAAGGGTACGGCTGGGTGCCCGGCGAGACGCAGCTCACCCCGCTCTCTCTGGGACTGCTCATCCACACCGGCCTGGCCATTCGTGCCCTCTGGGGTCAGGGAGCCTGCCTGGAATGGCTCGAGGCTATTGGCCAGGAGCTCCAGGAGCCCGACTACCTCCAGGCCAGCTTCATGTTCCGCGTCTATGACGACACCTACCCGTTTGGGGAGGATCCGCTCCGGGTGTTGGGGGTCGAGATTCCGGTCCATACCCGGCTCGAGCCGGGCCTGATCCGCACCGTGCGCTACGACGCGGTGGTTCTCGACTCCAAAAATTCGGTCTACTCGCTCGAGCATAAGACGGACAAGTCAGGCGGCATGGGCGCGGCCGAAGCGTACAGCCCCCAGGCGTCGACTCAGGTCGCGCTCTGGAACGCGAACGAGGCCCTGATCGAGAAGTACGGCCCGATGCGCGGGGTCATCTTCGATTTTCTCATCAAGACGAAAGTCCCGCGCTGTGAGCGAATTGCCCGTGAGACACCTAAAGTTCACCAGCGTTTGGCCCTCGAATATTTGAGGCAGAGCGCGAAAATCAAATTCCCGCTCAATCCCGACGGCTCCTATCCGCGGCTCATTCACAGTTGTTGGGGCAAGTATCGGCCTTGCGAGTACGTCCCGCTGTGTTGGGAAGGAATGCACAACGCCTACGAAGTCGCGAACCCCGAAGCTCAAGCCCCGCAGGCCATCACATGAGCAATGAGAATGATCAATTAGGATGGGTCGATCTACACGAAGCCTTCAATACCAATTCTCCACAGCCTCTGGCGTTGCAGGATGTAAAGCGCATCGACGTTTTTTGGACTGACGACTCTAGCGAACCCAGCTTCGCGTGGCTGCTCGAGCTGGAAGATGGGCGCTGGGCCGCTGCGTCAGGATGGACCGACTACACCGGATGGGACTGCCAGTCTGGTTTCTCGATTCAAGCTTATCCGACACGCGAAGATGCGATTCGTCTGGGGCTTACGGGTGAGCATCGCGTCGCGATGGGTCTACAATGAACTGGATCTGGCTCTTGGTAAGCGCGGTAGTCGGCGCGACGTTCGCGGCTGCGGCGGTGGGGCGCGCACTCGCGTGGCATCGGCGCTACCTCGATCGCGCCTGCTCGCTCTTGTTTCGCGTGTCGCTGTATCTCGATCCGTCGCGGATCAAGGATGAAATTATGAGTTTTCTCCAGGAGTGCGGATATTATGACGAATAAGTTGATTGTGGCACTTGGTTGCTGCGGTTTACTCAGCGCGCTTTGGGCGGTCCAAGCTGCACACAGCCAAGCCGCGACATGTACTGAGGCGGTGAGATCGCTGGACGCCTCGCACGCGTTCTATCAGCGGGTAAACAAGACGCTGACCCAAGCCAGCACGGCCTATAAGCTCCTGGCGCGCGCCCGCCGTTACGTTCCCGATGACGATCCGCTCGCGGCCGAAATCGCGGCGCTGGGACGCGAGCCATGAGCATTCTCCTCGACCTGGAGCCTTACCAAGTTCTCTACATCCTCGTTCTCGGTGCCTGGATCGTGGCGAGCTTCCACATCGGGGCAGAAGAATGAGCGGCACCGTGCCCCTCGATGAAATCACGCGCGAGCTGGCCAAAGCTCAGGGTAAACTGGACGAGTTGGCCGTACGGCTCGATGTGCAAAACGCCAATATCGACAACGCCGTGGCGTTTATGCGCCAGCTCGAAATGAGACTTACCCAAGCGCTGGCGCTTTTGGTACAGACGCTCGAACAGTTCCCGGTCGATCATCCTCTCCACGTGGCCATCACGCAATTCTTGGCGGATCAATGACCATTCCCGGCCTAGTCTATTCGGATACCGCGCCCACCGACGCGCCTCACGTGCTGGTGATCGCCCGCGAGAAAACGGGAAAATCCACATTGGCGACGACCCTGGAGGATTGGCCCGGGCCCGGAAAAAAGCCCCTGGTGCTCGCGATCGACCCCTCGGGCGTCGACTCCGCGCGGCGCATCGGGAAGTCCCTGGCCCATTTCAAGGTGCGGGACGAGCCAGGCGAGACCTTCAAGGCAAAAATCCGGAACGTCGTGGAGAAGCTGGAGACCTATCTGGTCGGGAAGGAACACAACTTCGGAGCCATCGTGGTCGACGATGCCTCGACTCTGGCGGACCGTCTCTTCGACGAAGAACAGCGCTACAGCTCGAACCCCAATCCCAAGGCACACTACGGCGAAATTTTGAACGCGTGCAGCTCCCTGTACTTTCGCCTGACCGACCTGGGACTTCCCATCATCTGGATCGCTTGGCTCCGCGAGCCGGAGAAGGTGACCGAGAAGGGGACGTCCGTTCTTATTCCGGGCGGCCCGCACATTCTCGGCTCCTTTCGCGAAAAGCTGGCTGGCCGCGTTCATGCCATCGTCATGCTGGACAAGGTCATCGCACGTCCCGATGATCCACGCGCCAGCTCCGATGGCTTCATTCGGAAGTTGCACACCCGGCCGTTTCGCGGCATCAATTGCGAATCGCGATATGCCTTGCCCAACCCGATGAAAGCCCACCTGGGCTGGCTCCTGCACTACATCCAGAACGGCTATGACCCGCAGGATCCGCACGATCAAGGAGGTGCTCTGTGATGGAGCTCGGCACTCTCCTCGATACTCCGCGCGCGGTGTACCTGATCACCATCGGTGTGGGAGTGGCTCTGGCCGGGGCGCTGTACGCGGGCGCGGGAATCATCCGCCGAGCGCGGGCGCGTTACGGGAGCAATGTGGCGCCTTATGCACAGCGACAAAGACGAGGCAGGGAAGAACGTAAAACGCAGTAACAACCGAGGAGCAACCCCGACATGAAGTGGAACGAGACGGAAGAAAAAGAGATTCCGAACGGCTTTCGCGTGGCGCCCGAGGGGCGCTACCCAATGCGCGTCATCGAGGCACAAGCGGGGCGCACCAGCATCAAGGACCTGGAGGAGGTCAAGCTCCGGCTGGCCATCGAGGGGCACAGCGAGGAATTGGACGGCATCTCCGCTTTCGAGCATCTGGTGCTGGAGGGCAAGGCCGCGCCCTACACCAAGACCAAGCTGCGCCAGCTGGGGATCACCGACGAAGCCGCGGAAGGGATGACCCGCGAGGATGGGACGATCGATCCCGAGCAGCTCGCGCAAGTCCTGGATGGCCAATTGGTCTTCGCCGATTTGCGCGTCGAGGTGGTGCGGACCAAGGATGAGACCGGCAAGCTGGTAACGAAGATGGACACCGATGCCAACGGCAGGGAGATCCCCGCGAAGACCAACCGGGTCAAGGCCTTCTACGCCATCGACGTCGGGGGCGCGTCCGTCGCGACAGCACCAGTCGAAGCTCCGGAGGCGGAAGAGAGCGCGGCTCCGCCGGCGGGCCCCCCAAAGGCGCCCAAGGCGCCCAGGGCCGGGGCAAAAGCAACGGCGGAGCCCCCCAAGCTCGCCACCTTCCCCCCGAACGCGAGCCCGCCCTGGACCAACAAGGGTAAGAACGCGGCAAGCGCACGAAAGTAGAACGTCATGACGCGCGGGGCATCGAGTAGAGCTCAAGCCTTGGAGCCCCCCTCCACTAGCAAGCAAAGCTCGGTGTCCCGCGCATTTGGTGCTCAAACGCTTCGACGCATCCGCGAGCGCGGATTCGTAGGTGCGACCTGCGAGGAGCTGGCGCGTTGGGCTGCAGTCCCGCTCGCAAACATGGTCGCGCAGCTCGAAATATTGCACGGCGCGGGATCGATCGTGCCCGCCCAGGCGCAACGGCGCACGGAGACAGTGTGGATCGCAAAGAGTCAAAAGTGAGGCCCAAATAATGCTTGATTTTACAGTTAATCTTGACGGTCGAATAACCATCACAGCTGCGGATAGCTGTAACAACAAAATTACGTTGACTTGCCTAGCTAGCGTTCGCGATGCGTTGCTTAGGCATGCCACACGAGCTGTCGAGCTGTCGCGCATGAGTGCGCCCGATGTGTTGCAGCAACAGGATCTCGTATGCGCTGTTCAGTTCTATTTGAAGGCCGTTCCCTAAATGGATAATTACGATCCGCAAGCTGCTGGCGCCGATTGCGAACACTGCCCATTGCGTGGCCGGACAGTTGTACCCCCCAACGGATCGCCCGACGCGGATTTCGTGATTGTGGGCGAGGCCCCCGGGCTCCAGGAAGAAAAGCGCGGAGCTCCCTTCGTCGGGCCGTCCGGTCTGATGCTCGAAGACCTCCTCAAAGCCGCGGGTATCGACAAACGCAAGGTGTTCCTGACCAACACCCTTCTCTGTCGCTCGGACACACCGGGAGTCTCTGGGCAGAAGCGGTACGACCTAAAAACTTACCTGGCCTGGCTGCGAAAAGAGAACGCGCGCCGCAAGAAGCTCAAGGAGCCTCTCGTCAAGAGCCCCTTGGAGTGTTGCAAGCCGCGTCTTTGGGCCGAGCTGTCCTGGTTCGAGCAGCGTGCACGCGAGAAGCGGCACCCGAACGGTCAAGTGGTGATTCCGGTGGGCAACTACGCGGCGTGGGCTGTGACGGGTAGATTGGGAATCATGAAGCTGCGCGGTTCGCCTATTCCGCTCGGAGGCGCCTCTTGAAACCCCGGAGGAAGCCATGGAAAATCAAGGTCGCAGTGAAACCACGGGGGAAGTGATGGAGAGGAAAGAGAAAGTGACCGCCCCGCGCGAGGAGGGGGTGGATTGGACGGCGGTGGAGATTATTCGCAATGCCGCCACGCTGGGCCTGGAATCGAAGATCCTTCGCGACCGCTTCAACTTCCTCCTTTCAGTCATCGACTCGCTTTGCGCCAGAAGCGACGAAGACCGACAGCGGGATGAAGCCAAATGGTGAAGCCCAACCACACGGAGGAAGCCATGACGGCGGCAAAGGCGATCGAGGTATTGCGATCAGCGGCAGAAGAGAACGCAGCGGTTAACGAGATTTACTTTGCCCGGGCCTGCTTTGCTGGCGTCGCCGCCCTGGAGCGCGAGCCTGAGTTGCACGCCGAGAATGAGCGCCTGCGGATCCTTCTCAATATGCTGATGCTCCGCGGATGGAGATAGAGGCTCTCCAGGCCGAGCTCAAGCGTCTCTCTGACGCCTATCAGGTAGTTTTGGCACAGCTCTCCAATTACCAGCGCGAACGGACACAAATGTTCGCGAATCTCGGAAAGCTGCGACCTAACAACGAAGGCAACATTCCCGAGCCTAGAGAACGACAACGGAAAAAGAGCCTTCAAGAGGAGACGTGATGCTGTGCCCGGTCTGCAACAGCGTCCGCGAAAGCAACGCTGAATACGTTGAGCCCTGCCAACGTTGCGCGAAAATGGCAAAAGTCATCGACGTGAAATGGCTTCAAGATGTCATCGCCGTCGCGATTCATGACGCGCTAGCCGACACATTCTTTCACTCGATGCCGGTTAACAACCACAAAGGTTAACAGCTAATGCGCCAAGCAATTTTCCATGTAAGACCGCGAGATGACCGAAAAGGCTGGGCAATTGATGAATACGACGGTCGCGGAGCGTGGGAAGCGACTCACGGCATAGACCCGGAAAATGAGCCGATGGACAAGATTCAGGCCCGAAGAGCCGTGTTTCAATTGCGCCGAAAGGCGATTAACAGCCGGGATCTGCTCAGAGAGCGGCAACGGAGAGAGGACATGAGAACATGAGTTCGTGCAGCAGACCGAATGGGGAGCGCGCGATGCGTCCTTACGCAATTCAGGAGATACCGAATTCTTGATCGCGGTCCCGTCGTTACATCCGGCCTTCTTGCTTCGTTCGAGCGAGGGCTCCGAGGGGCAGGCCAAGTTCTTCGAGACGGTCGCCGACGACTTCAGGCGCGCGAAAGCGTTGCTCGCCCGTACGCCCAACTGGGACGAGCGGGTCATCTGGCGCAAGGACAAACACGGGCGCCTCATCAACCTCTTCCCCGACGTCGCGCGGGTTCACGACTTTTTCCGGCGGGCCGAGGGGAAGCTCTGCGCGGTCGACGTAGAGACGACCGGCGAGCAGGCTCTGGCCTGCCAGCTGATGTGCATCGGACTCGCCTGCGAGAACGGCGACGCGCTGTGCATCCCGGTGCTCTCGCGCGGCGGTGCTCCGTACTGGACTTCAGGCGATTGGCGTCGCGTTTTCGATTGCCTTCGATGGTTCTTCGGCGACGTCAAAACACCGAAGGTGTTCCATAATGGCCCGTTCGATACCGCGGTGCTCTGGGCCTTCGGGCTCACGGTGTTCGGCTGGGCTGAAGACACCTTAGCAGCCCATCACGTCTTGGACGGGGAGCTCCCGCACGGCCTGGACTACGTCGCGTCGCGCTACCTGG